>Ga0265338_10003549_pt1 | contig 21805 bp, 23 predicted proteins | sample 42126metaG_FD_193579 | JGI IMG/M metagenome (GOLD analysis project Ga0265338, IMG submission 193579) | Rhizosphere microbial communities from Carex aquatilis grown in University of Washington, Seatle, WA, United States - 4-21-26 metaG | ecosystem: Host-associated > Plants > Roots > Rhizosphere... | reverse complement strand
GCGACATCCCGAGCGTCGTCTGCGTGAGGTCGTTCGTGCCGAAGGAGAAGAAGTCCGCGACCTCGGCGATCTCGTCGGCGCGCAGCGCGGCGCGCGGCAGCTCGATCATCGTCCCGCAGAGATACTCGAGCCCGGGCGCCTCCTCCTCCATCACGGCCTCGGTCAGCTCGCGGAGGCGGCGCAGCTCCTCGCGGAAGCCGACGAGCGGATGCATGATCTCGACGAGCGGCGCCTCTCCCGCGCGCTCCTGCACCGCCTTCGCCGCCCGCGCGATCGCGCGCACCTGCATCTCGTAGATCTCGGGCCACTGGATCCCGAGCCGGCAGCCGCGCGTACCGAGCATCGGGTTCGCCTCGGTGAGCACTTTGATCCGCTGGCGCATCCGCTCGTCGGTCGCCTCCTCGAGCGGCGGCAGGAACTCGTGGAGCGGCGGGTCGAGCAGCCGGATCGTCACCGGCAGCCCCGCCATCGCCTCGAAGATCGCCTCGAAGTCGGACTGCTGGAACGGGAGGAGCCGGTCGAGCGCCGCGCGGCGGCCCTCCTCGTCGCGGGCGAGGATCATCTCCTGCACGACCGGTAGCCGCTCCTCGCCGAAGAACATGTGCTCGGTGCGGCAGAGGCCGATGCCCTGCGCGCCGAACTCGCGCGCCTTGGCGGCGTCCTCGGCGTTGTCGGCGTTCGCGCGCACATTGAGGCGCCGCGCGTCGTCGGCCCACACGAGCAGCGTCTCGAAGTCCTCGTTGATGTCCGGCGGGACGAGCGGGACCTCGCCGACGATGACACGTCCCGTGCCGCCGTCGATCGTGATCACGTCACCCTCGCGGAGCTTGTGGTGGCCGATCCGCACCGTCCGCTTCTCGAGGTCGATCTCGAGTCCCTCGGTGCCGGCGACGCACGGCTTGCCCATCCCGCGCGCGACGACCGCGGCGTGCGACGTCATGCCGCCGTGCGCTGTGAGGACACCTTGCGCCTGGATGAGGCCGTGAATGTCGTCGGGCGTCGTCTCCCAGCGAACGAGGATGACGGCCTCGCCTGCCTTGCCGCTCTCCTCGGCCGAGTCGGCGTCGAGGACGATCTTCCCGCAGGCGGCGCCCGGGGAGGCGTTGAGCCCGCGCGCGGCGACCTCGAATTCGGCGTTCTCGTCGAGGCGTGGATGGAGGAGCTGGTCGAGCTGCTCCGGGTCGATGCGCGCGATCGCCTCTTCCTTGTCGATTAGCCCCTCGCCCGCCATGTCGACCGCGGCCTTGATCGCGGCTGCGGCGGTGCGTTTCGCCGAGCGCGTCTGTAGGAGGTAGAGCTTGCCCTCCTCGACCGTGAACTCGATGTCCTGCATGTCGCGGTAGTGGCGCTCGAGCGCGGCCATCGTCTCGAGGAACTGCTCGTACGCCTCGGGCAGCCGGTCGCGCATCTCCTCGAGCGGCTGCGGCGTGCGCGTTCCGGCGACGACGTCCTCGCCCTGCGCGTTGACGAGGTACTCGCCGTAGACGCCCTGCTCGCCGGTGGACGGATCGCGGGTGAACGCCACGCCGGTCGCAGAGCCGTCACCCTTGTTCCCGAACACCATCTGCACGACGTTCACCGCCGTGCCGAGGTCGTCGGGGATGGAGTAGGTGCGCCGGTAGACCTGCGCGCGCGGCGAGTTCCACGAGTCGAAGACAGCCGTGATCGCGCGGCGCAGCTGGTCGCGCGCGTCCTGCGGGAAGTCGCTGCCCGTCTCCTCGATATAGATCTCGCGGGCGCGCTCTACGGAGTCGTCGGGGCTGAAGCGCTCGTGCGCGATGTCGTCGACTGTTTCACCGAACATCTGGAGGAGCCGCCGGTAGCAGTCGCGCGCGAACTCCTCGTTGCCGGTCGAGCGGGCGAGACCCGCGACGGCGACGTCGTTGAGCCCGACGTTGAGGATGGTGTCCATCATCCCCGGCATCGAGATCGCCGCGCCGGAGCGAACGGAGACGAGGAGCGGGTCCTCGGGGTCGCCGAAGCGCTTGCCCGTCTGCTCCTCGAGGCGCGCGATGGCAGCGTCGACTTCCGCGTCGAGCCCAGCGACCTCCCCGCCCGACACCATGTAGGCGCGGCAGGCGTCGGTCGTGATCGTGAACCCGGCGGGAACCGGGACGCCGAGCTGCGTCATCTCCGCGAGCCCGATCCCCTTACCCCCGAGGAGTTCGCGTCCGCCGTCGGCGGGCTCGTCGAATGCGTAGACGTAGCGCGTCATCGTTCCTGATGTTGTCACAAGCTCCTAGCGGCGGCGTGCGCGGAACTCCGCAATCCAGGCCAGCCAACGGAGACCGATCCAGATCGGCGTGATCAGGACGTAGAAGAGCAGGTCGGCGAAGAGGAGCGCCGCCCACCAGATCGGCCACCACCACCACTCGATCGGCCGCTTCGCCGCGGTCACAGCGCCGACGCCTTCTCCATGCGGCGCTCCTCGATGACGCGAAGGACGCGGTGCGCAGTCTCCTCGATCGACAGCTCCGAGATGTCGATGACGGGGCACTTGAGCCGGCGGTGGAGCTTCTTGGCCTCGTCGAGCTCCTCGTAGACCTCGGCGAGCTCGGCGTACTGGCGGTTGCGGCCGGGCGCGCCCATGGCGCGGACGCGCGCGCGGCGGATCTCGGCGAGGCGGTTCGGGTCGATCGTGAGGCCGACCACCTTCGACTGGTCGATCGAGAAGAGCTCCTTCGGCGGCGCGATGCCCTTCACGACCGGGAAATTCGCCGCTTTGTGGCCCAGGTAGCCGAGGTAGATCGAGAGCGGCGTCTTCGAGGTGCGGGAAACGCCGACGAGCACGACGTCCGCGTCGTGGAAGCCCTGCGCGACGCCGTCGTCGAACCGGACGGCGAACTCGATCGCCTCCATCCGCTTGAAGTACGCGGAGTTGAGCGGCGGCCGCGAGCCCGGCTTCATCTTCGCGGCCTGGCCCGAGACGCGCGCGACGGCTTCGATCGGCTGGCCGAGGAGGTCGCAGTAGTGGAGGCGCGCCCGGCGGCAGAGGGTGCGCATCGTCTCGCGGAGCTCCGGCTGGACGAGCGTGTAGACCACGACGGCAGCGCGGCCACGCATGCGGTTGACCGCGAGCTGGAGGTCTTCCTCGGATTCGACCCGCGGGTGCCGGATCTCGACGAACTCCTGCTCCGGGAACTGCGCCTCGAGCGCCTGTACGAGCCGCGCCGCCGTCTCGCCCGTGGCATCGGACACGACGTGCAACTCGACCGGCGGGTTCGGCACGGGGGCAGCGTATCCGGGAGGCTGCTTTGGTCCCATCCCAAACCCCCACCCACCCGGGGTTGGGAACCGTACGCCGCGACGTGTGTCGCGGGCGTGGCGACTACGTCGCAAGATGCTGAAACCTCGCCGGGTAACCTCCGTCCATGGCCGACACCGCCACGCCGCTGACCATGGACACGATCGTCTCCCTCTGCCGCCGGCGCGGGTTCGTCTTCCCGTCCTCCGAGATCTACGGCGGAATCGGCTCGACGTACGACTACGGCCACTACGGCGTCCTCACGAAGAACAACATCCGCTCGCTCTGGTTCCGCTCGATGGTCCAGGAGCGCGACGATGTCGTGGCCCTCGACTCGGCGATCATCCTCAACCCGCGAGTTTGGGAGGCGTCCGGCCACGTCGCGGGCTTCACCGATCCGCTTGTCGACTGCAAGACGTGCAAGCTCCGCTTTCGCGCCGACCAGCTCGAGCACGCGAGCTGCGGCAAGAGGCCGAGCAAGAGGCCGGGCGACACGTCCGACTGCGACCTCACCGAGCCGCGACAGTTCAACCTCATGTTCGAGACACAGGTCGGGGCGCTCCGGGACGCAAGCTCGACCGCGTACCTCCGCCCCGAAACCGCGCAGGGGATCTTCATCAACTTCAAGAACGTCGCCCAGCTCGCGCGCCGCAAGCCTCCGTTCGGCATCGCCCAAGTCGGCAAGGCGTTCCGCAACGAGATCACGCCCGGCAATTTCCTCTTTCGCCAGCGCGAGTTCGAGCTGATGGAGATGGAGTTCTTCGTGCCCCCGGACGACGCGGAGGAGTGGCATCGCTACTGGATCGACGCGCGCCGTAGCTGGTACCTCGAGCTCGGGCTCCGGGAGGAGAACCTCCGCGCGAGAGCGCACGGAGCTGGTGAGCTGTCCCACTACTCGAGCGCGACGAGCGACCTCGAGTACCAGTATCCGATCGGCTGGCAGGAGCTCGAGGGGATCGCGAACCGCGGCGACTTCGACCTCACCCAACACACCCGCGAGTCGGGGACGAAGCTCGAGTGGGTCGAGCAGGACGGCACGCGGTACACGCCGCACGTCATCGAGCCGGCCGTCTCGATCGACCGGATCATGCTCGCCTTCCTCTGCGACGCGTACGACGAGGAGGTCGTCGGCGACCGCGAGCGCGTCGTCCTCCGCCTCCACCCGCTCGTCGCTCCGGTCAAGGCCGCGATCCTGCCGCTCATCGCGAAGGACGAGGGGATGGCTACCCGCGCCCGCGCGCTCTACGAGGAGCTCCGCCGCTACCACGTCGTCGAGCACGACGAAGGCGGACAGATCGGCAGGCGTTACCGCCGCCAGGACGAAATAGGTACGCCATGGGCCTTCACCGTCGACGAACAGACGCTCGAGGACGAGACCGTGACCGTGCGGGATCGGGACTCGCTCGCGCAGGAGCGCCTCCCGATCGCGGGCGTGCGCGCGTGGCTGGACGACGCGCTGGCGCGGGACTGGCGCTCGCCGCAGTCGCGTTAAGCGCGGCCGGCTGCGGCCTCGGCGGCAGCACCAAGACCGTCACGAAGACGGTCACGCGCACCGTCACAACGACGCGGACGGTGACGCAGGCGGCCATCTCCCAGTGCACGGGATCCCAGCTGTCGGGCACATTCGCCCTCGTGCCGGGAAGTGCGGGCGCCGGCCAGATTTCCTACGCACTGACCTTCACGAACACGTCCAGCAGCAGCTGCACCTTCTTTTCCGGGCTCGCCTTCGCCAAACTCCTCTCGGCAACCGGCTCGCCCCTTCCCACAGACATCCTCGCCCCAACCGGGTCCACCACGCTTTCGGCGGGAGCTTCGATTGTCGCGGACGCTCGCTTTTCTCCGAGCGTCCCGGGCACTGGCGACTCTGCGAGTGGGGCCTGTCAGCCGAAGGCGCACACGCTCGAAATGACGCCGGGTGAACCGCCGAGCGGTGGCCCCGTGGATGTGCCGATCACGCCGCCGACGAGTGTGTGCGAGCGCGGCAGTTTGACCTTCGACGCGTTCGCGAAGCCCTAGGCGCTCAGCGTCCGCAAGCGGAAGCCGCCGTGGTACTCGTACGACGCCGTGACGACGCGGAGCGCGTCGCGCCGCGCGCGCTCGGTTAGCCCGAGCGGGACGGCGTCGGCAAGCGGCCGCGCGAGGAGCGCTGTGATTCCGGCAACGCCGTCGGCTGAGAGCGCGAGCGCCTCCGCCGGGCCGGCGCACCGCGCGCACACCGCACCGCCGGCCCTCGGCGAGTAGCCGACGAGCGGCTCGTCCACCGCCCCACACTCCGCACAGCCGGACACGTGCGGGAGATAGCCGGAGAGCCACAGCAACTTGAGCTGGAACGCCAAACCGAGCGGATCGAGCGTCGGGGTAATCGCGGCATGCGGCGACTCGTCGAGCAGCTCGAGGAACCGCGTGACGGCACCGAACGCGCGCTCGTTCGCCTCCTGCTCGGGGAAGAGCCGCAGCATCGCCTCCGCGCCGATCATCCCGACCGAGAAGCGGTAGTAGTCCTCGCGCGTGTCGTGGTGCGAGTCGACGAGCTGCACGCCGGTCACCGTCTCGAGGTCGCTGCGGCCGCGATGGAGGACGAGGTCGACGTGCGACAACAGCTCGAGCCGCCCACCGAAGCGCGACAGGGTCTTCCGCACGCCCTTCGCCACCGCCCCGACGCGCCCGTTCGCGCGCGTGTAGAGGTGCAGGACGCGGTCGGCCTCCCCCAGCCGGATCGAGCGGAGAACCACCGCCTCCGTGCTGTATGCCCGTCCGGCCATGGCCGGTTCAGTCTAGGCGCGCCGTCGGGCGGGGAACGCTGGGCGCGCCTCGCGCGTTTCAGTGAAGGATGCCGAGGATCGAGATGTACACGACGCGCTGGTGTGGCTACTGCGTCCGTGCGAAAACGCTGCTCGCGTCGCGCGGCATCTCCTATGACGAGATCTCGCTCGACGACGATCCCGCCTTCCGCCAGACGGTCTTCGACGCGACCGGCGGCTGGACGGTGCCGCAGGTTCTTGTCGACGGCCGGCCGATCGGCGGCTACACCGAGCTCTGGCGCCTCGACCGCGACGGCCGGCTCGACGAACTGCTCACTGCCTGACACGTAGAGCAGAACGAGGTTCCCCGCCCGCCGACCACGATCTTCGCGATCGGCTCGCCGCAGCGCTCGCACGGCTCCCCGGCGCGGCCGTAGACGCGGAACTCGTCCTGCATCGCGCCGCCGGCGTATGCCTGGTCATAGAGCGTCGCGCCGCCGCGCCGGATGCCGAGTCGGAGCGCCTTGCGAATCGCCGCGCGCAGCGCAGCCACCTCGTCGAGCGTGAGCTCGCCGGCCGGCCGCTGAGGGTGGAGACGCGAGTGCCAGAGCGCCTCGTCGGCGTAGATGTTCCCGAGCCCGGCGACCGTCCGCTGATCGAGGATGGCGGCCTTCAGCGGCGCCGTGCGTCGGGCGAGCCGGCCCGCGAGATACGCGGTGGTGAAGCCCCGTTCGAGCGGCTCCGGCCCGTTCTTGACCGCGATGATCCGGTTGGCGTCCTCGGTGTCCGTGAGAAGCCACGTGCCGAACCGGCGCGTGTCGCGATAGGCGACTCGGCCGCCGCCTTCGAGCTCGAGCACAGCACGTTCGTGCGTCGCCGGCCCGTACCGGAAGCCGCCGGTCATCCGAAGGTGGACGAGAAGCGAGTTCCCGCTCGCGAGACGGACGACGATGTACTTGCCTCGCCGCTCGACCGTGTCGACAACATCGCCGGTCAGAACAGCTGCGACGGCCGCTGGATCGTCCGGGCGCGTGAGGCGCGCGTCGTCGATGCGCGCGGAGACGATGCGCCGGCCCGCGATCGCCTCGGCGAGCCTCCCCCGCTCGGTCTCGACCTCCGGTAGCTCCGGCAACGAGCTCGGAGCTCCTACGGCGTGACGATCGGCTGGCCGGGGATACCGCGCCCGGGCGCCTTGCCGCCGAGCCAGCTGTTCACGGTCGCGCCGATGTCGGCGAACTCGCCTTCGTGGACCTGCCCCGCGGCGTTCCGCCCCTCGACGTACGCGAGCAGGAGGCCGTACTCGCGCGAGTGGTCGGTCGACGGCGTCGTCGGGTCGCAGCCGTGGTCCGAGGTGATGATGAGGAGGTCACCCGGCCGCAGCGCGTCGAGCAGATCGGGCAAGCGGTAGTCGAAGTCCTGCAGGCACCGGTGGAAGTTGACGGGGTCGTTCCGGTGCCCCCAGAGCATGTCGGTCTCGACGAGGTTCGTGTAGATGAACCCGTCGTCGATCTCGCGCAGGAGCTTCTCCGTGGACTGGATCCCCTCGATGTTCGATTTCGTGGGGTGCGACTCGTCGATGTCCTGCCCGGCGAAGATGTCGCCGATCTTCCCGACGCCGTAGACCTTGTGCCCCGCGTCGCGGATGAGCGACAGGTAGTTCGGCCGGCGCGGCACGAGTGAGAAATCGTGGCGATTCGGCGTCCGCACGTAGTTGCCCGGCTCACCGGTGAACGGCCGTGCGATCACGCGGCCGACCGCGTGCTTGCCGGTGAGGATCTCGCGCGCCGCGCGGCAGGCCTCGTAGAGCTCCTCGAGCGGGATCGTCTCCTCGTGCGCGGCGATCTGGAAGACGGAGTCGGCGGACGTGTAGACGATCCACTTGCCCGTGCGCTGGTGCTCCTCCCCAAGCTCCAGGATGATGTCCGTCCCGGACGCGGGCTTGTTGCCGATCACGCCCCGGCCCGTCGCGTGCATGAACGGGTCGATCACGTCGTGCGGGAAGCCGTGGGGATACGTCGGAAACGCCTGCGCCGTGACGATGCCCATGTGCTCCCAGTGGCCGGTCGTCGTGTCTTTGCCCTTCGAGCGCTCAAGCAGACGACCCGCCACGGCCGGCGCGCCCGGCTGCGGGGGGCAGCCCGCGAGCTCCTCGACGTTCCCGAGGCCGAGCGCCTCCATGCTCGGAAGATCGAGCCCGCCGACCGCCCGCGCGACGTTCCCGAGGGTGTCGGATCCCTCGTCGCCGTACTCGTCGGCGTCCGGGAGCGCGCCGGCGCCGACGGCATCGAGCACGATTACGCAGGCTCTGGGCACGAGGCTATTCTAGGTCGGCTGTGTCGAACGCCTTCGGACTGGTCCTCTTCGCCGTCTACTGCCTCGTGATCGTCGGCGCCGCCGCCGGGATCACGTGGCTCGTCGTGCGGCTGACTCCCGGCCAAAAGCAGAGCTAGAGCACCGCGAGCGGCAGGACGTCCTCGAGCGGCGAGTACTCGAGGCCGTGCGCCTCGGCGACCGCTTCGTACGTGATCTTCCCGTCGAGGACGTTGACGCCGTAAGCCAGACCCGGATCGCGGGCCACGGCATCTGCAAGCCCGTGCTCGGCGATCGCCTCGACGTACGGAAGCGTCGCGTTCGTCAGCGCTCTTGTCGAAGTGACGGGCACACCGCCGGGCATGTTCGCGACGCAGTAGTGGATGATCCCGTCGACCTCGTAGACCGGGTCGGAATGGGTCGTCGGATGCGCGGTCTCTATGCAGCCGCCCTGGTCGATCGCGACGTCGACGATCACCGCGCCGGGCTGCATCTCCGAGAGCATGGCGCGGCTGATGAGCTTCGGAGCGCGGGCGCCAGGGATGAGCACGGCGCCGATCACGGCGTCGGCGGTCGCGATCCGCTCCTCCACTTCGAGGCTCGACGACATGAGGAGGCCGACCCGGCCGGCGAAGATCTCGTCGAGGTGGCGCATGCGGTCGATGGACCGTTCGAGGATCGTGACCTGCGCGCCGAGCCCGAGCGCGATGATCGCTGCGTTGTAGCCGACGATCCCGCCGCCGAGGACGACGATGCGGCCGGGCTGGACGCCGGGAGTCCCCGCGAGGAGGACACCGCGTCCCCCAAGCGGCTTCTCGAGGAAGTGGGCCGCGGCCTGCGGCGCGAGCCGTCCGGCGATCTCGCTCATCGGGGCGAGGAGGGGTAGCCGGCGGTCCTCGGTCTCGACTGTCTCGTACGCGACGGCGGCGATGCCGCTGTCCATGAGCGCACGCGTCAGCGGCTCGTCGGCCGCGATGTGGAGATACGTGAAGAGAACGAGGCCCTCGCGGAGGCGCGAGTACTCCGGCTCGGTCGGCTCCTTGACCTTCAGGAGGAGCTCAGAGTCGGCCCAGACCGACTCGACGGAACCGATCTTCGCGCCGGCGCGCTCATAGTCGGAGTCGGAGAACGCGCTTCCGTCACCGGCGGTCGTTTCGACGAGCACGTCGTGACCGCGCTGGACGAGCTCCCGCGCGCCCGCCGGCGTGAGCGCGACGCGGTACTCGTCGGTCTTGATCTCCTTGGCGACGCCGATCCGCAAAACGGAAAGACACTAGCTCGCGCGGGAAGCGCATCGCATCGGGAACATTTCCGAGTTCTTCGACAGCGGCGACACGGACGCGTGACAGGTTCGCCGGTAGCGTCTTCGCCGAGGGCGGAGGGATGCGGCCCCACCCGGGTGGGGGTGTGCCACTCGGTCGCGTGGAGCTGGAGGGAGCACGGATCGGCCGGCGTGCGACCTCAGCCGCGGGCGTTTTCCACGAGCGCCACCGTGACGTCGACCATCGCTTCGAGATCGGCGACGGCGACGCGCTCGGTCGGGCTGTGGAAGTCGTACACGCCGTGCGTGAGGTTGAGGCAGCGCAGACCGCGCTCGTTGAAGACGTTCGCGTCCGCCGCGCCGCCTGACAGCCCGTACCGCACTTCGTGGCCGCAGCGTGCGAGAGCCGCAGCGGCGAGCTCGACGACCGGCTCGTTCTTAGCGAACCGGTAGCCGCGGTAGTCCTTCCGCGACTCGCTCTGCATCGTGCACTCCGCCTCGCTCGCCGCGAACGTGCAGATGTCGAGCATCTCCTGCACGAGCTCGCCGAGCTTCCGCTCGTCGTGGCAGCGCGCCTCCGCCGAGAACGCGCAGCGGTCGGGGACGATGTTCCCCGCGGTGCCGCCGGAGATGAGCCCGACGTTCGCGGTCGTCTCCTCGTCGACGCGGCCGAGCCGCATATCGGCGATCGCCCGCGCCGCCGCCTGGATCGCCGAACGCCCCTCCTCGGGAGACATGCCCGCGTGCGCCGCGCGGCCGTGGAACGTGATCTCCATGCCCTGCGCGAACGGAGCGCCGAGGATGATCTCGCCGATCGCGCCTTCCTGGTCGTAGACGAAGCCGGTCTGCGCGCGCAGGCGCGTGTGGTCGAACGCCGCCGCGCCGAGAAGCCCGACCTCCTCCTGCCGCGTGAGCACGAGCTCGATCCCCGCGTGCGGGATGCTCTCCGCGAGCACGCGCCGCACGCCTTCGAGCATCTGCGCGACCGCCGCCTTGTTGTCGGCGCCGAGGATCGTGCCGCCGGCGTTTCGCACGATGCCGTCCTCCACGACGGGGCGCAGCTCGCCGCTCGGCGGAACCGTGTCGAGATGGGCGCAGAAGAAAAGCGGCGTGCCCTCGGCCGTTGGCTCGATCCGCGCGTAGAGGTTCCCGAAGTCGTCCTCCTCGACGGCGGGGCCGAGATCGCGAACGTACCGCGCGACGGCCGCGGCGACCCTATCCTCCCCGCCCGGCGGAGACGGGATCGCGGCGAGCTCGAGTAAGAGCTCGGTGACTCCGCTCACAGCGTCATTGCTGATGGGGCCGCGACGGGGTCGCCGGCCCGCGTCCGCGCCCGGTCGAGAGCCGCGCCGACGAAGCCGCGGAACAGCGGCGCCGATCGGGTAGGCCGCGACTTGAACTCCGGATGGAACTGGCTCGCGACGAACCACGGATGGTCCGGCAGCTCGACGATCTCGACGAGGCGCCCCTCCTGGAACGTCCCGCTCACGACGAGGCCCGCGTCGACGAGCCGCTCGCGGAACGTGTTGTTCACCTCGTAGCGGTGGCGGTGCCGCTCGTGGATCGTCGCCTCGCCGTACAGCTCGCGCGCGCGCGTCCCGTCGGCGAGCTCAACCGCCTGCGCGCCGAGGCGCATCGTGCCGCCGAGATCCTCGATCCCCTTCTGCTCCGGAAGCAGGTCGATGACGGGAAACGGCGTCTCGGGATCCATCTCCGTCGAGTTCGCCCCCTCCAGCCCGGCGACGTTCCGCGCGAACTCCGACACCGCGACGTGCATGCCGAGGCAGATCCCGAGGTACGGGATCCCGCGCTCGCGCGCGACGCGGCAGGCGAGGATCTTCCCCTCCCAGCCGCGCGAGCCGAACCCGCCGGGAACGAGCACGCCGTCGACGCCTTCGAGCAACTCGACCGCCTCGTCGAACGACATGTCCTCGGCGTCGACCCAGCTGAGGTGGACTTCGCACCCGTGCTCGAGACCCGCGTGCTTCAACGCCTCGTTGACGGAGAGATAGGCGTCCTGAAGCTTCACGTACTTGCCGACGAGCGCAATCTTGACGACCTCGTGCCGGCTGTGGACGCGCGCGAGCAGCTCGTCCCACTCCGTGAGATCCGGCTCGGCGAGGTCGAGACCGAGCTTCGCGCCGACGAGCTTGTCCAGCCCTTCCGCTTCGAGCACGCGCGGCACCTCGTAGACGTCGGGGACGTCGGGACACGCGACGACCGCCTCGGGATCGACGTCGGCGAAGAGCGCGATCTTGTCGCGGATGTCGCGCGACAGCTCCTCGTGCGAGCGGCAGACGATGACGTCGGGATGGATACCGATGCGGCGCAGCTCGTTGACCGAGTGTTGTGTAGGCTTCGTCTTCAGCTCGCCGGCCGCTTCGATGAACGGCACGAGCGTGACGTGGACGTAGCAGACGTTCTCCACGCCGACCTCGCGCCGGAACTGGCGGATCGCCTCGAGGAACGGCAGCGACTCGATGTCGCCGACGGTGCCGCCGATCTCGGAGATGACGACATCGGCCGGCGTCGCCTGGGCTGAGCGGCGGATGCGCGCCTTGATCTCGTTCGTGATGTGCGGGATCACCTGCACCGTCGCGCCGAGGAAGTCGCCCTTCCGCTCCTTGCGGAGGACGGTGTCCCAGATCGCGCCCGCGCTGTGACTCGCGCTGCGAAGGAAGTTCTCGTCGACGAAGCGCTCGTAATGGCCGATGTCGAGGTCGGTCTCGGCGCCGTCCTCGGTGACGAACACCTCGCCGTGCTGGAACGGGCTCATCGTCCCGGGATCGACGTTGAGGTACGGATCGAACTTCTGCAGCTGCACGCGCAGGCCGCGCGCTTTGAGCAGCCGGCCGAGCGATGCGGCCACGATTCCCTTCCCCAGAGCCGACACGACGCCCCCGGTCACAAAGACGTACTTCGGGGCCCGCGTGCTCACGGGATTTCAGGGTAGCAGGGCAGGTGGACGCGCGCCTATCCCGCGCGGACGGTCGCGAGGAACTCCTCACCGCCGAGCATCCGCTCGAGCTCGGTCTTCCGCTCCGTCTCGCCGAGCTGCTCGATCCGCGTGTGCGTGGGGTCGCCGGGCGTCTTCTCGACGCGGAAGTGACGGTCGGCGAGCGCGGCGATCTGCGGGAGGTGCGTGATCGTGACCACCTGCGCCCGCTCGGCGAGACGCTGAAGGAGGCGGCCGACCGCGTGCGCGGTCTCGCCGCCGATGCCTGCGTCGATCTCGTCGAAGACGAGCGTGTCGCCGCCTGCGACTGCGGCGATCGCGAGCGCGATTCGCGACAGCTCGCCGCCGGAGGCGGTCTCCGCGACCGGCGCGAACGGGAGGCCGGCGTTCGGGCGAACGAGGAAGACGGCGTCGTCGGCGCCGGTCGCCCCGGCCTCCGCGCGCTCGCCGAGCTCGCACACGAACTCCCCGTCTCCCATGCCGACGTCGCGGAGCTCAGCCGCGACGGCGTCGGCGAACGCGGGCGCGGCGGCGTTGCGCTCGGCGCGGAGCTCGAGGACGAGCTCATGGACACGCGCCTCGGCGGCGGCGAGCTCGCGCCGCGCGGCTTCGGCCGGGTCAACGCCGTCCTCTAGCGCGGCGAGCTCGGCGCGCGCACCCGAGGCCCGCGCGAGGAGCTCTTCGTACGTCTCGCAGCGGAAGCGGCGCTTCGTCTCGGCGATCCGGTCGAGCTCCGCCTCGAGGTGCTCGAGTCGCCCCGGCTCCGCCTCGAGCGAGGCGAGAAAGCTCCGCAGATCGGACGCTGTCTCGCGCAGCCTGAGCTCGGCGTCACGAAGCTCGTCGCCGGCCGCCCTCAGCTCCGGAGCGATGTGCTCGAGCGGCGCGACCGCCCGCTCGGCGAGGCCGACGAGCCCGCTTGCCCCCTCGCCGTCGTCCGGCGCGAGTGCAGCGGCCGCAGTCTCGGCGGCGGTCGCGAGGTCGGCGACGTGACGGACCCGCTCACGCTCGGCGCGGAGGTGCTCCTCGTCGTCCGGCTCCATCCCCTCGGTGTCTTCGACGAGCGCTCGCAGCTCGGCGAGCCGCGCCTCAGCGAATGCGGCATTCGCGGTCAGCTCCTCGTGGCGGCGGCGCGCCGTCTGCAGGTCGCGCCACGCCGCGCGCGCCGCGACCCGACGCGCGAGCTGCTCGTCGCCGCAGAAGCGATCGAGCACCTCGAGCTGGTACGACGGGCGTGCGAGGCGCCGCTGCTCGAACTGCCCCGACATCGCGACGACCCGTTCCACGGCCGCGGCGACATCCTCCCGCGCGGCGGCCCTCCCCCACGCGTACGCGCGCGTGCGCCCGTCCGTGAAGACGCGCCGGGAGACGACCAGCGCGTCCTCGTCCTCCGGCCGCAGGTCGCCGAGCTCCTCGAGCTCTGCCGGAAGGTCGAGCTCGGCCTCGACGTACGCCTCCTCGCCGGCGGCGCCGACGAAGCCCTCGCCACCCTTCGCGCCGAGGAGCAGGCCGAATGCCTGCGCGAGGATCGTCTTCCCCGCCCCGGTCTCGCCGGTGATCGCGTTCAGGCCCGGCGCGAGCTCGAGCTCAGCCTCGCGGATGAGGACGAGATTCTCGATACGCAGCCGCCGGAGCACCTGAGCGATGGTACGCCGGGCATCCGACGCCGACCATTGGCCGAACGGAACATGTCCGGTACCTGCTACCGGACATGTCCGTTTTACGCAGTGAAGGTCTCGCGGTAGCGGCCGAAGAACGTCGTCTCCGGCAGCGTCGCGAGGAGGCTGCGCTGCTCGCCAAGCCCGATCGAGAGCGCCGCGGCCGGCGGAAGATCGCTGACCTGCTGGCCGTCGATGAGGACGGCCGCGTCGACATCGGCGCTCGCGTTCCGCAACGTGAGCTCCGCCCCACGCGCCACGACGAGCGGCCGCGCGTCGAGCGAGTGCGGCGCGATGAAGGTGATCGCCATCGCGTCGAGCCCGCGCACGAGGACGGGCCCGCCGTTCGAGAGGTTGTACGCCGTCGAGCCGGAAGGCGTCGAGCAGATCATCCCGTCGCACGAGACGACGCCGAGCTCCTCCCCCGCGATCGCCCAGCTGAGCTCGATCATCCGCCCGAGCGTCGAGCTCGCAGCGACGACGTCATTGACCGCTGCGAACGTCTGGCCATCGAGCCGCGCCTCGAGCGTCGGCTGCTCGACGACGCGGTACTCGCCGGAGAAGACGCGCGCGAGATCCGCCTCGAGCCGCGCGGGCGTGATCGAGGCGAGAAAGCCGACCCGGCCGAAGTTGACGCCGATCACCGGCACGTCGGTGCCAAGGAGACGGGCGAGCGTGCGGAGGATCGTCCCGTCGCCGCCGACCGCGACCGTCAGCTGCGCGCGTTCCGGCTCGTCGACGACCTCTGCGCCAGCCCGCGCGGCCACCGCCCGCACCTGCTCGACCGCCGCCGCGACGTCGACGCGGCCGTGCGCGACGATCGCGACGGCCTCAACCGGCGAGTGCTGCGTCGATTCGCTCGTCGAGGTCATTGGGAAGAGTCGGCTGCTCGGAATGGACGAGGTGGAGGAAGATCTCGCGGTTTCCCTTCGGGCCGGGCAGTCCCGAGTCTACGACTCCGGCGACGCTCGCCTGCCAGCCGAGCGCAGCGTCGGCGACCTCGCGGACGACGCGCCGTCGAACTTCGTCGTCCCGCACGACGCCCCCCTTCCCCACGTCCTCGCGCCCCGCCTCGAACTGCGGCTTCACGAGTACGACCGCCTGCCACCCCGGCGCGCAGAGCCGCAAGACCGGCGGCAGCGCGATCCGCACCGAGATGAACGAGACGTCGCACACGACGAACGAGGGCGCGAACGGGAGCTCAGTCAGGGTGCGCGCGTTCGTCCGCTCGAGGACCGTGACGCGCTCGTCCGCGCGGAGCCGCGGATGGAGCTGCCCGTAGCCGACATCGATCGCGATCACGCGCGCCGCACCGCGCGCGAGGAGGACGTCCGTGAACCCTCCGGTCGACGCTCCGACGTCGACGCAATCGAGGCCGGCCGGATCCACGCCGAGCGCGTCGAGGCCGTGTGCGAGCTTCTCTCCCCCACGCGAGACAAAGCGCGGCGGCAGCGTGACCTCGAGCTCCACGGTCTCGTCCACCTGGTGGCCGGGCTTGTCATAGCCGTGCACGAGACCCGCGATGACGAGCGCCTGCGCCTGCGCCCGCGACTCCGCGAGACCGCGTTCGACGAGGAGGACGTCCAACCGCTTTTTCACGGGCGTAGTGTGTCGACGACCAGGTGATCCGCCGGATCCCACCGATGCACAATCGTCGACGGAAAGTAACAAGGGAGGTTCTGCCGTGGTTCGTCCCGCTCTGAACCTGTCGATCGTAGTCCTCCTCTTAGGAGGGCTCATCGGCGGCTTGGTCGTAGCGCTCGACCTCCGTTCGCATCATCACGGGGCTGCGACCTCCGTGGTCGCCGGGATCGAGATCGCGGCCGGGACCTGGGTCTCGGTAGCGGTGATCCTTCTCCTAGTCGAGATCAGGGACTCGCTCCGCGCGCTCGCCTCAGACGCCGACGGAGACCGCTAGCGCGTACGGGACGCGAGCGGCGTCTTCACGCGTATCCGCCAGCTCGGTACTCGGCATCGCCGTGGAGCCACGGGAGGTCGGGCTCCCAGCCGTCGACGACGTCGCCGAAGCCCTCGCGCCGCGCGAGCACCTCGACGCACCGTAAGAGGTCGCGCTGCGCTTCAGGCTCCCCGGCGAGCAGCAGCTCGAGGAGCGGCAGGAGCGTCTCGGCGTCCCAGTCCCGCAGCGGGTGATGCCGCAGCTCCCACTCGAGGTACTTGTTGTACGGACGTACCCGATCGTCGAGGGCGAAGATCGTGCGCAGCGCGTACGGGACAGCCTCGACCGCGTCGAGCCGCGTGCCGTAGCGGAGCGAGCGGTACGTCTGGTTGATGTAGCCGTCGAGCGCCTCGCGGACGACGGAGTCGCGCGTTCCGGGAGGAAGCGACTCGAGGTCCGCGACGAGCTGCGTCAGCTCACCACCGGTCTTGTCGATCTCGACGCGGGCGTGGGCGCCGGCGTACCGTCCGTGCTCGGATGCGGCATTGCGCAGATCGTCGAGCGTCGCGGTGACGATCTCAACGCGAGAGCCGTGCACGAACGGGAACTCCGCCTCGAACGCGCCTCGCGCGGCGGCGACATCGCGCAAGACGACGCACACGTCCCAGTCCGAGCGCTCGTCGACCATGAAGTCGCGCCCGCGCGACCCGAAGACGTACAGCCCGATGACGTCCTCCCGCCCGCGCGCAACCTCGAGGAGCTCGTCGAAGGTCAAGCTGTGCGGACGGCCAACGAATCGACGATCTCGCGGAGCACGGACGTGTCTGCCTCGATTCCGTCGAGCCGCTCTCTCGCCCGCTCCGCCGCTTCGTCGGCGTAGCGCCGCGCGGCGTCGGCGCCGTGCTCGCGGACGTAGCCGTCGGAGTCGAGGATGTCGTCGACGATCTGGAAGAGAAGGCCGAGCTCGTCCGCGAACGCGCGCCACGGCGCCTGCTCGTCCTCGGGCAGGCCGGCCGCCCACAGCGCCATCGTCACCGACGCGTAGAACAGCCGTCCGGTCTTGAGCCGGTGGACGGCGGCGAGGTCGTAGCCCTCGACCATCGTGTCGAGGTACTGCCCGCCGATCATCCCGAGCGTCGCCTCGGCGAGCTCGCGGGCGACCGCGGAGGACTCGTAGCGCGCGGCGAGCCGAATGGCCTCGGCCAGCAGCGCGTCGCCGGCGAGCACGGCCGTCCCTTCGCCGAACTTCTTCCACGTGGACGGGTGGCCGCGCCGCTCCTCGTCGTTGTCCATCCCCGGCAGGTCGTCGTGGACGAGCGAGAACGTGTGAACGAGCTCAATCGCGAGCGCCGCCGGCATGACCCGCTCGACGGAAGCGCCGAGCGCTTCGCCGACCGCGAGCGCGATCACGGGGCGGACGCGCTTGCCGCCGACCTCGAGCGAGTAGCGGACGGAGTCCGCCTGGCCGTGGAGCTCCGGCCACAGCTCGAGTCGGTCGAGCGCCCCCTCGACGCGCGCCTTCAGCTCCTCGGGGCTATGCATCGGCCCCCGTCGCCCGCTGCGCCTTCTCGAGCTCCTCCTCGACCGCCTTCGCGAGCTCGGCGAGCTCGGCGAGGAGCTCGATCGCCCGATCCGGGGACGCCTCGGGCGAGCCCGCGCCGCCCTCCGAGAGCTGCTCGAGCTCGGCGCGCGCAGTCTCGAGCCGCCTCAGCAGCTCCTCCGCCCGAGTCAACGACTCATCAGCACCGCTCATTTTTAGCCCTCACGTCCGTCCTCCCGCACGATTCGACCCAGGATGCCGTTCACCAGCTTCGCGGCGTCCTCGGATGCATACCGCTTCGCGAGCGTCACCGCTTCGTCGAGGACGACCTCGACCGGCACCTCGCGCTCGTCGAGCTCCTCGAGTGCGACGCGGAGGACGTTCCGCTCGACGGCGCCGAGCCGGTCGGCAGTCCAGTCGTCGGCGGCTTCCGTGATGCGCGCGTCGAGCGCCTCGGCGTGCGCGGTGACGGCTTGCGCGAGGCGCTCCGTGTACGCGTCGACGTCGCCTTCGTAGAGCGAACCGAGCGGCCGGCCGGTGACGTCGGACTGGAAGAGGATGAACACGGCAGCGCGGCGTGCCTCGCGGCGGCTGATCGTGCTCATCGCGTGAGCTCCACGACCACGACGTCGACGGCGTCGACCTCGACCGCGCACGTCCGCTCGAGCATTGCCCCGACGTGCTCCTGCACCGCGCGCGCGACCGCCGGCAAAACGCTGCCGTACGCGGCCGCGATCTCGAGCTCGGCACGCGCGTGGCCGTCGGCGAGGTCGAGCGAGAGCCGTCTCCGTTTGCGCAGCCGGGCGCCGTCGACTTCCGCGACCGCGCCGTCGACGAGCTGGACGAGCGCCGCCTCGCTCAGACGCACGGAGCCGCCGTCGCCGGAGACGAGGACGCGGCTCATGCGCCCGCCAGCGCGGGAAGGCTCGCGCCCTCCTCCTCGAGGAACGACGTCGAGTACTCGCCGCTGCGGAACGCGTCGCTCGCGAGGATGTCGCGGAGGACCGCGCACGTCGTCGGCACGCCCTCGATCTCGAACTCCTCGAGCACGCGAATCGCGCGTCCGACTGCGAGCTTGCGGCTCGCGTCCTTGACGATCACCTTCGCGATGAGCGAGTCGTAGAACGGCGGGATGGCCGAGCCCTCCTCGACGAACGTGTCGACGCGCACGCCGGGCCCGAGCGGCGGCCGGAAGCGCGTGATCGTCCCTGGCGCGGGCGCAAAGTCGTTCGTCGGATCCTCCGCGTTGATGCGCATCTCGATCACGTGCCCGAGCCGCGGGCCGGAGCGGCCGCCGTGCGCGAGCTTCTCCCCCGCCGCGATCCGGATCTGCTCGCGGACGAGGTCGATCGAGGACACGAGCTCGGTGACGGGATGCTCGACCTGGAGCCGCGTGTTCATCTCGATGAACGAGAACGAGCCGTCCGGGCCGACGAGGAACTCGATCGTGCCGGCGTTGCGATAGCCGATGTGGTGGCACGCGCGTTCGGCGGCGGCCTCCATCTCCTCGCGCAGCTCCTCGCTCAACGCGGGCGACGGCGACTCCTCGATGAGCTTCTGGTGGCGGCGCTGGATCGAGCACTCGCGCTCGCCGCACGTGAGGACGGTGCCGTGGTTGTCGCACAGCACCTGGATCTCGACGTGGCGCGCCGGCGTGATGACCTTCTCGACGTACATCGTCCCGTCGCCGAACGCCGACAGCGCCTCTGCCGACGCGCGCTCGTAGAGCTCGACGACGTGGGCGGAATCCTCGACGCGCCGCATGCCGCGACCGCCGCCGCCGGCTGCCGCCTTCAGGAGGACGGGATAGCCGAGCTCGTCGGCCGCAGCGCGCGCCTCGTCCGGCGTCGCGATTCCCTCCGCGCCCGGCACGAGCGGCACGCCCGCGGCGCGCATCTCGGCCTTCGCGCGCGCCTTGTCTCCCATCCGCTCCATCACCTCGGCGTCAGGCCCGATGAAGACGATGTCGTTCTCCTCGCAGGCGCGCACGAATTCGGCGTTCTCGGAGAGAAAACCGTAGCCGGGGTGCACCGCCTCGCAGCCGGTCGTCGTCGCTGCGGCGATGATCGCCGGGATGCTGAGGTAGCTCTGCCCGACGGGCGGCGGGCCGATCCGCACGGCCTGGTCCGCCAGCCGAACATGCAGCGCCTCGGCGTCTGCCGTCGAGTAGACCGCTACGGCTTCGACACCGAGCTCGTGCAGGGCGCGGATCACGCGGACGGCGATCTCGCCGCGGTTGGCTACGAGGACTCGGGAAAACACCTCGAGAGTCTACGGACGTGCAGAATTCACCCATGCCGACGAACATGGAGCGCGCGTTCGAGACGCATCCGGAAGTCCTCGCCGCCTGGGTGCAGCTGAACACGGCGATCAAATCCCGCATGGATCTACGGCGCTACGAGCTGGCGACTGTCGCGGCAGCGCAGCGGCTTCGTTCGAGCTACTGCAGCCTCGCGCACGGAAAGGTGCTGCGCGACGACTGCGGCGAGCCGCTCGAGGACATCGTCCGGGACCGAAGCACCGCTGGGCTGAACGAAACCGACCTCGCGGTGATGGATCTCGCGGAGAAGGTCGTCGACGACGCGACCACGATCGACGACGCCGATCGGCAGCGACTTCGCGACCTGGGGCTCTCGGACGAGGAGATCATGGACGTCGTCCTCGCGGCCACGGCGCGGTGCTTCCTCTCGAAGACGCTCGACGCGCTCGGCGTGCTCCCGGACGCGTTCCTGCGGGACGACTTCACGCCGGACGAGCTCGAACTGCTCGTCGTCGGCCGGCCGATCGCCGAGGCCGGCTAGGCGTACCGTTCCTGACCTTGGGCTAGGTGTATCACTGGCCCAGGCGACTGAGTCCTACCGGTTGTCCCCGGGGGATAAGCCACCGCTTAGCCCTGGGGAGATCCGCCTGACTCGAGATCATGGGGGACAGGGAGTTGAAGGTCGAACTCGATGATCGCCCTTGGCACGAACCGCCGAACGAGTTCCGCGTTCGAATCAAGATCTCGGCCGCCGGGGCAGGACTAGAGACATTCGACGATATCGTCGCGGGTTTGGCCGTCAACTGGACAGGTCGAGAGGATGACGGGTGGCGCTGCGATTACCACTGGAGCCGGTGGACGGACACCGGAGCAGTGTTCCTCGCCCCTGAGATCGTGCACGCCTGGGTGGGGGTGGAACCGTGGGACGATCCCACGCGGCGCAGCGGTAGAGATCTCCGCGTGCCGGCGCAGTGACGTTCGGCTGGGCGAGCGGTTGCTGTCGCCTGAGGCGGACTAGACCTTCGGCCGGAGGCTAACGAGAGCGAAGCGAAGCGTTAGCCGTAGGCTCTCCCGCTCCCCGGCGCGCGCCAGCAGGCGCCCGCCGCGGCGGGTAACGAGGTCTCAGCACGGAGGCCGGGAAGACCGCGCTCTTCCCGGCCGGAGTTCGCTAGCTCAGCGAGCGAGTGCGCAGCACTCGCGAGCTACAGCGCCGGACGGCCCGCGAGCGGCTCGAGCTCGAAAAGGAGCTGGCCGAACTCCACCGCCGCCGCGTTCTCGACGTGGATCGCGCGGACGACACCCTCGGCGTCCGCCTTGACCTCGTTCATGAGCTTCATCGCTTCCAGGATGCAGAGCGTCTGGCCTGGCTCGACGACATCGCCGACGGAGACGAACGGCGGTGCGTCGGGCGACGAGGCGCGATAGAACGTCCCGACCATCGGCGACTCGACCCGGTGGAGATTGCCGCCAACCGCAGGCGCCGCCGGAGGAAGGTCGGGCTCGGAGATGCCGAGCGACGCCGTCGGCGCGACGCCCGCGGGAAGGTCGGGCGTCGAGCGGACCGAAATCCGCATCCCGTCCTCCTCGATCGTTATCTCGCCGATTCCGGACTCCTGGACGATGTTCACGACTTCGCGGATCCGCTCGGCCCGGCCCTCGTCCATCGCGTCGAGGTCGTCCTCGCGGTGGCCGCGGCTGCGGATCGCGCGCAGCAGCCCCTCAGCGTCCTCGCCGAAGAGCCCGAGCAGAAGCAGCTCCTCCTCGCTCGCGGCCATGCCCTCGGCGCGCTCGCGCACCTCGCTGAGCGGCGGCGCGACGTCCTCTTCCGAATCGGGGTCGTGCGTCAGCTGGACGACACGGTCGAGCGCCGGGTCGATCGGCCCCGGCGGCGTGCCGAAGCCGCCGGTGACGAGCGAACGGACTTCGTCGACGATCGTGAGG
>Ga0265338_10003547_pt1 | contig 21813 bp, 25 predicted proteins | sample 42126metaG_FD_193579 | JGI IMG/M metagenome (GOLD analysis project Ga0265338, IMG submission 193579) | Rhizosphere microbial communities from Carex aquatilis grown in University of Washington, Seatle, WA, United States - 4-21-26 metaG | ecosystem: Host-associated > Plants > Roots > Rhizosphere... | reverse complement strand
TGGCTGGGGCGGTAGGATTCGAACCTACGATCTTCTGAGCCAGAATCAGACGCCTTACCACTTGGCCACGCCCCATTGATCGGTTACAAGCGCAAATTATACTATTTTTTGCCGTGTGGGTACATATAGCGCAAAGCGCGACGCAGCAGGCCGAAGAAATAGACCACGAAAACGAGAAAAACCAGGATTATGGTCATGACGTCCTCGGATTGGTCGAGGTTGTACTGGTCGGTGAGGCGCAGCCACATCCCGAATTCGTCGAAAGCCAGTGCCAGCCCCACGCCGTATATAACCGCCAGCCAGGGTTGGGCCCGCTTGGGTGAAACCAGCGAGGCAAAGCCGGCGATCGCCAGCATAAACACGCCCCAGGTGAAGTGGTGGACGTGAACGCCGTGAATAGCGACAAACAACGCCGGGTCGTGTGAAACCAGGTTGCGTTCGATGATATATGTCGGCAGAAACCCGACGAGCATCCAGAACGGCACCTGGTGGAGGCGATTGGCAATAAGCTCGCGGTAGGCGCGGGAGAAAGCTTGGCCGGCGAATTGTTTCATGCAGTTAGATTAGCATTTTTTCGCGCTACAATTTGGCGATAACGACCGCCTCGAGGTCGGCCAGCGGCACTGGGCCAAAGTGACGCGAGTCGGTGGAGTGGCGCGGGTTGTCGCCGCGCAGGTCGGCGCCATCGGTTTGGAGGCGGGCGATGCGCTTGATCAGCGGGCGGTCTTTCATAACGACCACCACCTGGCCGGCCCGCGGGCGAAACCAATGCCAGCCAACGAGGGTGTCGCCAGGCGAGTAGGTGGGCTGCATGCTGGGGCCGGACACGCGGTAGAAGCTAAACGGCAGCAACTTCACGCGGCGGCTTTGGTGGCGTTGAAGACCTTGGTGACTTCGGCGATGAGATCGAGCAGCGCCTGGCCGTCGGCCGGGTCGACGGAGTGCTTGGCCTCGGAGCAGGCTTTGGTGGCACGCCACATCAGGTCGTGCAGGTCGGGATGGTGGTCGAGATGCTCGGGCTTGAAGTAGTCGGTCCAGAGCACCCAAAGGTGGCGCTTGGCCAGTTCAGCGCGCTCTTCTTTAATAATGATGCAGCGAGTGCGGAACACTTCGTCTTGGTTGTCTTGGTATTTTTGCATGATTTTGTGGACTGATTCGGCCTCGATGCGAGCCTGGGCCGGATCGTAGACGCCGCAGGGAAGGTCGCAGTGGGCGTAGACGGTGGTGGCCGGAAGTAAGTGTGACAGTTTCATATTATTCTCCATAGTTCGTTCTCAATTATACGCGTATGCTGAAAGTACACATGGCTTGTGGTGCAATGATGCTTACGTTTATACTTACGCTATGACTCGGGTGATGGACGGAGTTCGGCGGGGGCAGGTTGTGCCTGCGCCCCTGGTTAGGCAGCCGCGCGTGCAGCGGGCGGCGGCTTCGGTGGAGGCTGCGCCGGCCAAGTTTGTGGTCGGCATGGATGGCGTGCGCCGGCCGCTGCGACCGATCGGCCCGGTGGTAGCCGCAGGGTGGGCAGAGCCGGCGGCGGGAGTGCCGAAGCCGCAGGTGCGGCGGTGGCAACCGCCGGTGGTGCCGTGGCGGCGCGTTGCCATGGCCGGGGGCTTGACGGTGGTGGCACTGTCGGCTTCGGTGGCGACGGTGCGATTTATTTCGACGCCGCGCACGACGACGGCTCACGCCGAGGCCAGCGCTTCAACGCCGCAGAGTACGCCATCGACTACGCCGGCCCAGGCGGACAGGGTGGGGCCGCAGAAAACCGGTTTGCAGACGCTCTTGAATACCTTTGCAGCTGCTAACCCGGGCAAGTTCAGTATCGTGGTGAAGGATCTGGGCAGCGGTGACACCGCCAGCGTTGACCAAGACCGGGTAATGGAAAGCGCCAGCCTATACAAATTGTTTGTGGCCGACCAGATTTACCACGAAATTGACGCCGGGCAAATCAGCGCCACGACCAAGGCTGGCGGTGGGAGCGGGAACACGGTACAGGGCTGTCTGAGTTTGATGATCACGATTTCTGATAACACCTGCGGCCGGGCGCTTGGCACGATGCTCAACTGGGGGGCTCAAAACCCGGCCTTGGCAGCTCAAGGCTACACCGAGACTAATCTGGCGACCCCGCAACAAACCAGCGCGCGTGACGTGGCGTTATTGTTTCAGCACTTGTACGAGGGCGAGCTGAACAGCGCAGCCTCGAACGGGGCGTTCATGAATTTGTTGAAAGCGCAGAAGGTGAACGACCGACTGCCGCAAGGCCTGCCGGCCAACACCGTGATCGCGCACAAGACCGGCAACCTGGACGACGCGGTGCACGACGGCGGCATTGTGTACGGGCCGAAGACCAATTACCTGGTGGTGGTGATGAGTGACGGTTGGAGCGCGCCCGGTAATGTACCGGCAATGTTTGCGAATCTGTCGCAACAGCTATGGGGATATTTCGAGAACTAAAGTCGGGTTACGCGCGGGTCGTCGGCCGGGACCTTCATTTGGCCTCCGGGTTGAGGTCGGGACGGAAGACCCGGGTTTTCTCGACGGCCTGGGTGTGGCGCCATTTTTGGATCTCGGCGTGGTGGCCGGATTTAAGCACGTCGGGGACGGTTTGGCCGCGAAATTCATCGGGGCGGGTGTAGTGCGGGTATTCGACCAGGTTGGGGTCGGAGAATGATTCGTCGTGGGCCGATAATTCACCGCCGAGCACGCCGGGGATAAGGCGGATAACGGCGTCGGCGATAACCATGGCGGGCAGCTCGCCGCCGGTGAGCACGTAGTCGCCGATGGAGATTTGATCGTCGGTGTAGGCCATAATGCGCTCGTCGAAGCCTTCGTAGTGGCCGGCGAGCAGGATAAGGCCGGGGAGCTGCGCGTACGCCCGGGCCTGGGCCTGGTCGAACCGGCGGCCGCTCGGGGTCATTACGAGCACCGGCGCGCCGGGGTTGCCGGCTCGGGCAGCTTCAATAGCGGCCACGACCGGCTCGGGACGCAGCACCATGCCGTCGCCGCCGCCGTAGGGGGTGTCGTCGACGGTGCGGCGCGGGCCCAAGCCGAACTCGCGCAGGTCCCAGAATTTGATCTGCGCCAGTCCCCTCTCCTGAGCTTTGTGCAGCATGCTCATGTCGAACGGGCCTGCGAACATATCAGGGAAAAGCGTGATGATATCGATTTTCATGATTGGAATGTATTTAGAGATCGAGGTCGTCGAGATCGGCAAATTCGCGCTTGGTGCGGGCCAGCATGTCGGCTTGATGTTCATCTTCGACATCGCGGACGGGTTGGTCTGGCTCGGCTACCACCTCCTGGGCGGCTTCATCCTTGACGGGCCGATCTTCGCGCTCGGGTCGCTCAGCGCCTTCTGGCTCAATGATTTTGAGGTTCACGCGGGCGTCGTTGCGGCTACCGAGCACGCGCAGCAAGGTGCGGATGCTTTTGGCGGTGGCGCCGGCTTTGCCGATGACCTTACCCATGTCTTCGGGGTTAACGGTCAACTCAAGCAGAACGCCCATGTCGTCGACCGAACGCTCCACCAAGACGTCTTCGGGGTGAGTGACGAGCGCTTTAACAACGTATTCAACGAATTCTTTATCCAAGTCAGGCATAAACGTGCTCCCTAAGGCAATGCGGATGTATCCACATCATATCATTTTTTAATGCGCGAAATATTACTTTTCTTCGGCTTCAGGGGCGGATTTTGCGTCTTGCGCGTTGTCTTGATCGGCGGCCGGTGCGGCGACTTCGGCAGCCGGCTGGTCGGCGGGAGCTTGGGCTTTGGCCTCGGGCTCGGGCTCGGGCGTGGCCTCAGGCTCGTGTTTGGGCTTGGACTGCTTGGTCTTCAAAATGGCCCAGGCGGGCAGCTCAACTTTTTCGCGTTGCAACAGTTTGATAACGGTATTGGAAGGCTGGGCGCCGTTTTTGAGATGCTTCTTGACCTCATCTTGCTTCAAAACCAGCTCTTTGGTGTGCGGATTGTAGTGGCCCAGGACGGCGACAAACTTGCCGGTGGCGGCGCGCGCCGATTCGGCCGCGACGACACGGTAGGTGGGATATTTGTTGCGGCCGGTACGGCTCAAGCGAATCGTTAACATAACGGACTAGATTTTACCTGATAGCAGCCCCGTAAGTCAAGGAGTTCGTGCTAGCCTAAGTTATCAACCGAGGTTGAGGACTTGGGCTAGCGACGCTGAGTGGGGTTGGACCACTCAGCGCCTGGGGGCTGAAGGGGTCTGTCATCATCATGGCGCAGGCGGCTCTAATGAAAGCGGCTAGCGGGCGGCCAGAGCGGCGGCATCTTCGAGGCGTAGCGACAGGAGTTTGGAGGCATGATGGTCGGAGGTGGTGATGCCAAACAGGACCCGGGCGGCTTGCATGGTTTGGCGATTGTGAGTGATCACTATGAGCTGAGACTGCGTGCCGAGGTCGGCGAGAATGGCGGCCAGGCGGCCGGAATTGGCTTCGTCCAGGGCGGCGTCGATTTCGTCTAGAACCACGAATGGGCTGGGATTGACGTGCAGAATGGCGGCCAGCAGGGCAACGCCAGCCAGTGCGCGCTCGCCGCCGGACAGAGCCTGGAGGCTCCCAGCACGCTTGCCTTTGGGGCTGGCCTTGATGTCGATGCCGTAGCCAGCGTCGGCAGCCTCCGTGAGGGTAAGAGCAGAGCTGCCGCCGTCGAACAGGCGGGCGAAGGAGGCGCTGAATTGTTCCGACAGGGCGGCAAAGTTGGCCTTGAAGCGCTCGCGCACCACAGTGTTGAGCTCCGTAACAATGTGCTCGAGGTCGGCTTGCGCGCGCTCGAGGTCGGCGATTTGGCTGGCCAGCTCGGCGTGGCGTTGGCCGACCGCCTCGTATTCGGTGGCCTGGTCGCGCGCGGCGGCGGCGCGGGCCTCGAGTGTGGCTTCGGCGCGGGCAAGCTCGGCCTCCAGATCGGCGGGGTTGGCATCGGTGGTGGCCGGGATGATGGCGGCCGGGTTGAGGTCCCAGGCCTCAGCGCGGCGATGGAGCGATTGGATGGCGGCCGCGGTCGCGGTGGCGGTGGATTGGCAGCGCTCAATGGATTGCCGGGCGGCAGCCGCGGCGGCCTGGGTGCGCTCGAGCGAGGCGGCCAGCTCGATCAGCTCGGGCGGGGCGGTGGCCGAGACGGCGCTCCGCACTTGCTCGCGCTGCTGCTCGAGCTTGGCAGCGGTGTCGGCCAGCTGGCGTTCGGTTGCGGCGGTGGCCGCTTGCAATTCGCGGCGCCTGGTGGCGGCGACCTGCAGTGGAGTAGCTTCGGCCTCGAGTGCGGTTACTTCAGCTTCGGCGCGATTGACGGCTTCTTGTTGATGCGCTAGATCAATTTCGAGTGAGCGAGTGGTAATAGTGACATTGGTTTGGTGCTCAACGGCCGTTTCGCGGGCAGCCATAGCCTGTTCGAGGCGCTGTTGGGCGGCCGAAAGCGCGGCCAATAATTCACCGGCATCGGTAGTGGTGGCCGCCTTTAGCAGACGACCGGCTTTGTGGACTAATAATTTGATGTGCTCAAATGATGGCTCGGGACCGGCAAGATTGGTAGCCATGAGCCGTACGATTTCGAGCGCGTGCGAAATGTATTGATCGCGGCCAGAGCCGGCGGTGTCCTGGCGGATGGCAATGAGCGCAGCCTGGGCCGCCACGACTTTGGCGGCAGTCTGCTCAACGGCGGCCGTGGCGCGCTGGGCGGCGGTGGCATTGGAGTGCCGCTCGGCCAGCAGTGCAGCGTGGCGGTGGCGGGCGGATTTGAGCTCGCGGCGGGCGGCCGACAGGCGGCGGGTTACAACCGCCAGGCGGTCCGAGGCGCGGGTGGCATCGGCGGCGGAGGCGCGCTGTTCACCGAGCTGGAGCGACAGCGCGTCGCGGGTGTGCTCGAGTTGGGTTAGCGCGGTTTCAAGAGCGCGGCGTTCGCCGGCAGCGCGATCGGCGGCGGCGGAGGCGTCGGCCAGACGGCGCTCGAGGCCCGTTTGCTCGCCCGCCAGGCGCTGGAGCTCGGCCTCGGCGCGTTCTTGGCCCGCCTGCGCGTCGGTGGCTAAGCGCTCAAGGCGAGCAAGCCCGGCAGCGACGACGGTGCGGCGCAGCTCGAGAATGCGCCTTTCGAGCTTGGCCTGCTCACCGGACCGGGCGACCGCCTGCTCGAGACCATGCAGCCGAGGGGCAAGTTCGGCGACGATATCGCGCAACCGTACCAAATTGGCAGTGGTGGCGGTTAATTTGCGCATGGCGGCCTCGCGCGAAAGTTCTGGACCGCGGATGCCGGCGGCATCGTCGAAGAGGGCTTTGCGCTGTTCCGGCGACGACAGCAAAAACGAATCGATCATCCCCTGCCCGATCACCGAGTAGGTACTGGCGCCGATGCCGGAGCGGGCGAGCAATTCCTGGATGTCGGCCAAGCGCACCACGCGGCCGGCCAACCGGTACTCGGTCTCGCCGCTGCGATAGAGGCGGCGGCTGATCTCGACTTCGGTGAGGTCGAGCGGGATGGCGCCGTCTTCGTTGTTAAACAACAGCACGACTTCGGCATAACTGGCCTTGGCGCGTTTGGAGGTGCCGGCGAAAATGATTTCTTCGCGGTCGTTCAAGCGCAAGCGGCCGCGACTTTGTTCGCCCATGGCCCAGCGCACGGCGTCGGCCAAGTTTGACTTGCCGGAGCCATTGGGGCCGACTACAGCCGTAATGCCGGGCTCGAGTGAGAGCACGGTTTTGTCGGCAAACGATTTGAAGCCGGTTATGGTGAGGCGGGACAAAAACACACCGGACACTCCATTGCGCATTAGCTTTATTGTAGCAGCTGGGAGGGGGCGGTGATTGATTAAGAAGGCTTGGTAGCCTTGGACATGGCCTTGAGCGCGGCGGCGGCGGCTTCCTGCTGGGCAGCCTGCTTGGACGAGCCGGTGCCGGTGCCGTAAAGTTTGTCACCGACGAAGACGCCGACGGTAAAGACTTTGTCGTGATCGGGGCCGGATTCGTCGATAACTTTGTAGGCTGGGGTGATGCCCAGCTGCTCCTGCGAACGCTCCTGAAATTTGCTCTTGGGGTCCATCCAGGTGCCGGTCTTTAGAATACCGGGTAGGCGCGAGATGATGTAGTGGTCGATAAATTTGGCGGCGCTGCCGTAGCCTTGGTCGAGATAGACCGCGCCAATCACGGCTTCGACAGCGTTGGCGGAAATGAGCGCGTGCGAGCGGGCATTGCCCTTGGCTTCACCGCGGGACAATTTGAAGTAGCTGGCAATGTTGAGCTTCTCGGCCACGGCCGCCAGCGACTCGGTTTTTACGAGCGCTGAGCGCCAGTTGGTGAGGTCGCCCTCGGGGTTGGGGTAATTGCGGTACAGGTGATCGGTGACGACCAGCTCCAAAACGGCGTCGCCGAGGAATTCCAGGCGCTCGTTGTGCTCGAGGCCGTCGGCCGGGTGCTCGTTTAGATAGGAACGGTGGATAAAAGCGCGCTCGAGCAAACTGGGGTCGTTAAAGGTTAGCCCGAGGCGGTCTTGGAAATCGGTGAGGGTGGGGTTGTCTGTCGCCATGTTCTAGCGTTATTGTACCTCACCAGCCGGTGCCCCGGCTTGAGCCGTGGAGCGGCGACGGGCCGGCCGGCGATGCTGGGGACTGCGGTAGCTACCGGGCTCAATGCGCGACAGGGCCAGCCGGAACAGCCGCTCGGTGTCGCGGTATTCGATGAGGCCAAGGGCGCGCGCTTGCGGAAACCATTTAACGTCGACGATGCCTTCGGAATCGCCCTGGGTGAGCGTGTCGGTATCGCCAAGCGCCTCCATGAGGAAGACGTGAGTGGTCATAAAGATGAGTTTGCCCTCTTTGCGGTAGAAAAAATGGAGTTTTTCGAGTTTGTCGCCGAGGCGCAAGCGGGTGAGACCGGTTTCTTCGGCCACTTCGCGCAGGGCGGTTTGCTCGATCGATTCTCCGGGCTCAACGTGGCCTTTCGGGATGGTCCAGCGGCCGAGGCGGTCTTGGATCATGAGGAGTTCAAGGCCGGCCGCGGTGCGGCGAAAGACCACGCCGCCGGCGGTGTATTCGCGCACGGCTTTGATGCGGGGCGGGGTTTTAGTCTGACTTGTCCGGTTTGTCCGGGGTTTGTTCTTCGGGTTCATAAAACTCACTGTTTCGGTAAATGGTGCCCAGTACGCCGTTGATGAACTTGCTGGAATTTTCGCCGCCAAAGGTCTTGGCCAGCTCGACGGCCTCGTTAATGGCGACTTTGGGCGGCACGTCGCGCTTAATCATGAGCTCGTAGACGCCGATGCGCAGGATGATTTTGTCGATCTTGGCAATCTGCTCAACTGGCCACTCGGGCGCGGCCGGGCCAATGATACCGTCGATCTCGGCCTGGTGTGAGTGCACGCCGTCAACGACATCCTCGACGAAATTGGTGTCGTCGATGGAGTTGCGAAACTCATCGAGGTTGCGCTCAAGGATGGCCGCTAGCTCGAGGGCGGTGGTGTCGCCACCACGAAAATCATGCTCATACAGCGTTTGCATGGCGACGATGCGGCCGAGGTGACGGTTGGAAGCCATAATGCTTGTGTGATTAGGCTTTGTTTACCGTTTTGATAAGGCCCAGATCGGCAGCTTTTTTGAGGCGGCGTGGGACCAGCCCGCCATCGGCGGAGCGAACGAGTTGGGCGGGCACGATGGCGTCGTGCGAACGGCGCTGGCCCTGGGCGGCGCGGGTTTGGCGTTTCTTGGGTACGGCCACGAAAAAATTCCTTTTACTTACTATACTTCACAACTTCACGTCTGGTGATCGATGCGGATGCCGGGGCAATCTTCGCGGTCGAGGATTTTGATCGGCAGGCTGAGCAGGATCTCCTGCTCGGTTACCGGCGCTAAATCAATCTTGCGCGCGGTGATCGGCTGTTGATCATCGACGGGCCGAAGTGCATACCGCTGCTCGAAAGCAACGAAAACCGGTCGGGTGAAAGTGCGCAGGCAGCGGTGGCATTCCAGTTCGATTTCGGTGGATATGCGGCCCTTGGCGAGCAAGCCGTAATCGGCGCGGCCCAGGGTTACCTCCCCCTCAACATCTTTGGTGAGCCGGACGTTCTCCAGGCTGGGATGCTCGCCTGAAATTTTGTATGTCCGGGTGTGCCCCACTGATTCGGCCAAAATGTCGCGTACGTCAATCTGCACTCTTAGGCGCGATTATACGTTATCTGGGCGGGTTTGGCAACATTGGTTAACGAACGAGGCCGTTAAAATAGGCAATGATCCAGATGGCGGCCAGCGGTAGGGCCGCTAGGGCGAGCACAGCCAAGCCGGCGAGGTCACGTTGCGGGGGGATGTGGGCAGCTGCGAGACGAGCTAGGGCGATGCGCAGCCGTGGGCGGAACAGGAAAATAAGACCGCAGGCCATGGTATAGACAGGGACAAAGGCCAGGAGTGCGATCAGGATGCGGCTCGAGGTGGAGCTGGTGAATTGGAACATGAACGAGGTGAGCGGAGCGAGCAATACGGTCGCGACGAAGCTGTAGCCAATGGTACGCCAGGCACTGCCGCGAGCCCAAGCAGTGAGACGCGGCAAAGCATCGGACGGGTGGGGTTGGGGCTGTGGGCGCGGAGCGGGGCGGCCGGGGGTGGCGGTTGGTTGGCGCGTTGTGGCGGGGCGGTGTGGCGGCGAGGCGGGCGGACGAGCGCGCAGGGTGTCGTAATCGCGGCGATCCACAGCGTCGGACAGCACCGCATAGGCTTCATTCACCAACTGCATGGCTTCGGCGCTGCCGCCAGCGTCGGGGTGGGCGCGCTTGGCAGCGCGGTGGTAGGCCGATTTAATTTCGGCAGCGGTGGCACTGGGGCTGATGTCGAGTACCTTGTAGTAGTCGACGTGCGGCATTAGTTGTGGCCTTGGCTACGGTGCCAAGCCTGCAGGTCGTGGATGGATTGGCGGACGTTAAAAAAGCTTTGACTGAGCTCATGGGGTAGGTCTTCGAGATCGACCCACTCGAGCGAGGCGGCGTCGTCGCCGGCTGTTGGGGTGCCGGCGGTGATTTTTACGATGTAGTGAGCTCCGAGAGTGTAGGTGTCGTCCTCATAATGGTCGTCGTAGACACCGAGTAGCTCGACGATTTCGCCCTCAAGGCCAGTTTCTTCTTTGAGTTCGCGCAGAGTGGCTTGCCGGGCGGTCTCGCCGGGCTCGATGAAGCCGCCGGGGATGTCGTAGCGGCCTTTTTTCGGCTCACGTTTGCGCCGGGTGAGCAGGACCTGGCCATCTTGCACGACCATAGCCGAAGCCGCTGCCACGACATTGTGGTAGATGGTGATGTCGCAGTGTCCGCAATACGGATTGCCCTCACGGACGGTGAACTCGCGCTGGCATTGCGGACAATATTTGTAATCGATGTGTTTGGCCATTACTTCACCACAAAATTGACGAGCTTGCGGGGGACGACGATGGTCTTCAAGATGGTTTTGCCTTCGAGGTAAGCAGCGGCTTTGGATTCGGTGGCGGCCCGGTTGATGATCTCGGCCTCGGACGTGTCGGGCGCGACGGCGATTTCGCCACGGACTTTGCCAGCTACCTGTACTACCACCGTAACAACATCATCTTTGATGGCTTGCGGATCATAGGCCGGCCACGGAGCAATGTGCACGCTCCCCTGCTCGCCGAGCTCGTGCCAAAGCTGCTCGGCGATGTGCGGCACGGACGGTGCCAGCATGAGGATGAGACTGCGGGCGGTGCGTTGGGCGAGATCAGCGTTATTGGCTTTGACAAGCTCTGATTTAACCTTAGCATCGTTGACGAAATTAACGAATTCCATGAGCGTACTGACCATGGTATTAAAGCGCATGCCACCCAGGTCATCGGTGACTTTCTTTAAGGTTTTGTTGGTTTGACGGTCAACAACGGTTGTGAGGATGCCGTCCGGCTCGCCTGAGGGGGCATTATTGGCGATGAGTTCCTGCGCCAAGCCCCAAGCGCGGTAGAGGAAGCGTGAGACACCGTTTAGGCGCTCGTCGGACCAGGGGGTGGTTTCGTCGTAGGGAGCCATGAACATAATGTAGAGGCGGAAAGCATCGGCGCCGTAGCGGGCAATGATGTCGGTGGGGTTGATGACGTTGCCGAGGGATTTCGACATTTTGCGGCCATCGGCAGCCAGCACGATGCCCTGGCCACGGCGGGCAGCATAGGGCTCGGGCAGCGGGACTAATTTTTGGTCGTAGAGGAATTGGTGCCAGAAGCGCGAGTACAGCAGGTGCAGCGTGGTGTGCTCCATGCCGCCAAGGTACAAGTCGACCATGCCCCAGTAGGCGAGTTTGTCGGGGTCGGCGAAGGCGGCGTGGTTGTGCGGGTCCAGGTAGCGCAGCCAGTACCACGACGAACCAGCCCAGTTGGGCATGGTGTCGGTTTCGCGCTTGGCGGGGGCACCACACTTCGGGCACGCAACATTGACCCAATCGGTGATGGCGGCCAGCGGTGATTCGCCGGTGTCGGTGGGCTCATACCGCTCAACCTCGGGCAGCGTTACAGGGAGCTGGTCGTCGGGCACGGGCACGATGCCGTCTTTGGGGCAGTGGATAACCGGGATCGGCTCGCCCCAGTAGTGCTGGCGGGAGAAAATCCAGTCGCGCAAGCGGTACTTGGTGGCATGACGGCCAATCCCCTGATCGAACAGCCACGCAATGATGGCGTGCTTGGCTTCGTCGCCCGACAGGCCGTCGAACTGACCGGAATTGGCGAGAGGACCTTCGCCGGAGAAAGCGATGCCGCCACTTAACAAGGCCTCGAACCAACGGCGAATGCCCTCGCCTTCTACCTTGGTTAGGATGTCAGCTCCGGACAGCCAGTGTAATTCATGTAGTTTGCGTTCTTCGTCCGATATTTTGACTTGATCGAGGCTTTTCAACTGCGCCACCACAACCGTGATGTGAGCTCGGCGGTTGACGCGCTTGTAGTCGTGGAAGAATTGGGCAGTATATTTTCCGCCCACTATCCGGGCATTGGTGGTGTCGTGGTAGCCAGTTTCTTCCTTTAATTCGCGCAAACCAGCGGTAATGGCATCTTCATCGGGGTCAATGCCTCCCATGGGGAACGAAAAGGTTTCGCCATCCCAGCCGTTTAATTTCTCGAGCAGATATTTGTCTTCGGTAGGATGCTTGAGGATGACTAAAGCTGTTTGGCGGTCTTCAAACGGCAGGTCTGGATGCGGCGCCTTGGCGGCATGTGTGAACTGCGGTTCGATAACGTAGCTGACCGGGAGCTTGTGAACTTTGGCAAAGGCAAAGTCGCGATCGTCGTGGGCGGGCACCGCCATAATGGCGCCGGTGCCGTAGCCGGCCAGCACGTAGTCGGCCACCCAAACCGGCATCTTGGCTTTGGTAATGGGGTTTTCGGCATAGGCGCCGGTGAAGACGCCGGTCTTGGGGCGTTGTTCTTCCTGACGCTGGAGCTCGGTTTCGCTTTGGGCAGCTTTGACGTAGTCGTCGACGGCCGGGCGCTGCGCCTCGGTAGTGATCTTGGCAACCGCGGGGTGTTCCGGCGCCAGCACGAGAAAGGTGGCGCCGGCCAGGGTGTCGGTGCGGGTGGTGTAGACGGTGATGATTGGCGCTGCATCGAGAGCGTGCAGGATGGTTGACTCGAGCTTGCCGGTAAAATGTGGGGCCTGCGCGGCGACGCGGGTGACCGGCACCCCCAATACAACACTGAGCCTTTCGGCTTGCCCGTCTGTTACGGCGGTATCGGTGGTATCGTGCAGCAATTCGATGGAAGTCACCCGCTGTTTGATGGCGGCGGCATCAATTTCCCACTTGAAGGTGGCTTCAAAGTTCCTTGGGGTGTCGGCGAATTGTGGGTCAATGAAGCCGGCTGCAAGCACGAGCCGGGCGAGCTTAGTATGCGCTGGGAGTCTCTCGATGGCCTTGAGCGCCGTGATAGCGCCGAGACTGTAGCCGAGTACAGTGGTGCTTTCATCGTAATTGGTCGCCTCAACCACGGCTTTGACCCACTCCTCCTCCTGGGGCGCATCGGCATGGGGCAGTGTGGGCACAATGACGCGATGGCCTTGTTTTTCGAGTTTGCCTTTGAGCCAATCATAATCTGATGGGCGACCCTGAAAGCCATGGACAAGGACATAGGTGCGCGGCTTCGTTTTATCTGAAGTCACTACAAAATCGATCTCGGCGCCCTCAGAGCGGCCGATCCAGTTAATCTGCTGGTCGGCGATGCGCGGCGGGAAGTCGATGGTTTTTAGGCCGTCCACCAGCCGGTCGGCGTAGGCGGTAATTTTGAGCATCCATTGCTTTAGGAGCTTCTTCTCCACCGGCGTGCCGCAGCGCTCGTGCAGGCCGTTGACGACCTCTTCGTTGGCGAGGCCGGTTTTTTCCTTGGGGCACCAGTTGATGGCGATTTCGTCCTGGTAGGCGAGGTCGTGCTTGAGAAATTGCAAAAACAGCCACTGGGTCCATTTGTAGTAATTGGGGTCGGTGGTGTTGATTTCGCGGTCCCAGTCGAAGCCGAGGCCAAGGGCGATCATCTGGGCTTTGAAGTTGGCGACGTTCTTGGCGACCGCGGCGCTGGGGTGGACTTTATTTTTGATGGCGTAATTTTCAGCCGGCAAGCCAAAAGCGTCCCAGCCCATGGGATACAGCACGTTGTAGCCGCGCATGCGATGGAAGCGCGCGATGACGTCACCGATGGTGTACTCGCGGGTATGGCCGGCGTGCAGGCCGTCGCCCGACGGGTAGGGAAACTCGGTGAGCACGTAGTACTTGGGACGGGTCTTGTCGGCGTCGACGGCTGCGTAGAGCGAGGTGTCGGCCCAGACCCGTTGCCACTTCGGCTCAATGTCGCGAGGGGAGTAGGGTTCCATAGCTGGCCTCAATTATAGCCAAATAATGGATTGTGGCTAGTGAATGTCCGGGAATTGCAGCTCGAAGTGAGGTGTGGGCGGGTCGGAATTGCATCATCTGAAAGCTCAAGGCGGTCCTTAAGCGCTCGGATGAGGCGTCCCCGGCGCCGCGCTGTGAGCGCGGCGCCGGGGACTGTGCTGTTAGCTCCGACGTTTTTGTCGGCCGAAAGCATAGACGCAGGCACAGATGACGCCCAGCCCGAGCACCACATCACCGAAGGAGATGCCGTGCCCGTGGTTGCTGCTACTCGTGCCGTACGGCCTGAGCACGGCGTAGCCGTTAGGCCCTTGGCCGGGGCTCACGACCATGTACTTCCCCGCCGGTAGGATTTGAGGCTTAGCCCCGTTGTTTGCCGCCCACCAGTAGAGCGTGTATTCGGATCCGGCGGGAGGGATTTTATCCCTCTTGATCAACCCTTTGTGGCAGAGAATCAGGGAATCGCCAGCGCTGGTGTGCTGGACGCCGACGACAACATATTTCTCTGTTGTCGCCAGCTTAACGACGGCCGGCTGCATCGGTGGTGGCGAGGTTTTCGTGCTGCTCGGAGTTTTGGGGGTGCCCTTGACCCCAGGTGGCGGTTTGCTCGGCGCGGGCGGCGGCGCCGGACTGGAGAACCGAGCGCCAAACTCCTTGTAGTCTGGGGGGCACGCTGGTGCGGCGCCGCCCGCGACGGCACTATTGCTGACGAGAGCGACGCTCCCCGCGATGCCGCTTGCGCTGGCGGAGACCGGGCCGGCCAGCGCAAGCATTGGGACGGCGACGGCTGCGATAGCCGCGGCGGCTCGGACCAGGGCTCTCCTGGGCCTGAATTTCATACTCCCCACTCCCTTTCAGATGGGACGCGATTGACGAGAACTCGAATTTGCGACTTTTCTGCTGTGTCGATTTTCGATCGTATTATTTAACTATAATTTCTTTAAAAAAGCAATGATTACTTTTAGCAATGCCGATGGTATGCTTTGGTTCGCATCACCATCGCTTCTACCCGTGGAGGGTACATGCAGTACATCCTGCGAGATGAATTGCGGAGGCTCGGGTTCTCATGCCAGCGAGCTCCGCAATGGTGCAGGTATTTCGAGTTGCTGACGGAAGTCCAACAGGAAGCCGCTATCGGACAGCTGCGTGGCTGCGCCATGCGTGGCCGTGGGGCGGGAGATCTGCTGGGCAGGTCACTATATTTGGTGGCGCACCGCTGCGTGGAACGCAAAGGCCACGGGTGGCTGGTTACGGATGGCAGCCTGCGATTTATGGTCCGTTTGGATTACAACTGCTGCCAGTGCAAGCCCTTTGCTTGGTCAAGTGCTGATCGCCTGTACCCGGAGTGCGTGCACATCTGGGCGGTACGCATCTCCGCCGCATACGGTGATTGTCGCTGATCGCTGTTCGTGGAAGCCACACGATTTGCCCGTCTCGATCCAGTCACTGTGGCTGGGTTGAGGCGGGCGTTTCATTCGAGAGATAACTTTTTTGTTAGCTTAGGTTAGCTGTGAAGAAATCGATGGTGGCCCGGTTGATAGGGCCGAGAAGTTCCGGTTGGCGCTTGTAATCGTGGCCGGCCGGGAATTCGAGCAGTTGCTTGGGCTGATTAGCGGCGGCGTATACGGTGCGAACGGAGTCGGCGGACACCAGAGTGTCTTTGGTTCCGGTGATCAGTAATAGCGGTTGGTGGATGTTCTGGACGGCGGTAGCAGTGCGATATTGACTGCGCTCTTCATAGAACGCGTACGGCAGCTTGATGACGCCGAAGTGTGAGGTTTGGAATTCCTGCCAGCCGGTTGTTTGCCATTCGACGATTTTTTTCTGGTCTTTTAGCTCAGACATTTGGCCGGGTGAAGGTTGGCTGCCGCAAACCGCCCGAAAACGGGGTGGTTGAGCAGCAGCAGCGTAAATGGCGATCATGCCGCCGTAGCTGTGGCCCCAGATGCCGACACTCTCGGGGGCGATATCGAGATTGGCCAGCGCATATGCGTAGACCGCGCCGACGTCGGCCAGATAATTGGAGGGGCGGTAATGCTCGGCGAAGCTGCCGTCGGATTGACCGGAACCGGAGGCGTCGAAGCGCAGGGCGGCGATGCCGGCGCTAGCAAGTCCCTGCGCTAGTGAGGCGATGTGCTCTTCTTCTTTCCAGCCCGTGTTGCCGTGGAGCAAAATGACCAATGCATACGGGCCGGGCCCGGCGGGTAGATCCAGCAGGGCGTCGAGCTTTAAACCGAGATGGTTTTCGATGGCGAGGTGACGGGTCATGGCTGCGTGCGGCGAGGGTGCGTGAAGTCGCCGGCACTCAAGCCTGTTTTGGAATTGATAATCCAGTCGAGCGGCTTCTCGGCGCGTACGGCTTCCCACAGCTGACGGCCGGTGGTGGTCTTTAATTTGGAGCCAACGAATTCGCGCACTGGCTGGAGCAGCTCAAATAGCTCGTGGTGGCCGCGGGCGCGCTGCTCGGCCAGCTCGGCGTCGACATCGATGTAGTCGGCGTCTTTAACGATCTTGGCCTCGAGCGTTTCTTTCTTCTCGCACTCCAGCCACAGGTCGACTAATTCGGATTCGAGCACGGTGCCGCGCATCATGTCGGCGATGGCTTCGGGCTCGTTGCGCGTGGCGTAGGCACGCGAGACGTAATCGACGTCGCCGGTGCGGGATTCGGGCAGGTCGTGGACGAGCGCCATTTTCAGTAGTTTAGCTTCGTCCACTCCCCCTTCGTGCTTGGCGATAATCAGGGAGATCCAGGAGACGCGGAAGATGTGCTCGGAATTGTTGGCAAAGCCAGGGGCTTGGAAGCGGCTCCACTGGCGGGCCATGAGGCGCAGGCAGCCGATTTCATAAATGAGTTGCGCATCGCGCGCGAGCGTTGTTTTGGCCACCGTAATCCTCCAAATTCAGCTTTATAGTATAGCACTTTGGTGCGACGCTTTTCCTTGACATTTTAAAGTTCTTGTGCTATTATTATATGACCGTGAGAGAAAGATTCGCTCATGGGTACACTGACAGCAATACTACCGGCAAGGAGGGCCTACTGTGCCCACGTCAACCACCACCCAAACCATCGTCTACCACGGCGCCGGCCGCCCCCGCGTCCTCGTCCAGCCCGACGGCCCGGAGGGGAGCGTGGCTGACACCCTGGAGCTCTTTGAGCTGCTCATTCCCGGAGCGCTCGACTCTCCGAGGACCGGGCTCAGTGCCGTGACCATGCTTGGCCTTTACTTCGCGGTGGCGATGCAGGATCCGGGCAACCAGCGCAAGCGCCTGGTCGGCGAACCGATCGTGATCCCCAGGCCGGCCTGGCTCGGGCTGTTCGGGGGCAAGGAGCAGCTCGATGCCAATCACGCGGTCACGGAAGCACTCGACCGTAAGGGCTACGCGCTGAACCAGGAACCGGGCACGTACTACGTGACCCCGCGGTAACCGGCGCCGAGTCGGACGCCAACTACGCCGGGGGCGGACCATTCAACGGTCCGCCCCATGGTACCGCCGAGTATTGCTGTCAGGCAGCTCAACGATTGTGTGATCGTTCTGATGAGCTCTAAAAGAGCGAAAGCTGTTTACAGGTCGTGGAAAGCTTCGATTTTGGCGCCGAGTGAGTTTAGGCGGGCGGCCAGGTCTTCATAGCCGCGGCTGATGGAGTAGACGTTGCGCAGCACCGAGGTGCCGGGTGCGGCCAGCATGCCGATTAAAATGAGCACGGCCGGGCGCAGGGCGGGCGGGCAGATGACTTCGCCGGCCTTCCACTTGGTGGGGCCGTCGACGTAGGCGCGATGGATGTCGATGAGCTGGACATTGGCGCCGATTTTGTTTAACTCGGTGTAGTAAATGGCGCGGTTTTCGTAAGCGAAGTCGTGGATGAGAGTGCGACCAAGAGCGGTGGCGGCCACGGGTACGAAGTACGGGAGGTTGTCGAAATTGACGCCGGGGTGCGGCAGGGCCAGCAGTTTATCCTCGGAAGCGGTGAGGTGAGCCACGGTTTTGGTTTTGATATCGACCAGGTCGGTGCGGCCGTTATTGGCTTTGTAGGGCTTGGATAGCTCATATTTGAAGCCCATTTTTTGGAGGCGCAGGAGTTCGACGCGCAGGAACTCGATGGGAGCGCGCCGAACGGTAATGGCGGAATTGGTGGTGGCGGCCAGGGACAGGAAGGTCATGGCTTCAATGGGATCTTCGCTGGGCCAATATTCGACGTTCTTGTTGATGTGTTTTAGGCCATGGACGCGGACGGTATTTGAGCCGAGACCTTCGACTTTGACGCCGAGTTTTTCGAGAAAGTGCTCCACGTCCTGGACCATGTAATTGGAGCTGAGGTTGTGGATGGTGGTGACACCGGGAGTAAGAGCGGCGGCCATGAGGGCGTTTTCGCTAGCCGTATCGCCCATTTCGTACATGACGATTTCACCAGCGGCCTTGGGTTTGGCGGTGGCATTGTACCAGCCGCCGGTAGTGTGGACGGTGAGGCCGAAGTGCTCGAGCGCAAACAGGTGGGGGCGGACGGTGCGCTCGCCGAGTTTGCAGCCGCCGGCGTAGGGCAGCTTGAACGACTTGGTGCGGTGCAGCAGCGGACCCATAAACATGATGATGCTGCGGGTCTTGCGGCCGGCTTCGGCGTCGATGGCGTTTAATTTGAGCTGGGCGGGAGGTTTGATTTCGAGGTCGTTGGAATTGGGCAGCCAGCGTACCGACACGCCGATGGAAAGGAGGACTTCGATGAGGCGGTTAACCTCTTCGATGCGGGGCATGCGGCGCAATGTGGTGGTGCCGGAATTGAGCAGCGCGGCGCAGAGCAGGGCGACGGCAGCGTTTTTGGAGGTGTTGACGTCGATGGCGCCGCGCAGTTTTTGCCCGCCCTGGATGCGAAAATTGAGGGTGCCGGGATGATTTAATGAGACGATGTCGCGGTTTAGGATGTCCGAGATGCGAGCCAGCATCTCCATGGAGATGTTTTGGCGGCCGCTTTCGATGCGGTTGACGGCCGATTGGCTGGTGCCAAGGGCTTGCGCCAGCTCGGCCTGGGTAAGGCCAAGACCAATGCGGTTGTGGCGAATGAGGTGGCCGATCTTTTGTTTGTAGTCGGCGGCGGGGTTGGGTGAAAGGGTTGCGGTAGTCATATTGATGCTAAATATATCACATGTGATATACAAAAGTCCACCCTGGGGCCTGCACAGCGGTTTGGGTGGGCTTTGTATTCAAGTGTGGAGGCAAAATCAGGGGGTTGGAGAAACGGTGGGGCTGGGCGTGGCTGTGGCGGCGACGCCGAGCGCGGCTTTGAGTGTTGTTAGAGCCTGCTGGATGGCGGTTTTGAAGGCGGCGTTGGCAGCGTCGACCGCAGCCTTACGGGTAGCTTTGAGCGCGTCGAGATTGGGCCCACCTTTGTCGGCCGACTGTTGGGCGGCTTGCAGAGCGGTGCGGGCGGCTGACAGCGCGGTCTGGAGGTTGGTGCGGACAGTGGCGGGGTCGGTGCCATCCAGGCAGCTTGATTTGGCGGCGGCCAAGGCGGCAGCTACAGCGGTCTTGTAAGCGGTAGCGGCCGTGGTGAACTGAGACTGCCGGTCGCCTACGGCGGCCAACACGCCGGTATGGAAGGCCTGGTCGGCGGCGTCAACGGCGGCGCGGCGGGTGGCCACGGCCTGCTTCACGGCTGCGATGAACGCCGCCACGGCAGCTTGTTGGTCGGGGGTGGTGGCTTGGGCGGTGAGCTTGGTAAAGTTGGCGTTCAAGTTGGTGTCGTCAGTTTTGCGCTGGCTGGCCATTTGGCTGGCGATGTTGGCAAAGTCCTGATTGACCTTGCCGGCCCGGGCTTTGAAATCAGTCTGGAGCGCGGCGAAGTTGGTGGAGGTGCTGGAGGTGACGTTACTCGTGGCGGTGGTAAAGCGGGTGCAGAATTGGGTAACGTCGGCGACTGGGCGGGGGCCCGGTGTACTGCTGGGTCGCGGCGATTCGTTGTTGTTGTTTGATTCGTGCGACGACGGGCTGGCGGTCGGCGAGACTGATGGCTGGTGGAACGGCGTGACGCCATCTTGCGCATAAACGAGCGAGGGTGTCAGGAGGGTACCGGCGATAACGATGAGAAAGAGTCTAGAAAGACGCATTGGAGCTGTCCCCCAAATTAGTGACATCTTGGTCGGAGCTGGACAGCTCGTCGGTAGCGGATTCGGCAGACGCGCTTAAGCTGGCATCGCTGGCCGAATCCTGAAGCGCTGCAGTGCCGGCGGCGTTGGCGATGCCCTGCGGGCTGTTGGGCGGCGGGGTCGGCGATGTGACGACGCTAGCAGTTTTTGCATGGTGACCGGTTTGATACACCGCCAGGCCCACCAGCACCAGCACGGCGGCCACGAGCACCAGCTCGAAGACCATTGCCACGCCCCGCTGATCGGCCAGGGTGTATGAAGAGATTGTTTGTTTCATACTCGTATATTTTGCTTTTTTTATTTTGATTGGGCGTTAGGTTTAGTATTGCACTTATGCTTGGGATGTCAAGCAGCGGCATTACCAGGTATACGCTGAGGGGCTGGGACGCATAGGAAAGGTCTGGCCGGATAATCCGGCCAGACCTTGGCTGTCCTGCTTACATCTGTTTCGACTCATAGTCTGCGTCGGCGAGATTGGTATATGCAGAGCAAGAGCAATGCCAGCAGCCCTGCAAGGCGCCGCATTGATATGGCGCCACCCTGATTTGGCAGCGGCCCTATGGCGCGTTTTGCTCGCGTACGAGACCGCCTTGCTTGCAGCATTGCCTGGAGCAGTATTGCCAGCTGTATTGATACTGCCGGTACCGCTAGGATCATGGCCTCAGAGAATTTAGCACGCCCGGCCGCGCCGACGGCAAGGGCAAGCACTGCGTTGGCGTATGAGGCGTATATGCCCTCGGCAGCCATCCAATAATCAGTAAGATCATCGGTGTCGAGGAAGTCTGGCCAGTAGTCGCCAAGCGCAGTTATGCTTGCAGCCGTCACGATAACGATCATCTTTGCCGGATACTCGAGGAAAGCAGCCCCTGAGATGCCCAAGAGAAGCACTATTGTGTAGGAGCTCCAGCAAGCGATAGGACGTTGCAGCTGCAACTGCTGGGACCAACGAAAGAACCCTGCGATATTCAAACTCACCACCACCTTTTAAAGGACGTAGATAGATTTTATATATTTAAATGAATGGTTTTAAAAGGGTGTGTGCCGCCCCGGCGGGCGCCGCTTGAGCTGATGCAGTGAAGCCGCCGACGGGTTACTGCTGCTTAACGATTGAGCTGGCGTCTATTGAAAAGGTTTGGTTTTTATAGCTGAGTGTGTATAAGGAGGCATTAGGGTTGAGTACGCCAAATGTCAGGCCACCTGTTACCGTTTGACCTGCCGATAGTATCTGGTCTCCGAAGATTATTTTGCCATTGGGCATGGTTGTGCCAGACAATTCTCCGAAGCTTGCGCCACCGCTACCGGTAGAATCGCGTAGGCTAAAGCTACTAACAGGAACCGGGAGGCTGCTCGTGCCTGTGTTTGTTAAGGTGACATCTACTACCGCATAAGGGTTGTCCGGATATTTTGTGGTGTAGTACCTGTATGCGTCGAGAACTTGAATACTTAAGTTGTCGGCCGGCGTGGGGGTTGCCTCAGGTGTACGCGTAGGCGTCGAAGTTGGCGTAGCCGTGGCGGTTGGGCTTGCGCTTGTTTTTGGAGAGGTAGACGGCGTGGGCGATGTGGTTGTGGTCGCGGCAGTCTTTTGGGCAGTCTTCTGGTGCGACTTGCTGACGTTATAGATTGCGACGCCGACTACGACTATTAATACAGCCATGAGGGCTAGGGTTAATACGGGGACTGCGCCGCGTTCGTTTGAGAGGTGTTTCATTTTGATCCTATTGCTCACTTTGTAGTTGACGATAACATAAAAAGCCGTCCTCGCGGACGACCTAACTGAGGTGGATCCGCCAGAGCTTGCTCTGGGGGTCACTGGTTGCAGTAATAATTCCTGGTGG
>Ga0265338_10003546_pt1 | contig 21823 bp, 5 predicted proteins | sample 42126metaG_FD_193579 | JGI IMG/M metagenome (GOLD analysis project Ga0265338, IMG submission 193579) | Rhizosphere microbial communities from Carex aquatilis grown in University of Washington, Seatle, WA, United States - 4-21-26 metaG | ecosystem: Host-associated > Plants > Roots > Rhizosphere >... | reverse complement strand
TTAATAGTATCTGCCAACTTTTTATCTTGAACTAAAAAATTGCTTTTGCCAGTAATGAAAAACTGTGGATCGATACTCTCACAACTTATAAAATCATTATGTAATTTGAATTCTTTGAGACAAAGTGCCTGAAGTAGATTAACTTTTTTTTCAAGATGGTCTATTGAATCTTTTTTAAGTATTGTATAAACATTAATACAAGCAAAAATAATTATTGAACTGAATGTAAAAGCAAGTAGTCTAATTAGTAATTCGCTGAAAAGCGTAATTTTTGTAGAAAACGATGATATATGCGATTGTAAACGTAAGAGAAATTTCTTCATTCCGTAATGCAGTAAAAATATTTTAGTATTTAAAAAAAGATGTTTTATTAATAAAGAATCGTATTGGCAATAATTCCTTATTTCTTTAATTCAAGTAAACTTGAAATTGAATACGTAAGGAATTGTTCCGTTTTTTTATCAAACATCAATTTTGAAACCTCTATTCCTCTTTCATACGTTTTGATGGCTTTGTCGAACATTGATAACGATTCATATATTTCACCTAAACGTATATATGCTGTTATTGGGGTTTCGGGATTGGTTATAATGGTCTCGTACGCAATTATTGCTTCCTCAAACTTTTTCTCTCTTTGTAAAGCTTTAGCTTTAAAATATTCAATTGAAATACTCTTTTTTGTAGAGTTTAATTGCTCTTGTTCCATTACTGCCATATTTTAAATAATATCAAAAGTCAGCTTTTAGTGTTAGTTAAATATTTCCGATATGTTAATTAATTGTTATGATTCGTTACTTATAACTTACAAGTAAGGTAAAAAGAAATTTATTATTTAAACCTGTGCATTTGTGCGGTAAATTACCTACAATACACATCTTTTAAATACTTATAATTGGTATTGAAAAACCAAAATGATAACAATTTGTTAACATTAATTTCCAATTATCTTAGCATTGGGGCTTTACATTTGTTGCGATTAATAGAAATCGAATGAATTATGATTAAAGTCTTACTCGTTGATGATGAACCGGATATTTTAGAATTTCTAAAATATAATCTTGAAACAAATGGTTTCAATGTATTTATAGCTGAAAACGGTATCAAAGCCCTGGAATTAGCCGAAAAAGAAAGACCCGATATTATTGTTCTTGATATTATGATGCCGGGAATGGATGGAATTGAAGTCTGTAATCAACTTCGAGAGAAGAAACAATTTAAGAATACTATTATAGTTTTTCTTTCTGCACGATCAGAAGATTATTCGCATGTAGCGGGCTTTGAAGCTGGTGCCGACGATTATCTGGTTAAACCGATACGAATAAAAATTTTTGTTGCTAAGTTGATTTCCTTATATAAGCGAAAAGAACAGGTATACGAAAAAATCAGTTCGAAAGTAATTGGTGATTTGACGTTAGATTACGAACAAAAATTAATTTTTATTAAAGATCAACAATATCAGTTCCCTAAAAAAGAGTTTAAAATCTTTAGTTTGCTTTGTACTAATCCGGGAAAAGTGTTTACCCGCGAAGAAATTTATATGAATATATGGGGTAATGATGTTTGTGTTTCAGAAAGAACCCTTGATGTCCATATTAGAAAAATAAGAGAGAAAATTGGTGACGACTATATTGTAACGGTTAAAGGTATTGGCTACAAAGTTGAAAAACGTTAGTACGATTATCATATCAAATAATAAAAGCGAATTAATTAATTCCTTTTAACCGTTAGACTTTCTTATATAGAAAACCATATAACAGTTACATTCGATAATATAATAAGATAAAAAGAATAGTAATTTACAATAAAAGAAAGCCCAGTCTCCCGGGCTTTCTTTTATTGTTTTTGTACTTGTTTAACAAGTCTTTTTATTTCTTCGTACTGTTTATCGGTTACAGTGGTTAAAGGTAATCGAACATTATTCTTTACAATACCCAATACTTCCAAAGCTGCTTTTACTCCTCCCGGACTGCCTTCTTCGAACAGTGAATCAGTAAATTCAATGAGTTTAAAATGTATAGCACGTGCTTCGGCAAATTTTCCTTCTTTGCATAAACGCACCATTGTTGAATATTCCAATGGAAAAGCATTTGCCGTTACCGATATTGCCCCAACTGCTCCTAACGACATATGTGGAACGATTAATGAATCGTCACCCGATATCATCAAGAAATCGTTTGGTAAATCTTTACTTATATAGGTAAACTGCTCAACCGATGGACCTGCTTCTTTTAATCCAATAACATTTGGAAGTTCTTTTGCTATTTTCATTACCGTATCGTAGGTAATGTTCGAACCGGTTCGTCCTGGTACATTGTATATTATAACAGGTTTCGGACTATTTTCCGATATTAATTTATAATGCTCAAATATTCCTCGTTGCGAAGGTTTATTATAATACGGCGAAACCGAAAGTATGGCATCAACATCATTGAATTCGCCTGATTTTAATTTTTCTACAACTTCCATAGTATCATTCCCACCACAGCCTAAAACGATAGGAACCCGTTTATTAACGATAGAAACAACAAATTTCAAAACTTCTTTTTGTTCAGTTTTTGATTGTGTTACCGGTTCGCCAGTTGTTCCAAAAACGACAACAAACTCAACCTTATTCTCTATCACATGATTAACCAATCTTTCGAGAGAATCAAAATCAACACTACCATCACCATTAAATGGAGTAACCAAAGCTACTCCCGTACCATGAAATTTCGTCCTATCCATTAAGCTTCTGTTTTTTGTTCAACTTTAAACATTGATAAATATAATTCTATCTGACTGATCAAATTATCGAGTGTATTGTTTTTATTTACATCGATCATCATATCATACATTCGGGTACTAGGTTTTAACCTGCCAACTTTGTATTTTGCTTTCGACATTCCAACAACAAAATCAATTGCTATAGTATCGTTTAAATTCAAATCTAACAATATGTCAAAATCCTTTTCTATAAAATAATCAACCGAATGATCTTTAGGACGTCCATACCAGTTGCATTGTTTTGCAGAAAAAAACCTGAAGCCTGTTTGTTCAGGGAATTGATCAATATCTTTTTTATTCTCAACGTAACCGATACTTAGAACTTTAATATTTCTTTTTTCTGTTAATTCATTGACAAAAAGAATAACCCTATCGTACGAAACCGCATTATCTGCAGTGAAAAGAATTCCCACCGTTTTTGCTCCATCCAAATCGCACATTACCTTTTTTCTGGTACTGCGATTCAGCTTTCGCTGAAGCAACATATTTCCGATACTTGTTATAATACTCACGCTACAAAAGTACAAATTAATTCTTCAATATATAATTTATTTTTATCGTTCGTATGATCTTAACCATAGATTAAAGGGTAATTATGATACCGAAGTAGATATTTAGCATTGACCCGAAACAGACATACGATACAATAGTACAATTTAATATTTTATACTTATCAATACAGGTTGTGTATGCAAGATCTTAAAAAAAATGACTCTCGAATTGAATTACACTAATCAACGTAATAATAATACATTACCAAATGTTTTCTTTTTTGAGCTATGACTCGATTCTTGTCCTTCCCATTGACTACCGTCTTTAAAAGACGCTTCGACTTTCCATACGTAAGTATCGAGTTTCATAATCGTACCTTGATAGGTTCCATCCCAGCCTTCGAGCGGACTTCCATTAATTAGTTTGTCGGAATACCATATCATATTGCCCCAGCTATCATAAATCCAAATCTTATATGTTTCCAAATTAAAGCCTTTAGGTTGGAATACTGCCAAACCAATAGATTTGCTTTCAGGTTCAAATGAGTTTGGAATATAGAGTGCTTCGTGTACGTCAAGAAAAATATTCTTCTTGATTGTATCAATACAATAATCGGTTACTGAAATCAACGTAACATCAAAATAACCATATTTATACACCGCTTGCATAACACTGTCGGGTGATGCTAGATATGATTCATTCGATTGCTTTACCAGTGAATCCATTTCTCTACCATAATTCCATAAGAAGTAATTGAAGTTTACTGTTTCAGATTTACCATATCCTTCTATTATAGGATGTGCTGTTGTATTTGTAAATAGAACATTGCGTGTTCCAGATTCAATTTCCCAATTAAAGAATGGTTTTGCATGTGGTGCAACGGTAATAGGTAAATCAAAATAGCCGGTACAAACTCCATTATTTTCGCTTACATAAATGGTATCGAAGCCAGCAACAGACCAATCGATTTGACGATACAACTGACTTTTTGAAGGTGAATACATAACATTATTACCGCTTACCGACCAAGTGAATGTATGGGTAGAATCTTCTGGCATAATTGAATAAGGCACTTCTAATGTATTTACACAAATTGTCGAATCGCCTTTTATCCGTACTACAGGAACAGATTTAATTTCTTGAATAAATGTATATGACGGTCCTTCGCAACTAATAGAATTAAGAATGTGAGGATCGCTAAATACTATTGATTGTTCAAGTCTGATTGTATCTTTTCCTTTTTGAATTGGCATAAAGAGAAATTTCGAACTATCAACACCAGGAACCCTTACATTATTCACATACCATTTAAATACATCACCTGCCATCTTAATAGAATATTCTTTTGCAATTCCTTCTTTGAGACATATAGGATCGTTGTTCGACATAAAGACCGGATTCTTTGAAATATCCCTTGCTATTTTATAAACTCCGTTAACCGAATCGCTTTTACAACCGAAATCGTCTATCCCATAGACATAGTAATGTGATGTAGATTCAGGCTTTAAGCTACCGAGAGCCGGCGTAAATGTAAAGTTATTAAATCCACTCACGCTTCCATCGGCTTTAGTAACCGCTGCATTGGTTTTAGCGTTAAACCATTCAAATATTGTGGTATTACTTCCATTTAAAACATTTAATGGGCTTATTCCAGTAAGATCGGCACACGATAATACAATAGAATCGGATATAAAAAATGGAGTCTTGGGTTTTGCCTTTACTATCAGTTTTAGGTTTCCAATCTTTCCTTCACACTGAATGGCTTGATCGATCATTGTTTGTGTTACAAAATATGAATTCATTGCATCTGATGCACCTTCTGTTGCTGGTTTAGTATAGGTCACTGGTTGATAAACAGATCCAGTTGCAAGATAATCCGATCCACCTACCTTCGATACCGAAGAATACCATTTTATAACATTATTGCCCGTTGCAATTGCAGTAAATGCTGTTGGTTTATTATATACACAAACGGTATCGTTGCCCGAAAGTTTAGGTACTTCGGGCTGTGGAAGTAATTTCAATACAGCTTGTGCGGTATCGCTTACACAACCATGGGCTGTTTGAACCGCAGTGATTATTGTAGAGAGTATACCTGTATCGGGTTTAATTGGTGTAAAGGTTATTCCTGTACTTGAAGAATCTGCATTTGTCCATTTTATAACTTCTGTTGCATTTGTTACGGTAAAGGAAGGCACAGAGGTTGCCGTTGCACACATCGGCAGCATTTGTTCAAGAAATACTGGTGTTGTAGGATGATTGAACAATGTATAAGTTACTTTTTCAAATGAACCGGTACAACCCACATTTGAAGATTGTGTTGCAAAGAATGGTATTAAACCTGGTAATGGAGCTGTTAATGCTGTAGGGGTGTAACTTGATGTTGTGCTTAAAACAGGAGAAAGAGTATTTGCTGATGCATACCATTTGATTGAACCATTAATTTCATTTATAGATGCCTTTAAAATGGTATATGGCATTCCAAAGCATGAACTATCGGGAGTCAAAACCGGATTTGTCGGTTTGTGATTTACTACAAAACTAACAGGTATCTTGCTACTTTGACAGCCTAAACTGGTTTGTGATACCAAATAACTATAGTTGCCACCTACTAAGGTATCGACACCGAATAATGTAAATATTGGATTACCATGCGACAAACTACCTGCATAAGAACCACTTGCAGCAGCTGGAGCTATTGCGGCATACCAATCAAGTGTGGCTGCCGAATCAACATTTATTACCGATAATAATTCTACCGACCGAGTACCTTGACAGAAAGGTATATTGCTTACCGCAAGTGGAGGTTGGGTAGCATGTACCGTCAATAATACCTCTGCTGCCTTACCTAAACATTTATCGGTTGAATCATACTCAGCTATCCAAAATTGATAGCTTTGTTGATGCAGTGGCGATGGCAAGTATGGAGCAGGATTAAATTGCGATGATGAAGATGTTACTTTTGCTACCGGTTGTGTACCCAATGTTGGAGCATTCGGACTATAAATCCAATAAGTATACAAATCCTCACTTGCTGATGTTGTTCCTCTCGAAATAACAAATGGTTTCACCTCATCATAGATACACATTTCGGGAGATCCGATTGCCGGTGCATCGGCTCGACAAGGTTGATACACAATGTAAGCTGTATCGTATTTACTAACACAGCCAAAGGTATCGGTTTGATGAACATAATAAGGAATAGCTCCCATTTGATCAGGTCCATTTTCTGTATAGACCATTCCTGTTGCTCCTGCAATAGCGATAAGACCTGAATTATACCATTGCAAGCTATTGTTTACCGGCGAAGGTGTAGCTGTAATACTTGGTTTAGTCCCAATATCAATAACTTTATAATTAAAGTCTTTTGTAACCGGTGGTGTTACATAATGTATCACAATAAGTTGAATTACCGAATCTTTACATCCATTATTTGTAGTTCTTACATATTGTATGGTATCGACTTTATCGGCCGATAAATTTAGTATAGCAATACTTGCACCTCCCGGTATACCATTTACGATAAATCTGTCGGTACCCTCATAACCTAAGGTATCTTTACCATTGAAATTTATTATTCCATCGTTATAGCAGTAATTTTTAGCAAGCCCTACTATCATTGGTGCCGGTTTTGGATTGACTGTCCTAACAACAGCTGTTGCAGGACTCCAGCATACTTTACCTGAACGAGGTTCTAATTGTTTATATCGTACATAATAGGTTTTTGATTCAGGAATTGTTCCAAGTGGGTTATACGAATTAGAGGTAGCCGATGGTATTGGAGTTGTTAATACGGCATCGCTATACCATTGCCATGAAGGTGTCGCTTCGATTGTACTTGCTCGCAACTGACTGGTTGCAATTGTTCCATCATTTTGGCAAAGGTTTAGATCAAAACCTTTGGGTGCTGTCCAAGGACAATTGATAATGTTTATCAATACCGGAATAGCATCGCTTTTACAACCATTTTCTGTTTGACGGATATAATAGCGTTGATTGGTTACTACATCTGTTAATTTTGTATCATAGCATAATGCTGTTGCTCCTGTTATTGCTGAAGTGAACAAAGTATCAGCCGACCATTCGATTCCAGTTCCCGAACCGGTTCCTACTGTTGCACAGACTTCGGGTAGCGTTGATCCCAATGGTTGGATATCACTTTTTAAGTATGGTTGTTTTACAACTGCAACGGGTGCATCGGCATAGGTTACCGTAATTGTTGTACTTGTTGTATTGACACAGTTATTTGCATCGGTATAAGTATAGAGTAATGTATAAGTACCATCGTTCTTTCCTCCTGCTTTGGAATCAAATAGATTAGGTGATGTTACACCTATTCCTGAAAGTACTCCTCCGGTTGGATTAAGTGTTACGGTTTGTAATCCTGCATCATAACATACCGAACTACTTGTAGGTATTATTGTAGGTGCCGGTTTTGGATTTACCGTTCTAACAACTGCAGTTGCAGGACTCCAACATGCTTTGCCTGATTTCGGTTCTAATTGACTGAAACGAACATAATAGGTGGTACTTCCGGGTGTTGTTCCCAATGGATTATATACGGCTGTTGTGGCTGAAGTTATTGGAGAATTTAAGTTTTTATTACTAAACCATTGCCACGATGGTGTTGTTTCTGTTGTAGTTGCACTTAACGAACTGTTTGCCAATGTTCCATCATTCTCACATTTCGTTACGTCAAAACCTTTTGGTGCTGCCCATGGACAATTGATAATGTTTATCAAGACCGGAGTTGCTTCACTCTTACAACCATTCTCGGTTTGACGTACATAAAAACGTTGATTGGTTACTACAGCTGTTAGTTTTGTATCATAACATAAAGAGGTAGCCCCTATTATTGATGCAGTAAATAAAGTATCACCCGACCATTCGATTCCGCTGCCAGAACCAGTTCCGGATAATGCACATACTTCGGCTACGGTTGTTCCGGTCGGTGCTAAATCGGTTATTAAATAAGGTTGTGTCGTTACAGCCACCGGTGCATCGGCATAGGTGACCATTATTGTTGCACTCGTTGAATTTACACAACTGTTTGCATCGGTATAAGTATAGATCACGGTATAAGCTCCATCGTTCTTACCTCCAACAGTCGGATCAAACAGATCGGGAGAAACAATGCCCATACCGGTTAAAATTCCTCCGGAAGGGTTAAGTGTGAACTTTTGAACTCCAGAGGTATAACATAACGATATACTTGAAGGTACAATTGTTGTTGCAGGTTTTGGATTTACTGTTCTCGTTACAGCTGTTGCGGGGCTCCAACATGCCTTACCTGAACTTGGCTCAACCTGATTGTATCGCACATAATAGGTTGTAGATCCGGGAATTGTTCCTAATGGATTATAGCTATTAGTAGTTGCTGTTGTTATTGCTGTTGTTAAAGCCGCATCACTATACCATTGCCATGAAGGTGATGTTTCGGTAGTTGTTGCACGTAATGAACTTGTAGCTAATGTAGTATCATTCTCACATTTAGCTACATCAGTACCTTTGGGTGCCGCCCATGGACAATTAGTTATGCTAATCAATACCGGAACGGCATCGCTCTTACAGCCATTTTCAGTTTGTCGGATATAATAACGCTGATTGGTTACAACTCCAGTTAGTTTTGTATCATAACATAAAGTGGTTGCTCCTGCAATTGAAGCGGTAAATAAGCTATCGCCCGACCATTCAATTCCAGTACCCGAACCTGTACCTGCAGTTGCACATACTTCCGGTGGAGTTGTTCCTGTCTGAGTAATATCACTAATTAAATAGGGTTGTTTTACAACTGCAATAGGAGCGTTAGCATACGTTACATTTATCGTTGTGCTCGTCGTATTAACACAGCTGTTTGCATCGGTATAGGTATACAATAACGTATAAGTTCCATTAACCTTTCCTCCGGATGAGGGATCAAATTGATTGGGAGAAATAACTCCCATTCCCGACAATACACCTCCTGTTGGACTTAACGTTAGTGTTTGTATTCCAAACGTGTAACAAACAGATAATGCTACAGGAGCAATAGTTGGTGCAGGTTTTGGATTAACTGTTCTAACGACAGTAGTAGCAGGACTCCAACATGCTTTACCTGAATTGGGTTCTATCCGGCTAAATCGAACATAATAGTTTGTTGATCCAGGAGTTGTTCCCAATGGATTATAACTGTCGGTTGTAGCAGATGGAATTGCTATTGTTAAAGCTGCATCACTATACCATTGCCAAGATGGTGTTGTTTCGGTAGTGCTAGCACTCAATGATGTTGAAACCAACGTACCGTCATTCTCACATTTGGTAACATCAAAACCCTTGGGTGCAGCCCATGGACAATTAGTTATGCTGATCAATACCGGAACTGCATCGCTCTTACAGCCATTTTCGGTTTGTCGGATATAATAACGCTGATTGGTTACAACGCTTGTTTGTTTCGTATCATAACAAAAAGTGGTAGCTCCAGCAATTGATGAAGTAAATAACGTATCACTAGCCCACTCTATTCCACTTCCCGATCCCGAACCTGCTGTTGCACAAACTTCGGGAGCAGTTATTCCTGTTGGAGGAATATCATTAATTAAATACGGTTGCTTTACAACTGCTACCGGAGCATCGGCATACGTTACATTAACCGTAATTGTCGTTGTGTTAACACAGCTATTGGCATCGGTATAAGTATACAATAAAGTATAAGCCCCATCCACTTTACCTCCTTCTGTCGGATTGAATAAATTGGGCGACATTGCACCAATGCCTGTTAATACTCCTCCGGTTGGATTAACCGTTAAACTTTGTATTCCTGATGTATAACATAATGATGTATTCGGTGCTTTTATTGAAATGGAAGGTAATGGATTGATCGTCAATATTACCGGACTGGTCGGACCATAACAAGCTTTGATGGAATCCCATTCTGCAACATAATACATATACTTTGATGGATTAGTAACTGTTACCGTATAACTTGTTCCTGTTGCCAATGCTGTTGCTGATTTCGTACTTGAACCGTCAAACCATGTTAATGCACCACTTCCTTGTGCTGTTGCCGATAATACAGTGCTTAGATGTGCCGTTGTACATAATGGAGCTATTAGTGAAGGTATAGGTGCTTTTGCAGGACAATTAATCACACATTCCTGAGCAACAACAGGTTTACTTTCACAACCATTGATGGTTTGTGTAAACAAATAATTCTGACATCCAGATACAAGCGAATCAGGTATTCCTCCGGTATGCGAAACTACGGGTGCATAACTATTTCCACTTCCTAAAACCAAGGTCTTTTGATTTGGATACCAACGAACATTTGTTAATGATTGACCTGAGACATCGAATTGATAATGTACCGGGATTGGAGTTGATAGTGTATTAATTGAAATCGGATTAGGCTCCGGTGTATCGTAAACGAATATTGATGTATTTGCAGGTGCCATGGTACAACCATGTAAATCGGTAAAGCTGTAACTTATTGTTTTTACTCCCGGTAATGCCACTACCGGATCAAGACTTGCATTTGTTTCACTCAATTTCGTTAAACCGCCTAAAACACCAAACGTTCCAACTCCTGCCAACGGATTTGTTGTAACGTTTATACTCACTGGATTACCATCGCTACATACCAAGGTCGGATTTGTTGCCGCCCAAATTACCGAAGGTAGATCATAAACAGTTGCTGTTGTAGTCGCACTATTTTTACATCCGTTTAAATCGGTATAGCTAAAGCTAATGGTATAGGTTCCAGCTGTTGCAATTGACGGTGCGAAATTTGTTCCCGACACTCCTATTCCCGATAAACTTACTATTCCTCCCGAGGGACTTTCTTGTGTTGTTATAGTCAATGCAGGAGCATTGACACAGTAATTTCCAATAGTATTATCAATAGCAGGTACACTTACACTTACAGTAGGTGTGCCATTAACAGTAATTGTAGTCATAGATGTATTTTCACAACCATTGCTATCGGTTCCGGTAACTGTATAAATAGTGGTTATTGAAGGACTTACCGTTTGACTTGCATTCGTAATCGTATTACTCCAAATATAACTCCCCGCTCCTGCTCCCGAAGCATTTATTATTGATCCGAAACCCAAACATATTGCTGTCGGCGAACTTGTTGTTATTGTTGGCAATGGGTTGACTGTTACAGTTGTATTTGCAGTGTTCTTACAACCATTACCATCGGTACCAGTTACTGTATAATTTACAACGACTTGACTAACTGCAGTAGTAGGATTAACCATTTGACTGGCCGATATAACATTATTATTCCAAACATAAGAACTGGCACCACCACCTGTTACAATCGAAGTAAAGCCTGTACAAACTATTGTCGGATTAGAAACGGCTGTAATCGTCGGTAATGCATTTATTGTCATACAAACAGCAGTGGCAGGACCAAAGCAACTTTTAGCTACATTATATTCTGCTGCATAATAACAGATTGTTCCTGCATTTGTAGAAGTTACCATAAACGTATTACCGGTACTTAATTCGGTTGCAGTTTTCGTATCGGCATTATCAAACCAATGTATTGTTCCTATTCCGGGTGCTGTTGCAGTTGCTGTAATAGGGGTATTTAAAACCGTTGCAGTACATGGAGATGGTATAATGCCAGGTGTTGGTGCCAAAGCCGGACATTTGGTAACACATTCCTGCACAGCAACCTTTTGACTTTCGCATCCATTAATTGTTTGTGAATAATAATAACCTTCACATTCAGCAACTAATGAATCTGGCGTGGTATTGGTATGATTTAAAATCGGTTCATAGGTCATACCTGTTCCCAGTTTTGTAGTTTTTGTATTATCATACCATGTTACATTCGATAAAGACTGATTTGTTACATTAAATAAATAGACTCCCAGACTGGGAATTGGAACAGACAAGGTACTAATGGATAAGGCTTTGGGCTCAGGAGTATTATACACTGTTATTGAAGCATTTACCGGAACAGTGGTGCAACCGTGAAGATCGGTAAAACCATAACTTACCGTTTTGGCACCAGATAAAGCAGCAACAGGATCTAAACTTGCACTCGTTTCGCTTGTTTTTGTGAGTCCAGTCAATAAACCAAAGGTTCCTACTCCAGCCGTTGGAATTGTTGTTACTTGCAAACTTACAGGACTGCCATCACTGCATACCAATGTAGGATTTGTTTCAGCCCAAACAACCGTAGGAACATTATAAACCGTTGCCGTTGTCGTTGCACTGTTTTTGCATCCGTTAGGATCGGTATAATTGAGGCTTATGATATAGGTTCCTGCAGTTGCTACAGAAGGAATAAAATCGGTTCCAGAAACTCCAGTTCCCGATAAACTTACTGTTCCTCCTGCCGGATTTTGTTGTGTAGTAATAGCCAATGCCGGAGCATTGATGCAATAATTTCCATTGACGGGATCAATTGTAGGAACACTAACATTTACTGTTGGAATACGATTAACGGTTATTATAGTTGATGCTGTATTTTGACATCCATTACCATCGGTTCCAGTAACAGAATAGATTGTGGTTACTGTTGGACTTATAGTTTGGCTTGCTGTAGTAATAGCATTACTCCAAACATAACTTCCCGTTCCAGCACCCGAAGCATTAATTGTTGATCCGAACCCAACACAAATGGCTGTTGGTGTATTTGCTGTTATTGTTGGCAAAGGATTAACTGTTACGTTTACTGTTGCTGTATTCATACAGCCATTACCATCTATTCCGGTTACACTATAACCGGTGGTTGTTTGAATATTCGATGCTGTTGGATTAACCGTTTGATTTGCAGTAAGCGAATTATTATTCCACGCATAACTGCTTGCTCCTGATGCCGTAATAACCGATGAAAAACCTGTACACAAAACTGATGGACTGGCAATAGCAGTTACTGTTGGTAAAGGATTAATAGTTAATGTTACCGGAGTACTCGGTCCATAACAGCTATTAGAAGCATTATACTCGGCAACATAATAAGTATAGTTGGTTGCTGCGGTTACCGTTACCGTATAATTTGCTCCCGTCCCTAAATGTGTGCCTGTTGCAGTATTTGCATTATTAAACCAAACCAACGTTCCGGAACCCTGTGCAGTAGCACAAACAGTTGTACTCAGTGCTGTAGCAGTACATGGTTTTGGTATCACACAAGCTATCGGAGCTTTTGCAGGACAACTAGTGACACATTCTTTAGCTTTAGCCGGTTGACTCTCGCAACCATTTATTGTTTGGGTAAAAAGATAATTCTGACATCCATCAACCAATGAATCGGGAATAGTATTTGTATGTGGCACCGTAGGAATAAACACATTGCCTGTTGCTAATAAAGCCGCTTTAGGAGCGGAATACCATCTAACATTTTGTAATGCCTGACCTGATATATCAAAAAAATAATTTCCCGGTATGGGGGTTGACAATGTATTTATATTTATATCATTCGGAGTCGGAGTGGCATATATCGTAATACTGGTATTTGCTGGAGTGGTAACACATCCGTTTGGATCTATATAATTATAACTAATTGTTTTTATTCCTGTTCCGGCTGAAACCGGATCAATTGTTGCTAAATTTGTACCTATCGAATTTAACCATGCAAAGGTTCCAAACGTTCCAATACCTCCAGTAGGAGCTATTGTTAAAGCTATTGTTGCCAAAGCACCATCACTACATACAATTGTTGGATTTGCCGATACCCACTCCACCGTTGGTAAAGCATAGACTGTAACATTTGTTGATGTTGAATTCTTACAACCATTTAAATCGGTATAATGTAAGGAAATAGAATACGTTCCGGCTGAAGGTACATTTTTAGGAATAAATGTTGTTCCAGAAACACCGGTACCTGTTAACGATAATGTGCCACCTAAAGGATTTTCAGTTGTTGAAATTGAAATGCCGGCTGCATTACTAATGCAATAATTACCAGTGCTTGTATTTAATATTGGTACCGACACCGTAACGGTAGGAATTTCATTCACGATAACCGATGTTGACGCGGTATTACTGCAACTATTTGCATCGGTACCTGTTACAGTATAGATCGTTGTAATTGCAGGACTTACGGTTTGATTTACTGTTGTCGTACCATTATTCCAAAGATATATTGTTCCACCAGTTGCCATAATAAGAGAACCGGCTCCTTTACATATCACCGAAGGATTTGCTCCGGCAGTTATTGTTGGTAATTGGTTTACGCTAACGTTTATTGTTGCTGTTGCAACACAGCTATTGGCATCTGTTCCGGTTACGGTATAAGTTGTCGTTACGGTTGGACTGACTATCATACTTATCCCTGTACCCAAACTATTATCCCAAACATAGCCGGTTGCACCACTTGCACTGATTGTTGACCCTTTTCCTATACAAAAAACAGATGGAGTGGCTATTGTATTAATAGTAGGTAAAGGATTTACAATAACGGTAACCATATTGGTTGCTTTACAATTATTTATATCAATACCTGTTACATAATAATTGGTTGTTATAGAGGGACTTATAATTCCAACCATACTTGGATTCCAGTTATAAGAACCGGCTCCCGAAGCAGTTACCGTTGTTGATTTACCTATACAAATAGGACTGACACTTGCTGAAGCAATTACCGTTGGTAAAACATTTACAATAATACTAACAGATGCTGTGTTCTTACAGGTATTAGCATCGGTTGCAGTTACCGTATATATTGTGTTAATCGAAGGATTTACTGTTTGGTTTGAAATAGTAATTGCATTGCTCCAAATATAATTTGTACCTCCCAAAGCTGCGACTACAGAACTTGAGCCTTTACATATAATTGAAGGATTAGCATTTGCAGTTATTGAAGGCAAAGGATTAACGATAACTGCAATAGTGGCTGTATTACTACAAGCATTTAAATCAATACCGGTTACAGTATAGTTGGTGTTAATTGAAGGGCTTACCGTTTTATTTACACCGGACCCCAAGCCATTATCCCAAGAATACGTTAATGCACCGGACGTCGATAATACTGAATTTGAACCCAAACAAATTGAAGTTGGACTAGCTGTTGCTACTATTGTTGGTAATGGATTAACAATAACAGTAACACTTGAGGTTGCAATACAATTATTGATATCGGTTCCGGTTACATAAAATATTGTTGTAGTATTCGGACTTATAGTTCCAACAGTTAATGGATTCCAAACATATGAACTGGCTCCGGAAGCAGCAATAGTAGTTGCTTTACCTATACAAATTGGATTTGCTGATGCCGTAGCTACAACTGTAGGTAAGGGATTAACAGTTATTTTAACAATATTATTGCTAACTTGTGATGATGATACATTAACATCATCCAAGAAATTTCCCATACTTAAACTTCCACAACCCGAGGTTATAGCTTCAAATGAAAACTGATACATTCCCGTAGGTATATTGAGAAATTCCGATCCTGAATAAGTTTTCCAAGCTATATCATCGGTTGAAGCTGTTTGTAATGTAAGAACCTTTGTCGATCCATCTAACGAATAGATATTTATTTCAGCTACATCGGGACTTGCACAACGTCCTCGATGTTGAAAATGCCAATTCAAAACTTCACCTTGTGTTAAATAGACATATTGATATAGACGTGATGGTAGATTTGCATTCAATTCTGCAAATTGAGATCCTAATGCAGCCTGAATACCATTATGATTATTTCCCCATACTTCAATAAGATTATCCGATTCGGTAGTAAACCAACCTGTTACTTTTGAAGAATTAACCATGCTATATGTGGTAGCCGGTATTGTTTGTGTTAAAGGTGGTTCAAAACCGGTATTTATCAAATGGAGACCGTTTGAATCCAATTCTATACGTCTAAACCAACGGGATGCTGTTAATGAACCCGGTTGATATGATACTCCGGTTGCTCCCGGAATACTATTCCATACTATCGAATCATCGGAATATTCCCAGTTATAGCTTACGTTAGTTATATCTGAAGGTGCAAGTATTTGATCGATTTTAACTGGTACTTGTGCATAACAAATAGCCTGATTTTTACCTATTGAACCGGGAACAGGCAAATCAATAATCGTAACATCAATCTCTGCACGAGGTCCTTCGCAACCGTTAACAATTTGTGAAACATAGTAAGAAGTGGTGCCTATTGACGATGATACCGGTGTTGGTGCTGATGATGATGAGATACCTCCTGTAGCAACGGTATACCAAAGTAATGTATTATTTGAACTAACAGAAGAGTTCAGAGGTAAGGTTGGGAAATTTTTATAATACGTTACGGGAGATGTTACTGAAGGAGCCACAGGTAACGAATTGACTGTTACCAAAACACTTGCTGTTGCATTGCAATTATTTACATCCGTTCCGGTAACATAATAAGTTGTTGTGGTTGCCGGACTTATTGATCCCACAGGACTTGGATTCCAAATATATGTATTGGCTCCCGATGCAGCTATAGTAGTAGAACCTCCAAAACAAATCGGACTTGCACTTGCAGTAGCTACTACGGTCGGTAATTGATTTACCGTAACAGTGATTGTTGCTGTATTTTTACAGGCATTTGCATCAGTTCCCGTTACTATATATATTGTAGATGCTGTTGGATTTACCGTTTGACTAGCTGTTGTAATGGCATTACTCCAATTGTAGCTCGTTCCTCCTCCGGCAGTTAGAGCGGAATTTGTACCTATACATATAATTGACGGATTAGCATTTGCTGTTATTGTTGGTAAACCGTTGGCAGTTAAAGTAACAGTATTACCTCCTTTACATCCATTTGCATCAACAACAGATACGGTATATGATGTTGCTCCTGCATTAGCAGAATTAAATACCGGATTATTTATGATACCATTAGAAAGATTTGTGGTTGGTGTCCAATTATAGTTATACGATGCCTTACCACCGGTTACCGTTGCCAACATATTTATATTCGATTTCACACAAGCAGAGGCATCAGTACCTGCATTTACTGTTGGAAGAGCATAAACAGTTATTGTATTATTATTCGATGAAGAACATCCTGTATTTGTATAGGTAACAGAAACTGAATAAACCCCACTGACATTTGATTTTGTAAAATTTGTTGGAGTAATTGCTAATGCATCGGAAGATGTATAACTTGATGAACCTCCGGCTGGACTAAATGTAAATAAACCCGACAATGCTATATTGGTTGAAGTAAGCGTAGCACAAAATGCCGTTTGAGAAACAACCGTTATTGTTGGTAATGGATTAATAACTATCGTGGTTTTCTTTGTTCCATCAATAAAGGCTTCACATGATTTTAAACTGGCATCGGTTAATGCGGTAACTTGATACGTTCCGGCAACTTTCTCAGGAACATTGTAACAAATAGGATTTGAGCCTGTAGCTGTAACCGTATGTGGTATTCCTGCTCCATCTTTATATGTTACATTATAGGGTGGTATTCCTGCATTTATACAAATTGTAACTGCAGATACAGCATCACCTGCACAATAGGTAGAACCTCCCGTTATAGTGTAGGTTGGTAATGAATATTGTGTAATGATTCTGTTTCGTAGAACTTGTTTACAAGCTAATCCTGCAGCTGAATCGGTAACCGTTAATGCATAGGTATTGGTGCCGGTTAGTGTTGATAAGCTGATATTATTTGTATATTGATTGGTATTGGTAGATGTATTATACCATAAATATGAATACGATCCGGGACTAGCCGGTGTAACGATCTTTGCTGTTAAGGTGGTGTTATTTGTTCCTACACAATAGGTTGAATCTTTTGTCAAATCCCAAATCAAATCGGGTTGTTGTATTTTGGTAACGACTACGTTATTAGAATTTACACTACCGTGACAATTTGCATCGTTGATAGCGGTAACAGTATATGTTCCTGAAGTTGTAGGCGTAATTGAATAAGTATTGGTAGATATTCCCGAAGTTGACGTTGTCGTTGATCCATTAGACCAATCTAATGTAAATGGTTGTTGTCCTATAAGCGATATATTTACAACCGGAGCCGAACTAGTACTACAGTAAGCACCTCCACCTGTAATTATGTATGAAGGTGCTGCATTCGCCGAAATAGTTACACTTGCTTGATATTGACATGCTGTCGCTGCTTGTGAATAATGATCTCTAACAAGTAATGTATATAGACCCGGCGATGTAGCTGATACGGTATAAGAATCGGAAGAAGCAGTTGCGGTTGTTGTTGCGGTTGAAGTATTAAGCGTTGTTTTAACCAAGGTGCCTGAAGTTGAGCCTTGATACCATAAAAAGTCGTACGATGTTCCCGATTTTGAAGGATGAATAGTCTTAGATGTTAACACTGATGTTTGACCAGAACAAAGCGAAATGGATGAAGCATTTAAAGTAAAAGGTAAATCAGTTGCTAGAATTGCTGTACAAGGACAATTAATTTTCAAAGTTTCAGGAACAAGATCACAATAATGTTGTCCAGTAGTAAAGCTTATATCATAAAAATGACCTTGTGTTGATCCGGTATTTGCACTATATTGGGTTTGAACACCAACAAATTTTATTATACTTCCTGTTATATTATCAACAACTGGAACAGATTGAGAGCACGATCCTGTTGCAAGCTGAACCTTGCCATTGCCACTCATACCTGTTAACCCATTAACAGATGTTTGTGCAATATAATAATCGCCGGCTGAAGGCAAAGAAATAGAAACCGGCACCACAAATGACAAATAAGAATCGGAAATATTTGTCGAAGGAATAACCACTGAAGGACTGACACTAAATGTACCGAGTATAGAAGCTACATCTGGAATTGTTTTTTTATTATTATCCAATTTACTCCCATAAACGGCCATATTAATAGTACCTGAAACTGTTTGCGATTGTTGATAACTAATAACATCAACGGCAACGGTAATAGACTTTAATGTCAAAGCCTCAGTAGTTGTAAAATGCGATTCGAAAGAATTATTTGCATCGACACTTTGAGCGTTCCATGTGGGATTACAGCCATCTGCTTTTTTCATTACCATACCACTGGCATAACCCGATTCTTTTACATAAACAATTTTATCGGTACCCAAACCCAGTGTTGCATTTGTTACATCTACTGTTGCTGTAGTACTTGCTATTGTTGTAGCCAAGACCGTTGCAGCAGCAGATGTTGGATACCATGTATATATTGCATTTGTTGTTGCAGTTGACGATACACCTACCGTTCCCGAGTTTCCACAATAGCTTCCATTAGGAGCGGTAAATGTTGCAGGCCATACAGAAAGTACCATTGTATCTTTAGCATCAGGAAATGTAGAACAACCTGAATTGGAACCAACATAAGCAACATCAACAACATAGGTTCCTGGTATTGTTGCTGTATAATTTAAATAAGAACTTCCAATACCCGAAGAAACGGAACTGCCGTTTTGATACCAGGTAATTTTATACGAATTTGCTAATGACGATGCAATAACGAATCCAGAATGTAACACTAACCCGAAAGAAGATAATGATGACGCACAAAGAGTAGTGTTTCCGGGAGTTATATTTACTGTAGGCAAAGGATCTTTAAAACTACAACCACCTGGTGGTATAATTTTTATTGCCGTAGCTTGATCTGTTGTATTTCCTATCCCAAGTTGACCGTTGCTATTACATCCGAAAGCATACATACTACCATCAGATGTTCCATAAAAGCCCCAAGTATCTCCTCTATTTATTATTATAACGGTAGTGTCAATAGTCCCCGAAGGATTTTGTATATATTGAGTTCCCGATTTCGATCCGCTTGTTGTTCCATTTCCGGTTGCACCTCCATCTGAACATCCACCCCCACCCCATGCTACAGGTTTATTATCTACAGTTACAGCCATACCAAAACCTTGTCCTGCAGCAATTTGTTTTGCTAATAAATACGTGCCGTCGTTACTTGCTCCTGTTGTTGTACCTTTTAATACTCTTCGTGGATCCGAACCTCCATAGTTAGATGTTGTATTACCTGTTGAATTATTCCATGCACCGTTTCCCCAAGTCCAAATATAGCCATTTACATCAAGTGCGGCACCAAATACGTCACCAGCATTAATTTGGACAATATTATTCATCACCGTATTGTTGGCATATCGAACAGTTCGTGCCCATGGATCAACAACGGTTGCACCACTCGCTGGATTTGTTGTTCCAGTAATATCACGTCCTAAGGTTCCATTCAATCCATTTCCCCATGAATAAACGGTTGAGCCTGATAACGCCATTGCCGTATTATCACCGACAAATATTTGAGTTACATTATGTAAATTAACACCTGCGGACGTTTGAACATAAACCGGATAGAGTTGATCTGTCGTTGTGCCATTTCCTAATTGTCCAAATGCATCATCATAGGGAGGTGCATATCCATTGGAATTTCCTCCCCATGAAACAAGATCGCCATTATCTAATATTGCAAAACTACTATTATTACCGGCATATACTACCGAAACATTGATAAGATGACCAAAGCCATCATCCCAATGTGTTCCTGCCAAAGAACCCGTTCCTACTTTCACCTGACTTGGTGTAGCAACAAAGCCTCCCGAACCCATTGCAACACCATTACCGGCTTGCCCTTTACTATCATTACCCCATGCCCAGACCTGATTATTACAATCTAATGCAAGGAAATGGGATCCAGATCCGGAACTTACTTGTTTTGCTGAAACAGCTCTTGCTTTTGCATCATTTGGGAACGACACCTTTTGAGGTGAATTGTATATCGCTGCTGTTCCTCCTGTTCCTAAAAGACCCGTACCACTTGACGTTGTATTATTTCCCCAGACATAAACAACTTGGTTTGCACACACAAAACTGGATACTGAGTTACCTCCCGAGATAACCAAATCTTTTTGTGCAAATAAATTCGTAGATGAAATTATAACTATGGCACAAATGAATATTTTAATTCTAGTTATCATAGTTACGGTTGAATTATAATTTAAAAATTCGTTTGTAACAATTACACAGCTATTTTTAGTTGTGTAATATATTATACATTATTTGAAATGAAAATGTTACACCACTTATATGCTTATTTATAAACACAAAAATTCATCTATCATTTTGTCGGTTACAACTAACGTTCATTACAATATATATCAATCTCAATTCAACTTTTATTTGTAGTGAAATACTGGAATCATATAAGTGCAATAATAAAATCCAGCTTATTACAGATGCTAAAAAATTACACTTAATAGCATCTTTACTGCATTTACCCGATATCTTATGGTATCAACCCGATAACACAAACAATTGATCCGATTCATTGTGGAACAGACCTTACTCCAATTGGGATTGACCCAATTCCAATTGGTACAGTATCTAGCCCTATTGAGGCCAACCTTTTTATATCAGATAGACCTATTAAGAAATAATTTTAAACCTAGATTAATTAAGAATATCATTCACAGCTTAAGTCTTTCAAAACACTCGCATTTTCAGATACAGAGTAAAGACAAGGAGAACTCTATATAAATATAACGATTCTCAATAATCTTAACATATTCGGGTTATAACTACACTTCAATAAAAACAAAAAAGCCGGCTTAAAGAGAGCCGGCTTCTTTTGTTTTATCCTATCACTAATTATCGTAGTAGCAAAATATTACCAAAGGTATTTTTCTTGGTA
>Ga0265338_10003544_pt1 | contig 21842 bp, 17 predicted proteins | sample 42126metaG_FD_193579 | JGI IMG/M metagenome (GOLD analysis project Ga0265338, IMG submission 193579) | Rhizosphere microbial communities from Carex aquatilis grown in University of Washington, Seatle, WA, United States - 4-21-26 metaG | ecosystem: Host-associated > Plants > Roots > Rhizosphere... | reverse complement strand
TCATCGGCCCGCCGACGAACGCAATCCGCTCATGGCCCGCTTCCAGCAGATGCGACACGGCCAGGTCGCCGCCCAGCACGTCATCCACCGATACCGAGCACTGACCGCGGGACGGCGACCGGCTGTCCACCAGGACCACCGGAGTCCCCCGGCGCTGCAGCCGGGCCAGCCGCTCATCGGCGCCGGAGACGGGCGTGATCAAGATGCCCTGGACCCGGTGTTCTTCCAGCAGCTCCAGGTAGCTGGACTCCTTGGCCTGCTGGTCGTCGCTGTTGCACAGGATGACGGCCAGCCCCGACTCGCTCGCCTCGTCCTCGACACCGCGGGCCACGTCGGTGAAGAACGGGTTGGCCACGTCGAGGACGACCAGCCCGATGGTGCGGCTGCGCCCGGCCCGGAGCTGGCGCGCCGACTCGTTCCTGATGAAGCCCAGGGACTTGATCGCCGCCTGGACCCGGGTGCGGGTCGACTCCGCGACGACATCGGGCCGGTTGAGGACGTTGGACACGGTGCCAACCGAGACGCCGGCAAGCGCGGCGACCTCCCTGATGCTGACCGGCGCGTCCGCCACGGCGTCCTCCTGTCCTGTCAGTTTTATAGGTCGGTTGGAACGTGTCAAACCGACTTCGCCCTGCTCGGCTGGTGTTCCGGCGCACACCGGCGATGCGCCGGGCGCCGTAGCCCACAGCCGCCCGCTCCACGCGGAGCGGCAGGCTGCGGCGCGGTTCGCAACAGGCATGAAACCTGTCTGTAACGATTCAAACATGAGGCTGCGAGGTCTATTGACAGGCCCGTGACATCGTCCGACACTGCTTCACATATTTGAAACGTTCCAGCAGATCATAAACGCGCTCGTGACTGCCGCACCATGACCCAGCACACCAGCAGAAGCAGCGCAGCAGCAGAAGCAGCCCGTCTGCGCACCACGTGGACCGGACCCAGCACGCGACCAGGCTCCAGCCCACCCGGCGCACCACCCGAACCCAGCCCACCCGGCGCACCACCCGAACCCAGCCCACTCAGCGCACCACCCGAACCCAGCCCACCCGGCGCATCCGCAACTGGACCGGCCACCGTACGTCGAGAGGAGATCGAGCCGTGGATCCTGGCGGCAACGCCTCCGCTGAAGGAATCGGCACGCCCGCCGCGGTCGGACCAGACGTGGGCTCAGGGCCAGGTTCAGCTCCAGAGAGCGCGCCCGCGCCCGGGCCGGACGGCAATCCGGGCGATCTCGGGCCGGATCCAAGCTCTCTGGACTCGCCAGCCGGACGTGTGCCGGTGCTGTCGCTTCGCGACGCAGCCAAGGCGTTCGGGGCGGTCCAGGCCATCGCCCACGGGTCGATCGAGCTCTACGGCGGTGAGGCCCACGCCCTGGTGGGCGAGAACGGTGCCGGCAAGTCAACGCTGGTCAAGATCCTGGCTGGGGTGCACCAGCCAGACTCAGGCTCGCTGCTCATTGACGGCCGCCCGGTCCTGCTGCACGGTCCGGCGGACGCCCAGGCCGCCGGAATAGCGGTCATCTACCAGGAACCCACCCTGTTTCCCGACCTCACCGTCGAGGAAAACATCTTCATGGGACGCCAGCCGATGCGCTCGGCCAGGCGCATCGACCGCCGGGTCATGCGGGCCGAGGCCACGGCCCTTTTCGAGCGGCTGGGCGTCCGGCTTGACCCGGGTCGCATCTGCCGCGGGCTTTCCATCGCGGACCAGCAGATCGTCGAGATCGGCAAGGCGCTCTCGCTGAATGCGAGGGTCATCGTGATGGACGAGCCCACCGCCGCCCTGTCCGCCACCGAGGTGGCCCGGCTGTTCGATGTAGTGCGAACGCTGCGCACGGCCGGGGCGGCCGTGCTGTTCATCTCGCACCGCCTGGAAGAAGTCTTCGCGATCTGCCAGCGGGTGACCGTGATGCGCGACGGCAGGCACGTGTTCACCAGGGAACTGGCCGGCCTCACCGCAGATGATCTTGTGCGGGCGATGGTGGGCCGGGAGATGGTGCCGCGCGCCGCGGGCGAACGCGGCACGCCTGGCGACCATGTGCTCCAGGTTGAGCGCTTGACCAGGGAAGGCGTATTCACCGACATCTCGCTGGAGGTAAGGGCCGGGGAGATCGTCGCCCTGGCCGGGCTGGTCGGATCGGGACGCAGCGAGGTCGCGCGGGCGATCTTCGGCATCGACCGGTACGACGCAGGGACGGTGCTGATGCGGAGCCAAGGGCTGCGCCGGGCATCGCCCGCCGCCGCCATGGCGGCGGGAATCGGTTTCGTCCCCGAGGACCGGCGTCAGCAGGGACTCGTCATGGACATGTCGGTGCAGCAGAACGTGGCCCTCGCGTCGCTCGGCAGGCTCCGGAAGGCGGGGCTTATCCGGGCGGCGGCCGAGCGGGCGCTGGCCGCCGACTGGGCGGTGCGGCTGAAGCTCAGGTACGGCAGGCTGACCGACCCGGTATCCCGGCTGTCCGGAGGCAATCAGCAGAAGGTCGTGCTCGCGAAGTGGCTGGGACGCAAACCCGCGCTGCTGATCGTGGATGAGCCGACCCGCGGGATCGACATCGCCACCAAGGCCGAGGTGCACCAGTTGCTGGTGCAGCTGGCCCGGGACGGGGTCGCGATCTTGATGATCTCCTCGGAACTGCCGGAAGTGCTGCGCATCGGGGACCGGATCCTGGTGATGCGCGAAGGCCGGCTGACCGCCGAGTTCGGGCATGCGGACGTTTCGGAGGAAAAGATCATGGCCGCGGCGACCGGCCAGCTCACCGCCACAGGCGCTACCGGCACAGAGCAGGCTCGATGACAGCGTCACTGACCGAGCGCCAGGAGCCATCCAGCGCCACCGCCGGGATCACGTCGCGCAAGCTCACCGAGCGGGTGTTCCGGATCCGGGAATCCGGCATCATCGCCGTCCTCGCCGTGTTCGTCGCGGTGACGGCGAGCATCCAGCCGCGTTTCCTCGACCAGGCCAACGTCCAGTTCGTCCTGGTCAACACCACTGTGTTCGCCCTGCTCGCGCTCGGCGAAACGATGGTGGTCATCAGCCGGAACGTCGACCTGTCCATCGGATCGGTGCTGGGCCTGTCCGCCTATGTGTCGGCGAACCTGTTCGGGCACCAACACGGTATCCCGGTACCGGTCGTCTTCCTGGTCGGGCTCGGGGTCGGCCTCGTCTGCGGAATCGCCAACGGGCTCATGGTGTCCATCGGCCGGGTGCCGAGCCTCGTGGTCACGCTGGCCACGCTCTACATCATCCGGGGGGTCGACATCCTCATCGTGGGCGGCAACGAGGTGGTCGCCCAGACCCTCCCGGGCAGCTTCATCAACATCCCCCGGGCTACCGTGCTCGGCGTGCCGTACCTGGCCATCGTCATCGCCGTGGTGATCGGGGCCGGGGCTTATTACCTGCGTTCCTTCCGGTCTGGACGGGAGCTGTACGCAATCGGCTCCAACCCGGAAGGGGCGCGCCTGGCCGGCATCCCGGTCGGCAAGCGCATTTTTGCCGCCTTCGCGCTCAGTGGTGCCATCGCAGGGCTGGCCGGCGTGCTGTGGGCCGCGCAGTACGAGACCATCGATTCGACCGCGGGGACCGGCTACGAACTGACAGTGATCTCCGCTGTGGTGGTCGGTGGCGTGGCGATCTTCGGCGGGAGCGGCAGCGCGGTCGGCGCGGCCGTCGGGGCGCTCCTGCTCAGTACCATCCAGTCCGCGCTGAACGTCCTCGGCATCTCGCCATTCTGGGACCAGGCAATCGCCGGTTTCCTGCTCCTGGTGGCCATCACGGTCGACCGCGCCATCGCCGTCAGGGTGATGCTCGCGCTGCGGCGAAGGAGCTCCGGCGTTGGAACCTGACCAGAACCCCACCCCCGCAACGGGCCTGAACGCTCATGACGACAATTCGTCCGGGGCTGAGCCCACTAGCCAGCGGGCCGCATCCCAGGCCAGTGACCAGCGGGCCGCATCCCAGGCCGGCGGCCTGCGGGTAGCGCTGCACTCCGCCTTGCGCTGGGAGACAGGCCTGGCCGTCGTGGTCGTCGCCGTCCTGGTATTCGGCGACGTCACCTCACCACAGTTCCTGACCAGCGGGAACTTCTTCAACCTGAGCGTGTCATCAGGCGAGATAGCGATCATGACACTGCCGATGACACTCATCATCATCAGCGGCGAGATCGACCTTTCTGTGGCTTCCACGCTCGGCATGTCCAGTGCGCTGCTCGGCTTCCTATGGAGCAAGCACTGGCCGATGCTGGCCATCTTCGTCGTCGTGGCGGTGCTCGGGGTGCTCGCGGGCCTGATCAACGGCCTGCTGGTGACCCGGCTCGGCTTGCCGTCCCTCGCGGTGACGATCGGCACGCTCGCGTTGTACCGCGGCATCGCCCTGATCATCCTGGGAGCGAACACCGTCTCGAACTTCCCCGCGTCGTACACCACCATCGGGGTCAACCCGATCCCGCACACGAACATCCCCTATTCCGTAGCGATCTTCATCGTGCTGGCCGTGATCTTCGGGATAGTGCTGCACGCCACCGCGACCGGCCGGTCCGTCTATGCCATGGGCGCGAGCCCGGAAGCGGCGCTGTTCGCCGGGATCCGGGTCAAGCGCATCAAGACCATGCTCTTTGTGGTGTCCGGTCTGGTCTGCTCTATGACGGGCGTGCTGTGGACGTTCCGGCTGGCCACGGCGGTGCAGAACAACGGTCTCGGGCTGGAGCTGAGCGTCGTGGCCATCGTCCTGCTCGCCGGGGTATCCATCTTCGGGGGCAAGGGATCGATCGTCGGCGTGGTGCTGGCCGTGATCGTGTTCGCCGGGCTGCAGAACGCACTCCTGCTCACCAACTTCAACCAGGAGGCCACCGGCATCGTGACCGGCGGCCTGCTGCTCATCAGCGTGTTCGTGCCCAACGCCGCGGCCCTCCTGGGCCGGGCACGAGGACTCGCGCACAGCAGGGGCGCCGCCCGGTCGTCGGCCATTGGAGCAGTTCATGACTGAGCACGGCCTCGGGCCACATCCCCGCAGGGCCGCGCCGCACTCCGGCAGGGCCGCGCCGCACTCCGGCAGGGCCGCGCCGCACTCCGGCAGGGCCGCGCCGCACTCCGGCAGGGCCGCGCCGCATCGCGCGGTCGGCCAGCATTCCGCCGCATCCCGCCAGATATCAATTTTGCCCCGAATTGAAAGGATTCAGGTATGAGAGGTTCCGTCAAGAGAGCACTGTGGGGTCCCGCAGTGCTGCTCGTAGCGTCCGCAACGCTCGCGGCGTGCAGCTCTTCAGGAGGCTCCGCGTCCTCCAGTTCGTCCCCAAGTTCGTCCGCAAGCGCCGCCGGGGGACTGAAGACAGGGCTGAAGGTCTTCGTCATCCCGAAGAACCTTGGCAACCCGTATTTCACGACGTCAGACAGCGTCAAGTCCGGCGGGGCACTCGCCGCGCTGGGCACGCTTGGTGAGACCGGGACCGAGACGAGCGGCACCGCGGCCACGCCCGCGTCGCAGATACCCGCTATCCAGGCCGCGATCACCAAGGGCGCTAACGCCCTCATCGTGTCCGCCACCGATCCCACGGCACTCTGCCCAACCCTGAAGTCCGCCATGGCCAAGGGCATCACGGTCGTCACCTACGACTCAGACGCGCCAACCTGCCGGAGCCTGTTCATCAACCAGGCGTCCACGTCCCAGATCGGAACGAGCGAGGTTGACCTGCTCGCGAAGCAGATCAATTCCACCGGGGACATCGCGATCGTGTCCGCCGCCGCCTCGGCGCCGAACCAGAACGCCTGGATCGGGTTCATGAAGACGGAGCTGAAGAAGTACCCCAAGATGCACCTGGTCAGCACCGTCTACGGCAACGACGACCCGACAACTGCGACGCAGGTAACCCAGGGTCTGCTGCAGAAGTACCCGAACCTCAAGGGCATCATCTCGCCGACCACAGTCGGCATCCTCGCCGCGGCGCAGGTGCTCGACACCGCCAAGTACCGCGGCAAGATCGCGCTCACGGGACTCGGTACTCCCGATTCCCTCAAGAAGTATGTGTCTGACGGCACCATCCAGGCCTTCGAGCTGTGGAACCCGGCGAACCTCGGCTACCTGGCCGGGTACGCGGCGGTCAACTTCGCATCCAAGACGATCACGAGCGCCGCGGGCGGCTCCTTCACCGCCGGCAAGCTGGGCAAGTTCACGGTTGGTGCCGACGGCACCATCCTGCTTGGCCCGCCGTTCGTGTTCAACAAGGCCAACATCAGCCAGTTCAACTTCTAAAGAGTCGCGTGGATCCCGGCCGCCGGACAGCGGCGGCCGGGATCCACGGAACACCCGCAGGAAGGGAACCTGATGGAGCGTGTCTGCTTCCTCGCCCGGGTCAGGCCTGACCGGCTTGCGGAGTACCGGGTACGGCACCGGAAAGTATGGCCAGAGATGATCGAGGCACTGCAGGGCGCTGGCTGGACCAACTACACGCTGTTCCTGGCCGAGGACGGGCTCTTGGTCGGCTACCTGGAAACGGACGACTATTCAGCGGCGCAGCGCAAGATGGCGCAGACCGGCGTCAACGAGCGCTGGCAGGCGGAGATGGCGCCCTTCTTCGCCGATCTTGGCGACCAGCGCCCCGACGAGGGGTTCCGCAAGCTCGACGAAGTATTCCACCTGGACTGACCGGCCAGACCGAGCCGCACTGGCTGAGCCGACTGACTGAGCCGACTGGCTGAGCCGACTGGCTGAGCCGCACTGACCGCACTGGCAGAGCCGCACCGTGTTCCGCCGCCTGGAGATGACGTGAGATGCCTGATGTGAGTGCTGTGAAGTCCGCGTTGCGGGCGCAGCGGATTGAGCTGCCGTCGTGGGCGTTCGGTAATACCGGGACCCGGTTCAAGGTGTTCTCCCAGCCCGGGGTGCCGCGCACCCCGCAGGAGAAAATCGCGGACGCGGCGCAGGTGCACAAGTTCACCGGCGTCGCCCCCAGCGTCGCGGTGCACATCCCCTGGGACCGTGTCGATGACTACGCCGCCCTCGCGGAGTTCGCCGCGGGCCTGGGGACCAGCATCGGGACCGTGAACGCGAACGTGTTCCAAGACGATGACTACAAGCTCGGGTCGGTCGCCCACCCCGACCCCGCGGTCCGCGCCAAGGCGGTGGATCACCTCCTCGAATGCGTCACCATCATGGACGCCACCGGCTCCGCCGACCTGAAGCTGTGGTTCGCGGACGGCACCAACTACCCCGGCCAGGACAGCATCCGCGCCCGCCAGGACCGCCTCGCCGGGGCCCTGGCCGCCGTCTACGCCCGCCTCGCCCCGCACCAGCGGATGCTGCTGGAATACAAGCTGTTCGAGCCCTCGTTCTACACCACCGACATCCCGGACTGGGGCACCTCCCTGCTGCACTGCCTGGCCCTCGGTGACCGCGCCGCCGTCGTCGTGGACACCGGCCACCACGCCCCCGGCGTCAACATCGAGTTCATCGTCGCGATCCTGCTCCGCGCCGGCCGGCTCGGCGGGTTCGACTTCAACTCCCGGTTCTACGCCGACGATGACCTGATGGCCGGCGCCGCCGACCCCTTCCAGCTATTCCGCATCCTGCGCGAAGTCGTCACCGCCGGCGGCCTCGCCCCCGGCGCCGGGATCGCGTTCATGCTCGACCAGTGCCACAACATCGAACCCAAGATCCCCGCCCAGATCCGCTCCGTCATGAACGTCCAGGAAGCCACCGCCAAAGCCCTCCTCGTCGACACCGACGCCCTCACCACCGCCCAGCACAACGGCGACATCCTCGGCGCCCACGCCGCCCTCATGGACGCCTACAACACCGACGTCCGCCCCCTCCTCGCCGAACTCCGCCAGGACATGGGCCTGCACCCCGACCCCATCACCGCCTACCACCACTCCGGCTACGCCCAGAAAATCATCACCGACCGCATCGGCGGCACCCCCGCCAGCTGGGCCAGCTAACCCGATGACCACCACGCTGATTCCACACGGCAACGCGGTGCATAGCGCCCCCACGAGGGGCACAACGCACCACGCTGATTCCGCAGGAAACAACGCGGTCCATAGCACCCACATGAGAGGCACAAAGCACCGCGCAGGCACGACGCACCGTGCAGACACGACGCCCACCGCCCGGCCTCGCACCCAGCGAGTCGCAGCCTGACAAGGAGCACACCATGACCCCGCAGGCGCCAGCCGAGGTCGCCGCGCTCATCCAGCGCAGCAACCGCCTCGGTGCGGACCCGCGTAACACCAACTACGCCGGCGGCAACACGTCAGCGAAGGGCCAGGTCACCGACCCGGTGACCGGCCGGCCCGCCGAATTGCTGTGGGTCAAGGGATCGGGCGGTGATCTGGGCACGCTCACCGCCGACGGGCTCGCCGTGCTGCGGCTCGACCGGCTCCGCTCGCTCACCGGGATCTACCCGGGCGTCGAGCGCGAGGATGAGATGGTCGCCGCCTTCGACTACTGCCTGCACGGCAAAGGCGGCGCGCCGCCGTCCATCGACACCGCCATGCACGGGCTCGTCGACGCGCCGCACGTGGACCATCTCCACCCGGACTCCGGGATCGCCTTCGCGACCGCCGCCGACGGCCCGGCGCTGACCGCTGACTGCTTCGGCGACCAGGTCGGCTGGGTGCCCTGGCGCCGCCCAGGTTTCCAGCTTGGCCTCGACATCGCCGCCTTCCGGCGTGACAACCCGCAGGCCATCGGGGTGATCCTGGGCGGGCACGGAATCACCGCCTGGGGCGAGACGAGCGAGGAATGCGAGACACGCTCGCTCGCGATCATCGCTACCGCGCAGCGGTATCTGGATGAGCACGGGCGCACGGAGCCGTTTGGTGATGTTGTGCTGGAATTTCAGCCGTTGCCGGATGGGCCGCGCCGCGAGCGGGCGGCCGCGCTGGCCCCGGCGCTGCGCGGACTGGCCTCCACTGATCATCCGCAGGTGGGGCACTTCACCGACAGCCCGGCGGTGCTCGATTTCCTGGCCCGCAGCAAGCACCCCGCGCTCGCCGCGCTCGGCACGTCCTGCCCTGACCACTTCCTGCGCACCAAGGTGCGGCCGCTGGTCCTTGACCTGCCGCCGGCCGCCTCGCTGGATGAGGTGCTCGCCCGGCTCGCTGAGCTGCACGCCGCCTACCGCGACGACTACCGCGCGTACTACGAGCGGTACGCCGACGACGACGCGCCGCCGATGCGCGGCGCCGACCCGGCGATCATCCTGCTGCCGGGCGTCGGCATGTTCAGTTTCGGCGCCGACAAGCAGACCGCGCGGGTGGCCGGGGAGTTCTACGTCAACGCGATCAACGTGATGGGCGGCGCCGAGTCAGTCTCGACCTACTCCCCCATCGACGAGCGGGAGAAATTCCGCATCGAGTACTGGTCCCTGGAGGAAGCCAAGCTCAGGCGGCGCCCGAAGCCGAAGCCGCTAGCCACCCGGGTCGCGCTGGTCACCGGGGGCGGGTCGGGGATCGGGCGGGCCACCGCGAAGCGCCTGGCGGCTGAGGGCGCGTGCGTGGTCATCGCCGACCGGGATGGCAGCGCGGCCCAAGACGTGGCCAAGTCCCTCGGCTCGGCCGACGTCGCGGTGGCGGTCACCTCGGACGTCACGGACGAGACCAGCGTGATCGAGGCGTTCCGGGTCGCGGCCCTGGCGTTTGGCGGGGTGGATCTCGTGGTCAACAACGCGGGGCTGTCCATCTCCAAACCACTGCTTGAGACCAGCACGGCCGACTGGGACATTCAGCACGACGTGATGGCGCGCGGTTCCTTCCTGGTGTCCCGCGAGGCGGCCCGCACCATGCGGGCCCAGGGCATGGGCGGGGACATCGTCTACATCTGCAGCAAGAACGCGGTCTTCGCCGGGCCGAGCAACATCGCCTACGGCGCCGCCAAGGCCGACCAGGCTCACCAGGTCCGGCTGCTCGCCGCGGAACTGGGCGCCTCAGGCATCCGGGTCAACGGGATCAACCCCGACGGCGTGGTCCGCGGTTCCGGTATCTTCGCCGGCGGCTGGGGTGCCCAGCGGGCCGCCGTCTACGGCGTGCCCGAGGAGGAACTCGGCGCCTTCTACGCCCAGCGCACCCTGCTCAAACGGGAGGTGCTGCCGGAGCATGTCGCGGCCGCGGTGCTCGCGCTGACCGGCGGTGACCTGCCCCTGACCACCGGGCTGCATATCCCGGTCGATGCCGGTGTGGCGGCCGCCTTCCTGCGCTGAACGCCTCGCCCACCTGGTGTTCCGCGGCACAGCCGATCGGAGGGAAGCGATGGGAGCAGCCGACGTGGAGTCTCCGGCGTTGAGTCACCAGGACGTGGCCCTGCTCAGGCTCCTCGCCGAGGGCCTGCCGCTTGATGCGGTGGCCAGGCGGCTGCGCACCTCGGAGCGGACTGTCCGCCGCCGGACCAGGGATATCTGCGACCGGCTCGGGGTCGCCGCGCCGATCCAGGCGGTCGTCTGGGCCGCGCGGCGCGGGATCCTGTGAGCGGCCCCGTGACCGTCGCGGCGGTCGACCTCGGGGCGTCGGGCGGGCGGGTCATGGTCGGCCAGGTTGGTCCCAGCCAGCTGGAGCTGCATGAAGCCCACAGATTCCCTAACGCTCCCGTGCCGGTGCTCGCCACGTTGCACTGGGACATCCTGCGGCTCTATCGGGACGTCCTGGACGGCCTGCGGTCGGCGGCCAGGGAGTTCGGCCTGGCCAGCATCGGGATCGACTCATGGGGAGTGGACTACGGCCTGCTCGACGAGAGCGGCGCGCTGCTCGGCAACCCGGTGCACTACCGGGATGCCCGGACCGACGGGGTGGCGGCGGAGGTGCTGGCCGCGATCCCGGCCCAGGAACTGTACGCGGCCACCGGGATCCAGCAGATGTCGATCAACACGATCTACCAGCTCGTCGCGGCGGCCAGGACGCCGCAGCTGTCGGCGGCCCGGACGTTGCTGCTGATTCCCGACCTGCTCGCCTACTGGCTCACCGGGGAACTGGGCGCGGAGGTGACCAACGCGTCCACCACCCAGCTCTATGACGTGCGCACCCGGACCTGGGCGACGCAGTTCATGGAGCGGGCGGGCATCCCGGCGCGGCTGTTCCCGGCGCTGCGCCAGCCCGGCGCCATCATCGGTGACCTGCTGCCCGAGGTCGCCGACCGGATCGGCCTGGGTCGCCGTGCCGACCTGGACAGCCCGGGCGGCCGGAATGGCGGGATCGGGCCGGACGGCCGGCGGCCGCCGGTTCCGGTGATCGCCGTCGGCTCGCACGACACCGCGTCCGCTGTGGTCAGCGTGCCAGCGGCCGGCGCCGACTTCGCGTACATCTCCAGCGGCACCTGGTCCCTGGTGGGTGTCGAACTGGACCAGCCGGTACTGACCGAGGCCAGTCGCCTGGCCAATTTCACCAACGAGTCAGGGGTGGATGGCACCATCCGGTACCTGCGCAACGTGATGGGCCTGTGGCTGCTGCAGGAGTCGGTGCGGACATGGTCGGACGCCGGGCTGACGGCCGACCTGGATAGCCTGCTCCGCGAGGCGGCGCGGCGGCCAGCGCTGCGGACCGTGCTCGACCCCGACGACCCGGTGTTCCTGCCGCCTGGTGACATGCCGGCCCGCATCGCCGAGGCGTGCCGCCGGACCGGCCAGAGCCCGCCGCAGGACCCGGCGGAGACCGTCCGGTGCATCATCGACAGCCTCGCGCTGGCCTACCGGCGCGCGATCCATCAGGTCCAGGAACTGTCCGGCCGCCAGGTCGGGACCGTGCACATCGTCGGCGGCGGGGCACGCAACGCCCTGCTCTGCCAGCTCACCGCTGATGCCTGCGGGCGGCCGGTCGTGGCCGGGCCGACCGAGGCCACGGCCCTGGGCAACATCCTGGTCCAGGCGCGCGCGCTCGGCGCCGGCCCGGTGGACCTGGGCGGGATGCGCGCGCTGCTGCGCGCCACCCAGCACCTACGGCGATTTGAGCCGGCCCGCGACGACGCCCGGGCCTGGGACGCGGCCGCCCGCCGGGTCAGCCGCCAGCCCTGATCGGTCGTCCCGGCCGTTCGTCCCGGCTGTTCGTCCCGGCTGTTCGTCACCGCCAGCGACGCCCGTCCGTGACTGCACCCTCCGGGGGGACCGCTCACGCGGGGGCGACGGGGCGGTAGCCCAGACTCAACTGGTCGAAGAGGAAGGCGTGCCAGTCTGTTGTCTCGTCGATGGCCTGGTCGAGCGACCCGGCCAGGTGGCCTGTGGACTGCAATCTCAGCAGCACCGGCCGGTCCGAGGACGTTGCCTGTTGGAGCCGGGCCGTCATTTTCTTGGCATGCCAGGCATCGACCCGGGTGTCGTTCTGTCCGGCGGTCAGCAACACGGCTGGGTAGGCCGTCCCGTCCACGACATTGTGGTACGGCGAGTAGGCGAGCAGCACCGTGAACAACTCCGGATCCTGCACGGTGCCGTACTCGGGCGTGTTGAACCTCCCGTTGGTGGTGGTCTCGGCTCGCAGCGAGTCCATCACCGGCACCGCTGCTACCACCGCACGGGCGATGTCCGGACGCTGAGTGAGCACGGCACCCATCAGCAATCCTCCGTTGGAGCCGCCCATGATCGCCAGCCGCTCGCGGCTGGTGATCCCGCTGGTGTGCAGATGGTCCGCGCAGGCGATGAAGTCGTCGAAGCAGTTCTGCTTGGCGGCGAGCCGGCCGGCGTGGTGCCACTCCTCGCCGAACTCGCCCCCGCCGCGGACGTTGGCCACCACGTAGACCCCGCCCTGCTCCAGCCACAGCAGCAGCTCGGGATCGAAACGCGGTACCAGCGAGATGCTGTAACCGCCGTACCCGGTCAGCAGCGCCGGTGCGGTTCCGTCACGTGGCGTGCCGGGTGCGGCGATCACGTTGAGCGGGACACGGGTACCGTCCTTCGACGTTGCGAACTCGCGGGTCACCTCGTACCCGGACAGGTCAACGGGGGTGGTCGTCCTCAGCGCGGTTGGCCGGGGTGCTTCGCCGCGGGCTGCTACCCACCAGGTCGCCGGCTCCGTGAAGGACTCGGACGACCAGGCGATCCGGTCCTGTCCCAGCGTCGAGAGACGACCGGAGTACGACGACACCGAGCTCATCGGCGGGATCTCCACCGGGGGAAGCGGCCCACCCTTGGCGTCGAAGGCGCGCATCTGCTGCGGCCCGCCGACGGAGTCCACTACCCAGACGGTGTCGCGGGTCACCGCGAGGTCTTCGATGACCGTGTCACCGGCCGGCACGATCTCGTCGGCGTCGGCGACCGTGCTGCCACTGGTCAGCGGCAGGCGGAGCACCTTGCCGTGCGGGGCGTCCCGGAAGGAAAGCAGATACAGGGCGCCCGTGCCGGGCACGGCATGCACGCACTTGTCGGGGATGTCGGCCACCTGCCACCATGAGCCGTCGGCACCTTGGCAACGGAGGAAGACCTGCCAGTCACCTCCATCCCCCTTCTGCACCCGGTCCATCACCCAACGACCGTCAGGAGAGGCGGACAGGTAGTGCTCCGCGATCCGCTCGTCAGCGAAGGGGCCAGCGAGGTCAACACGGTCAGGCGTGTCACCGAAGTCGCGGAACCACACCTGCTGCCGAAAGCCTGCCGGGTCAGCGCAGCGGGTGTACCAGAACCCTGAGCCGTCGTGACGCCAGGCCACCGATCCGCCCATCAGATTCACGTGCGCGATCGGCTCGTCGACGACCTCCCCGCTCTCGACGTCGTAGACGTGCACCGACCCGTCCTCGGTGCCATGCTCCGACAGCGAGACCGCGACCTGCTTGCCATCCGGGGACGGAACGAAGAAGTCGATGGTGGTCTCACCCGACGGGTCGATGACATCCGGATCCACGACAACACGCTCGGCCGCAGGGTCGTCAAGGTCGGTCAGCGCCACCAGGAACGGCTGCTGCCGTGGCGTCTGCACCTTCAGCGCAAAGAAGGTGCTTCCGCCGGACAGGAGCCGCTGGTACGTCGTCCTCTCGGACTTCAGCTGCTCGACACGGGCCCGCAGCGCGTCTCGCCCGGGGATCCCGCCGAAGTAGGTACGGCTGCGGTGCTGCTGGGCCTTTGTCCAGGCGATGGTCTCCGCCGAAGAGGCGTCCTCCAGCCATCGGTAGTCCTCGGTGACATCGACTCCGTGAAAGGTGTCTGTCACCGGGATCCGCGGAGCCCGCACCAAGGGGAGCTCGGTCATGTGATCAGTCAACAACCGAGGCACGCGACGCACAACCGAACACGTGCCGTGGGTTCGTTCACGACCACGTCGCCGCAGGCCGCTCATAGAACACGGAGGACGAGCCGCCCGCTCATGCCGGGAGTAGCACGGCCGTAGGCTGCTAGCTGCGGCGGAGCCGTCCAAAGCCCCAGTACCCACGGGCGCGCGCCGCGGCGGTCGCGGCAGCGGTCAGGAGATGGCCGCCTTCACCAGCTCGATGACCCTTTTCTCCACCACGGGGCTCCACTCCTGGAGGGCGTAGGACACCGGCCACATGCCGCCGTCGTCGAGGTTCGCCGCGTCCTGGAAGCCCAGGGTCGAGTACCGGTAGCTGAACTTGCCCGCGTCCTGGAAGAAGACGACGATCTTGCCGTCCGCGTTCGTGTAGGCGGGCATCCCGTACCAGGTCTTCGGCGACAACCCGGGGGCGGTCGCGGTCACCGTCACATGCACGCGCTCGGCGAGCACGCGATCCTCCGGTGCCATCTCCGCGATCTTGTCGAGGACCGCCTGCAGGCCGTCCGCCTTCCTGGCGCCCTTCTTGCCCTCGGCGCGCAGTTCGGCGGCGCGCTCCTTCATCGCGGCGCGCTCCTCGGCGCTGAAGCCATCGGACTCGGCCTTGGCATTCTTCCCGGGCATCCGCGGGCCTCCCCTCTTGACGCGTGAGGGCCCAGCGTCATGCCGACCCTCCTCCGACAGGCTAGACCCCGGCCACACCCTGGCGCTTCTCGATTCCTGACCCGGACCGGGGGCCACTGGGCAGTAACCGCGGGCTACTGCTTGCCAACCGATGGTACCAAAGTGGTACCATCACGTGGTGGCGATGAATCTGCGGCTGGATGAGGAAGACAGCGCCCTGCTGAGGGCGCTGGCAGAGGCCGAGCAGGTGTCGTTGCACGAGGCCGTGCTCCGGGCCATCCGCCGCAGCGCGCGGGACGTGGCCCATACGGCCCGCGTCCGCGAGGCGACCGCCGAAATGCTGGACCGGTGGGGAGAGGTACTTGACCGGCTCGGCCGGGCATGAGCAGTCAGGACCCGGCTACCGAGTTCCTAGACCTTGAGGATCTGCTCGGCCTGGTCAGCGCGCTGGGTGCGGGCCCGGTGCGCGATCTTGGCCTGCTGGACTCAGCTTGTCACCGTCCGCGGGCCGGGCTGCTCGGGCAGGAGGCTTATCCCATGCTCGCCGGGAAGGCCAGCGCGCTGATGCACTCACTGGCCGGCAACCACGCGCTCGTCGATGGCAACAAACGGCTCGCGCTCCTGGCCACGGCAGTTTTCCTGCGCGTCAATGGCTACCGCCTGGACATGACCGACAATGAAGCATTCGACCTCACCCTGTCCGTCGCCGCGGGCCAGCTAGACGCCGCCAGCATCGAGAAGCGCCTGCGTCTGATCATCGTCAGCAACGACGCATAGGAGCAGACGCGACGACGCGACCAGGCCTTCGAGTGCCTCGCGCAAGTCCGCGACCGCCGCCCTCTGCAGCATCGCCTTCGCCGTTAGCCCCCATGCCCGGACGCAACTGCGATCACAGCCCTACCGCGGCCTGGAATTCGGCGGTGTAACTGGCGATCTGCGCCCGGTTAAGGATCTTGAAGTTGTGCCCGCTCCGGAGCATCGCAGCGGACGGGAAGATATATTCTTCCTCGACCAGGCCGGGGTCCAGGTGCCGCATGGCGGCCTGGGCGCCCAGCACCGGGCACACGTACTCAAGGTATGCCGATAGCTGGGCCGCCACATCAGGCTGGTAGTAGAAATTCATCAGCCGCTCGGCGTTCGCCCTGACCGGCGTGAGGGCGGGGATCATCATGTTGTCGGTCCAGAGCATCCCGCCGCCCTTCGGCCAGGTGAACTCGAGAGCGGGGTTCTGCTCGCGGCCGGCGAGGATGTCGCCGGCCCAGACCACTCCGGCGGCGACATCGCCTTTCACCATGGAGGGCAGGTAGGTATCGGCCACTAGGCGGATCTGCCCCGCATTCACCGACCGCTGGAGCATGGCTAGGGCGGTGCGGAATTCGGCGGCGGAGAAGTCGGCCGGATCGCTGCCCTGATCGAGCATGATGAGTCCCATGACGTCGCGCATTTCCGTCACCAGTGACACCCGGCCGTGCAGGTCGGGGGCGGTGAGCAGATCGGTCATGCTGGTGACGGGCCGTCGCGTGACTTTGGCGTTGTATCCGATGCCAGTGAGTCCGGCCTGGAAAGGCAGTGCATATCGCCGGAGATCGGGCACTGGCCAGTCGCGGAAGCGGGGCTGCAGGCGCCATGCCTCGGTCAGCAGGCCGGGGGATAGCTCGGCCGCCCAGCCCTGTTCGATGAACTGGGCCAGCACCCAGTCCCCGACCACTACCAGGTCGTAGCCGGGATCCTGGCCGGCTGCCAGCGCGACCCCGATCAGGCCGGTGACCTGATTGGCGTCTTGGATGAACCCGTTGTAGTCCACCCTGATCCCGGTTTGCCGGGTGAACTCCGCCAGCGTGGGATGCCCGCCCGTGGGCGAGGTGTCCATGTAGTCGGCCCAGTTTGCGAAACGCACCACCCTCCGCGTCCGTGACTCATCCGCCACAGCGGTCACCGGGACTTGTGCCAGCCCGGGGGCGGAACAATCGCTGAGGCCGGCGCCAAGCATCACGCCGCTCAAGCCAGCCGCGCCCACACGGGTGAGGAAGCGGCGGCGGGACACCCACCCGGGCGGCGGGTTCAAGGAACCGCCCGCCGGGTCCGGGCCGCCCCAGAAAGCGTCCCGGAGCGCAGCAGCGGAATCCGGACCGTGACCGTCGTGCCCACGCCCTCCACGGATTCCAGCTCCAGTTTGCCGTTATGCTGCCCGACGACAGTGCGCACGATGCTCAGGCCCAGGCCTGATCCCTGAACCTCGCGGCTGACGGCGTTGGAGGCCCGGAAGAACGGGGTGCCCAGGGACTCCTGCTCATCTTCCGGGATGCCCATGCCGGTGTCCTGCACCACCAGCACAGCATCGTCATCCTCAACGGCCGCGGTGCAGGTAACCCGGCCGCCCCGGGGGGTGTATTTCACCGCATTGGTGAGCAGGTTGGTCAGAACCCGGCCAAGCTGCCCGGCGTCCCCGTTCACCATCAGCCCCTCGCGCGGGGCCCGCACGTCGAAGGTGATCTCGCCCTCCTGCATCGATGGCATGACCAGGTCCACCGGCTCCGGTACCAGGTGGGCCAGGTCCACGGGGCAAAGGTTGGAGGTGAACACGCCCAGCTGGATCTTGGAAATCGTCAGCATGTCCTCGATGAGGCTCAGCAATCGCCGCCCATTACGGCTGACCGCGTCCAGCATCGAGGCTTGCATTGCCGTCACCGGCCCTGCCTCTGCGTCCTGGATTATCTCTATGTTGCCGATGATGTTGGTGAGCGGCGTCCGCAGGTCGTGGGAGGAAGACGCCAGGAACCTGGTCTTGGCCAGGTCCAGCGACTGCAGTTCAGCCACGAGGCGCTCCTCCCCCTCGTAGAGCCGCGCGTGCTCAAGCGCCCGCCCGAGATCGCGCGCCAGAGACTGCACGGCCTCGATTTCCGGCTCTGTCCAGGAGCGTCCCCCCTTGTTGCGAACCAGGGTCAGGGCGCCCATCAGTTCCTGGCCGGTACCGAACGGGGTGAGCAGCAGCGACGCCGCGTTCGAGTCCCGCACCATGTCCTGGACGTGCGGCGGAAGGTTCGCCGGAATGCCTGAGCTCAGGTCCTGGCAGCAGTAGCTCGATCGCTGGCTGAAAAGGTCCCTTATCCACCCGAGGGAATAGGCAGGCTGGACGGGCGAGATGCCCAGTGCCCGATCCTGGGCAGGCTCAGCCACGAGGGAGTTGAGCTCCTCCCCCTTAACCAGCCCCAGCCAGGCAAAGTCGACGGCGAGATTCTCTTCGAGCGCGGCCACCGCTTCAGCGATGATGGCCGGAGCATGCAGATGCTCATAAATGCGGGTGGAGGCCTCCCGCACGCTTGTGAGCCGGTTACTCTCGTCCGCTAGGAAGTTGACCGACCTGGCCAGTTCTTGGACGTCAGCCGGGCCGCCTGCGATAGCGCGCACGTCAAGGTCTCCCAGTGCCCGCCTGCGCACGGTGGTGGTGAGGCCGTGCAGGGGCGCACTTGTCCAGCGGAGGGCGAGCCCGAAAGCCAGCACCGGCAGCATCAGGCCGACCGCCAGGATGACGCTAGTACCCACCATCCCGATGCCCAGCGTGCGCTGGGCCCGGTCAGCGAGCACGGCGCTGTAAGCGGAGAGGCGCGCCTGGAGCCGCTGATTTTGCCGCACGAACGTGTCCGAACTGGCCGACGCCTGGTCAAACAGGCCCGCCGCGCCCCCGATGCCGGGTGGTGCCACCACCGCCTCACCGCCGCGCAGGAAGGCCGCACGAGCCGCCCTCTCCTGCGCGGTTACCCCGTCCAGGACCTCCGGCCAGGCCAGTCGCCGCAGCACCACCAGCTCAAGGACGAAATCCGTCTGCCCTGTGTAAAAGGTCTGCGCAAACCGGCCCTGTCCAGTCGCCTGGTACCCGCGGAGCGCGCGCTGGGTGTTGAGGAATTCGCCCTGCAGCGTCAGGTTGACCAGTTGCATGCGCTGAACCCGCTGGCTGAGGAGCAGAATGGCTGACCGCTGGTAGCCAGCCCCGGCCAGCACGAAGGCCACCACTCCCAGCACGAGCACGAACTCCACCACGAGCCCAAGCCAGGCATAGAAGACCATCGACCGTTGGGTTCTCATGGCAGCCCACTCCGATCGATGAACATGCCGATTAGCTTCCCCCGAAGCTTCGTCACATTTTGTTACTGATCGACTACCCGTTCACTATAGCCAAGTAGCGTAACGCTGTGTTCATCAGCGCGGTTCGGGTTGGCATGGGTCGACGCTGCGTGGTCCGCCAGCCCGCCGAGATACCCAGAGTCATCGTCGGGCAAAGTGCCGCATGCTCCACCATCGCGCCGGAAGAACGCTCTGCCCCACCCCCAACGGGGGTGGCTGCTGTGCGACAGTGGAGATTGTCAGTCCCGGCCGTTTCGCTGCGACAGTAGTGATCCTCGTGAGGCCGGCGGTGTCGTGGCTGCTTGATGCTGGCAGGTGGTCACCCCGCAGGTTTCCCGGGCAGGCTGGCCTCTTGAGGGCGCCCCGGCGAGATGAGCAGATATGAACGACCCTGGCGTCACCCGTGTCGCCGTCTATATCGACTTCGACAACATCGTGATCTCACGCTATGACCAGGTTCACGGCCGGGGCCAGTTCCAGCGGGACAAGGTGCGCGGGTTCAGCCGGGCCGACCGGCCGGCCGATCCTGACATCGCGGAGAAGCTCCAGCGCGCCACCGTGGACGTCGGCGCGATGATCGACTTCGCCTCATCGTTCGGCACCCTCGTGCTGACCCGCGCCTACGCGGACTGGTCAGCACCCGTGAACGCCGACTACCGCGGGCAGCTCGTCAGCCGCGCAGTGGACCTGGTCCAGCTCTTTCCCGCCGCCGCCTACGCCAAGAACGGCGCCGACATCAGGCTGGCCGTAGATGCGGTGGAGGACATGTTCCGCCTCCCCGACCTGACCCACGTGGTGATCGTGGCCGGGGACTCCGATTACATCGCCCTCGCCCAGCGGTGCCGCCGCCTGGGCCGTTACGTCGTGGGGGTCGGGGTCGCCGGATCGACCAGCAGATCACTCGCCGCGGCGTGCGACGAACTCGTCACCTACGACGCGCTCCCGGGCATAACGCCCACCGCCGCCGCCCCGCCGCCCGCCGCCCAGGAGCCCGGCAGCACGCCGCCCGGCCGGGGCCCGCGACGTACCAGGCAGCCAGCGGCCACGGTGACCGGCGAAACTGATCCCGGCCCCGAAGACCCGCAAGAGCTGGCGACCAGGCTCCTGGAACGAGCCCTGCGCCTGGGCCAGGAAAAGGATGACGCGGACTGGCTGCACAGCTCCACAGTGAAGAGCCAGATGAGGCGCATGGACCCGTCATTCAGCGAAAGAGCACTCGGCTACCGCTCATTCTCAGACTTCGTGAAGTCACGAGAAACCATCGCCGAACTCGACGAGACGAACCCCGCCCGGCTCGTCCGGCTCAACCCGGCCCTGACCGCACAGTAGGCACCGTGTTTCCAACGATCACACGAGAGATGCCCCCCGCCCGCTGAGGACTGCCGAGCGCGATGCGCCCGCCCACGATGCCGGCGTGTCCGATGCGAGGATGGAGACCGTGATTGGACGCCTTCATCATGTAATCGTGGACTGCCCCGACCCGGCCGCGCTGGCCGCGTTCTACTCGGAACTTCTCGGGCTTCCTGTCACCTGGCAGGAAGACGACTTCGTGGTCGTGTCGCGAGACGACGCGTCCTCCGGCATCGCCTTCCAGCTGGCGCCTGGCCTCCAGCAGCCGCGGTGGCCTGACCCGGGCCGACCGCAGCAGATGCATTTCGATGTCATGGTCGATGACGTCGAAGCCGCCGAGCCGCGCGTCCTGGCCCTGGGCGCCCGGCGCCTCCCGGGCGCAGACGGCCGGTCACGGGTCTATGCCGACCCGGCCGGGCACCCGTTCTGTCTCATACCCCGCCCGGGGTGGGCGGCGCCAATCGGAGAACCACCAGGCTTGGCGTAACGGGAGCGAATCCCTACCCATCCCGGGCTTCCCGCCTCGTTCCTGTGTCACGGGCAGGATCGCGGGATGCTCCGGCGGGTTCGCTATCCTGCCCGTGCCGGGTCCCTTCACGGGCCCCGGCACCTGGGCTGCATTCTGGCCCGGCTGCGTAGAGCGCGAGGAGGGCCCATGCCCGAGCATTCGTCGTACCGCGTGGTCGTGGTCGGTGCCGGGTTCGCGGGGATCGGCATGGCCGTGGCGCTCAAACAGGCGGGCATCGAGGATTTCCTGGTCGTCGACAAAGGCGACGACATCGGGGGGACCTGGCGGGACAACACCTACCCCGGTGCCGCGTGCGACGTGCCGTCCAGCCTGTACTCGTTCTCGTCCCGGCCGTCGCGCTGGAGCCGCCGCTTCCCCCCGCAGCGCGAGATCCTGGCGTACCTGCGCTTACTGTCCGCGGAGCGTGGGCTTGGCCCCCACCTGCGCTTCGGTTCGGGCGTCGCCGCCGCCGAGTTTGACGAGCGCCACGCCGTGTGGACCGTCACCCTCGACAATGGGGACAGACTCCGGGCGACCGCCGTGGTCTTCGCCGTCGGGCAGCTTAACCGGCCCGCCCTGCCCGACATCGTGGGCCGCGACGAGTTCAGCGGCCCGTCGTGGCACTCCGCCCGCTGGGACCATGGCGTCGACCTCACCGGCCGGCAGGTGGCCGTCGTCGGCACCGGCGCGAGTGCCATCCAATTCGTGCCGGAGGTCGCCAGGACGGCCGCGCAGGTGCATGTCTACCAGCGCAGCGCCCCTTATGTGCTGCCCAAGGCCGACCGGCCCTATCGGCACGCCGAGCAGGTCCTCCGTGACCGGCTGCCTGCGGCACGCAAGGCCGACCGGCTGCGCATCTTCCTCTACGGCGAGCTGCTGACCAGCGGCTTTGTCCTGTCACCCAAGCTGCTGGCCGCGCCGATGCTGCTCTGGCGCCGCCAGCTCCGGGCGCAGATCACCGACCGGCAGATGCGCGAGAAGTGCGTCCCCGGCTACGTAATGGGCTGCAAGCGGGTGCTGTTCTCCAACGACTGGTACCCGACGCTGGCCCG
>Ga0265338_10003543_pt1 | contig 21848 bp, 15 predicted proteins | sample 42126metaG_FD_193579 | JGI IMG/M metagenome (GOLD analysis project Ga0265338, IMG submission 193579) | Rhizosphere microbial communities from Carex aquatilis grown in University of Washington, Seatle, WA, United States - 4-21-26 metaG | ecosystem: Host-associated > Plants > Roots > Rhizosphere... | reverse complement strand
CGGTCCCAGGGACTCTATATATCTGTATGGACGACAAACGGAAACCGCGAGTTGTGGTCATTGGAGCTGGATTTGGGGGACTAACAGCCGCCCGAAAAATTGCTCACCTTCCGGTCCACGTCACTGTGATTGACCGTAGAAATCATCACACATTTCAGCCGTTGCTTTACCAGGTGGCGACAGCAGGATTGTCCCCCGGGGAAATTGCCGCGCCGATCCGCTGGATACTCCGGAACCGCTCCAACGTTGAAGTGTTACTTGAAGAAGTCGTCGATTTCAACCTGCAACAGAAGAAAGTCATTACGAGGCAACAGGTGCTGGATTATGACTACCTGATTGTTGCGTCGGGCGCGACCCACGCATATTTTGGCCACGAAGAGTGGGAGCCGTTTGCGCCGGGGCTGAAGACAATCGAAGACGCATTGGAAATCCGGCGCCGGGTGCTGCTCGCGTTTGAAATGGCGGAGCGGCAGGTCGCACAGGGCGAAGAAGTCACTCCAATACGCTTTATTGTGATTGGGGGCGGGCCGACGGGCGTGGAATTGGCAGGTACTCTGGCGGAGATTGCGCACCACGCCATGAAGCACGAATTTCGCAAGATCAAACCAGAGCAAAGCCGGATTCTGCTGATTGAAGGCGGCCCGCGCGTGCTGCCGGCTTATTCCGAAGAACTGTCGCAAAAGGCTAAGGAACAATTGCAAAAGCTCGGTGTCGAGGTTCGCACGTCGAGTATCGCAACACGTGTCGATCCGGGAGCGGTGTGGATTGGCCAGGAACGGATCCCATCACCGGTTGTGCTCTGGGCCGCGGGCGTGGCGGCCTCGCCGCTAGGCCGCAAACTCAGCGTGCCAGTCGACCGCGCGGGACGGGTGCTCGTGCAGCCCGACCTGAGCATACCGGGGCATCCCGAAGTGATGGTAATTGGCGACTTAGCAAGTCTGACTGATGAGAACGGAAAGCAGCTCCCGGGTGTCGCGCCGGTCGCGATTCAGCAAGGCGACTGGGCAGCGAATACGATTGCCAGAGACCTGGAACACCAGCCCCGAAGAAACTTCCGGTATCACGATAAAGGGAGCCTGGCTACGATCGGCCGGGCGGCGGCCGTGGCGCAGATCGGCAAGTTTTCGCTGTCCGGTTATTTTGCCTGGCTGGCGTGGCTGTTCGTTCATATTTTCTTTTTGATTGGTTTCCGCAACCGGATCATCGTGATGATCAATTGGGCTTGGGCCTATCTCACCTACGAACGTGGCGCTCGCCTGATCACGGGAAGCGATCAGTTGCTAGGCTGGGAACAATCTCAAAGCAAGATCGCGATCACGGAACCTACCGCGCCAATTCAGCGGCGTGCGTGATCTGGGCGGTTCCCTGCCGATATAATCGTAGTGTCGTGAAACGTGCCTTCTGGCTCTGCCTGATTTCGCTGGTCTTCTGCGCTGCGATCCAGGCCCAGAACAATCCTGCATCGGGTCACACCCTGGTCGTGATCCCCTTTGAGAACACTTCGCCCACGCCCGGGCTGGAATGGGTGGGTGAGGCTTTTTCGGAAACGTTCCATTCCCAACTTGACTCCCCGATTCTCTACGTCGCGACTCGTGAAGAACGGTTGCGCGCCTACGACCGCCAGGGCATACCAGCGGGAGTTCACCCATCGCGCGCAACTCTCTACCGCCTCGCGGAGCAGATGGATGTGGACTATGCCATCCTTGGCGCCTACAGCTACGACGGAGCCAATCTTGTGGCAACCGCGCAACTGCTCGACATGCGCACACAAAAGCTGTTGCCGGCAGCCACGGAATCTGCCCGGCTCAACGACATTGGAAACTTGCAATCGGCCCTTGTATGGGACACGCTGCGGCTGATCCGCCCAAGTTTTGCGGTTGCTAAGGACCGGTACATCGCGAGTGCGCCGTCCCTCCGGCTGGATGCGCTTGAGAACTACGTACGCGGCGTCCTTGCGGCCACGGCCGACGAAAGGGTGCAGCACTACCGTGAGGCGACGCGACTCAATCCCACATTTGCCGAAGCCTGGCTGGAATTAGGTAAGACTTATTTCGGCCAGCGGTCTTACGAGCCAGCGATCAACGCGTTGGAGAAGATTCCACCTTCCTCGCCAGTTGCCCGCGAAGCAAATTTTTACCTCGGCCTCAGCAGTTATGCCCACGGAGATTTCGACAAGGCCGCGAGCGCGTTTGAATTCGTTGCGGCTCGGCTGCCATTAGCGGAGGTCTATAACAACCTGGGTGTGGTGGCGGCGCGGCGCGGCCAGAAGAAGGCAGCGGAGGACTTTGAGCGAGCGATTCAAAACGATCCGAGCGATCCCGATTATCACTTCAATCTGGGAGTAACGCTGATCCGGACCGGAGATCGAGCGAAGGCTGCCCACGAGCTACGGCTCGCACTCGAACGAAAGCCAAGTGACAGTGAAGCCCGCATGGTTCTAGATTCGCTCGCACCAGCAACGGGTGGAGTCGTAGCCACCTCGACCACCTTGAAGATGCCTTTTGAGCGTTTGAATCGCGAATATGAAGAGCACGCCTTCCGGCAGATGACTACACAGATGCAGAGCTGGGCGGAGCAGCAATTTGCACGTTCCGACGCCCGCTCGCACGCCCGGTATCACCTGGAACTCGGTAAAGAGCTGCTAGCCCATGGCTTTGTCGCGGAGGCAGAAACCGAATTTCGCCATGCGGCATTGGTTGATCCGCAAAACCCGGCTCCGCTCACCGCACTGGCGGAAGCGTACGATGCCGGGGGCGATGCGGCCGAAGCCCGGGCCCAAGCCGAGGCGTCCCTGCGCATGCGAGAGTCCGCAGACGCGTACCTCGTTCTGGCGCGCCTCGACTTGCGGGAGAGTCACATGGACTCGGCGGATCAGAATATCAACCGGGCCTTGCAGCTGGAACCGGCGAACGTTGCCGCACAAGATCTGAAACGAATACTCGCAGCCAAGCTCGCGGAGAAAGCGCAGCCGCTGCCCCAACCATGAAGCGGTCAGAAGCAGTTCTCGGCACCAAGCTCTCGATTCTCAAAGTTAAGTCCGTGGCGCGCGTTAGCCTGGCGCTCGTTTTCGCCTTTTTTCTGACAGCCACTTGCTCCGCTGACGTATTGAAGATTGTCGTTGACGACCGCATTCAACCGGTGACAGCGGAGTACATTGGCCGGGCGATTGACACCGCAAATGCCGACCATGATGAGGCCGTCCTGATTGAACTCAATACGCCGGGAGGGTTTCTTGATTCGACGGACGAGATCATTCACAAGATCCTGACTTCGCCGGTGCCGGTGATCGTGTATGTGGCGCCAACCGGCAGCCGCGCGGCGTCGGCTGGCCTTTTCATTCTGGAAGCTGCTGACATTGCTGCAATGGCGCCAGGAACCCATACGGGAGCGGCACATCCGGTCACACTGTTCGGCAAACCGGACGACGTAATGATGAAAAAGATCGAAAACGACTCGGCGGCGCAAATGCGGTCGGTAGTGTCGAAACGGGGCCGAAATGTCGAACTGGCGGAGAGTGCCGTCCGCGAGTCGAAATCCTTCACCGAGCAAGAAGCACTCGACAAGAAGCTGGTGGATTACGTTGCGGCGAACGAGCAGGACCTGTTCCGGCAATTGAATGGCAAGACCTTCAAGCGATTCGACGGCACAGCGGCAACCCTGAACCTGGGAAGCAAGCCCGTTCATGACTACCCGATGACCTTGAAACAAAGGGTGCTCTCATACATTCTCGATCCGGACATTCTGTATATTCTGCTGGCGATCGGCGCTCTCGCTCTGTATGTGGAATTTAATCATCCGGGCGCGGTCTTGCCGGGCACCATCGGAGTTATTTTCCTTCTCCTGTCCGCATTCGCGCTGCACCTGCTTCCCATTCGGTATGCGGCCCTCGCGATGATTCTCGTGGCCTTCGGCCTGTTCGCAGCGGAGGCGAAGTTTGCCAGTCATGGAGTGCTCACAACGGGCGGGATCGCCCTTCTGACTCTGGGGGCTTTGCTTCTAATTGACTCCCCCATGCCCGAAATGCGTGTGCACGTGGTCACCGCCCTGGCGGTAAGCATCCCGCTCGGGCTGATCACAGCGTTTCTGATGAGCATTGCGCTGCGGGCACGAAGGAATAAGGTTGTGACCGGGCGGCAGGGATTGATTGGCGAAATCGGAGTCGCGGAGACTGCACTCGCTCCCAGCGGAAAAGTCTTTGTCCACGGCGAACTATGGGATGCCGTTGCTTCGGTGAGTTTGCCAGCCGGGGAAAGCGTGGTCGTGCGACAGGTTGACGGGCTCACGCTACGCGTGGACCCGGTGCCGGCGGGGCGCGTCGTGATGGCATGAAGTGTGTCTTATCTGTCTGCCCTACCGCTTGAAGCACCATTTTTGCTAACCAGCATCATCTTTGCTAACGCTGCGGGTTAGGTGCTCACCGCTAGGTGGGCTCTACATGCGCTACAATCCGCACAGAAGCTTGCTTACAAGTTGGTTGGAGGACTTATGCCTGATCTCGGGTTTCCCGTGGTCGCGATCGCAGTCGTCATCGTAGTGATTTATTGTCTGAGCTCCATCAAGATTCTGGCCGAGTATGAACGCGGCGTCATTTTCCGGCTGGGCCGGTTGATGGGAACAGCGAAGGGGCCGGGCGTGATCCTCGTGTTCGCCCCGATCGACCGCATCGTGCGTGTCTCACTTCGCCAAGAGGCGCTCGAAGTACCGCCGCAGGACATCATCACGCGCGATAACGTCACCCTGAAAGTGAACGCCGTCATTTTTCTGCGTGTAATTGATCCGAACAAGGCGGTGGTCGAAGTCTCCAACTACGTGTACCAGACATCGCAATTCGCGCAGACCACGCTCCGGTCGGTCCTCGGCGAGCAGGAACTCGATGAATTGCTGGCACATCGCGAGAAGATCAATCTCCGGCTGCAGAGCATCCTCGATACCCACACGGCGCCTTGGGGAGTAAAAGTGGCCAACGTGGAAGTGAAGCAAGTCGACATGCCGGAGTCAATGCTTCGCGCCATGGCCAAACAGGCCGAGGCGGAACGCGAAAAGCGATCGAAGATCATTCACGCGGAAGGCGAATTTTCTGCCGCGCAGCGGTTGGTGGATGCGGCACATCTTCTGGCGACGGAGCCGGTCAGCGTGCAATTGCGCTATCTGCAGACGCTCACGGAGATTGGCGTCGAGAAGAATACGACAGTTGTGTTCCCCGTGCCCGTGGATTTCTTCTCCGGCTTACAGAAGTTACTCGCCGGAGCGCCAACGCCAGCCGCGGGGAGTTAACGGATCACATTATTGCCCATGCCCACTTCTCAACAGGACACGGAGATCACGCTCGGCACCGGCCGTATGCTGGCCCTTTTCTTCACCTTTGTGCTGGTATGCGCCGTCTTTTTTGCAATCGGCTTTTCACTGGGCAGGAAGACAACGATCGTGGGTGCCAGCAACACCGTAAATGCCGCCACGGGCGTTCCAGCAAGTGTTGTGCGGCCTTCCGCGGCCAAGGACAACGGTACCCCGGCTGGATCGCAGTCGCCGGAGTTCAGTTTCTACAAGTCAGTCGGGGCCAAGAGTACGGATACAAATCTGGCCCCGCAAGACGCGCATGCACAGCCGGCGACTTCGCCAACCAGTGGAGATTCCTCCCAGGCTCCGCCGAACACTCCGAGCAATACGACGCCCGCAAGCGGATACTTCGTGCAGGTAGCTGCCGTCAGCCGGCAGGAAGATGCCGACTCCCTGGTGGAAGCATTGAAGAAGAAACAATATCCCGCTTTCATCGCCAACAATTCATCCGCGGATAAGTTCTTTCATGTGCAAGTTGGGCCGTATGCGGACCTAAAGGAAGCGGAAGGCATGAAGGCTCGATTGATCGCGGATGGCTATAACCCGATTGTGAAGAAATAGGCCGCGGTATAGCGCCGCTCGGCGCGTTCGCTCCGTCGTTTAGAATCTGAACATGGTTCAGAGTCCCGCCAACCTTGATCGCTTCCTCCACGCGATTGCAGACCCGACCCGCCGCCGAATTTTGCTCGCTCTGAAAGAGAAAGGTGGATGCTCTCTCGACAAGGAGACCGGGCTTTGCGCCTCCGACATTGAGCAGCGCGTGAAGCTCGCCCAGCCGACCGTTTCCCATCACATGCGCATCCTGGAAAAGGCCAACCTCGTCGAGGCCAAACGCGAAGGCCACTGGCGATGGTATCGACGGAACGAAAAGCTTATTGCGGAGATGATGCGGGGATTGAAAGGCCAGCTGTAATCGGCAAAAAGGCTAGGCTCCCGCGTTTGCGGTAGATGATTTTTCTTCGGCGGTTCTGGCGGAGGCCTTGTTCTGCTTTTGCGTCAACGCGCGCACCTGGGAGATCAGGTCTGCGACTTCGAACGGTTTGGCCAGCGACGGAATGCCGTGTTCCTGGAGGAACGTGCGTGTCTGGGAATCCATTACGGTGGAGAAGGTCAGCAACAGGCCATTTTCCATGCCGGGACAGTTGATCGCGATCCACTGATAGATTTCCTGGGCGCTTGAGCCACCGGGCATGCGGCCGTTCATCACGATGACATCGAAAGCACCGGTGCGCAGTCGCTCCTTTGTGTCTTCGATGCTCATTGACGTGGCAACTTCGGCCCCGGCTCCAACCAGCACGTCCCGTTCAAATTCCAGAACGGCTTCTTCGTCCTCGACCAGGAGCACGCGTCCCGCGAGCAGGGATTCGCGGCGTGTCGATGCAGCGGTGTCGGCCACGGCCGGCTTCTCGCTGGCGGGCAAACGGACTTCGATGGTGGCGCCGCCTTCTTCGCGGTTGCGGGCAACGATTTCTCCGTTGTGCTCCTTGACGATTCCGTAGCAGATGCTGAGCCCGAGACCAGTTCCCTTGCCCACGGATTTTGTCGTGTAGAACGGATCAAAAATCCGGTTCGTGTCTTTAATTCCGGGACCGCTATCGTCGAATTCCACGCACACGAAGGCATCTTTCTTGAAGACACGGACCTTCAGAACGCCGCTGCCGCTGCCTTCGACCATGGCGTCAAGCGCGTTGTTGATGATGTTGAGGAACACCTGCTCCAACTGATGCGGATCGGCAACGACTGAGGGGACGTCTTCCGGGATTTCACGCTCCAGCGCAATGTTGTTGACCTTCAGATCGTATTCGCGCAGCGTGAGCGTCTCTTCCAGGACCTTACGCAGGTCGGTCTCCTGCTTCTGGGGCTTGCGCTGACGGGCGAAAGAAAGCAGGTTCTGGACCACTCTGTGCGTGCGCTGGGCTTGCTTAAAGAGCTTGCGCACGTAATCAGCGGAGCGGTGATCGAGGCCGGCGCCTTCCAGCAACTGGGCGTAACCGAGAATTGCGGTCAGCGGGTTATTCAGTTCGTGCGCCACACCGGAAATCAGCTGACCGACAGCGGACATCTTTTCGCTCTGCAGGAGCTGTTCCTGCGTTCGGCGGAGATCTTCGTAAGCGCGGCATGTTTCTTCGTAGAGCTGAACTTTTTCGATGGTCGTCGCCAGCTGACGGCTAATGGCCACCAACAGGTTTTCGTCGTTGCTGGTGTAATGCCGGTCTTCCTTGCTGGCGATTCCCATGATGCCGATGGGCTTGTCTTTGCTCCAGAGCAATACCCAGATCCAGTAAGGCAAGCGATCGGCACAAACAAACTCGACAACGGCGGGAGGAAGATGGGGCAGGAAATCCTGCGTCACCACCTCGGCGCGAGAGCGCATTACGAGATCCCCCATGCCTTCGGGAAAGACCGCTTCCGACATCCGGACGCGCGCTTCACTACGCGGCCCCCAACCGGCTCGCCGGCGGAACGTGCCATCCGGTTCGGCGGCCAGATAGACCGACCCAGTCTCTGCACCAAACAGCGAGATCACCTGCCGCAGCGTAAGGTTGAGAATTTCGTCGAGATCGAACGACTGCGTGGCGATGACCGCCATCGCATTCAGGGCGTTCAACTCGCGGTTGCGACGCCGCATTTCATCCTCGGAACGTTTCTTCTCCGTGATGTCGAGGACGAAACCCTGATAGCGCTCAATCCTTCCGGTTGTGTCGCGAGTCGCGAAACAACTCTGCGCAACGGTCAGCAGCGCTCCGTCCTTGCGGCGCACCGTAATCTCAAAATTGCGAACGTAATTGTGCGCTTCAATTTCCTTACGGAAGGCCTCGCGCTCTTCGGCTGTGGCACCCAGCACGCTGGCCATGTCCAGCGCCATCAGTTCGTCGCGACTGCTATAGCCCAGCATGGTCACGAAAGCGTCGTTGCAGTCGAGCAAGTCGCCTTCAAGGGTGGCCACAAACACGCCTTCCTGCGCTTGTTCGAACAGCATGCGGTACTTCTCTTCCGCCGCATGGCGATCCGTCGTGTCATGCACAACGTGAATGGTGCCCTTCTGCTGGCCACCCTGTTCGGTGTACGACGACGTAGAGACAACGGACTGGCCACCGAAACACGGGTCCAGGCCTTCGGTCAGCCCCGGACCGCGCTCGCAATAGGGACAACCGGTCCAGGAATGCGCCCGTGGAAGCACATCGTCACACTGGCTGCCCAACACGTCGGCAGGGGCTTTCTCCAGTCGCTGGAGCAACGCCTGGTTGGTCTTCAGGATTTGAAAATCAGCGTCGTGGGCCAGGATCAAGTCCTGGATGGAATCGAAGGTGTTCATCCACTGCCGCTGCGAACGAAGTACCTGCTCCAACAACCGCAAGTTCTCGGCCGCGATTCCCAACTTCTGCGCGGCTGTTTCCAGAAACTCAAGTTCCTCGCGACTATGCCGCCGGATTCCGGCGCAGCCAAGCGAGAGCATGCCGATTACCGATTTTTTGCCCAGGACCGGCACGAGGACAACGTCCTTGATGCCTGATTTCTTGAGTTGCTCACGCACCAGTTCCGGTGTCGAGGAAGCTTTAACGACGGCCGCGCGATTCTCGTGAAGAACCTGGGCCAGCGTTTCATCCATTCCTACCTGTCCGACCGCGCGAAGAAACTCTGGTGACAACCCTACGTGCTGGGTCGGCACAAGGTTCTCGCCGTCCATCAGGCGGAACCAAGCAGCCTTCGCACCGGCAGCAACTTTCAGTTTCTCAAGAGCGGCCTGGATCATCGGCGCATGGCTTTGCCCGCGCGCAATCGTTACCGCAAGTTCGTTGAGCACAGCGAGGCGCCGTGTTCGCACGCGCGAGTCGTCGAGCACAACCAGTAACATGCTCGACCCGAAAAGGATCTCCGCCAACAGGAAGCCTTCGATTGGGACCCGATTGGTGAATGGCGGCCAGTTCAAATTCAGCGTAAGGAAGCCGGCTGCGAACAGAAACGGTCCAAAACCAAGACGCCCCAGGCGCGCCCGCAGAAGTTCAAACGCAACCGAAGCGGCGATCAACCGGCATGCAACTTCCAGGCCGAGCCTGGCGGACGCTGAATCGGGATAATAGAACGGTCGCATTGCGGCACAGACAAGCACCACCCATGACACCGCGATGACGGCAGCGAGGACCCGTTTCGATTGGGCCGAGATCAACGCGGCGGTGGCAAACAAGCCCAGGGCAAATATGAAATCTGCCTGCGTGAACGCTGCCAGGGTCTTCGCGGCAGGATGCGACTGGCTCGCCCGCGCCAGGAAGAGAAACGACCCGTAGGCAATCCAACCCGCTCCCCAGGCCAGCAAATACCGTTCGCGGAAGGCGCGAAAGAAGAGCAAACTGACCACGACGAGGATCAGGGCAGCGGTTTCCCTGGCCGTCAACCAAGGGACGGTCAGGAGACCCACCGAATTCCCAAACAGACCGGCAGGAGCCATAGTTAAACGCACGAATACCAAGCTTTTAAATATCATGCCGGGACTGTGCGGGTGCCGATTTTCCGTGTCCAAGTGGTTACTTTCGGAATGTGAAGCGAGAGTCTAGAATCGAGTTAAATTCATCAAACCCAATGCCATACGACCGTATTCTCGTGGTGGACGATGAAGAGACGATCCGTGAAATTGTCTCTTCCATGCTGAGTGGCGCCAATTTCCAGTCTCGCCAGGCTGCGAGTGGAGTTGAGGCCATGTCAATTCTGGAATCGGGCGATGAATTTGATCTCATTCTCTCTGACCTGATGATGGCCGGCGGGGACGGGATTGCCCTGCTCGAGCGCTCGAAAGAACGGTTTCCTGACGTCCCAGTGGTGATGGTAACCGCGGTGCACGACATCCAAGTCGCCTTACAGGCTCTCCGAAACGGAGCCTATGACTACCTGTTGAAACCTTTCGAAAGAGAACAACTCCTGGCGACGGTTCGCCGCGCGCTGGAGAATCGCCGCCTGAAGCGCGAGAACGATGCTTACCGGACAAACCTCGAGTCACTCGTGGCGGCGCGCACGCAGCAGTGGAAGACAGCCCTCGCAAATCTTGAGAAGTCCTACGACGTAACCCTCGAGGCCTTGGGGGATGCGCTGGATCTGAAGGACGCCGAGACTGAGGGGCACTCCCGCCGCGTAACGGCCTACACGATTGCCATCGCGCGCAAGATGGGGCTGCAGAAAGACGAGATCAGCGTGATTGCCCGTGGCGCATTCCTCCATGACATCGGCAAAATGGCAATTCCGGACAAGATTCTGATGAAGCCGGGCAAACTGGAGCCCGAAGAGACCGAGATCATGAAAGAGCACGCCTATCTTGGCTACAAGATCGTCAACAAAATTCCCTTCTTGGCGGAGGCCGCCGAGATCGTGTACGCGCACCAGGAGCGTTACGATGGGACGGGCTATCCGCGAGGACTGAAGGGCGAAGAGATTCCGTTGGGCGCACGAATTTTCTCGATTGCGGACACGCTGGATGCAATGACGATGGACCGGCCGTACCGACGCGCCAAGACATTTGACGACGCTCGCAAAGAGATTGAACTCTGGTCCGGGCGCCAATTCGATCCTGCGATCGTGAAGGTATTTCTCGAAATGCCGGACAATATCTGGCAGGATCTGCGGAACGATATCAACGGACCCAATCCGCCCTCTCCCACAAAAATGTGATTTACGTACGCCGACTGGAACCTGAGACAGGCCCCGATTTTCCGTTTCAGCGGGCATCATTTCGTCCCGGCAGGCACATCCAACCAAACAAGTGAAGTCAATCCAAACGGTTCCCGGGACGTCGACAGGTGTCCTGGGACAAGGGCATGAGCCCGCCAGAAGGCGCCTGATTCGCCTCTGGCGGGCCAAAGTCCGCTCCTCCTGGTTCCCTCTCCACAAGTTTCGGCGACGAATTTCTTGACTGGGAACTCATAATCGAGAACCCGCGCAATTCCCTACGCTCCTCGCGTTCTCTGAACAGGTGTATAACGGAAGCCTGGTTTGAAAGCTCGCGAAGCAGGAGATACCGCAATGAAAGCGTCTATTCTTGTTTTATGCAGTGCCTTGATTTGCAACGTTGCATTATTTGCCCAAGCCCCGACGATCACGGCGCAACCCAACTCCGTCTACGTAGGAGCGGACGGGAAATTTGAGACCGCCCCCGACACTGCCTTGATTCAGTTCAATATTTCTGCACAAGCCGATACCGCAAAAGATGCCTACGATCAGGCCGCGAAGCAAGCCGAAGCGACACGTCAGGTTCTGCGAAATAACGGAATCGATCCCAAGTTGGCTGAAATCGGCTTCTTCTCCGTTAACCCTCAATATGATTGGAAGAACCCGAAACACAAAGTGATCGCGTACCAGGTCACAACGAGCGTGAATTTGAAGCTGAAAGACTTTGCCAAGATCGGGCCGATCACGCAACAGCTGGCCGACGCCAGTGTGAGTGACAGCCAGTCGCTAAGTTACACGCTCGATTCAATGGAAGAAGCCAAAGCCAAGGCGGTCGCTGACGCTTACCGGCGGGCGCGAGATTCCGCGCAGGCGCTGGCTTCGGCCAGCGGCCGGACGCTCGGCGAACTTTCTTACGCTTCGGTGGATACGTTCGAAAATGTCCGCGTGATGGCTCCGATGGCGGGAAAGAGGATGATGGCGGCGGTTGCGGCAGGTCCGGCCCCGACCGAGGAATTCTCACCGCAAAACGTAACGGTAACCGCGCACGTGAATGCGATGTTCGTGCTGAAGTAGCTGGAAGGGCCGGAGAGCACAGTGCCCGAAATCCGAAAGGGCCAACGGCAAAAGCCGCTGGCCCTTTCTCTTGAACATCAGGTCTCCCTAGCGGATCCGCGTTGCGTCCACCGTCACTTCGCGTTGAATCTCCATCTCGATGGAAGTTCCAGGCTCCAACCGGACGTCAGCCCCTCGAGACAGCATGGCAATGGCGATCCCTGCAATGCCACCAGCTCCAGCACCGATGCCCGCCCCTTTCCCGCCGCCGCTCACCGCACCGATAACCGCTCCCGTTGTGGCCCCGGTGGCCGCTGCCTTGGCTTTTCTTCCGGTCTCGCTGTCCTGGCGAATCGTGCCCTCGGAATCCTTCATCGAGGTTTTCTCCGCTCCGGGTGTGTTTTCAACGGAGCCACCCAGCATGACGGTGTAGCCACTGGGATAGATCATTGACGTGAAGTGAATGAGGAGTTCCGCGCGGCCTTTGATGTGTCCTCCGCGCTGGACACGAGTGATCTTGCCCTGAATATAAGTTCCCGCGGGAATCACGATACGGTCATTCACCACAAACGGAAACGCGGTTTGGGCATACACGGGGTCGCCCTCTCGCGCTGTCTTGGTCGAAATCGCCTGCTTCAGGGAAAGCGGCACCCGTGTTCCGGAAGGAATCGTCAGCGTAGGTTTCGTGCTCGTGCTCTCCTCCGGGGCAGAAGCAGGAGCCAGAGGCGGCGGAGGCGGCGCGGTCTGTGCCGCTGCGATGCCACAGAACAGTAATAAGCAAGCGATTTTCAAGGAAGCCGCCTTTCCAACGGAAACTCTCAACACTCTCAAAGTCAGATGCGATCAATCAGGCGGTAAGTTAGCTGAGGGCAGGTAGCACAATCAAGGGTAGATTTGACGCGACCCATGCAGCGGGACGCCGAGCAGCGGGTGGCTAGCCGTTACTCCGGCGAGGGCGGTTTGCCATGATATTTCCCATGAACTGGGATTGGAGTTTCTGGGCGCATCCTTCGCCACATACGTGGAGCGCACCTTCCTGCACGGCCAACTTTTCGTCCCACGGCGCCAGATGCATCATCGGGACTTCGTAGTCGCCAAACGAGCTCCACATCACCCACCAGCGGTCGCTGGCGCCTTTCATGACGCCGCAGTTCGGACCGGCACAACGGTAAAACGGACTCGGAATCTGCAAAAGATTTTCTGCCATGGACGACCTGCCTGTCCGCGTAATTGTAGCTGAGGATGCGGGCGGCGGGCTATCGCGATTCACAAGGCCGGAAAAGTAGATTGTTCACCGGTACAGCAGGTATTTTTCGCGCAGGGCGATGAATTTCTCCAGGCTTTCCTGCCAGTCGGCAGCAATGCGGCGTGGATCGACGCCGGCTTCAAGGCCCTGAAAGGTAGACTGATTGACGAGCAGGTCCGCCATACGCTCAAGCTTCAGATCCCCGGGATAAAGCTTGTGCAGTGCCGACGCGAGTTCGACGCCCAATTCGGTGGCCTCGAAGGCGTTACGGTCGAGCACGATGAGGTTGACGCCTTCGCAGCGCTGTCCGGCAAAGTTACTACTTGATGGAGTAAACGATATCGGGACGAAGCGCACGTTCTGGATAGCACGGGCGTTCAAGTATGCCGCCAGCTCTTTTCCGTTAATCCAGGGGGCGCCGACAACTTCAAACGGCGTATCGGTTCCCCGCCCGACCGAGACATTCATGCCTTCGATCATGCCGACTCCAGGGTAAAGCGTGTTCTGGGTCAGGCTACGCAGATTGGGCGAGGTATTGACCCACTCGACGCCAGTCGAATCGAGCCAATCTCCGCGTTGCCAACCGGCCATCGGGACCACCTCAAGTCTCGCGCCGATTTTGCGTTCGGCATTGAACATTCTGGCAAGTTCACCCATGGTCATTCCCTGGCGCACGGGCTCAGGAAAATAGTTCGTAAAACTCTCATGACCCTCGTCGGAAACGGGGCCCTGTACAAACGATCCGGTAATGGGGTTAGGCCGATCGAGAAGGATGACATCGATGCCAGCCTTTGCAGTCGATTCGAGGAAATAGCCCATCGTGCTTTCGTAGGTATAGAAACGCACGCCGGCATCAGCGAGGTCAATGACTACCGCATCGAGATGCTTCAAGACATCTATCTGTGGATGCCTCGCTGCCTCGCTGCCCCCATACACGCTGAATACCGTGACGCCGGTGCCGGCGTCTTTGTCGTTTTTTACGTTGATCGTATCGAGTGTTCCGGCGACACCGTGTTCCGGACTGAAGATGGCGTCGAGCGAGATGCCGGGAACATTGGACAAAACGTCAATCGTCCGGCGCCCTTCAGAATCGACACCCGTCTGGTTGGTCAGCAGCCCGATGCGGCGCCGGTGGCCATCCTTGGCGGGATGCAGGGCTGAAAAATGAGCTTCCTCGAGGACGTCGATACCGACTTTCACCATGCCATTTCGCGCTGCCAGTTTTCGCGCCGCGCTCTGCATCTCGCTGTATCCGGTGAGCGATGCGACACGCATCTTCTCCGCCTCCACGGGATCAAGCGCAAGGGCCGCCGCTACTGCCGTCGCAACTTTTGTGCGCAATGAAACCGCGCTTCCCTTTTCAGGACCTGGGAGCGCGTTGATATGAACGGCGTTGGTGAGCAGAACGATATAGGTCTTGGTAGTGGGATCGATCCACACGGAAGTGCCGGTAAAGCCCGTGTGACCGAAACCACCAACGGGCAGCAATTCTCCCCGGTTCGTGGAAAATGGAGAATCGATGTCCCAACCAAACCCGCGCACGGCGGTACCGGTTGCGGGCTGCTGCGGAGAAGTCATCTTGGCAACAGTCGCTGCAGTCAGAACGCCGCGGCCACCGTCAAGCATGGCTTGGGCGAAGGTCGCTAGGTCGTCCGCGGTGGAGAAGACTCCGGCATGGCCGGCAACTCCGCCCATGCGACGAGCGCTCGGATCATGCACGACTCCGCGAAGCAAGTGATGATTTTCATCTTCCTCGGTCGGCGCGATGCGCGGCAGCCACGACGTTGGGGGAAGGAAGCGAGTCTCTTTCATGCCAAGCGGCGCAAAGACATGTTTCGCCGAGTATTGGTCCAATGACTCGCCCGAGAGCCGCTCGACGAGCGCACCCAGAACGATGAAATTAATATCGCTGTAGACGAAGAGCGAGCCGGGAGGGCGATCGGGTGCGATCTCGAACGCCATGCCATAGGCGGTGTCCTTGCCGTCCCATTTTTTGACCAGGTCCAAATCTTCCTGAAGTCCGGAGTAGTGCACGAGCAACTGGCGAACGGTGATGTCCTGTTTGCCGTTCTGGGCAAAATCCGGCAGGTACTTCGCCACGGGATCCGCCATACGAAATTTACCCTGCTCCCACAACTGCATCAACGCAGTAGTCGTTGCCAGCACTTTCGTTAAAGACGCGCAGTCGAAAATTGTGTCGACGGTCATCGCCTCGCGATGAGGAACGAGAGCGCGATCGCCATAGGCCTTGCGATAGACAACTTGACCGTCGTGTCCGACGATCAGAACGGCGCCTGGAATCTGCCGCTGTGTGATCGCTTCGTCAATGATGGGATCCAGGGTGGACAGGCGAGGGTCGAGCGGCGGCTGGGCAACGGCGGTCGCGCCGAGCAACATGATTGCGAGAATTAGCGATGTGAGCTTCACGCTTGGTTTGACTCTACACGAGACCTGAGATGGGCCTCAATGCACTGACGGTAACCTTCCGCCTCGTTTGGCTCATCTGACCGTGTGCCAAGCCTCGTTACTTTGCTTGGCCGCCACGGTTTGTTATAACCCGATCAGCACTTTCGAGAGCGACATTGGCATCTGCACAGAATCCGACTGCTGGCTTTTCGTTCCTCGTGCGTAATTCCGCCGCGCAGGACGAACGCTTTCGCACCGCCTTCCACATCCTGTCGGACGCCATTGCGGCCCGCTCTTTCCCCGGCTGCTCTATTGCAGTCACTTTGAGGGGAGAACTCGTCGCTCACCAGGCTTTCGGCCGTTTTACGTTCGAAGCGGACTCGCCCGTGGTATCAGTCGGCAGCATTTTCGACTTGGCGTCCGTGACGAAGGTGGCCGCTACCACCGCGATGGCCATGATCCTCTATGAGCGTGGGGTGCTCGACCTGGAAGCCCCTGTTGTGGCGATCGTTCCTGAGTTTGCGACGGGTGATCCCCGCCGCGCAGGGGTCACACTCCGCATGCTGCTGTCCCATAGCTCCGGGCTTCCAGCGTACGAAAAGCTTTTCCTGAGGGCTCAGACACGAGAAGAGTTGTTGAATCTGGCATTCACAACCAGCCTGGCCGCCGAGCCCGGTACACAGGCCGAGTACAGCGATATTGGCTTCATCGTTCTGGGTATTGCTCTGCAACGATTAGCCGACGAGGCGCTGGACACGTTCTGCCAACGCGAGGTATTTGGACCACTGGCCATGTCGCACACGGGGTTCAATCCGGCGAAGACCTTGCGCGATAGTATTCCACCCACGGCTGACGACCTTACCTTCCGTCATCGCATCATCCAGGGCGAAGTCCAGGATGAAAACGCCAGCGTCCTGGGCGGCGTTGCTGGTCACGCCGGGCTGTTCTCGACCGCCGAGGACGTCGCTCGATTTGCGCACGCCATGCTCAACGGGGGCTACCCGATCCTGCGTCCCGAGACTGTTGATCTGTTTACGCGCCGAGAACCTAGCCCCGCTGGAACGTCCCGGGCTCTCGGATGGGATACGCCGTCAGCGCCGTCGCAATCCGGCAAGTATTTCAGGCCGCGATCCTTTGGGCATTTGGGCTATACCGGGACATCTCTTTGGATCGATCAGGAGCGTCAACTTTCGATCATTTTGCTGACGAACCGCACGTGGCCCGACTGCCAGAATCAGGCAATTAAGAAAGTCCGTCCCGCCTTCCACGATGCCTTGATCGAAGCATTGGAGCCGGGCCTTTGAAACGCAAAGCGCAAGATAGCCGAACACTAGCACTCCTTTCTACCGAGAAGGCAAACGCCGCGTCATCCGACCTCGACCGCATGTCTTCGCTGGAGATCGCGCGGGTGATCAACGCAGAGGACGCCAAAGTCGCCTCCGCCGTCAAACCGGCCCTGGGACAAATCGCGCAGGTGATTGACTGGATTGCCTCTTCCCTGTCCAGAGGTGGACGGCTTATATACGTGGGCACTGGAACCAGTGGCCGGATCGCGGCCCTCGACGCCGCGGAGTGTCCTCCTACTTTCAACAGCGACCCGAAGATGGTTCAGTTCATCATCGCCGGGGGCTCCAAGGCATTAGCAAAAGCTACCGAGGCGAGCGAAGACTCGCCAAAGCTTGGACGCCACGAAATCGCAAAGAAGAAACCACGACGAAATGACGTCATCGTCGGCGTTGCCGCAAGTGGGCGAACTCCCTTTACGGTCGCCGCCATCGAGTACGCGCGCTCGCAAGGCGCAAGGACGGTGGCAGTCGTCTGCAACCATGATTCTCCTCTCGAGAAGGCTGCCCATATCGCGATCGTCGCGGATGTGGGCCCCGAGGTCGTTGCTGGTTCTACCCGCATGAAAGCCGGCACGGCGCAAAAAATGATCCTGAATATGCTCACGACCGGTGCGATGACCCGCCTCGGCTACGTCTACGGCAATCTCATGGTCAACCTTCACTTGAAGAACGAAAAGCTGGCGGAGCGCGGCATTCACATCCTCGAACGAGCCGGCGAAGTCAGCCGTGTGGAGGCCCGCCAACTGCTTCGTACGGCACGCAACAGCGTCCCTGTTGCATTGGTGATGGCCAAGGCCGGAGTCAGCCGTAGCCAGGCCCTTGCGGCGCTCAAAAAGTCATCGGACAACGTGCGCAAGGCAATTGCATTGGCGAAGGCGTAGCCGGCGAACTTTCACCGGGAAGATCCAGAGTCTCCTGCGGCGGGATTTCCGCCAACAGTTACAAACGGAACTCATCGTCGGAATTCGAGCCTGCGACTGCCGTACTTCCCCGCTAGAATAAGAGAATCTTTTCGCCAGGACTTCATCCCGTATGGACAAACTCGTAATCCGCGGTGGTAACCCACTGCTCGGCACGGTTCGCATCAGTGGAGCGAAAAACGCCGCTCTTCCCTGCATGGCTGCCGCCCTGCTAACCGATGAGCCGGTCATTCTCGAAAACATACCGCAGGTACGCGACATCGAGACGACACGCAGGCTTCTCGCTGCCATGGGCGCTGATGTCGAGCTTGGCTATGGGCGCGCCCACCACCGTACAACCATCTGCTCCAAGAATCTGGCGAGCCCCGAAGCGTCGTATGAGTTGGTTAAAACGATGCGTGCCTCCACGCTCGTGCTTGGCCCGCTGGTCGCCCGCTGCGGGCGCGCCCGCGTTTCGCTCCCTGGTGGATGCGCCATTGGAGCGCGTCCGATCGACCTGCACATCAAAGGACTGGAGCGCCTTGGCGCCAGGATCACGCAGGAACACGGCTATGTCGAAGCCTCGACGGACCGCCTGAAGGGCGCAGAGATCGTCTTTGACAAAATCACGGTCACCGGCACGGAAGACCTTCTCATGGCGGCGACTCTGGCCGAAGGCGAAACGGTTATGGAGAATTGTGCGCGAGAACCGGAAGTGGCCGATCTGGCCGCGCTGCTCAATGCCATGGGGGCAAAGATCCAAGGTGCTGGCACATCAACGATTCGCGTGAAAGGAGTCAGTAAACTGCACGGTGCGCGTCACCGCATCATTCCGGACCGCATCGAGGCTGGCACTTTCATCATCGCTGGAGCGCTGACGGGCGGCGACCTCAATGTCACCGGATGCGAACCTCACCACCTTAGCGCAGTCCTGCAGAAACTGGCAGAAACGGGCGTTAAGACGGCTGTAAAGGCGGACGCGGTGCGCGTAATGGGCGACCACCCGCTGAAAGCAGCCGACATGAGCACCGAAGAGTATCCCGGGTTCCCGACTGACATGCAGGCGCAATACATGGTGCTGGCGACGCAAGCCGAAGGCACTTCGATCGTCGTGGAAAATATTTTCGAAAATCGCTTCATGCACGCGCAGGAACTGGTCCGTATGGGGGCGAATATCAAGATTGAAGGACGCCGCGCCATTGTCCGCGGGAAAACCCTGTTGAGCGCAGCCGCAGTCCTTGCGTCCGATCTGCGCGCCTCCGCATCCTTGGTGCTAGCGGCGTTGGTGGCGGATGGCGAGACGATTATCGACCGCGTGTACCACATCGATCGCGGCTACGAAAACATCGAAGAGAAGTTAAAAGGCGTCGGCGCCGAGATCCGCCGCGTTGGCGACATCTTTCCAAAACGTTCCGCAGCGTCGGCCTCGATCACAAAACGGCTGTAGTGGCCTTCGGGGGAGGCGCGCTCCACCCAAGAGAGCCAATTGCCCTGGTTACTTGAGTGCAATACACCCCCGAAAATCACTCGATCTGATCGCTAGCGTGGATACACTCTAGTAGTCGTGTAGCCCAGCGATTTGTGTCACTTGGGGCCCGCCAGCGCGAGGCTTCAATCGCCATCCGTGTTCCAAACACTTGCCTGGGGCCAGCACGACTGTCGAGCTAAACCTGTGAAAAAACTTAGAGTTGCGGCAATTGGCTTGGGATGGGTCGCACTTCACCGGCACCTGCCTGTGATGGCGCGGAACAACAACTACCACGTCGTCGGTGTCATCGATAAGGCCCCGGGACGGGCCTGCAGTGTTGCGAAGGAGCGTGGTTACCCGTACTTCGCGGAAACCAGTAATCTGAGCGAGATCGAATGGATGCGTGACGTTGACGCTCTCACGGTCGCCACCGCCCCAATGGGCCACTACTCCGTGGTGAAACAGGCGCTCCAACTCGGGAAACACGTTCTCACGGAAAAGCCGTTCGCCATGACAGTGGCGGAAGGGGAGGAGTTGCTCGGCCTGGCCGAGGCGAACCATCGCCAGTTGTCCATTGTTCACAATTTCCAATTTGCAGGTTCCATGAAGAGACTGTTGGCGGACCTTGCCGCGGGAAGGTTGGGCGCCATTCGCTCGGTCAACGGAATCCAATTCGGCAATCCAAGCCGCCGCCTTCCCTCCTGGTACGAGCAACTCCCTCTTGGACTTTTCTACGACGAGAGCCCCCACCTTCTCTACCTGACGCGCCGCGTAGCCGGCGCGGTTACTCTGGCGCGGTGCTTGACATTTCCGAGTACGACGGGCCTCAAGACTCCGGCGCGTATGGATGTCATTTTCCAGTCCCCAACGCTCGACTGTCCGATCTCATTGCACCTCAATTTTGAAAGTCCTGTGAGCGAATGGTATTTCTGCGTTTTCGGTGAGAAGCGCGTTGGGATCGTGGATATTTTCCGTGACATCTATGTTTCGCTGCCGAACGACGGGCTGCATGAGAGTTTCACAGTTCTCCGCACCAGCTTGATGGCGACTGGCCAGCACTGGTGGCAAACCATTGGACGCGGCCTGTCTCATTTGACCGGGCGACTGGATTATGGCAATCAGGAGGTCTTTGCCAGATTTCATCGAAGTACTCAGGAACAGACAAACGATGGCGACTCCGATCCGATCGGAGTTGCCAACGCATTGGCAGTTCTGCGCTTACAGCACGACATTCTGGAACAACAGGAAATTATCGGGCATCGCGTAGCTAAAGGGCAGACCGCGTGAAGGTCCTGATGGCGACACATTATTTTGCCTCACACGGAGGAGGCATCGAAATCGTCGCCGGCCACCTTTTCCGTGAATTTGCCGCCAGCGGGCAGGAAGTGGTTTGGATAGCCACGGATGCTACCCCACCTCCAGAGGCCACTCAATTCGCCCGGGTTGTAAGCTTGCGTGCCGCCAATTTCGTGGAGCGAAAAATTGGTCTTCCGTTTCCAATCCCCACGCTGAAAGCGTTGCGCGAATTGCGCCGTGAAGTAAAGGACGCCGACGTAGTCATCATTCATGACTGCCTGTATCTGACCAACATCGCAGCGTATTTGTTTGCCCAACTCGCTGGCATCCCCATCATCATCATTCAGCATATTGGCATCGTCCCTTATTCGAACCGCGTTCTGCGCGAGGTGATGAAGCTTGCCAACGCCGTCTTTACCAAAAACATGTTGAAGGGGGCGGCGCAAACTGTCTTTATCAGCGAGATTACAAAGCGGTACTTCAATGGCGTTCACTATCGCGTCCCGCCGGTTGTGGTCTTCAACGGAGTTGATACGAGTGTCTTTCAGCCCCGGGCCAGCCAGGATGAGAAGACGGACCTTCGGCGCCGCTTCGAACTGCCGCCAAACTCACCGGTCGTCCTATTTGTGGGACGATTTGTCGAGAAGAAAGGACTATCGCTATTCCAGCGTATGGTCGCGAGGGCGCCCCAGTTCACTTGGGCGTTCGCCGGGTGGGGGCCGATGGACCCGCGAGAATGGCACGCAGGGAACGTGCATGTCTTTTCAGATTTACGCGATTCACGCCTGGCTGACCTTTACCGCGCCAGCGATGTGTTTGCCCTCCCCAGCACAGGGGAAGGCTTCCCTCTGGTCGTGCAGGAGGCTCTGGCGTGTGGTCTAGGGGTAGTCTGCACTGCCGAGACGGCGACCGCCGATCCTGCCCTGGAACGTATGGTGCGGGCAGTGGAGTTGAAGCCGTCAGATCCTGAGGAATCGGCTTCAAAATTCCTGGCAGCCATTCTAGATCAGATCGAGTTGGACGCTAGCGCTGGGGACCGAACTGGCGAGCGCCGGGGCTTCGTACAGACCCACTACAGCTGGCACAAGGCAGCGCAGCAATACTTGAATATAGCCTTGCATCTATCTGATGGCACTACACAT
>Ga0265338_10003542_pt1 | contig 21853 bp, 15 predicted proteins | sample 42126metaG_FD_193579 | JGI IMG/M metagenome (GOLD analysis project Ga0265338, IMG submission 193579) | Rhizosphere microbial communities from Carex aquatilis grown in University of Washington, Seatle, WA, United States - 4-21-26 metaG | ecosystem: Host-associated > Plants > Roots > Rhizosphere... | reverse complement strand
ATCGGATTCCCGGATAAACACGTCGTTGCGCGCCTCCAGCCCCGGCTCTGGCAGCAGCTGATCGTTCTTCGGGTAGAAAGTGTAGGCGGACGGGTCCTTCCCGTAGTCGTCGATGACCGTGTGTCTCTTGTCTATTGCCGTGTTCTGGTACAGGCGCCGAAGAAATCGGCGCTCCTTGTCGGAGAAGGCAGAAAGCCTGCTCAGGAACTCCAGGGTAAACTGCTGCGTATAGGAGGCGGGAGGAACGCTGGTGCCTATCCCCAGGATTGCGGCTCCTGTTGTGTGTTCCGGCGTCACGACCGGTGAAAGCAATGTTGACGACATCCTGTTATGAACTTAGGCTATTGAAATGAATAAAGCAAACAAGTCTGCCGGTATTCCCCGAGCGGGTGCTCCCGTACGGGGTACTCCCCGAACAGGTGCTCCTGTACAGGATGATCTTCGATCCCGGTTCCGATATCGCCTGAAAGACTTCGACCTTTCGGCCCCGCCGAGCAAGCTCGACTACACACGCAAGGTCTTCTCTGTTGTCGCGGTCAGGTATGATGTCATCACGCGGCTCCTCTCCTTTGGGCGGGACGGACGGTGGAAGCATATCATGCTGGCGCGGCTTCCAGAAGACTCCGCGCCGGACACGGGTTCGACGCAGCGATCGTTCGCATGCCTCGACCTGGCGTGCGGCACCGGAGACATCAGCCGGCTTCTTGCCCACAAGTATGCATATGGCAGAATCGATGCGGTAGATTTGAATCCGGAGATGCTTCGCCGCGCGCGGCTGCGGACGGATTGTGCGAACATAAGGTTCCACCAGGCGGACATGAACAAGCTTCCCTTCGGCGACGCATCCTACGATATCGTGACCGGGGGGTATGCACTGCGAAACTCGCCCCACCTGGCGACCACGTTTCAGGAGATACTTCGCGTGCTGAAGCCGGGCGGTACGGCCGCCTTCCTGGAGTTTTCCACCTCGCCCGGTGCCCGCCTGCGAAGCATCCAGCTGAGGCTCCTGGGCTTCTGGGGCGGGTTCTGGGGGTGGCTGTTTCACGGGAACCCGGAAGTCTACAGCTACATTGCGAAAAGCCTTTCCTACTACCCGGATTTCGTCGAGCTGCCCCGGCTGATGACGCGCATCGGGTTTCGCCGTATCCGCCAGAAGAGACTGCTCGGCGGCATGCTTGCGCTGACATTCGCGCGAAAAGCCGCCTCGCATGAATCGAAGTCGTCGAAACAGCCCGCGCGGCGGGCCCGCGCGCAATGAAGGAGGAAACGGATGAAGATAGTCGTTTTCGGCGTATCAGGAAGGATCGGGAGCAGGATCGCTCAGGAGGCGCTCGCGCGCGGGCATGAGGTGACGGCTGTGGCAAGAGACCCGTCACGGGTAAAGCTCACCCATCCCAGGTTGCGCGTCACGAGCGGCGACGCAACCAAACCTGCGTCTGTGGCAGCGGTTGTGTCGGGTCATGACGTCGTGGTCACATCGATCGGGCCCGATCTTTCAAAAGGGGTCGGGACCGTGCTGACAGACGCCGCGAAAGCCCTTCTTGAGGGGCTGAAAAAGGCCAAAGTGAACCGCCTCATGGTCGTGGGAGGAGCGGGAAGTCTCATAGCGGCGCCAGGGGTCCTTCTCATGAATACGCCCCAGTTCCCCGCGGACTGGAAACCGATCGCGCACGCGCACGCGGACGCCCTGGCGCTCTACCGTGCCGAGAAGGCCCTGGACTGGTCATACCTCTCGCCGGCCGCGCTCATCGAGCCGGGGACGCGCACTGGCTCGTATCGAGTCGGCGGTGACACGCTCCTTACAGACGCCGCCGGCAACAGCCGCATCAGCATGGAGGATTACGCGGCAGCGATCCTGGACGAGGTGGAAAAGCCGAAGCATTCACGCGCGCGTTTCACCGTGGCCTACTGATCGCCCCGCAGGAGCGTCCTGCACGCCAGGCCGCAGGGGATGACCCGATAAGCCGCAGGGAGGCCCGCTGCCGGTGGTGCAAAGCCCGCGTTGCGGGTAGAATCATGGCGTCATGTCCCTCAGGGCCGTCATTCTCGGGAAGATTCTCCTTGTCCGGCAGCCGATTGCGCAGTCGCTGAACGCCCTGGGTTTCGAGACGTTCGAATTCTCGGATTTTGCGGAGGTCGTCTCCCACCTCGATCTTACCGCGCCCTCGCTCATCGTCATGGACGCGGACGGGATGTCCAGGGAATGGCGCATGTATGCGGCCGGCCAGAACGCGAAGCGCGGGGCCGCGGCGCTGGTCCTGGTGACGAGCCGGTTCAGCTTCACCGACGCACATGACGCGATGTCCCTCAAGGTCGCCGGTGTTATCGTAAAGCCGTTCCGCGGCGACCAGCACTCGGCGCGGCTCCTGGATCTCGCGCTTCGACAGATGAACATCAGGGCGAAGCGTGCATCCCCGAGATTCGCGGTCCCCACGGGCATGAACGCGGTGCTTCAACTCTCAGAGCCGGGCGGCAGGAACGCATTCCCGCTGAAGAACGTCAGTGAGGGCGGTGCGGCGATCAGCATGGAATCGGGACGCGCCGGCTTCCAGCTCGATGCCGGCACTTTTGTTCCCTCCGCCGACATTTCCTGGGGCGACGTGCAGCTCGAAGCGGCGATTGACGTCGTCTACAGGGATGAGCACACTGCGGGCATACGTTTCTCCAGGCTTTTCGACGGCGCGCCGAAATTCCTCCGCGCTCTGAAGGAGCGTCACGCCAGGGCGTCGGGGCCACAGGGGACAAGACGGAAATGGTGATGCTTCTCCTGCTCTATCCGATATTTGTCGCGGCCGCTCTTTTCGCCATCGACGCGGCACTCCCTGTCGAGCTGGTGAACGTCATGGCGGGTTCCGTCGTATTCACCACGGTGGCGTCCCTGGTCGTGCTGACAGCGGTGCTCGTGGCCGCGTATCGGCAAAGAGACAACCCGGTGCTGATGAGCGCATGGCTCTTCCTGTTCTGCGGCCTCACTGTTCTTTCCCTGGGATCCCTCATCGATCCGTTCCTGTCGGGGAGCGAGTCCTGGACTGAGGAGCTTTTCTCCACGGCCTCCTTTTTTCCGCTGATGTTTTTTTCGCTCTATATCGCCTCACCGGTGCGGCTGATGATATTCTCCCGGCGCCAGCGCAGCCTCTACCTTGTCGCGGGAATCGTCGCACTCCTGGCGGTGTTTGCGGTTGTCTTCCTGCCGTGGCTTCTCATGTACGAGGGGCCGCGGCTGCATTCCTCGACAAAGCACCTGCTGAGGCTGGCCAAGCCGGTACTCGATACGCTCCTTGCCGAGCCCCTTGCCCTGCTTGTGCTGGTGATCGGTCTCACGAGCGGGAGCTCTCCGTACCTGTTCATAGGGCTTGGCCTGCTTCTCCTCCTCCCTGAAGACATCCTGGATCATTTCCAGCTGCTGCGGCAGCTTGATCCCCATGGCCAGTTCTCCAGCCTCATCTCCGTCGTGTCCCGTCTTTACCTTTTGAACGGGGCCATGCTGGGCATTTTCAAACGACAGGCAGGAACCTACAATGTTGAAACCGAATAAGGGCGCCTTCGACATCGTAAAGGATGTGGGCAGAAGGCGGGTCGCCGGCAGCACGTACTACGACGCGCGCGGGTGTACATACACCCTCACGGGCGGCGGTGAGAACATGTGGGGGACTTCGGATGAGTTCCACCTCGCCGCAGTGAGAATGAGCGGTGATTTCATCGTGACCGTGGAGGGAGGGCTCGAGGGAAAAGGCGTCAACGCCCATCGGAAATGGGGCATCATGTTCCGCCAGGGCATGGAAGGGGACTCGATCTACGCCGACGCGGCGATTCACGGAGACGGGCTTGCCTCGCTCCAGTATCGCGCTCAGAGGGGCGCAGAGACGCTCCAGGTGAAGGCGGAGATGACGTCGCCGGACGTCGTCCAGCTCGAACGCGCAGGGAAGACCGTCGTCATGAGGGCCGCGAAAAGAGGGGAAGCCCTTGTCGAAACTGGCCGGGTCACGATGGATTTCTCAGCAAGGATCCTGGCCGGCCTCTTCGTCTGCTCGCACGAAATCAGCGTTGTGGAGACCGCCGTGTTTCGCAACGTCCGATTCGACGTACCCGCGCCGGGAGGGCCAGATAGTGAGGCGGACCCCTCACCCAGCAGGCTGGAGGTGCTGGATGTGGAGACGGGGCTCCGCAGGATCGTCTACACCAGCACTCGGCACTTCGAAGCACCCAACTGGTCGCGTGACGGCAGGTTCCTGCTGTTCAACCAGGACGGCAGGATCCACAGGTTCCCCCTTGACACCATGAAGCCCCGCGTGCTCGATACGGGGCATGTAAGGGCACACAACAACGATCACGGCATCTCCTTTGACGGAACGCGGCTCGCCCTCTCCAGCCATACCGAGCAGGCAGGAAGAAAGGCCGGCTCCCAGATCTACGTTGTAGGCATTGAAGGCGGGCAGCCGGTGAAGATCACGGATCAGGCCCCTTCCTACTGGCATGGATGGTCGCCTGACGGCGGGACGCTGGTCTACTGCGCCGAGCGCGAAGGCAATTATGACGTCTGGGCTATCAGTGCGCAGGGCGGAAGGGAAACCCGGCTGACCATGGATCCCGGTCTGGATGACGGTCCCGAATACAGCCCGGACGGCGCATTCATCTACTTCAATTCCACCCGTTCGGGCCGGATGAAGATATGGCGGATGAGGCCGGACGGAAGCAGCCAGGAGCAGGTGAGCTTCGACGACTGGAATGACTGGTTCGCCCACCTCTCGCCGGACGGAAAGCGGATGCTCTACGTATCATATCCTCCGTCGGTTCCCGCTGCCCGGCACCCGCCCAACCAGCGCGTCATGATCCGCGAGCAGGACCTGGCGAGCGGGAGGGTGCGGGTCCTTGCCCACCTTTACGGGGGCCAGGGGACCATGAATGTCCCCTCGTGGAGCCCTGACGGGAAGTCCGCGGCTTTCGTGTCCTACACCTATGGGAAACCGGAAATCTGAGCCGGACACGGTTATGCAGGGACCCGGTCGGATTGTTTGAAAAGAAATCCCATGATTCGATTCCTTTCCGCATCTGAGAGAGATTCGAATTTCACGTTGACGACCTCGCCGTTCTTCGAAACCCGGATCACACGGGCCGCAAGCTTGAACTTGCCGATCTCAGGAACGAAAGACAGCTCAAGGAGATCCCCTTTTTTGAACAGCCCTCGGGGATTCTGAAGGCTCGCGCCTCCGCCGCCAAGATCGAGAAGGAAGGATTCCTGCGGGAGCACCGGCGTGGAAGCCAGCCTGATGAAGATGGGAAGAAATTCTTTCCTCCTGTAATATTTTCTCCTTTGAAGCCGTGTAATGTGCGAAGAGTGTTCCAGGTGCACGGTATCCTCTCTGCGGTCAATGATTCTGGTGGGGAAAGAGAAGATGCCGGCCGAATTGTGAAAATAAAGGGTGAAGCGCTGACCCGTCGCCGGAGGCGCGATTCCCGGATGGAGCTTTACGAGCATGCTGCCAGGTTCTTGCGCAATGAGCTTGCCACGCAGCCGAGTCCGCGTCCCCACAGCAAGAAGCAGCGGCGAGCCCTCGGGAAGCTCCGTGCTTGACTCCGGAACGTCCTCGGGCTGCATGACGCGGAAACCCATCTTCAGCCGCAGGGCACTGAGCTGTGATTCGGAAACCGTTTCCGACAGGCGCATATTTCGCGCGCATGCGTCAAAGACATGGGCACTGACCAGCAGGGCGCGCATGGACTCTCCCTGACCAAGATACTTCGCAAGCTCTCCGAGAATGGCTGCTTCATGAGCGTTCAAATCGAGCCTGCTGAGGAGGTTTTCGAGGATTTCATGGGAAAGCCTCCTCAGTTCCCGATGTGCTCGACGCTTCTGCACGACGGCATACGAGGCAAAAAACAGCAGGAAAGCGAAGATCAAGAGAAAGAACAGGAGGATCTCAAGCCGCGTCTCCTGGAATCCACTGGCCAGTGAGATGAAGAACTGGCCTGCTCGCGTCTGACCGTTATATATCATGGCGAATCTCCCTTGTTCCACACGTACTGCGGGGGAATTGGTAAAGCAGGCAGTACATACCATCCTCCTCGCGCGATCTCAATGATCGCCATTCTCTGAGGCAGACGTTTGTCGGGTAGCACACATATGCCCGCACGACGCATGTTCTCGAGGCACTCGGAAATTGCGGAGACAGGTTTCCTTGCGGAGACTTTATTCATACATTGTGCGGTATGGACAAGAGCATCGTGGCGCCGGGCTCTCATGTACGATTGCATGACTGGGATCCCAGCGACATCGCCGGCGTGAAGGGAGGGAAGGAGGATGCGTCCGTCCGCATGGCCGCGTTGACGCGGAAGCTGGATGCTTTACAGGAGGTCCTGTACGCGGAGCATCAGCGAAAGGTCCTTGTGATCCTTCAAGCAATGGATACGGCGGGCAAGGACGGGACAATACGCAGGGTGTTCGAAGGGGTAAACCCGGAGGGCGTCCGGGTGGCCAGTTTCAAGGCGCCCACGCTCCCGGAGCTCGATCATGACTATCTCTGGCGCGCGCACCGCGAGGTTCCAGGGCGGGGTGAGTTGGTGATCTTCAACCGCTCCTATTACGAGGACGTCCTGATCGTCCGCGTGCACAAGATGGTGCCGCCCGAGGTGTGGAAGCGGAGGTTCTCGCAGATCAACGACTTCGAACGCATGCTCACCGAGGAAGGGACCATCCTCATCAAGTTCTTTCTCCACATCGACCAGAAAGAGCAGAAGAAACGCCTCCAGAGCCGAATCGATGATCCGCTGAAACGCTGGAAGTTCAACCCCGCTGATCTGGCGGAGCGCAAACTGTGGGATCAGTACGCGCGGGCCTACGAGGAAGTTCTCTTTCGGACGAGCACGGAGTGGGCCCCGTGGCGCATCATTGCGTCCAACCACAACTGGTACCGCAATCTCATGGTTGCGCAGGCCATCGTTGCGGCGTTCGAGGGACTCGGCATGCGCTACCCGGAACGGCCCGCGGTCGGGAAAAACGCGCACGCTGATTGATCCGGCTCCCCGCACAGCGGCGGGCTCATGCCCACGATGCCCCCCCCGGGACGGCGCCGGACAAACTCAGCCTGCGCGTCTCTCGATTTCTCCCCGGCAACGGGCGTCGGCCGCGCGTAGTTTCCGTCGGACGACATGACCCAGGCCCTGCGGGTGTCGGTCAGGCAGGTTTCCAGCACGTCGGCCCGCAGCTGATGGACCAACCGCTGATCCAGCACGGGGAACAGGATCTCCACGCGCCGGTCGAGGTTGCGCCCCATGAGATCCGCGCTGCCCAGGTAGACTTCTTCGCTGCCTCCGTTTGAAAACCAGAAAACACGGCTGTGCTCCAGGAAACGTCCGACGATGCTCCGCACGCTGATCGTGTCGCTCACGCCGGGGGTGCCGGGGCGCAGGCAGCACATGCCGCGTACGATCAGATCGATACGCACCCCCTGCTGGGACGCCTGGTACAGGAGCTGGATGATGGGCTTGTCGACGAGCGAATTGATCTTGAATATGAGGTGTCCCTGCTTGCCGCAGCGCTGTTGATCGATTTCCCGGCGAATGAGGGATTCCAGCCCGCTCCTCAGGTTAATGGGCGCGACAAGGAAGCGACGGAAGACGCGCGTACCGGAGTAGCCGGTGAGATAGTTGAAAATGTCGGAGGCATCGGCGCCGATGGCATCGTCGCAGGTGAAAAGACCCAGGTCCGTGTACTGGTGTGCCGTGAGCGCATTGTAGTTCCCCGTGGACAGGTGCACGTATCGGCGGATTCGCTCGCCTTCCTGCCGGACCACCAGGGCGATCTTCGAGTGGGTCTTCAGGCCGAGCAGGCCGTAGACCACGTGCACTCCCTCTCTCTCCAGCGCCCGGGCCCACTCGATGTTGCTCTCTTCATCGAAGCGCGCCTTCAGCTCCACCAGCACGGCCACCTGCTTCCCGTTGCGCACCGCGTCCAGCAGGACTTCCACGACAGGGGAGTTCTGCCCTACACGGTACAGGGTCTGCTTGATCGCGAGCACGGCCGGATCCCGGGCCGCCGCGGCAAGGAACTCGACCACAGGGGTGAAAGAGTCGTAGGGATGGTGCAGGAGGATGTCCTGTCGTCGAATGGCGGCGAAGATATCGCCTTCGGTTTCCTCGAACCCGGCGGGGATCGAAGGCATGAACGGTGGGTCCTTCAGATCACTGCGGTCCAAGGCGTGAAGCTGGGACAGATCGCTCATGCCGAGGGGCGGATCCATGGTGTACAGATCGCTCCTCTCGATCTCGAGGTTCTCCACCAGGAGATCGCGAATAGTGCCGGGCATGGCGGTGTCGGTGGTCAGGCGCACCACGCGGCCGAACCGCCGCATGCGCAGGCCCCGCTCGACCGTTTCCAGCAGGTCTTCGGCCTCCAGCTCCTGGATCGAGACCTCCGCATCCCGTGTCACGCGGAAGGGGTGGGACGTGACGATCTGCATGCCGGGAAAAAGAGCTCCCACGTTGGCAGCCACCAGCTGCTCGAGCCAGAGCAGATCGTGGCGGGTCTCGCTGCTGCTCCCGACGGGCCGCAGCTTCAGGAACCGCGGAAAGGTGGGGGGCAGCTTCACCCTGGCAAAGCGCTCCCTGCCCGCAGGGTCGCGGATGATGAGCGCCAGGTTCAGGCTCATGTTGGAGATGTGGGGAAAAGGCCGGCCAGGATCCACGGCAAGCGGCGTGAGCACCGGAAAGACCACCTGTTCGAAGTAGCGGTCGGCCTCCGCCCTCTGCTCGGCCCCCAGCGTGGCATAATCGACGAGGTGGATGCCGGCGCTTTCCAGCTCAGGGAGCAGTGAACGGAGGCTGATGCGCGCTTCCTTCATCAACTCGTGGCTGCGGAGGCGGACGGTCTCCAGCTGGGCGGCCGGAGAGAGCCCCGCGGGGGAGATCTCGGTGACCCCCGCCTCGATCTGCTGCTTCAGCCCCGCCACCCGCACCATGAAAAACTCCGCGAGATTGGAGCTCACAATGGAAAGAAACTTCACGCGCTCCAGCAGCGGGTTGGCGGCGTCCCAGGCCTCTTGAAGGACCCTGCGGAAAAAGTCAAGAAGGCTCAGCTCCCGGTCGATGTACAAGCGCGTGTCGTTGAGGTCCAGGCCGCCCTCAGCCATCCTTCGTTTCCCTTTCCCGCGGCACCCTGCCTCCAGGCAGCACCCCCTCGCCCCGATATCTCATCCGATGGGTCTCCATTCGTGCCCGTCACGCGCAAGCAGCTCATCAGCCGCCCGAGGTCCCCAGCTGCCCGGAGCGTAGTCGGGAAAGCTGCGAGGGCGGGATTTTCCCCACGCGTTCAGCACCGGCATCAGGATCTGCCACGCCGCTTCAAACTGGTCTGCCCGCATGAACAGGGTGGGATCATTGTTCATCACGTCCAGAAGCAGAGTCTCATACGCGTCCGGTGAGGGCACAGCAAAACTCTCCTTATAACTGAACCGCATCTCCACCGGCCGTAAAAGGATCTTCGACCCGGGGTACTTTGCCTGAAATCCCAGCACGATGCCCTCTTCAGGCTGAATCGAAAGCACAAGACGGGACGGGTGCCAATCGCGGCTGGCCTCACGAGGGAATGACTGATGCGGCACCGACCGGAACTGAATGGCGACCTCCGAAAACTGCCCGCACAGGCGTTTGCCCGTGCGGAGGTAGAACGGCACCCCCTGCCAGCGCCAGTTGTCTATGAACAGCTTCAAAGCGGCAAATGTCTCCGTTTTCGAACGAGTCGATACGTCCGCTTCCTGGCGGTAGCCGCGCACTTTCTTGCCATGAAGGCTGCCCCCGCCATATTGCCCGCGCACGGCGCACTCGGGCACCGCATCGGCGCGGATCGGCCTCACCGCGTGCAGCACGTCGACCTTTTTGTTGCGAATCTCGTCGGCATCAAAAGATACCATCGGCTCCATGGCCACCAGGCACAGGAGCTGCATCAGGTGATTCTGCACCATGTCCCGCAGTGCTCCCGCGTGCTCGTAGTATCCTCCCCGATGCCCCACCCCTACATCCTCGGCTACGGTGATTGTCACATAATCGACGTAGCGCCGGTTCCAGATCGGCTCGAAGAGCGGATTGGCGAAGCGGAACGCCAGGATATTCTGCACGGTCTCTTTGCCCAGGTAGTGGTCAATGCGGAAAATCTGCGATTCGTGAAAACTCTCCTTCAGCGTGGAGTTCATTTCCCGTGCCGATTCCAGGTCATGTCCGATCGGCTTTTCCACCACTATCCGGTCGTGCATTTTACTGCGGTTCAACCCCGCCTCCGCCAGCAGCCTGGGAATTATCCCGACCATTGCCGGCGGAACGGCCATGTGGAAGATGTGACCGGCCTTCCCTTTCCATTCCTTATCCAGTTTCTCGCACTTCTTCTTCAAGCTCGAGTACATTGCCGGGTCGTTGAAATCTCCCTGGTGATAGGTGACGTGCCGGGCAAAGGTCGTCCAGTTGGAACCGTTCAACTTCCCTTTCCGCGAGAACCGCTTTGCGCCGTCGAGGAAGCGACTGCGCAGCTCGGTATCGCGAAAATGCACGCGATCCACGGCGATGATCGCAAACCGTGCCGGCATTCGTCCCTCCCGGTGCAGATCGAAAAGGGACGGAATCAGCTTTCGCCAGGTCAGATCGCCCGCGCCGCCGAAAATCATGATGATTGCGGGAAAAACAGCCATGGCGGCCTACTCTTTCTCCCACTGGGTGTGAAACGTGCCTCTGGCGTCGGTCCGCTCATAGCTGTGCGCGCCGAAGTAATCTCTCTGGGCCTGGATGAGGTTGGCCGGCATCCATTCGCTTCGGTACGCGTCCAGGTAGCCGAGAGACCCCATCAGTGCGGGCGCCGGGATGCCCCACTGCGCGGATGCGCACACCACGGCACGGAGGCTTTCCTGCCGCGCCATGACGGCATCTCCGAGGGCGGGATCCAACAGCAGGTGTGACAGGTCCGGCGCCGCCCGGACCGGCTCCAATACACTGGCACGGATGATGCAGCCTCCGCGCCAGATGCGCGCAACGCTTTCCAGGGACACATGGTAGGAGTAGGTCTGGGAAGCTTTCCATAGCTGGGCCATGCCCTGGGCAAAGGTGAGGATCGTGCCGGCGTACAGAGCATCACGCAACTGCGTCAGAACGGAATCGCGATTGCCTGAAAAACGTGGACCCGTCCTCACAAGCCTCCTGCTCAAGGCTTCGCGTTCGTTTTTGAAGGCAGAAAGATTTCGCATTGCGACGGCTGCATCTATCGTAGGCACGGGCACCTGCACATCCATGGCATCCTGCGACATCCACATTCCTGTGCCTTTCTGCCTGGCCTCATCGAGAATCACGTCAATGAGCCGTGTGCCGGTCTTTTCATCGACCCGACGAAAAATCTGCACGGCGATTTCAATGAGGTAGGAGCTGAGCTCACGCTGATTCCAACGGTCGTACACATTGCCCATCTCATCGTCCGTCAGCCCCAGCCCCCGCTTCATCATGTCGTAGGTTTCCGCGTTCATCTGCATCAGCCCGTATTCAATGCCATTGTGGATCATTTTGACGTAGTGCCCCGCCGAGCCCGGGCCAAGCCAGCTGACGCACGGTTCGTTGTCCACCGGCGCTGCAATTGCCTCGAAGATCGACTGCACGCGCGCGTATGCTTCCGCCGGGCCGCCGGGCATGATGCTCGGGCCGTGACGGGCCCCGTGCTCACCTCCGGAAACGCCCACACCGAGGAATTGGATTCCGCGCGCCGCCAGTGTGCGGGACCGGAGGTCTGTATCGGTGAAATGAGAGTTGCCTCCGTCAATGAGAAGATCTCCCGGGGTCAGAAAAGGCAGGAGATCCCGAATCACGGCATCGACAGGGGCCCCGGCCGGAACAAGCATCATGACCGTGCGCGGTGCGCACAACAGGCCGACGAACTTCCTTGTATCCTCCGCGCCACGAATGTCACGTTCTTTTGATTCCTGGCGCAGGGCCTCGACCTTGGCCGCATCTTTATCATAGCCCGCGACCGAGAAACCGTGGCCGGCCATGTTCTGCAGAAGATTGCGCCCCATGGCGCCCAAACCGACCATGCCGATCGCTGGCTGAGAACGCACGACTATTTCCTGGACAGCCTGACAATCAGGACAATCAGCAGGACCACTACCAGCACGCCGATCACCGGCCAGATCCACATCCAGCCGCTTGTCCAACCGCCCATCCATCCGAACGCAGAGTTCATCATACACGCTCCTTTCGCTGCCCCCGCACTATCCCACCATCCGGTACACCTGATTGTTCATATCCCTGCTCACGTGGAACCGCCCCACTTCCAGTTGCGGATTTCCGGCAGATCCTCGCCGTGCGTGTTGATGTAGTGCCTGTGCTCGATCAGCTTGTCCTGAAGCTGCTGTTTCAGGTAGACGCCCGTGTCCCCGGTCCGCGGCACGCGGTCGATAGTGTCCATCACGAGGTGGAAGCGGTCCAGTTCGTTCAGCACCGTCATGTCAAACGGCGTGGTGATGGTGCCCTCTTCCTTGTAACCGCGCACGTGGATGTTGTCGTGATTTGTGCGGCGGTACGTCAGCCGATGGATCAACCAGGGGTAGGCATGGAAGGCGAAGATGACCGGCGTATCTGTTGTGAACAGCTCGTCGAAATCCGTGTCGCTCAATCCGTGCGGGTGCTCGGTGCGCGGCTGCAGCTTCATGAGGTCCACGACGTTGACCACCCGTATCTTCAGGTCCGGCAGGTGTACGCGCATCAGGGAGACAGCGGCAAGTGTTTCCAGGGTGGGCACGTCGCCGCAGCACGCCATGACCACGTCCGGCGCAACGCCCTGGTCGTTGCTGGCCCACTGCCAGATCCCGATGCCCTCGCTGCAGTGTGCGACGGCGGCCTCCATGGTCAGCCACTGCGGCGCCGGGTGTTTGCCGGCAATCACGACGTTCACGTAATGGCGGCTGCGCAGGCAGTGGTCCATCACCGACAGCAGGCAGTTTGCATCCGGTGGAAGGTAGACACGCACGACCTCGGCCTTCTTGTTCACGACGTGGTCGATGAAACCGGGATCCTGGTGGGTGAAGCCGTTGTGGTCCTGGCGCCACACATGCGAGGCCAGCAGGTAGTTCAGCGATGCGATCTTCCGCCGCCACGGCAGGTGCGACGTGACCTTCAGCCACTTGGCGTGCTGGTTGAACATCGAGTCCACAATGTGAATGAACGCCTCGTAGCAGTTGAAAAGGCCATGTCGTCCGGTGAGCAGGTAGCCCTCCAGCCAGCCTTCGCATTGATGCTCACTGAGCATTTCCATCACGCGCCCCGCCGGCGCCAGGAACTCGTCATTCGGCATGGTCGCGGCGTCCCATTGGCGCGCGGTAACTTCAAAGAGCGCTTCCAGGCCATTGGAGAGTGTCTCATCAGGGCCAAAGATCCTGAAGTTCCGCTGCTCATCATTCAGCCGCGCCACGTCGCGCAGGAAGCCCCCGAGCACGTGCGTGTCCCCCATGCCGGGCGCCCCGGGCGACGGCACGTCGATGGCATAGTCGCGGAAATCCGGCATGCGCAGGTCGCGAAGCAGAATGCCGCCGTTGGCGTGGGGATTCGCGCCCATGCGCCGGTCACCCCTGGGTGCCAGCTCCGCCAGATCCGGTTTCAAGCGGCCCTGCTCGTCAAAGAGCTCCTCCGGCCGGTAGCTCTTCAACCACTCTTCCAGGAGCTTGAGGTGTTCGGGATGCGTTGCCGGGTCGGAGAGCGGCACCTGGTGCGCGCGGAAGGTGCCTTCGACCTGCAGGCCATCAACGATCTTCGGGCCCGTCCAGCCCTTCGGGGAGTTGAGAACGATCATCGGCCAGCGTGGACGCGCGGCGGCGCCATGGACCCTGGCCTCCTGCTGGATTCTCCTGATCTCCTCCACCACCGTGTCCAGCGTCGCAGCCATGGCCTCATGCATCGGCCCGGGCTCGCGACCTTCCACGAAGTAGGGTGTCCACCCGTAGCCGCGGAGCAATTGTTCCAATTCCTCCCGGGTAATGCGGGCAAGAATGGTCGGGTTGGAAATCTTGTAGCCGTTGAGATGCAGGATTGGCAGGACCGCGCCGTCCGTCACAGGATTGAGAAACTTGTTTGAATGCCACGCGGTGGCCAGCGGTCCGGTTTCCGCCTCGCCGTCCCCGACGACGCAGGCAGCGATCAGATCGGGATTGTCGAACACCGCGCCGAACGAATGACTGAGCGAATAGCCCAGCTCCCCGCCTTCGTGAATGGAGCCCGGACACTCCGGTGACGCGTGGCTGGGTATTCCTCCTGGAAATGAAAACTGGAGAAAGAGTTTCCGAAGCCCCGATTCGTCCTGGCTTATATCGGGATATACTTCGCTGTAGGTGCCCTCGAGGTATGTGTTGCCCACCACGGCCGGGCCGCCGTGCCCGGGGCCCGAGATGTAGATCATCTGGAGGTCGTACTTCTTGATGACCCGGTTCAAGTGCACGTAGATGAAGTTCTGCCCGGGTGTCGTGCCCCAATGTCCCAGCAGCATGTGCTTCACATCCGCGAGCGCCAGGGGCCGTTTGAGCAGCGGATTGTCATACAGATAGATCTGGCCCACCGACAGATAGTTGGCAGCACGCCAGTAGGCATCCATCCTGTGGAGAAGCTCCGGCGAGAGTGTGTGTGTTTTCATGTCAATCCTAGTGAAGCCAGTTTGGCGCACGTCGAGGTGCGGTCCGTGTGAAGAATGCTTCGAATCCCCAAACCTTCCGCAACCTGGACGAACATCGGGGTATTTTCGATGTACACCACATTCCGGGCCGGTGTCTGGGCGATGTCCAGCGCAAGCCGAAAGATGTCCGCATCGGGCTTGCGGACGTGAACGAAGCAGGAAGAAACAAAAGAATCCACAAACTCGTCCAGCTTGAACTTCCTGATTCGGTGCGAATTCAGTTCCCGTGCCTCGTTGCTGACCACGACGATCTTCAGCCCACGGCGGATTTTGAGCTGAGCGACCAGCTCTATCATCCCGGGGTAAGGCTTCGATTGCGCGAACATGAAGCGCCGGAACTGGGCCCGTGTGAACGGCCGCTTCTTATAGAAAACCACCCGGCCCAGATACTCTTCAAGCGTGAGCTTTCCCTCCTCGTAGGTGTCGAAAGTCAGGTGATGCCTCTCCTCCATCTCGGCCGGCTCCAGCTTGAAGCTTTTCGCCGCCCGTCCTCGGGCCTGGTGATCCCACCCATTGGTAAGCAGGACACCGCCGATATCCAGAAATAGAGCCGTGACCGGGATCGCGCTTTTCATCCGGGCCTTTTCAATTCAGTGTGCTGCGCCTGCCGGTTCGCCTGTCGAGCCAGGAGTATGGCGCTCGATCGGGCACCCAGGCGGAACGTCTGAGGGTCGTTCAAGAGCGGCTCCCCGCCCGCATCAAACAGGTCATGCAGCGCGTCGGCAGAGGTGTCGACGGCCACATGCCAGAGAGTCCCAGGAGGCGCGGGGGGCACGCCGAAATCGACCGCGTCCTGGCCGGCGTTGAACATCAGGCAGAGCGTGCTCTTTTCGTCTTCATGGATCAGGCACGCGAACTGCTTTTCTTTCGGGTCAGACCAGCTGGGCAATCCTCCCTGCGGGCCGAACCAATGGATCTCGGCGTCCGTGTAGAATTGCTCTTTGCTCAGAATCGGATGGGCGCGGCGAAAAGCGATCATTCCGCGGGTGAAGCGGAAGATTTCCTTGTGCTGCTCCAGGCGTTTCCAGTCATGCCAGCTGGTTTCGTTGTCCTGGCAGTACGCGTTGTTGTTGCCCGCCTGCGTGCGGCGAAACTCGTCCCCGCCCAGCAGCATTGGCACCCCGCGCGAGATGAACAGGGTCAGAAGGAGATTCTTGATCTGGCGCTTCCGGAGAGACTCGATTGCCGCGTCCGTTGTCTCTCCTTCAAAGCCATTGTTCTGGCTGAAATTGGCCTCGGCGCCGTCGTGGTTGTTTTCTCCGTTTGCCTGGTTGTGCTTGTCGCGAAAGCTCACGAGGTCGTTGAGAGTGAAGCCGTCGTGGCAGGTGACAAAGTTGATGCTGCTCTCAGGGCCTTTGCCGGACCTGGCGTACATGTCGGCGCTGCCGCAGATGCGGCTGGCGGACACTCCGAGCATCCCCTCATCGCCGTTCCAGAAGCGGCGGAGATCATCCCGGTAACGGCCGTTCCACTCGGCCCAACGACACCCTGAAAAACTCCCCACTTCATACGCTCCGGCGGCATCCCATGCCTCGGCGATGAGCTTCACGTCCCGCAAGAGCGGGTCCTCGGCGATCCGCTCCAGAAGCGGGGGATTGCCCAGCAACCTGCCGGAACGGCCCCGACCGAGCACCGCGGCCAGGTCAAAACGAAATCCGTCGATATGCATTTCAACCACCCAGTAGCACAAGGCGCTCAGGATGTGATCCCGCACAACGGGATGGTTGGCATTGACGGTGTTGCCGGTACCGGTGAAGTCCCTGTACGAACGCTTATCTTCGGCCAGCATGTAAAAGATCGCGTTCTCGATCCCGCGGTAGCTGAGTGTCGGTCCCTGTTCGTTTCCCTCCGCCGTATGATTGAATACCACGTCCAGGATCACCTCGATGCCGGCGCTGTGAAAGGCCTGCACCATTTCCTTGAACTCCAGCTTCTGCTGACCCAGGCCTCCGGCACTGCTGTAGGAAGCCTTGGGCGCGAAGAAAGCCACAGGATCGTAGCCCCAGTAATTCCTGAGCGGTTGATTTGTCTGCGGATTCCTGCGGGCAAGGGAGGTTTCATTGAACTCCTGCACAGGCATCAGTTCCACGGCCGTCACCCCTAATTCTTTAAGATAAGGGATCTTTTCAATAAGGCCACGGTACGTGCCGGGATGCTCGACACTGGAGCTTGAATGGATTGTGAAACCGCGCACGTGTAGTTCATAGATGACCATCTTCGACCAGGGAAGCCTGGGCGGACGGTCCCCTTGCCAGTGAAAATGCTCCTGCGTGAATACGCATTTCGGCATGGACCCGGCATCATCGACCGTCGAAAGCACCCGGTCTCCGCCGGACGCGGACGGGTCCTCTCCCCGGGCCGGGCCGAAGTCCCATGTGAGCTTCTGCGAAATCGCCGTTGCAAAAGGGTCCAGGAGGAGCTTGTGGAAATTGAATCGAAGTCCTTCCGCTGGCTTATACGGACCGTCCACACGATAGGCATAGAGTTGACCGGGACGAATCCCCTCAACCCAGATGTGCCACACATCACCCGTGCGGTTGCGCAAAGGATCCATCTCGATGACCCGTGCGGCTGCGGCATCCTCGGGATGATCGAAGAGCTCCAGCCGCACGCGGCTGGCGTGTCGGCTGATGAACGAAAAGTTCACCCCTTCGCCGTGGGGGGAGGTCCCCAGCGGCAGCGGCACACCAACCCGAACGTCGGCTCGCTCCGACGCATGGGCCGCCTGATCATGCTGCGCGGGCTCGTTCGTTTTTTTCACAGGCCCTGCCTTCACTTCTGCCAGAGGATCGGACCGATCTCCAGGGGCACGCTCACGCCGTCGTAATGCGGTATGATGCGGGCCGTAAAGTCCGCCGCAGGACGAGTTGCGGATACCGACGCGCGATATGTCTCCCCACGCGATCCGCCCGCCGGTGTCGAAACATGCGTCATCACCTGTCGGATGGGACCGTCGCCATTGAGCCCATTGGCATACAGCTCGACGCGAACGACATTCGGATCGAGGCTGTTGAGATACACCTCCGCCTCAATGATGTGCCGGGCAGCATTCGTATGTACCTTCACTTCCCCAAAGCGGAGCGCGGCCCATTTCTCTTTCAGAGCATGTTCCCAGGCGACGATATGCCTGCCCCCTTCGCCTTTTTCTGCGGTGCGCACGCGGCAGGCGGCGGCAGCCGGAAGATAGAACAGCTCGGTGTATTCGCGGACCACGCGGTTGGTGGAAAAGAGCGGCGTCAACCGCGCCATGCTCTCGCGCATGCGCGCAATCCAGGCAGCGGGGATGCCGTCCTTGTCCCGCGCGTAAAACTCGGGGATCACCTCGCGCTCGAGCAGATCATAGAGCGCCGCGGATTCCGCACCGTCCCACAAAGGATCGTCGTCGTGCTCCCTGCCGTCCCCCAGCACCCATCCCACTTCAGGCGTGTATGCTTCGGCCCACCACCCGTCCAATTCGGAGAGATTGATGCCTCCATTGACGAGCACCTTCATACCGCTTGTTCCGCTCGCTTCCCAGGGCCGCCGCGGCGTATTGATCCACACATCCACTCCCTGTACCAGGCGCTCGGCCAGCAGCATGTCGTAGTCGCTGAGGAAGATGACGTGCGCTCGCACCTCGGGCCGCCGGCTGAAGCGTACCCATTTCTGAATCAAGGCCTGTCCCGTCTGATCCGCCGGATGGGCCTTGCCGGCCATGATGAGCTGAGCCGGATGCTCTGGATTGGACAACAGGCGAAGCAGTCGATCCGGATCATGCAGGAGCAGGTTGGGTCTCTTGTAGGTGGCGAAGCGGCGCGCAAATCCCAGCGTCAGGACGCGGGGATCAAAAAGATGCTTCGCCCCGTCAACCTCATCAGTTGACGCGCCGGAGGCGGCCAGCTCCCGCGAGAGCTGCGTGCGGGCATATTCGACAAGAGACGTACTGGCCGCGGAGCGGAATTTCCACAGCCGGGCGTTGGAGATGCCGCGAATGCCCTGCTCCAGGTTCTCCGTTTCGCCCAGCCAACGGTCCTTTCCACAGGCTTCCGTCCATAGCTCGTCGGCCTCGGGGGAGTCCCAGCTCGGCATGTGGACCCCATTGGTCACGTGTCCGATGGGCACGTCAGCCTCAGGCCACTGCGGAAAGAGGGGCCCGAAGAGATGCCGGCTCACCTCCCCGTGCAATCGACTCACGCCGTTCACCGACCCGCTCCCCCGGATGGCAAGATAGGCCATGTTGAAGCTTTCCGACGAGTCATTCGGGTTCTGTCGGCCGAGGGCCATGAAATCATGGAGTGCCAGACCGAGTTTCCCCTCCGCGTAGTGTTCGAAATAGAGCTCGATAAGGGCGGGCGGGAATCGATCGAAGCCGGCCGGCACCGCCGTGTGCGTAGTAAAGAGATTGCCGGAGCGCGTGGCGGCCAATGCGACGTCGAAGGCTTGACCTGTCTCGGCCATGAAGCTGCGCGCGCGTTCCAGGACGGCAAAGGCCGCATGTCCTTCATTCAGATGACAGACTTCGGGCCGGATCCCGAGCGCCGCGAGCAGCCTCCAGCCTCCTATGCCGAGGAGAATCTCCTGCTGGAGGCGCAGTTCCAGCCCTCCCCCGTACAACTGGCTTGTGATCCCGCGCTGGACGGGCGCGTTCGCCGCGTCGTTGCTGTCCAGGAGATAGAGTGTCGCTCTGCCCACCTGCGCCTGCCACGCGCGCAGCCAGACCGCGCAGCCGGGCAGCCCGATTTCCAACCGCAGCAGCTCGCCGTTGGGCTGGCGCACGGGTGTGATCGGCATCTGCCCCGGGTCGTTGTAGGGATAGAACGCCTGCTGCGCCCCGTCCCTGTCGATTGCCTGCCGGAAGTAGCCCTGCTGATAGAGCAGTCCCACGCCGATCACCGGCACTCCCAGGTCACTGGCGGCTTTGAGCTGATCGCCGGCCACATTGCCGAGACCTCCCGAATAGATCGGGAGGGACTCGCTCAACATGAACTCCATGCTGAAATACGCGACGCACGTCAGGTTGGACCGGGGATACTTGCGTTGAAACCAGGCGGGCGCCGCGGCGGCACGCTCCCCGGACTGCACATGGGCATCCACCATGTCGCGGAAGCGGGGATCGGAGAGCACGCGCGTGAGCGTGTCTCGTGACGCCGTCTGCAGGACGCCCCAGGGGTTGTGCGTAAGCTCCCATTGCACGGGATCGAGCTCGCGCCACACTTCATCGGCGCAATGATTCCACGACGCGCGCAAGTCCAGTGCAAGCCGTGCGAGCGAATCGAACCCCTCGACGCCCGCGGGTGCGGAACCTTCGGCTGGCTTCCTGACATTGGTTTCTTTTATCATGTCTTCCCTTTCATATTCGCCCCCAGGGCTTTCCCGACAATCGCCTCGGCTTCCTCCAGGATGCGGCGCAGATGATCCTCTCCCCGAAAGCTCTCGGCGTAGATTTTGTAGATATCCTCCGTCCCGGAAGGCCGCGCCGCGAACCATCCGCTTTCGGATACCGCTTTCAACCCGCCGATGGGTGCACCGTTGCCCGGGGCCTGCGTAAGGATTGCCTGGATTCTTTCTCCCGCCAGGTCCGTTGCATGGACTTGATCCGGAGAAAGCTTCTTGAGGATTTCTTTCTGGGAGGGAGTAGCCGGTGCTTCGATGCGGTCATAGGCAGGCTCACCGAACTGGCGTGTGAGCTCGGTGTATACCTCACCCGGGTCGCGGCCCATTCTCGCCGTGATCTCCGCCGAAAGCAAAGCAGGGGCGATCCCGTCCTTGTCCGTCGTCCACACTTCGCCATTGCGACGGACGAACGAGGCCCCCGCGCTCTCCTCTCCTCCAAAGGCAAGTGAGCCGTCATACAGGCCGTCCACGAACCACTTGAAGCCTACAGGCACCTCGTAGAGCTTCCGACCCACTTTTGCAGTGACGCGATCGATCATCTGGCTGCTCACCACGGTCTTCCCCACTGCAGCCGCGGAGGGCCAATCCGGACGGTGCTGGACAAGGTAGAAGATTGCGACCGCAAGATAGTGATTGGGCGGCAGCAGCCCCGCGCTCCTGGTGACGATACCGTGCCGATCATGGTCGGTGTCGCACGCAACGGCGATATCGAAACGATCCTTCAGATCGATCAAGCCCTGCATGGCGTAGGTCGAGGAGGGGTCCATCCTGATCTGGCCGTCCCAATCCGCCGTCATGAAACGGAATGTCGGATCGACGATCGTGTTGACGACGGTCAGGTTGATCTCGTAGCGTGCGGCAATCGCCCCCCAGTAATGAACCCCCGCGCCGCCAAGCGGGTCCACGCCAAGCCCTATATGGGCGCCGCGGATGACATCCATGTCGATCACGCTTTCCAGATCGTTGACATACGCATTCAGGTAGTCGTGCCGGTGCGTTGTGGAAGCCGTGAGCGCCTTCTGGTAGGGAATGCGTTTCAACCCTCGAAGGCCCGTTTCGAGAAATCCGTTCGCCTTCGCTTCGATCCAGGAAGTGACCGTGGATTCCGCCGGTCCGCCGTTGGGGGGATTGTACTTGAACCCGCCGTCACGCGGCGGATTGTGTGACGGCGTGATGACTATCCCGTCCGCGCATCCTTTCACGCGTCCACGGTTGTACGTGAGGATGGCATGGGAGACGACAGGAGTCGGGGTGTATTCGTCGGCCTCTGCGATCATGACGTCCACCCCGTTCGCAGCCAGAACTTCCAGGGCGCTTGCCATCGCCGGCACGGAGAGTGCATGCGTGTCCATGCCAAGGAACAGCGGACCGTCGATATGCTGCTGCTTTCGGTACAGGCAGATGGCCTGGCTGATAGCAAGGATATGCCGCTCATTAAAGGCCTTTTCGAAGGAGGAACCACGATGCCCTGACGTGCCGAATGCGACCCTTTGAGAAGACACGGAAGGGTCAGGAACGTCGGCGTAGTAGGCCGTCACAAGCCGGGGTACGTCCACCAGCATTTCCGGCTTGACCGGTTTTCCTGCGAAGGGACTTATTGTCATCGTAGTAAGAGATTGGAAAAAACCCTTCACCCTTCTGTGCGGTATTTCACATAGCGCGTCTTCCTGCGCACTGGAAGTCTCCCCATGGGCGGCTCAAAAAAAACCGCGTGTGTGCGCTATCGCACAGAAATGCGCAGCAATTGCGCTTCCGCCTCTCGGAGGCATCGCGACTGTACGGGCAGAACCCCTGCGG
>Ga0265338_10003541_pt1 | contig 21860 bp, 26 predicted proteins | sample 42126metaG_FD_193579 | JGI IMG/M metagenome (GOLD analysis project Ga0265338, IMG submission 193579) | Rhizosphere microbial communities from Carex aquatilis grown in University of Washington, Seatle, WA, United States - 4-21-26 metaG | ecosystem: Host-associated > Plants > Roots > Rhizosphere... | reverse complement strand
CCGTCGAGCTATCCTTTCGCGCCGTCAGCACAGACACAGCATAAGCCTGCGCCAAGCGGCTGCGGAAGACGCCGCCACGACAGATGAAAAGAATCTTGGTAGTCGACATGCGCTACTTCTTTGTCGCGGTCAGAAAACCGATCACGATCGCCGTCCACCAGAAGAGCTGCGAGACACTGATGCCCCAGAACGACTTGAGCTTGTACGACAGCGGGGTGTCGACGAATTTCTTGTCGCCGAGCCGCTTGGTCTCGAGTCGGATGAAGTGCAGATAGATGCCGTTTAGGCCGACGATCACCACGCCAGAGAGTTTGATGTCAGTCAGTACGTGATGTAAATTCGGTCGCAGAAATAAGCCGCTGACGATCAAACCGCCATAACCCAGCCAGATCAGCGGCTGCGTCACACCGGTGAAATTCAGCAGATCGCGCGTGCTGCGCTTGCCCAGCACCCACAGCAGACCGCAGATATCCGTGGCGATCACCGCGCCAAAGCCAATTGTCACCGAAACGAGGTGGAAAAATAATGCCCAATGCATGGCTACATTCTATCGTATGAAAGGCCGAAAGAGAAGAATGAGCGTGATATAATAAATCTGCATGAAAGACCTCCCCGAACCCTCCTTCGTCTACAACCCCAACGACAACCATCACAAGAAGCCGCGCAACCCGGCGGTGCGACATCAGCTCGAAGTCCTCAACGGTGCCGATGCGCCAGGTGGACGTCGTGGTAGACACAGCCGCACTAGCCGCCAATTGAACAAAAAAGCGACACGCGGCGACCAACCGTCCGGCCACAAACGCGCCTGGAAAAAATATGTACTCATCGTCTTCGCAGTATTGTTCAGTCTGGGCGTAATCTTCGCTCTCTATCTGGTAATGCACGTCACCAAGATCTCGTCGCGACCATTCTCACTGACCAGCAAGCTCGATGGCGAGTCGACCGGCCGGGTCAATATCCTGCTGCTCGGCGTCGGCGACCCGGAGCATGACGGCGCCAAGCTCTCGGACACCAACATCGTCCTCAGCCTCGACACCCAGACCCACCAGGCTGCACTGATCTCGCTGCCACGCGACATGCAAGTTAGTATCCCCGGTCACGGCCAAGACAAGATCAACGCCGCCGACTCTTACGGCGATGTCCCTCTCGCCCGCCAGACCGTCGAGAATCTGCTTGGCATCAAGATCAATTATTACGTCAAGATCAACTTCACCGGTCTGAAAGAGATCGTCGACGACGTCGGCGGTATCGACGTCACCAACACGACATTGCTATACGACCCGGAATTCCCCTGCGACTCGCCCGACACCAAGATCTGCGGCTACCGGTTGGCGCCCGGTCAGTATCACCTCGACGGCGACGCCGCGCTGAAGTACGCCCGCTGCCGCAAAGGTACCTGTGGCAGTGACTTCGGCCGCGACACCCGCCAGCAGCAAGTCCTGCAAATCGTCGCCAAGAAGGCCTTGACCCTACCCAATCTGGTCAATCCGGCCAAATTCAACGCCTTACTCAGTACCGTCAGCAACAATGTCACCACCGATCTGTCGCTGACGAACATGACGCGACTCTATAATCTGTCGAAGCAATACAACATCAGCAATCCGATCCAGGTGGTGTTTGACACCTCGCCCGGCGGTTATCTGGCGCAGTCGCCGTACAATTCGAACCTGATACCGGCCAGTGGCAACTACACTTCGCTCGCCCGCCTGGTCCAAAACGTCTTCACTCTCGGTCCGATTTACCAGGAGCGGCCACAGATCGTGATCGAAAACGGCACCACCACCGTCGGCATCGGCGGCAAGTTCATGCAATCGCTGACTGATGCAAACGCGCCGATCGTGGTCGACAGCGTCATGAACGCTGCCCTGCACACTTACGCGACCACGCAGATCATCGATTACAGCGGCGGCAAGATGTCCAAGACAATCGCCTATCTGCAGAAGCAGCTGGGTCTCGGCAGCACCATCAAGGCCACACCCGCTACGCCCGCGCAGCTCGCCACCAGCAAGGGTGCCAGCTTCGGTGTGATCGTGATCCTCGGCGCTGATTATGCCACCAAGGTCAGTCCGGCGACTACGACTTCGCAATAGCCAACCGATTTCACCCCGAAATTTGCCCGGCCGGCAACTTCTTGGTCGGTGAGGGTGCCACGATATTGATGCCGCTGTAGGTATATCGCAACGTCGTAATCGGACCGCTATCCAATTGTATAGTGCTCTGGCGCAACAGATAATCCGATGTGTCAAACCAGATGTACTCCTGATAACTCTCGCCGACGAAGCTGATCTGGTACTTCAAGCAGTTCGATGGCTGACTCGAGCCGCTGTCATTGCCGCTCGAGTCACCACATTTACCCTGTGACACGAAGTGGTAGCTTGGCTTGGTGTCGGGGTGGTTAGCGTCAGGGTTGGTGTTGAATTGGAAGCTCTTCTCAGTGGCTGGCTGGGCGGCCGTGGTGCTGGTCTGCTGCCACCATTTGCCATCAGTGTAGTCCTTGGTATAGCTCGTATTGCCGATGGTGATGAGGTCTGCGGTTGATTTGCCGGCTGTCGTCGTGCTGAGCAGCGTCTTGTCGTCACCTGACAGCTCGAAAGTCGTCACCACTGTCTGCCCGGCCATGTTTGTGCTGGTAGAAGTGATGGCGTAGGTCTTCTGATTGGGCCAGTTGTTCAGAAACTTGCACAGCGAGGCGTCGTCGTAGCTGCAGTTGGCGTTGAAAACCTGAACCGGCCCGAGATGGAAACTACCACTGGTACGCGAGTGGCGCACGATCAAGTACCAAGTCGGCACGACGAGGATGATGGCTACGCCGACGACCAGCCCGAGCATTCTGATCAGAACCGCACGTGACACATGGCGCGGTTTCACCCCCTTGGCGGCGGGTTGATGTTCGAGAGGCTCCGGCTCAAATGAGTCCATATTTCGTGTTTATCATACCTGGTGATGGCGATTTTCTCAAGTCGCAGAAGGCCTGCCAAGCTTAAGCGTTTGGTGTTTGTTTGTTTTTTGTACTCTAGGTATAATGAAAGCATGGCAAAACCCGCGAAATCTACTCCAGTCCCAACTCAAAACGAGTCAGATTCAGTCGCTCCCCTAGCCGACCGGCTTCGGCCGCAAAATCTCGACCAAGTCGTCGGCCAGGAGCACATCGTCGGCCGCGACAAGTTCCTGCGCAGCGTCATCGAACGTGGCGCACCAGTCAGCATGATTCTGTGGGGCCCGCCCGGTAGCGGCAAGACCACTCTGGCGCGGATCATTGCTCGATCTGGCGACTTCGAGTTCCACGAAATCTCGGCCGTCACCTCCGGCCTGGCCGACGTCAAGAAGATCATCACCCAGGCCAAGAATGATCTGGCCGCTGGTCGCCACACCGTCCTCTTCGTCGACGAAATCCACCGCTTCAACAAGGCACAGCAGGACGCCTTCCTGCCCCACGTCGAGGCCGGCACCCTCACGCTGATCGGCGCCACCACCGAGAATCCCAGCTTCGAGGTCATCGGTCCGCTGCTGTCACGCAGTCGAGTAGTAGTGCTCGAGCCGTTGTCGCACGAGCAGATCATCGAGATTATCCGGCGCGCTATCACCGAGACCGGCACGAAAAACATCTCCGCAGACGCTATCGACGTCCTGGCCGAGCTGTCGGGCGGTGACGCCAGGATGGCGCTCAATGGCCTCGAGACTGCCGCCCGCATCCGTCGGCGTGGCACCAAGATCGGCGTCGAGACCATCAAGCAAGCTATGCAGCAGCTGAGCCTGCATTATGACAAGACCGGCGAGTATCATTACAACCTGATCTCGGCCTTCATCAAGAGCATGCGTGGCGGTGCGGTCGACGCGGCCCTCTACTACATGACGCGGATGCTCCAATCCGGCGATGATCCCAAGTTTATCGCCCGCCGGATGGTGGTTTTCGCTTCCGAAGACATCGGCATTGCTAGCCCGGGCGCGCTCAATCTGGCCGTCTCGACCTTCCTGGCCGTCGAGCGAGTTGGTATGCCGGAGTGCCAATACGCGCTCTACCAATGCGCCATCACGCTGGCCCGCAGCCGCAAGAATCGCTCGGTGGCCGACGCTATAGGTGCGAGCTTCGAGGCTGTGCGTCAGTATCCGACCGCGCCGGTGCCACTCCATCTGCGCAACGCACCGACCAAGCTGATGAAGGAACTCGGCTACGGCAAAGATTACAAATGGCGGGCCGGTTTCGAGCACGCCGAGGGCTTTCTCCCCGAGGAGTTGGGCGATGTCAGGATTTATCGGGAAGAATCGAGCGAGGGCTAATACCCCGTCGGTGGTTTCGTGCGATCAGTAATTCTTTCGAGCTTGAGCGCCTTGATCTCAGTGTAAATCCGTGCGACTTCGGCCCGGATTCGCGCGGTGTCAGCGCCGCGTTCTCCCTCCACTTGATGCAGCACCTCTTCGACAGCTGCCGACCAATTATTCTTGTGCTTGGTGTTGATGTCCTTCCAAGGGATGTCGGCCAGCCATGTGGCGACTTGATGATCATAATCTATGACACCACTAGCAAGCAAAACAGCCATGATTGGGTAACCAATCTGGCCGGTGTAGAAGCTCGAATTGTCATTGCTGCTGGCCGACCGAGTCTCGGCATCATAGTGAACTGTATAATATTTGTGACCGCTCGAGGAGTAGACTTTGGCCTGAATACTTTTGTTGCCCTCGAAGCGTACGCGACCGCTGGCCACCGCCGCCAGCGCCTCATAGACCTTGTCTTCAGGTGGGATTTTCCACTTCATGAGTTCATTATACATACAAAAAAGCGAGCCGCAGAAGATCCATCTTCTGCAACCCGCGGGTGTTTGTCCGAGCGTCCGAGCTGAGGATTACTTACTAGTACTGCATCGATCGAATCGTGGCGCTTGCGAATACCTACCAATGACCGAGTGAACCACATTGGCGGCAGTCACCGCACCGGCAGCAATCAAGAGTCTTCGAGCGAGTTTGGGCACGAGCAATTGTCCTTCCACTAGAGACGAATCTTACTGAGCGCACTGAAGAAGAGCTCAAAAGGCCTTGTCGCGAGGTCGATGAGATCTTTCAACACTCGTGGCATCACTCCTCACTTCGGTAGAGAAACATTTGGGCTACCCGCCGGTCGAGCAGAATCTGTAACTCCCGGATCGGGTAGACGATCGCAGGACAGAGCAAGAGATTTCGGTTATGGTAACGCTTTCTGCGGCTCCTAGCTCTCATTTGATCGATCGCCTGAGAAAGTACACGATGCCTCACGTTCTGTGGGCTGAAAATCGGACTTGCTAATTATAGCACGCAGATAGCTCGGAGCAAGTGCCAGATTACAATGTGATGAGTCAAAGGAAACGTCCCGTGAAACTTCCACGGGACTGGGGCGAATGGGACTTGGGTGCGGACATCATGACTGACGACTGCCACCGCTGGAACGCTTCCTGCCAGATCGAAGCGAGACTTTGGCCGGAGCAGCCTTCTTGGCTGCTTTCTTGCGCCGGGCTTCTTGTCGAGCAGTGTCTTGTCTGACTTGCTTGGCTTGAAACCGCTCTTCGTCGGTAGGTCTAGCTTGCTTGGCGACTTCCTTTGGAGCTCGATTGTCGACCCGAACATATTGCGGTTTTTGGGTCGAATCTGACTCGATTCGCTTCTTGAAGTCGCAGTAAGACTGGGCTGTAGCGCGCTTCAGATCGTCAGCCGGCGCATAGACGACTTGGACTTGATTTGTCCCGTCCTCGAGAGCGATGGAGAGGATCCTCAGTGTCACACCGGACTTACGCCGATGACGCCAGAGCGAATTGACCGGCACCCTCTTGCGAGCGGTGGCCAGTAGATCGTCTTTGCCTTCGTCGCTGAGCCCAGCATCTGGATCGGTATCCGCGTTGGGACCCACCAAGGGCTCAAAATCACAGCGGTCGTTGAGCCATTCATCAGTCACGACTTTGCGGACATCGACCTCGAGTCTTTTGAAGTCGCGCTTGAACCCCGAGATGTCGTCGCAGGATTCGCAAGTTCGCGAGCTCTTTATCGCACTCAGCGCAGTCGTAATGTAGCTGCTAGCCGGGAACTGCTTGCGATCACGGCCCACGGTGCTTGGCTCGGTACTTACCGTTGTTTGCTCGCCGCAATTTCGGCAGCGCATTTCCACCTTGAGACGGAATTTGACAACTCTCTTGCTGGGCGAATCAACCGTAGTGGTGGTGACTGGTGTGAAATTCACGTACTGCATGATACTCACCCCTTCGTGAGATGCTGGATGTAACTCGATGTACTCAGCCGTTTGTTGGCTGCGAGTTGACTTGGCACGATCGACCACTCGACCCAGCGCAAATCAGCTCGCAGACTGCAAATTGCTCGAAATCTGACTTTTCCTTACAAAAAACCGCCTCTCGGCGGCCGCCTCACCCATTTCTCTGCATCAGACTCGTGATATCTCAACTATACTACCGATTCCCCGGCGGTTCTGTCAAATCTCGAGCCTGATTTGTGCTCACCGTCGCTCGAGGATCAGTAGCAAATCCCCAAATCGCGTTTGTGCAAATATTGCTGGTGATAGTCCTCACCACCCCAGAATGTCGACGCTGGCACCACCTGCGTCACGATCGGATCGTGGTATTTGGCCTGCAAGTCGGCGATGAATTCCTGCGCCACGCGCTGCTGCTCGGCGTCGTGGTAGAAGATCACGCTGCGGTAGTTATCGCCCGCATCCGGACCCTGCCGATTGAGCTCGGTGGGATTAATGTGTTCAAAGAATACTTTGAGAATCGCCTGAAAACTAATTGTGTTCGGGTCAAATGTGATCTGGACGGTCTCGGCATGACCAGTCGTATGTGTGACCACTTGCTCATAAGTCGGGTGGTCGACGTGGCCGCCCTCGTAGCCGACTTCGGTCTTGACCACGCCGTCGAGCGTGCGAAAAACTTCCTCGATGTTCCAGAAGCAACCGCCGCCGAGGTCGGCTTGCTGAGTTTTCGGCGATGTTTTTCTCCGCGCGTCAGCCATCCGACTTCGCCCTCTTCACAAACCGTGCTTGCGGCTTGCCATCGACATCAATCACTTCGAGGAAGTTGTCCACCGGCCGGATCCAGGTCAGATTGGCGCTATAATCGGCCCGATATATCACCGCCGGCTCTTCGGTCTCCTCGATCAGCGCCAGGCCGATGATCGTGTAATCGGCCTCGGGCTTCTTGTAGTGATAGTAGACGTCGCCGACCTTGATCTGACGTTTGGCGTCTTCGAATTTCTCGGTCAGCTCTGCTTGACTGGCGTGTCCCATGTGATTCTCCTTGCCTTCATTATACATGGTGTACAATGAGAGTGATGAACGACTATACACCACCATCAGCCGACGAACTCAAGCACAAGCTCGATCCCGAGACCTACCATGTCACCCAAGAGCGAGGCACCGAGACGCCATTCACCGGCCAGTATTGGGACGAACACACTGATGGGACTTATCATTGCAAGGTCTGCGGACAGAAATTGTTTGCTTCGGGCACGAAATTCGACTCCGGCACCGGTTGGCCGAGCTTCGATCAAGCGATTCCAGGATCAGTGCGGATGATTCCCGATGATTCGGCCGGCATGCACCGGACTGAGGTGGTCTGCAGTCGCTGCGGCGCCCATCTCGGCCACCTGTTCGACGACGGCCCGCGCGAGACCACTGGTCAGCGCTTCTGCATCAACTCAGCTGCTCTCGATCTCGAGAAATCGCCGCCGAAATCATAATACTAAGACTGATGAAGTAGTTTGCTGACCTGATCAGGCTTATTGGTCACAATCATCGAGATGTGCTGGTCGATCAGCTTGCGCTGGGTAGTCATGTCGTCGATCACCCAACTATTGGTCACGAGGTTGTGGCGCAGTAGGCGCTGCACAGCTGCCGGCGCCAGTCGCGTGGCATGCAGACCCCAGACGTCGAAATATTTGCGCCAACCGAAGCCGATGAAGCGCCAACCGCCGAAGAAAAAGAAGCAAAAACAAGCGTCCGGCAGGTATTTCTTGATCCGCCGGCCGGTCCACGGCACGAAACTGCCAAACATGACGTCGTCCTCGATATCGTATTTGTCGACCAGCTGACAGACTTTCTGCTCGAGCTGGCTGAAGAGATTACCGAGGCGGAGATAATTCTTGATGTCGATGACGATCAGCGTCTTGCCGGCGAAGCGGTCAAGAATCTCCTCCAGCGTCAGCACCAACTGACCGTTGGCGGTCGATAGCTGCTTGATCTGCGCGTAGGTCATTTTGTGAATCTGGCCTAAGCCGTCAGTGGTGCGATTGACCGTCGGATCGTGCATGATGACGACGCGGCCGTCGCGACTGAGACGGACGTCAAACTCGATGGCGTCGGCGCCAGCATCGATCGCAGCCTGGTAGGCATCGAGCGTGTTCTCGGGCTGATTGGCGCTGGCGCCACGATGCGCGATGATCAGCGGCTTCTGGTGGGTGACGAGGAATTTATTCATACATTCATAATCGGGTCGTAATATCGGCGAAGAAACCCGTCCGGCCGCTCTGAATTTGCTCGAGCATGACCGACAAACCAGGCGTGAACTGCGACGGATCACAATCCTCGAGCTTACCCCAAAAGCTCTGGCCGTGCAAGTCGCCCGTATCCTTGATCTGACCGCTGACATCATGAGCCCGGAAGACAAAGTAAAAGGTGTGATTTATCAGCTCGGTGGCATCCTCAGCCGAATAATTACGCGAATTAATCTGACCGATGAACTCAAGCTCAGCTTGCAGACCACTCTTCTCAGCCAGCTCACGGGTCGCCGCCACCTCGAGCGTCTCGCCGAAGTGAATTTTGCCGTTGAGTAACCCGACTCGACCACGAATCGGCTGCCGATTGAAGCGATAGAGCAACAGCTCGCCCGGGCGATCCGGATGCTCGGCATACACCGTGGTCCGGCTGACCGGCTGCAGGCGCGTGGTCAGCAGCTCGAAGCTCATAGCGTTGACGTAGCGTAATCCCTTCGGCGTCAGACAGTAGTGGCCGTCGGTCTTGGCGACATAGCCCTGCGCCATCACTGTCTTGAGGTGGTACATGAACTGATTGCTCTCCATGTCGCGCGGCTTGAGCTCGGAGAACCGCAGCTCGTCGTGCAGCGCGAGATTGTAGAGGATCTTGGTCTGCAAATGATGCATGAGACCAGTGTACCAGATTGGCGGCGGATTTCGATCGCGTGGTCAAAACTTATTGACTCAAAAACTCGCGACTAGATGGCAATCTGGCCTCCAGATACGATGAAGGTGTCCGAAGCCGAAGCAGTTTGACAATTTGGAGGCAGAAATGACGCAAGATATAAGTGATCTGATGTCCCGAGTAGATCACGATATGTATTGTGACCCAGGCGTCATCATGGGCACAGAAATGCTCTCAGATGAGTATGGTGATCTGCCGCGCTGCGGCCATCGCCACGATAGTTCTATGAATGACTACTGGAATTGTGAGTTACCTCAAGGACACACTGAGATCAGTTTTCGTAACCATCGTGTCACTTGTACGACTCAGATTGGCGCAGGCCATGCTGAGAGGTATTACCGCAAGCATCCAGACATGGTTGGTGAGTTGACCGCCGATTGGCAAGAGCTACGGAAACGGTGGCAGGCACTGGTAGTTCTCTACAACTGGCTGCGCGACAACAAATTGTCGAAGCGCAAAGGTGGCAATTACGCCTGCGGCAAGTGCGGCTGTCTGGTCGACGACATCTTCGTGCATGTCGATTGGCACACCAGCAACTATGGCGGAGATTCCGCTGCACTCGTGACTGTTTAGGAGGCAAAAAATGACTACAGAAACAATCGAGCTCGAGCGCCGCTGGGTGTTGCCAGGATTACCTGAGTTTCCATCAGGAATTCAGGGCCATCTGACCACAATCAGGCAGCATTATGTGCCGGTGAATGACTTGATGGCTCGTTTGCGGCGGAGTCGCGATATGTTCAGTGGCAACACCCACTATCACCTCACTTTCAAGCAAGGCAGTGGCCTGACGCGGCCGGAATGGGAAGATCAGATCCCGGAGTGGCTCTATTTCGCCATGCGGCAGCAAGCTGTGGGTGCCCTGACCAAGACCCGGATCAAAGTCAGTCTGTCGTGTGCTCATGTCTCGTCGATATTGTTCGATATCTTCACGAGCGAAGGACTGGCCGGGCTATCGATGATCGAAGTCGAAACAATCTACCGAGGCGATACTGACTCTCCTAAGTTTACTGCAGCCAAGAGCCGGCTCAATGATTTCAAGCTCCCATCCTGGGTCGGTGAGGCTCGCGAAGTCACCGAAGATCCGCGCTACCACAACCAAAGCCTGGCCATCAATGGCCGGCCGGAGGAGCCAAAATGACCTTCAAAATCCTGATCGGCGGATACGATGGTGCCGGCAAGAGCACCTTGGCCTGCTCGCTCTATGTCTATCTCTGTATGACCGGCCTCAATGTCGGTCTGCACGAAATCGACCCTTGGAGCGACACGCATGCGCCGCTGCTCGGCCTCAAGAGCTGGGCAGACCGCAAGAAGAACGTGGGTTATGTCGATGCTGATGCCTACAACGCCCACATCAAGCCCTTCGCCCAAGACAGCCGCGAGATCGTCATCGGCGATGTCCAAGGGTGTTATCAGTACGAACACAATCACCTGTGGGCAGGCTTGGCCGATGTCGCTATCCTGGTTTCGCGTCAGCCGACCGAGAAAGATGCCTGGCGAGCCGAGCACGAATCACGCGACATTCCCGGCCCGCAGTCGCGCGAAGGTTGGCGCCAGCTCTTTGCCGCCAATGGCATTAAGACAATTCTGCATGTTGATACCTTGCTGGATGGCCAGAGGCAGCGAGCACTGGCTGATCCGACCGACTGGTATTTCGTACTGCGCGGTCTTGATCGAGCTGTGGTGCCGTTCCATCCAGGCGTTAAGCAACTGGCTGACATACTTTTTCAACTGATATCGCGGCAATAACCCAAACCCGTCAGCTTACCGGCTGGCGGGTTTCTCTATGGCTATTAGCTGATCGACTGCATCCTCAAAATTTCGCACTAGAATCATATTCTTCTGTAATGGTTCGTCCTTATTCCACGGTTTCTCGATGAGATATACCGTCAGACCAATCCCGGCCAGCGCTTCAGCGATATTATAAGTATCATCGAAGGCAACAGTGGCACCAATCTTCTCCGCCACATCTATCTTGAATTTTGTGCTTTTGATATCATCAGGGCGTGGATGAATGGCATCTATGTATGAGGATAGGCCATGTTTCTCGAGCCAGCGTGGTGTGATCGGATGCAGATTAGATTTCCGAGCAGTCGCTAGATGTATCTCATAACCCAAATCCTTGAGAGTCTTCAGAGCTTGCGGCACAAATGGATAAATAGTGATGGCTTCAACTTGCTCGATGTTCGCTAGAAAGTCTTTGACCACCACCTTGTAATCATCTGGTTCATCCTCGCGAAATTTACGCGTCAGCTCTTCGTGATGGTAAGGGCTGTTATGTTTGTCTTTGCCATATTGCAGCATGTGATGACTCGTAGCGGCTAGTGTGTCATCGAGGTCGATTAAAGCGACTTTCTTGTCGCTCATTAGGCTTTAACCTGACTTTTCGCCACCTTCTCCGGCACCGTCGCCGACACCCGCACCTTGCTCCCCCACTCGCACATGCTACCGATGATCGCCTCCAGGCTCTGGCCCTTGCGCGTCAACGCGTACTCGACATGCGGCGGCATCTCGGCAAAGACCTTCTTGCTGATGATCCGATCCTGCTCCATCTGCACCAAGCGCAGGCTCAGCGTCCGCGGACTCATTTGCAAAGTCCGCTGCAGATCATTGAAGCGTTTCGGTCCGCCATCGAGCTCGTAGATGATAGCCAGCGTCCACTTGCTGCCAATCACTTTGAGCGTTTTGGCCAGACCACAGGTTTGTAAATCAGGTTTCATAATGCTTTAAGCGTAGCATAGAAGGCATTATGACGCTATTCTTTCGATAGTGTGATCAGGCACAAAAAAAACGAAGACTTGCTTCGTAAATGATTTCTGTCGGGTGGTGATGAACGCCAAAAGAGGACATCTCTCTTCTGGCTGTAAGCTGATGCTTATTATTCAATTGTGTTCGCAATCCCCTTGCTAGCTATCGCGTCACGTTCCTCTCATACCTTCCCCCTCTTGGTTAATATGCCCCCTCGTAGATGTGTGTTGGCTCCCTCTTGGTTTAGTCGCAATCCGCTCGTTCTTATTTTAGATAGATAGCGCTGGACTAAGTGTGGTGGTCGCCTCCGGCCCGCTCCCTTGAGCATGAATCCATCATAGCGCACTTTGTTTAATTTGTCAATAACTTTCTTCATTTTTGTGATTTATTTCACATTCTTATCTGTTGAAAGTGTGTAAAAACTGTTATATTCTGCTAACGTTAGTAGTAATATCGCAGCAAAGAAAAAGACCCGAGTGAGGCCGGGCCGACGCGTGTCGGCCCAACCCCACAAGGGATCGAGTTTTCTGGTTGAGTGGCTGGAGGTTCGGTCGATGACCGAAGTCTTAGCTAAACAGCCAGAACGGGTGCGTGAGAAGGTGCTTTTTGGACGCGGCCGGGCCCGTGTCGTTATTACACCTTGGGTCGAGGATGGAGTCACGCGACTCCGTGACGACTAACCCCCGAGGGGGTTAGAGACCGGTTACCTTCACGATTTCTTACTCAATAGAGTCCCCCAACTGGTGTTGGTAGTCCAACTGCGACGTGCATTTCTACTCCTGCTAGTTCTTTCACCCCTCGCAGGAGCCCTGTCTGTCATCCCGGTGCCATATCAATGGCTGACGCCGAATCGTTGTGCGAGCCGCCGACCAGAGGTCAGCTGAGCTAGAACAACGTCCGAGCAGCACAAGCAGCATAGCAAAATAATTGCATTTTGTCAATCAGAAATGACAAAATATTACGATTTCGAGTCTTGGCTGGCCCAGGCCAGCTCAAAAAGCTGCCGTAGCGCCGCCACAATCTCCTTGCTCTCGATGATGATACCGATGGAATCCTTGCCGGCATAAGTACAGAAGGAAGCAATCTCCTCGTGCAGCGAGATATCGGCTTTGACCGGCGCCTGAATGCGTTTGGTCTGACGCAGTAGCTTGGAGTCGGTTGGCACTTCCTTGCGATACGAATAGATGACTTTGCTGGAGATTTTCTTCCTCAGCCGGTGCTCGGGGCTTGATTTGAAGACGTCGGTGATGACCTTCTCGATCTCATCGACATTCATCAAGCCATAGATCTCGCTACCAGAACGAGTCTTGCGGTAGAGCTCGTTGGCCAAGGTCGCAATCCCCTCCTGGCCCTTATAAAAGCGCACGGCCGGGGCGTCGCCGGTGCTGAGGCGTTGATTCTGCTCCAACTCGGGCAACAGGTATTGGAGCTCCTTGCGCTTCTCCTCGATCGACTCGATCTGGCGGTCGAAGAGGCGCTCCAGCGTCTCCGGCCCCTCGGCCACGAAGACGGTCTTCTTGCCCTCGGTCGATTGGGCAATCAGACCCAGCTCGGCCAGCTGGTCGAGGATGATATAGGTGGTGGCGCGGTTGATATCGGCCTGCTCAGCGATCTTCTGAACCGAGCTGGCACCGAGGAACAGCGCCGCCACGTAGACGCGGGCCTCCTTGTCGGTCAGGCCAAGGGCTTGGACTTTGGCGGCTAATTCGGCGAGTTGCATGCCATGATTATAGCAAAGTTGTCAGAATTTATCAACAAATAATTCCTGGCGGAGAGGGTGGGATTCGAACCCACGTTACCCTTGCGAGTAAACCGCCTTTCCAAGGCGGCGCACTAGGCCACTATGCGACCTCTCCATCTGTCATTTCGTCTATAGGTTATAATTGTAGCATGATCAAAGCAATTATTGTCGATTATTACGGCGTCCTGGCCCGCCAGGTGCACGGCGGCTGGCAGCTCGATGCCCATCTGGTGAACAGCTTGCAGAATCTGCGCAAATCCTACAAGATCGGCCTGATCACCAACTCCTACGCCAAGACACTGTCCGAACTCGATCCCAAGCTGGACGCTGGCCTCTTCGACCTGGTGCTGATCGGTGGCGCCACCGGCCTCTGGAAGCCGGCCACCATCGTCTACGAGACGGCTGCCCAGCGGCTCGATCTGGAGCCTCAGGAGCTGCTTTGTATCGACGACAACGCTGCTCATCTGGAGGCCGCTGCTCAAGTCGGTTGCATTCCGCTGGAATATACCGGTTTCGCCAGCTTTCAGACTCAGCTAAAGCCACTGCTGGCGACAGATTAGCCTATCTGGTCAAAGCACTGATGATGCGCAAGACAACATAAACCGCCACAATGACGCCACCCAGAATCGCTGACTTCAGGTACCAAGATACCTTGCTCTCGAAGAAATAATCTGACAGGCGGCTGACCAGCGAAAGCTCGTCAGCGAGCGGCGTGTTTCCCTTCGAGATCGGTGGCAATGTCTTACTGGTAAGGACGGTGACTCTAGGGGTCGATGATTGCTTGTGGCTGGCGGCTTCGGCTTTGAGTTGCTCGGCCGCTGCTGCCATCGGCGTCGGAGTAGTAGTCGGCACCCGTACCGAGGGTGGCGTCATCTGGTGCGTGGCTAGCTCAGGCGCAGCCGGTGGCGTCTGCGGGGTATCGACCTCTGGCGGTGCTTCTGCTACAGATGCGGCGGTAGTCGGTACTGCATCGAGCTGCTCGATGCGCTTCATGGCTTCGGCGCGGGCAGCGACTTGTTCGGGACTCATACGGGTATCATTTGGACTCACGGCGGTAACTTCGATTCAAGCTTAACTAATTTCATTTCTATTGTAGCAGGTATTTACTATAACAAAATCACCGCTATCTGATCTCCAGATGGCGGAATTAGTGGTTTTTGGGTTTTTTTGTGGTATTTAAGCACTTTCTGCGCCGAAACCCTTGACAAGAATCTAACCATATGGTATTATGGCTGGTCTTCTGGAAAACAGACAGGCCATGCAGATTCAGCACTTTCACAATCTCAATGGCTATGTTTGGGTTTCAGTAATGGACCTCACGCTACGCAACCACCCCGAGGAGGGTTCGATATGCGTTCCTATAAGCTCAAGCGTTCACTCGGCCGGTCATTGACCGCGCTGATTGTCACGACGCTGGCATTTGCCGGCCTGTCGCTGACGCCGGTGCTGGGCACACCCCAGGCCGCGGCCGCGACGAACTACAGCGGTTTCAGCAAGGCAGTTGCCCAGCAAGTCGGCCAAGTCACCGTCGGCATGTCGCTGGCGGATCGTGCCGGCTTCAGCAATTTGGTCAGCATGGTTCAGGCGAAGATCAAGCAAGGCTTGTCGCCGATTGATCGGCAGCGAGTGACGGAAGCGTTGACGGCACAGGGTGTCCCAACGACCCGGATCGCAGCTGAGCTGAGCAATCCAGTATTGCTGGCGATGTTGCCGTTGGCACCTCAACCAGAGACTGCCAGCGGTGCACGACGGATCGACGAATCCACTATCACGACAAGCACAGCTCACAAGGCCAGCAAGGTCGATGGGCCGCCGGCGCCGGTGTATAAGGGCTCCACCTCGCCCGACATGGACTCTGTCTGGCCTGACGTGGCTGGTGCCCGGATCATCGAGGTCAAGTACATCAAGAACTGGGCCTGGAATCGCACCGACATCACCAGCGCGCCTCGTTATGAGCCGCCGGTGATCAATTTCACAAAGTGGTGCATCGGTTGCAAGGTCGACCTGACCTGGCACGACGAGTACTGGTACCCGTACAACGGCGGCAGCTCGCACTCGGGTTACGCCAACAAGCTTCAGTTCACCATCAGCCAGTGCTTCAACGTCTGGTTCTTCAACCAGTGTATGGCTCCCAAGAACATCAATTGGAGCCTGCGCTTGCACAACGACGGCACCTACAGTGCCTACTACAACTAGGAGTCGATCATGCGCAGTTTGCAGAATTTCCGGCAATGGAGTTGGTTCAAGCGAGTGTCCCTGGCGCTGGTAGTGGTGACGACGTGCCTCCTGCCGACCTGGCCGCTGCGGCTTGAGCTGCTCTTCTGGCTAGCGTTGGCGGCCGCGGCTTGGCACCTGGTGCTTCGATTTCGCCGGCCGTGGTTATCGACGATATGCACGATCGTGACGGTACTGGCTGCTTTGGCAGCTGTCCTGACGATCGTGTCTGGGATCGGCTTCGTGCCGGCTTCAGGGGGTCAACACCCCGTCGTCCACAACCCCAGCAACCAAGCTCACGATGTGAAGCTCGTCATCACGTCGAAATAAATGGTTCGGTCCCGGGTGTCTGTGACTCCCAACTCCCCGCAGCGCCCGGGACCAACCAATCATTGAGATAAGAAAATTACGATCTGTACAACGCCTTGAGCTATTGCTCGAGGCGTTTTTTGAAATCTTCGACCATGTCGACCGGTGTCGGGTCGATACCGTTGAGGATTCCCAGATAGGCACTGACGAAATCACCCAGCAGGACGAAATAAAGCAGCTGCTGGAGTGGCGTCTCGCCACGTGGAGCCGGCAAGATCGGCTCGAAACCGTGCTCGCCAAGCATCTCGGTGGTGATGCGGACGCGTTTCTGGATGGCTTCCGAGTCAAAGTGGCCGACCAGTTGGACGGCGGCGAAATGTTTCTCGGCCGGGAAGATCCAACCCTGGAACTCATTGTGGTTGAGCTCGGAGTAGACGTTGGACCAAGCAAGTTGCTTAGCGTTCTCGTTGATGTCGATCTTCCATTTGTAGGCCGCGGCGGCTGTCAGCGGCGTACCGTAGACGATGACCGGCTGGTCGCGTAGCTGCAGGGCGATGGTCTTGGCGATGTTGTCACCTTGTGCTTCTGGGGTCAGAGCGAATTTCTCGGCGTTGAGCCAATTGGCGACGTCTTCGAGCTCGCGTCGCAGATCGATGCCGCCACTGAGCTCGAGATCTTGGAGGACGCAAGCCAAGGCGCGCAGATCGGAGAACACTCCGAAGCGCGGCTGTGTCACTGGCGGTATATGCAGGATGCGGTAATGCTTCATCTCGGCGATCTCGGGTAACTCACCGCCCGAGGTCATGATGATGATGTTGGCGTCGCGACGGGCAGCGTCTCCGAGGGCGGCCAGGGTCTCGGCCGTGTTGCCCGAGGCGCTGGAGATGAAAACCAAGCTGTGATCGTCGACATAGGCCGGCAAATCGGCCTGGCGGACGACCTCGAACGGTAGACTGAGGCGACTGGCCAACCAATTGCGAGCAATTTCGCCAGCCAATGCCGAGCCGCCCATGCCAGCCAGGACGATGTTGCGGATGTCGCGGCCGTCACGAGCGTAGGTGTCGGCGACGATGTCCTCAGCCATGCTATCGGCATAATTGCCGAGTAGTTGGTTGGGCTGAGCACAAATCGCTTCGAAGATCTTGTGCTTATCGAGGGTATCGAGCTGGCTGAAAGGATCGGATTTGGTGTCGAAATCGGTCATGGTTTGATTATAGCAAATAAATAGAAACGACCCCGGGATTGCTCCCGGAGCCGTGATGCGGACTTGGCCCGCGGTTTAGTAAACCGTCTTGGCCGGTATCGTACTGATCAGCCGACCATAACGGCGCAGGATCTTCCACCTCAACAGCAGTGGCGTACAGCACATCGCCAGGTTGAAAACCGCACGCCCGAAGTGTTTCGGTGGCCAGAGATTGCCGTAACGCAGGCTGGTGTAGAGATTCGGGAAGGCGGTAAAGATCTCGCCTCGCGCCTTGCCGTTGTAGCAAGCAACTTCGACCACATCGAGCTCGCAGTAGAGCCGGTAATAGGGATTGTGTGGCTTGTGTGCGGACTCGATCAGCATGAGACGCGCTCGGGAAAGACCGTTTTGTACAAGCTGTTGTGGCCCAAATATAGAGATCATGGCTCGCCCACGAAACATGCACGACGCTGCTTCCTCATCCCAACCGAGATCGTGTTCCTTGATCAGCCGAAGTGACTCATCGAGCATGAGAAGACTTTCTCGAAGTGGATTGCGGCCAGCTTGACCTGAAGCTTCAGCTGCCACCAGCCGAATCTCCTCAGCGTGATTACGGAGGTTGTGCACCTGGGAGAGTATCAACCTCTGCTTGTCTTCTGGACTGAGCTTGTCACTGGCGAGAAGTCGGGCAAACAAGTCATTGGCTTGCAAGTGCAGGACATTTGAGCGATCGAAATTGCGATTCAGACGCGCTGCGTTGCCACCTTGGCTGAAAGCTTCGTGATACATCAGCGGCGCTGCCTCTTCGAGGCCGGGTAGGGCAATCACTTGCTCGTAGAAAGCCTCGGCTCTGGGCCGATTCCCATGCATTCGCTCGAATCTGGCCTTCGCTAGAAGATGTTCTACTTTCCTGGCAGTAGTAGTTGCATCGCTCATCAGTTCTCCTCAGATTCTTGATCGCAGACAGTGAAAACTCGAAACGAATGGTGTGATTATACGATGGTTTGGCACTTCTGTCAATCCGATGGCGGACCCCGAAGCCACTAAAAAGAGGCTCTTTTGTGAGCCTCTTCTGCGTTTCAGGATATCGTGCGACTTAGTAGTCCATGCCGCCTGGCATGCCGCCACCCATACCACCGGCACCGCCAGCTGCTGGCTCGTCCTTGGGAATGTCAACCACAGCCGCCTCGGTGGTCACGAGCATAGCCGCAGCCGATGCCGCGTTCACCAACGCGCTCTTGGTCACCTTGACCGGGTCGATGATACCGCGCGCCAGCATATCGGCCCGCTCGTTCTTGGCGAAATCCCAGCCGGTCTTGGCGTCATTGGCATTGGCAATCGTCTCGAGGATGATCGCCACGTCGGTGATGCCGGCATTGGCCGCAATCTGGCGAATCGGGGCTTCCAGCGCCCGATCGACGATGCGCACGCCAATCATCTCCTCGGCATCGAGATTGAGCTTGGCGAGATCACGGCGTGTCTTCAGATAGGCCGCGCCACCGCCCGGCACAATGCCCTCAGCCACAGCCGCTTTGGTCGAATTGATGGCATCCTCGATGCGCAGTTTCTTCTCTTTGAGCTCGACTTCGGTGGCGGCGCCAACTTTGACCACACCGACACCTGCTTCGAGCTTGGCCAGACGCTTCTGCATTTGTTCGAGCTCGTACTCGCTGCCGTGAGCTTCGATCAAATTGTCAATCTGGGCCTTGATCTGGGTGACGCGAGCTTTCAACGCTGCCGCCGTGCCGCGACCCTCCACGATGGTGGTACTGTCCTTGTCGGCGATAACCTTGCGAGCCTCACCAAGCATCTCAGAAGTGACATCTTCGAGCTTGATGCCGATCTCGTCGGAGATGACTTGACCACCGGTCAAGACGGCGATGTCGGCCAGTTCTTCCTTGCGGCGGTCACCGAAGGCTGGCGCCTTGACGGCCAGCGTGTTGAAGGTGCCACGCAGCTTGTTTAATACGAGCGTGGTCAGCGCTTCGCCATCGACGTCTTCGGCGATGATCACCAGTTCCTTCTTGCCCTCTTGAGCCAGCTTCTCGAGCAGAGGCAAGAGTTCTTGGACGCTCGAGATCTTCTGATCAGTGATCAGTATCGGCGCATTGTCGTAACTGGCTTCCATGCGGACGGTGTCGGTCACCATGTAGGGACTGACGTAGCCCTTGTCGAACTGCATACCCTCGACGACTTCCTTCTCGAGACCGGCGGTCTGGCCCTCCTCGACGGTGATGATGCCGTTCTCGCCGATCTCATCCATGACTTGGGCGATCAACTTGCCGACTGCTTCGTCGCCGGCCGAAATAGTAGCCACATCGGCGATTTCGGCGCTGGTCTTGACAGGTTTGGCGATCTTATTGAGACTGGCGACCACAGCATCGGTGGCCTTCTCGATGCCGCGACGGATGGCGATCGGATTGGCGCCGGCTGCGACGTTCTTGATACCTTCTTCGACAATCGATTGAGTTAGTACGGTGGCCGTGGTGGTGCCGTCACCGGCCACGTCGTTGGTCTTGTCGGCGGCCTCGCGTACGATCTGAGCGCCAAGGTTCTCGAAGGGATCAGCCAACTCGATCTCCTTGGCGATGGTGACGCCGTCGTTGGTGATCTGCGGGTTGCCATATTTCTTCTCCAGGATAACGTTGCGGCCTTTCGGTCCGAGGGTGGTTTTGACCGTGTTGGCCAGCTTGTCGACACCGTCTTTGAGTCGGCGGCGTGCCTCCTCTGATGAGATAATATCTTTTGCCATTATTTCTTGCTTCCTTTCGTTTCTGGTTTGGCGACTTCGACGATAGCCAGGATGTCTTCTTCTTTGGCAATCAAGAATTCATCGCCGTCGACTTTGACTTCGTCGGGGCCGTAACTCTTATAGAGCACCATGTCGCCGGCCTTAATCTCTTTGACCTCAGAGCCGACTGCGAGCACGCGGGCTTGCTTCGGCTTCTCCTGTGAGTCCGATGGCAAGATGATGCCAGCGGCCGATTTGGTCTCGGCTTCGACCTGCTCCAGGACGAGCTTGTCCGATAGCGGTTTTAGTTTGAGTTTTGCGTTCATATACACAACCTCCTGTTCGTTAATTAGGGCAATAAATCATCATAAGCATTAGCACTCTAATGCTTCGAGTGCTAGAAATAGCTTAACGAAAATCCACTCAGGAGTCAAGTCTCTGACGCGACGAAATCTCGTGATAAATGGCAGCGATTTCGGCACTGCGATCGTGCGGATTTTGGTTGATGATATCTGGCCGCAGCCGCAAACGCGCGCCTGTTTGCCTGTAGGCCGGCTGCTTGGCGACGTGGCGCAGGTGGTAGCGAAAGCCGAACTCATCGAGCGTGTCGAGCGCTCGCCAACCCACCGAAGGCAACTTGAGGCTCGTCTTCGGCCACGGCCAGTTGGGGAAGCGCTCTACCAGCCACGACTGCTGACGCAACATACCGTGCCAGATCTGGGAACCGTAGAGCGGCCGAGCGCTGAGCAGCCAATACGCCAACTGTGGCTCGGGTTGCGCCATGATCTCGCGCTGCCAATTGATGCCGTTGGTGGTGACGAAGACGCTGATCGAGACGCGGCCGGCGCGATGAGCAGCGCTTTGCTTCTGACCGGTGAGCTTGAGTGTGTAGTACGCCAGTGCCTTGGCCACATACATGCGATGCGGCTTGGTGACGATAAGCAGGTCGATGTTGCTGTCGCCGTCGACGTTGCCGAGGCCGCCGCTGCCGACCAAGACAATGGCGCGGATGAAGGGGATCAGACCGAGACCACGCGACACTCGCTGAGCCTTGATCTGGAGTTTGGTTTGGCGCAGGCGGGTGGTGTGTGGGTTTGGGTACTGGATTTCGGGCAGGCCATAAAAGCGACCGATTCGAACAACTTTCTTGTCCGCTACTAGATGTGCCAGGGCCTGCTCATAGGGCAATTGTAGCGCCGAAATCGGCAAGAAATGCATGATTTCGGTGGTGGTCAGCGGGTACGGCGGGGTCACCGCCGAGGCGAAGCTGAGGACATCGAGGATAGCGGTCTGGATGCGAGTCTGGTGGGCATCGAGGGTGGTCATGGCTTCATTATATAGAGACGCACGCGTTTGTACGAAAAAACCGCTCGAGCTGGTGCTCGGGCGGTGGTAGAAACAAGTACATACTGGTCGGTTGAGGGTGGCGCCGATGGGGCGCTCGTGGGGAAATTGCAAGGGTGCATGCCTCCTGGTCGAAGGAATGTGCGCGCCACGCCATTGCCACCCTCAACTCGGACCTACTTCATGAGAGCCTGACGAAGTTCCACTGGATCTGCGCTATCAGGCGCGTTCGAGGTGAGCCATTGTGAACTTCGGCCAGACCGAACCCCGACACTAAGTCGGCCCACGAATGCGAATCTGATAAACTCGCATTCAACACCTCCTGTGGGGCGTGCATCCATGCAAGTGGCGTCCGTTCATGGGGATGCGGCTTCCAGCTTCAGTGAGGTCGGACAGGAAGTATGAG
>Ga0265338_10003540_pt1 | contig 21862 bp, 20 predicted proteins | sample 42126metaG_FD_193579 | JGI IMG/M metagenome (GOLD analysis project Ga0265338, IMG submission 193579) | Rhizosphere microbial communities from Carex aquatilis grown in University of Washington, Seatle, WA, United States - 4-21-26 metaG | ecosystem: Host-associated > Plants > Roots > Rhizosphere... | reverse complement strand
CTGATCGGCTTTGGCTTCTTGGACCTTCTCGCCACGGAATTCCTCCATGAAGCGTTTCAGATACGGGAGCGCCTGCTCCATGGTTTCGCGCTACCATTTGAGGGTGTCGCGCATATGCGCCACCATCCGCTTGGCAAGCTCACGGATGTCGCCCCACGCATCGCGGAATTTACCCGCTGCCTTCTCGAACAGCGGCTTGGCCTTGGCGTAGGTTTCTTCATCGAAGGTGAAGCCGGAGGATGCCTTGTTGCCTCCGAACAGCTTGTGCAGGGCATCGAACGCCGCATCGGCACCCTCAACCGCGTTCTTGGCGGCCGACTTTGCCACCTCTGGCGTAGGGCGCTTGTTGGTTTCAGCACGGATCACGTCCGATGGACGCGGGCCGTCTGGATCGCCGAACAATAGCGAGTTGACCGTATCGCGATCAGACTGCGACATGCTTTTCGGATCGATGCCCTTGAGAAGGGTGGTCTGGTAATCGTTCCCAGCAACCTCTTTGCGAGCCTCATCGAGCAGCCACGCATCCATGCGCGCAACGCTATTGATGATCTTGCGATTGTTCTCGCCGTCGATCTTGGGTGCCGGAGAGGTCTCGCGCCCACTAATGGTGCGCAACACCGTGCCAGTGCCGATGATCGGCTGTCCGCGCTCGTCGGATTGAACAGCCTTCGGCTTCTCGCCATACGCCGCCTCGACCGCATCATTGAGGATGCTGTCGAGATCGTCGGTCAATCCATGTGATGATCGCTCGGCAGCAGGTTGTTCACCAGATCGAGCGGGCTGGTCACGTCCGCCGGATTGAATCCCCGTTCCAGCGCCGCGCTCGCCAGTTTCCGCAGTTGCGGCTCCACGCTTTGCGCGAACGCCTCCGGGCTGTCCCACGCCGGATTGGTCGCGTCCATCGCGTCCGACACCTCGTTCGCCGTCGCTTTCCAGTCCGGCTCCTGTTTCAGGAGCGCCACCAGTCTCGCCGACAGCCGGTCGAGCATCGCTTGCACTTTCGGGTCGTAGACCATCGAGAACCCCTCCAAGATCGTCCCAGGATGAATAGATACGAGGCACATCGACCGCAGGCAAGGCCCGCTGGGACCTTTTCCGGCCCTCGATTACCACCACATCGACCGGCCAGCCTGCGCCCTGCCGTTCGTAAAGCTCGCCCGCCACCGTGAAATGGTCGGTGACACCGTAATTGTCGTACAAGACCTTGTAGAATTCGCGCTTATCCTTGGCATTGTAGGCGTCAGATCGGGCCTTTTCCGAGGCCGCCATCTTGTTGATACCACCCAGCAGCAGCACCGCGCGACCGTCATCCTTCATGACACCAAGGGCACGCAGGGCGATCACATGGTCAATCTGGCCGGTTTTGTAGCCGGGCTGGATGTCCGACATGTCGAACACCTTGGTCTCGGTGCCTTCCTTGACGGGTCCGAACGGCGGGTTGGCGACCACCACATCGCGCGGCGGAATCTTGGAGAACGCGCCCTTTTCCGACGCATCCTTGATCGTCGTCGGGAAGCCCTGATCGCGCAGTTGCGCAGCGCGGGCATCATTCATTTCATTGGCGAGCGTGCGCTGCGGGTTGGCATCGATCAACAGCGCGCCGTTGCCAGCGGTCGGCTCAAACACGCTGGTGTTTTCAGTAATCCCGGCCAGTTTCGAGGCCAGATAGGCCAGCGGCACCGGCGTGGAATACGCCTGATCCCGAACGCTGGTTGAGGTGCGGGTGCCGAGTTTCGGCTGACGGCTGTAGAGGTTGACCAGCGCCTTGTAGGCGGTCTGCGGCGTGCGCGAGGTGGCGATGTCGCCGCGTGCGGTGCGCACCACGGCGGCCTCCATCCATTCCTCGACCTCTTTGGCGTCCTCGGTGAACCCGGCCTCTTTCGCCATCTTGCGGGCGGCCAGAATGTTCGGGAAATCGCCACCCTGTTCGAGGCGGGCCTGAAACACCCCGCCAAGGCCGCCAGCCCGCAGACCGGCAGTCTCAACGGCTTTCTGTTCCTCGCGCGGACTTGGCTGCGCCTGCGGGCGCACAACCTTGGTGACGGTCTCGACCGGCTCCGGCTCGCCTTCCGCGCCCTGAATGCGGGTGCCCTGGCCGTGTTTGCCTTCGGCGGTCGCCAGCGCGCGAAACAGCCGGTCATAGGCGGCATTGATCGCCTCGCGCTCGGAGCCGACCGGATAGGGATTGCCCTTGAAGCCCGCGCCATAGCGATCCTGTTCGACGCCCTGGACGAGATATTGCGAGGCAAAGCCTTCGGCGGCGATCTTGTCGAACACATAGGCTTCAAAGGAGCGTGCGAACAGTTCGTTCGGACGCCGCCAATAGTCGCCGGTGGTACCGGAGAGCTTGGTGGCTTCCTTGACGAAATTCGATGCCACCGTTTTCTTGACGATGCCTTCCTCAAGCTGGCGTTCCAGCGCCTTGAGATTGCGCCCCCAAATTTCGACCTGATCCTCGGCCTGCTTCAAGCCCTGACGCGAGCCGCCGGTTTTCATCCGCTCCTTGATGCGGTTGACCTGATCGGCCCAACTCTTAATGCCGGATTTTTTTGCCTCGATCTGCTTGCGGATGCGATCCTCGGCAGCATGATCGGCTTCCTCGACGCCGAACAGGGTGTCCATCAGCCGGTTGGCGGCCACGCGCAGTTTGAGCGGGAGCGCCTTGTTGGCGCTCTCGAACTTGCCGAACCGATAATGCGTCTGCGGATTGGCGGGCGTATCGCGCCAGCCGGTCAGCGACTGCACGCTGCCCTTGTACGGATTCTGGCTGTGCGTCTCGCCGAGATAATGGTCAAGCGCGTGCGCCCATTCATGCGCCAGCGATCCTGCGCCGGACAGCTTGGTCATGTTGATGACGGTGCGGTCTGGTTCATAATGCGCCGCTGCCCGGCCACCCTTGCCGCGCGCGCCGAACGCCACCGCCAAGGTGCCATCCAGCGACATCGCCTTGGCAGGCAGATTCAGCGCCCGCGCCAAATCATGCAGCGCATCATAGGCGAGGTTGACCACCTTCTGCCGCTCGTCGCCAGCGACCCAATTTCCGAACTCGACGCCCCGAAAGCCGAAATCCTTGATGAAGTCCTCGGAGCCGACATCCTTGCCCTTGCGATAGTCGGGGCCGGATCGCTCGACGCTATCGAGGTGCGGGCGCTTCGGTTCTTCGCCGCCCTTCTTGCGTTCATCCGGCATCGCCTCGTAGGCGGCCTTCGCAGCGGCTTCGGCTTCTTCGCGCGTTTTGTGACGGCTGATAAGGCCGCCGTTCTTGCGGCGAACACCGAACGGATTGTCCTTGTCGAAAATCTCTCCCACCTGAAACAGCCGCGTCCACGGCTCGGCCTGCGGGAAGCCTTCCGCCACCATGCGCTCGGCGGCGCGGATGTCGCGGCCGGAGACATAGAGCGGCGAGGTCCGCGCTCCTGCCTTTTTGATCGAATTGATCGCATCCCAGGCATCGACGATGCCCTCGCGGGACAGCTTGGCGGTGACACGATCGTCGAGATCGCGCACGTCGCGCACGGTCTTGACCTCGGCGGCCACCTCGCGCACCGCATTGAGAGCCGCGATATATCGCTTGCGCAGTTCGGAATGATCGACCCGGCCATACTTGTCCGGCGTCGGCTTGACCGCGATGCCGTCATACATCCGCTTGATGAGCGCAGCGGCCCCCGGATCGACGCCCTCAGCGACCGCCTGCACATAGTCCGGCTTCTGCCAGACATTGTGCTTGGTCACATGCTTGTCGATCTCGGCACCCGTCATGCCGTCGAGATCGTCCATGGTCAGGCCGCGACCGGCCCACTGATCCTTGCGCGCGCCGCCGATCTTCTCGCCAGCGTCCTCGATGCGGCTCGGCTCCGGCAATGGCGCAGGAGGATTTTCAATCAGCTTGCGCAGCTTCGGCGTAGGGTCGCCGTTTTTGCGCAGATAACCGTCCTCGATGCCGACAATCGTAGCCCACATCCGACCTTCTTGGTGTTCATCCTTGTGGGGGAATGCCACCGTATAGCCACCTTGCAGCTTCTCGATCTTGCTGCGGGCCAGAATGTCGATGGATTCTTCCTTCGGGATTTCTTCTTCTTCGATCGCTTGCAGCAGATTGCGCGCTTCTTTGAGCGAGAGAGACCCGTTTGTCAGGTTGAGACGAACAGCCGTGAAGATGTCGCCGGGATGCGTCTGGTCAATCGTTGTATCGACAAGCTCGCGCCAGCGTTCGTTGGTGGCGCGCAAGACGGCAAAGCGATGTCGAGCATTTTCAGCCCCTATAGCTTCGGCGGCGGTTTTAGTTTCAGATTTGACGGGGCCGGGTTTGGTTTCACCGCCGGTGTCGGATTTGTCGGCGGTGCCGCGTCCGGTGTCGGACTGGTGATCGACTGCGCCTTGACCGGGCTTGGTTGATGGACCTTCGGTGCCTTCGCCAGTTTCGCCGCCGCGCGAAACGACGCCAGCTTCTTCTGCATCACCGGCGCGCTCTTGTGCAGATTCGGCGCGTTCTTGTTCAAGGTCGCCGCCGCTGCGAGGTGTCCCTTCGCTGACGGGTTCCAGTATCTCTTGGACTTCGGGGCCATAGGCGTCTTTCGCCTCCTGTTCGGTCAGATAGCCGCCTACGACGGCGTTCTCGATCACCGCGTGCTGGAAAGCGATCGCGGGCGGCATATCGGGGTTGTCGGCGAGGATTTCGGCCGCGCGCGCAGTATCGGCGGGCAGCACACGGTCATAATCCTGCCCCAGCACCGCCTCGATCTGCTGGTGGTGTTCTTCCGCAGGCTCTGCGTAGACCCTTGCAGGCGATATAATTTCGCCTTCGATGCCGGAACTGGTTTCGTTGACCGGCGTTTGGGTCTTGGAAGCCGTCGATGGAGTTGCCCCCTCCTGCGTGGCTTCCTTCGGGACAGACGTTGCGGCGTCTGCCTCAGTAAAGGGCGTGTTGGAGCCGGTTTCCTCGCCATGGGTCGAGGAAACCGGCTCTTTTTTCGCGTAAGGCGCGGTGTGGTCGCCGGATTTCAGCCAGGTTTTGAATTCGTCGGCGGTGATCGCGGTGACGCCGCCGATGCGGTCGCCAGCGCCGTCCGTGTAAGAATCCTTGTAGGCTTTCAGCGCCGCGCGCGGATTGACGAAACCTGCGAGAATCTTGTGTTCGTCGAAACCGCCGCCGCCGGGATGATGCTGATCGACCATGAACACATGGTTCGAGGTCGGATTGGGGCCGATGAAGATGTCGAGCGGTTCGCCGTCCGCACCCTTGGTGCCCTTGATGCGGCCATAGGCGACCGGCATCTGCACAGACCATTCCTTGCCATCCGCATCCACACCCTTGCGGGTCTGGCCCACGCCAGTCTCGATCGAGATATTGTTCTTTCCCGTCAGGCCAAGCGGTTCGATGTCGAGGTGGCCGTGCTTGTAGTTTTCGGCCTCAGCCTGCGCCGTGGTCGGCTCGGCGACCTGCTCGCTGGCACGGATCACATCGTCAGCGGTCGCGGCCTTGATCGGCGCGGCGCGATCGCCGGTCGCCTGGACGATGGCGCGGCCACCCTTCTGATCCGGCGCGCTGACGATGCCCTCGCGCTCCATGCGCGTCATCAGATCGGCGGCCTGCTTGTATCCAAGCCCGAGCTTGCGCTGCAAATAGCTGGTTGATCCGTTGTTGTCGCCGACCACGATTTTCTTGGCGCGCTCGTACAGATCGCCCTGCGGCTGCACATTGTCGATCATCGCCTTGCGCTGATCGTCGGCCGACATTCCGGCGAGATCGTCATCGGTATAGCCGCGCCGCTTCAACGTCTCTGTGGTGGTTGTCTCCGTGGCGGATGGCTGCGATTGCTCGGCCGGGCGCGGATAACGCTTCACCGCCTCGGCAACATCAATGCCGAGATCGTTGCGGTAATAATCGGCCTCGCTCTTGCGCTGCGATGCCGACATGTCGCGGATATTCTCGTCGGAATAGCCGCCCTGACGCAGGATCGAATATTCCTGATCGTCATTTGATGCGGGCTTCTTTTCGGCAGTCTTTGCAGTCGGTTGTTCGGTGGGGTTTTCTTGATCGCCGGACGGCTTGGCGCGGGACTCGCCGCGCATTTCCGCCATCACGGTGTCGCGCATCTGCGCGTGGCTCATCCCGGCAATGTCGGCATCAGAATAGCCATAGTGCCGCAGGATGTCGGCGAGCTTGCGGGAGCCTACGCCGGACTGATCGGAGCGCGGCCCGGTGTCGGGACCGGACGGATTCGGACCTTGGCCGGACATGCCCGCATTGTCCGGTGGCGGCAGCGCATTGTCAGGGGCCTTCTCCGGCTCTCCTCGGCCGAACGCGGCGTGCGAGCCGCCGAGAATGCCGCCGGTAATCAGCGAGGCGATGACGCGCTTGGTGTCGAGATCATATCCCGCCTTCGGATCGTAGAACTGCTTGGCGATCTGCTGGCCCAGATATTCCTGTGCCTCGCCGATCGAACCGAACACGATGCCGGATTTGGCGGCTTCCGCCATGATGTTGACCGCGCGCGACTTGATCGCCACGCCCGCGATCTTCTCGATCGGTTGGAAGATCGCGCCCATGGGGATTGCGTTGCCAGCAGCACCGACCAGCGACGACAGCCCGGCGGCTTTCATCGCATCATCTTCGCTGGCTCCCTTGCTGATGGCGTCGGCGTAGGTCGCACCGGCGGATTGCGCAGCGCCACCAAAGGTAGCCGCGAGAATCGCTCCTTCGGGGCCGAGCGCGGCACCGCCGACCAAATATGGTGCAACGGTGCCGAGACCCTGACCGACCCTGCCTGCAATCGAATCCTTCTCGGCGGGCGACATCGGCGCGAGCCGTTCGCCGAATTTCCGGGTGGCTTCACCCGCCTTGTAGAGCGGGTTTTGCGATACCGGGGTAGGCCCTTGACGGGCTTCCAACGCTTCCCGGCTGTCGGCGATGGTGCGCGGGTCAATGCCGGAGGCGGCATAGACTTCTTCGAGCGACGGATCGGGATTGAGCGCGTTGCCAGCAACCGCCGCGCCCTTCACGATGTCGCCGGTGCCCCCGATCGCGCCCTGCACGATGCCCTTGCCGAACGCCGCCGCATGACCGCCAACGCCCATGCTTGGCGGCTCGACCGGCTCGCCCAATGACGACAGGTCCGGCTTGGTTGCCTTGCTGCCGGTGTCGGCAGCCTCCGGCGCAGCCACATCGACCGGCTCGCCAAGCGACGACAGGTCCGGCCGGGCGGCGCGGGAATACTTCGATTCCGGCGCAACAACATCCGGCGCGCGCGGTTGCAGCAGCTTGCGCGCCGCGCGATCGACCGCGATGTTCGGGTCCACCGAGGTGCCGCGCGGCTGATCGGACAGTTCATTGATCGCGTTCTGGACCGCCTCGTTGGGGTCGAACGGCACCGAGCCGCCCAGGATTGACTCGTCGAACGGCATTTACTCGTCCTTTTCGCCTGCGGCGTTGGTGCGATAGGCATTCATCGCCATACCCTCGGCATCATCAGGGGTGGCCGATGTCGCCTTGTCCGGCGCGCCCTTGTAGCGATAGAGCTTGCCGTCCGCCGGGTTGATGAAGAACTGGCCGGGCTGATAGCCCTTGGCATCCTCCATCGAGGTCGGCTTGAGCGGGTTGGTCTGCGAGCCGGGTGTCAGCCGGTCCTCGAATTCCTTCTTCTTGCTATCGACCAGCGCGTTGAGCTTGGCCTCGGCGGCCTGCTTGTCCTTCGGCAGAATGGCGGTGCGCAACAGATCACGCTGCGCGCGAATCTGCTGATCGCCGTTGATGAGCTTCTGCACCGTGACCATGCGCTGCTCCGGCGTCATCGCGCCCTTGGCGGCATTCGGGTCGGCCGCCTTCCTGCGCTCGATCTCGATCTTGGCGCGAAGATAGGCCGCCTGCGCCTTGGTGTATTCCTCGGTATTGCCCTTGGCCTTGGCCGCGATCATGTTCGAGAGCGCCTTGTTGCGCTGATCGAACAGCTTGTCCTCGGCATCGGTACCGCCCTTGATCGAGGCACCGGCGCTGCCAGCGAACGCCGCCAAGCCGGGCTTGGTGTAATTGTCGCCGACCGATTTCAGGCCAGCGCCGAGTTTAGCGCGAAAAGTGTGATCGTCCTGGGGGGAGAGGCCGAGCGCCCGGCCAAGGAAGCTGCTGCCGGTCGGCTGCTGTTGCGGCGCGCCGGGCATGGGCAGGCCGCCGCCGGGCGGTGTGCCGGGCGGCATCGGGACGGGCGCAACCGATTGCGCCGAAATGTCGGTCGGGGACTGCCCGGCATCCATCGGGGCCGGTGCGTCCGGCACATTGCCGGTCGGCAATGGCGGCAAGGAAGCTCCCGCGTCCGCACCGGGAGGGCGGGGTTGCGGGAGCGGGACCGGGGAGGGGTTGCCGTCCGGTCCACCGCCGGGCATGGCGGCATAGGGAGAATCGGGAGCCTGCGGCGGCTGCAACGGCGGCGCGCTCTGCTGCGGCAGCACGGTATCCACCTGCGGCGGCTTCGGCTGCCCCATCATGGATGAGCCATCGACAGAAAGGCTGCCCAAGCCCTCTGATAGCCAATCGAAAAGTCCCATGGTCGGCCCCCCTTAGAGTGCGCCGAGCAGCGCCCCGGCCAAGGAAAAGCCGGAGTTGTTCGGTTGCGAGGTGGTCTGCGTGGTCGAGGCCGGGAACGCCTGCGCGCCGGTCGCGACCGTCTGGTTCGCGCCGGTGAGTGCCTGCAAGCCGGACTGCTGCGCCTGTAGCCAGTTGTTGTAGGCCGCCGTGAGCGCCGCCTGCTGCTGCGCGGTGTCCTGCTGATTGAGCGCATTGGCCGAGGTCTGCGCGCCCAACTGCTGCGTCTGCAAGCCTTGCAGGGCCTGCGCGCCCCCGAGTGCGCGGCCCAGCGCCGTCTCGGCATAACCGGCATTGGCATTCTGTGCCGACAGGCTATTGGCCTGATCCTGCGCGCTCGCGCCGATCGCGGTGTTGAAGGCCGAATTGTAGGCATTGCCGATCAAGCCCTCGCGGGCGACGTTCGACAGGAACGAGTTGGTGCCTTGCTCGATGCCGGTACGGGCATCACCGAACGCGCCCGAGCCGGTCGCCGTCGCATTGGTGGCCGCCCGCGTCTTGGCGTCCTGAATGTCCATCTGCTGCAACTGCGGAGCCAGCGCCTGCATGATGTACTGGTTCATGTAGGGCGACATGCCGTCCGCGATGGTGCCCGCCGTCACCGACTGAGGCCCGGCCCCGGCGTACTGGCCGATCAGGCTGGAGGCGGCATCGCCGGTCCCGTTATTGGCGATCCCGGTGGCCGCGTCGATGGTGCCCTGCTGGCCCGGCGAGAGCGAGGCGGTCAGATTGCCGCCATACTGCGTCCCGTAGGTGTTGTTCGAGGGCAGGTTCGAGGTCAGGCCCGAGGTGTTGGTCAGATTGGTGGACGCAGCCGCAGCCACCGCAGGATTGGTCTGCGATGTCGTCTGGACTTCCTTGGATTTTTCCATGCCGAAGCACATGGCGACCCCCTGTTCTATTAAGCAGATTCGGGCAGGTGAACGCGAGGCATCATGCGAGGAACGCCCCGCTTTTCACCGCGTATTTTGCCCTGGTGGATGAGTTCGATTCCGGCGGCGTCGGCGATCTTCTTGGCCTCGTCGAGCATCAGATCGCCGATCCCGCGATTGTAGAATTCCGGCTTGGTGAAATCCCAGCGGTCGGTCAGGAATGTGCCATCGCCGTACCACCATGTCGCATCGATGACGCCGAACGTGCCGACCAGTTCGCCGTTCACAAAGCACATGATGCCGACATTCTCGCTGCACACCCGCATCACCTCGCGCAAGCTCTTGACGAAATCGACCTCGCAGCGCAGCGCGGGCTTGGCGTATTGCAGCAGAAACTGGTGGATCGCCGTCATGTCCTGCTCGGTTTTCGCATAGCGGATCACCGGTACATTGAGCGGCACCACGTTGTCAGGTTGAGCGGTTGGAGCCGCCGCGCTTGAGGTCGCCGATGAGCGTTGCGATGAATGCTTGCGTTTCTTCGAGCGTCGATGTGCCGACATTGAGTGTCCTCGTCTCTGTGTAATCGCCCTCGATGGTAAAGGCGGCGGCGATGTCGATGATATTTTCGTCGGCCGACGCCTTCTGGATTTCCTCCAGAATCGCAGCGACGGCGCGATCCTTGACCGCGCCGGTGTTGATGGAAATGCGGCGCATGATGGACCTTTATGGTGAACGCTGGCCGCTCGGCTTGATGAAGGCGGCTGGTTTTCCGAAGCGGAAATAACAGCCGGGTTCGTCACACGAGAGCGTCATCCCGAGATAGCGGCCAGACACGCGGAAATCGATGTTGCCGGAATCCACCGGCGCGATGCTTTCCGTTTCGGAATCCTCTTTGGCCGAATCGTTGAGAACATTCCAAGTATCGACCGTGATCTCGATGTTGCCGATCTGGTCCTTGAAATCAGGGATCAGGTACTCGACATCCATATGCACCAAGCCTTCGCTCATCGCATAAGGTGCCAGCGTCAGCGAGTATGGCAGCGGATCGCCATCAGCATCGTTGCCGATCTCATGCTGCACGATGTATCCGGTGTCGAGGCCCATATAGGGCCGGGTGTCGCCTTGGGTGAAATGCGTGCCGGACACGCGCCCAAACGGCAATGGCGACCAGCATTGGTTGTCGATCGAATAGATCACGCCCTTGGTTGGCGAGGTCTCGCCGTTGATGGTGTAGAAGAACCACACCTCATTATGCTGCGGATTATAGACCGCCGTGCATTGATAGCCGTTATTGACGCTCAGTTCGTCGAACACCGCCTTGCGGATGTCCTCGACATTCGGGATCGGGTGCACGGTGCCGTCATACATCCAGAAATTATCCTGCCCCATCCAGAAGGCGACACCGCCTGCGGTGACGGTCGCGCCAGGTGCGATCAGGCCGCAATCCTTTGCCACCATCGACGAGTTATAAACATAGGTCGATCCGGTGTACTGAAAGCGATACAGCGCCGCATCGGTCCAGATCAGCGACACAAAGTCAGCCAGCACGCGACCGGCCACCAGCTTTGTGCCTTCCGTCAAGGTGCGGACGTTCGCGGTGTTGGTCAGCGATGGCGTCCAGTCATTGATGGTGCCCTGGCTCGGCCATGCGACTTGCATTCCATCCAGTAGCGCCATGATGAAGCGTTCCGGGGTCACAAACACCGCGCGGACATTATCCGGCGCGCTGGCATCCACGCGCGTTGCGCGGCCCCATGGCTTCGCCACGGACGGATCGAACTGATAGACGCTGCCGCCATTATAGGCCGCGATCAGTAACTGGCCGAAATGATCGAGCGACCAGATGCGAGGCTCGATCGCCACTGTCGAAGTCGATCGCGCGGCGCCCCATGTACCGAGGCCCCAGCCGCCAATGCCCCAGCCATAACCGAAAGCGCCAAGCTCGACACCGATTGGAATTTCATACTGATACGCCACGGCGTTGCCGCCGCCAGTGGCGTCCGATGTTGCATTTGCGCTGAACAGGAACGTGTAGTGATCCGCGTCGATGCTGGTGGCGACGACAAATGTTCCGTTCGGCGTGATGCCGCCAACCTCGGTTGCGCCTGAAAAATAGACTGTATCGCCAGCGTTGAGGTTGTGGCCGACATCTTCGACCGTGACGATATTTGAGCCGTTCGTTACCGTGAAGGGATCATTGCCGAGCGTGCCGGTGTCGCGAAACGGCGTGATGTCGTTGCGCTCAAGGTCGCGGTCGTAGACATAGAGCTTCTTGTAGGTGCCAGCGGCATTGTAGGGATTGGTCTGATTGTCGCGCCAAGCGTGCATCGCGCGCGGCACGCCATCGGTCGGATCGTCATATGCCTGCTCCCAGCCGCCGATCTTTTGCGGGCGTTTCTGCACAAAGCGGATGTTGCTCGATGCGATCCAGCGCCCTTCGGCGATCCGTCCAGATTCCGTCAGGACTACGCCGGGCAACGGGGTGATCGCAAGAGGTGTCAGTTTTGCCATTGAACTTGCTCAATAATGGAACACGCCGCCGCCACCGCCGGAGAAGGAACGATGGCGGCGGCGCACCCGACGCCAGATGGGCGCTGGCGTAGCTGCATGTTCAGCGTTTGATGATCTTGTTGCGGATAGCGGTCGGCTGCACGCTGGAGAATGGTGCTGATGTGCCTCCCTGCGCAGTAGCCGTCACCGTATTTGTGATGGCGGGGAGCGAGTAGGTCGAAGTCCCGTTAGACACCATCGCAGGATGAGCGGCGTCACCGGACCCGGTAGCAAACGAACTTGGTGCGCCAGTGATGGTCAACTGGCCTTCATAGGCAGATGCAACTGAAATCTGCGGAGTATATGGCGGCAGATTGTTTACTGAGAGGGTGATGTTCTGCGTGCCACCAATGGTCTTGAGCCGCAATCCATCGACGCCGGACCCGGCCGAGGTGATGCGACCAGCGGCGGTGCCGCCCATATTATCGCGCCCCGCATAGGCGACACCGCGCCCATCCGGCACGTTGAAGGTGGTCGAACCATCGCCATTTCCGAACGGGAACGCGCGAACAGCGCCGCCGGTTGCCGTATTGGTGGCCGCCAGCGACATGGTGATTTGCGAAGCGGAATCGACGGATACGATGGTTGTGCCGGTTTGAATACCGACACCCTCCAGAATAGAGCCTTCAAGACCAAGATTCCGCAAATCGCTTGAGACATTCGAGAGTGTGGTGGTGCCGTTGGTGTTGGCGGTGAATGCCTCGGTGATGGCGTTCATCAGCGGAAGGTCGCCCGACCGCGATACGGCCTGACCATACTCCATGTACCATCCGGTCGGCGCGCGAATGGAGGCTGTATCGACTTCCGTTCCAGGCGGCACAACGGCCGCGCCGCCCACGGAAAGAACGAGACCCGTTCCGACATCAACGCCAGTTGCCGAGAACGTCGCGATATCGACGCCGCCGATGGTCAATGCGACCTTTCCGGTATCGACCCGGCGAAAGCCGACTGTCGGCTCGGCGGCGAACGACAGGCCGGGAGCCGAGATCGTGCCATCGGCACCCAGCCATTGCACATCACGCAGCGCCGTGGACAGTCCGACATTGATGTTGTTGTCGCCATCGCAATAGACGAAAGCCCAACCGCCCTGCGGAATCGCTTCCGAAATCGTGCCGCTTGGCGTCTTGAACGCCAGATCGAACGCCCCGGAGGTGGCATTGCCGACCAGCCAGACCTTCGACAGGTTCGGCACCTCCACGGTTTGATCGGAAGTGAGCGTGCCGCCGAATAGCTGAATGGCATCGATCGCCTGCGTCATAGCGGATGGCGGGGCGGACGCTGACAAATCGAGCGTGCCGCCGGTGACGGTGCGGGTGGCGACACCGGCAACCGCGCGCTCCAGCACCTTGAACACCGAATTGTTGGCGTTATCGCCCCACGAATTGTTGTTGTTGCCGGTGGCCTGCAACAACAAGCCGAGGATGGAGGAATAGATATCGAGGGCCATTAGGGCGTCTCCGTCATGATGTCGCTGCCGCGATACATCAGATCATCTTCTGCGGCGGTGGATTGAATGAGGCTTTGCAGAGCACCGACTGCCTTGGTGTATTCCTCGGTGTCTTTCATGAAATCTGCCGCCGCAGCCTGACATGCGGTGCGCAGCAGGCGCGGATAACGCGCGGTCAACCAATTCGTCTGATTGGAGGATGAAAGCAGCGCCGGGGAGCGGTAATACAGCAGCTTGCACGTCTGCGCGGTCTCGAAAGCATAATCGAACTTGATCGCCTCATCCCAGACCGAGAACAGTTGCGGGATGGATGCGATCAAAAGATTCGCGGTGTAGGTAGCATCATCGCCGCCACCGCTCGCCGCCGATGTGGCGGGCGTCCCCGCATCGATCACAAGCGTGTTGGAATTGGTAATCGACGCCACCGGATAGGTGCCATTGAGGGTCAGGCCGCCGACTGCGGCAAGCCCGTCGATGGTGATGCTCGATCCTTGCGTCAGTCCGTGTGCGGTGATCCTGACGGTTGCCAGCGAGGAATTCGCCGTGGTGGTGATCGGATCATCATCGAGTGCGCCGGACAGGGTGTTGTCATACATCCGGTGGCGCTCGATCTCGTTCTGCGGCCGGTGAACGATCTTTTGGTTGAGGCCAATGGCGAGAATCGGCCCCATCGGATCAAGGAAACGGTCAGGCAGGGCGATCTCGCTTTGCCCGGCGCTCATGCCGAACGTCCATTCGGTGCGCATCTGCCGCACGCGCAACATCGAATAGAGCAGCGACTGCGCTTCATCGAGAATGGTCGGCAGATCGAGCTTTTTATAGCCCACCCACGTCGCGATCGATCCCGGCTGGCCCTTGTCGGCCAGCAGGCTCGTGTAATTCATGACCATGTTGATTGCCCCGGAAAGCGGGATGCCGCCCGTAGGCGGCATCCCTGATCCATCAGGAGAGGTAAGGCTTGAACTTGTCGGCGACCTGATCGAGGCCGACAATCTTCTGATCCCCGACCAAGAACACAACCGCGTCCTCAGCCTTCGAGACGTTCTTCTTGAAACGCTCACGGATCGCCTTGGAGATCGCGAACCATTGATAGTTCGCGCTTCCCGTCAACCATGCTTCAAGGTTGATGTCATCGGACGACTTGTCGTCATCGTCGCCATCAGCCTCATTACCTTTACCGGCATCGTCCACGCTGGACGCGGGATCGTTCTCGCCAGCAGGCGCGGCCTGCGGCGTTTCGTCGGGCATCTTGCCGCCGTTCAGCTTGCACAGCTTCTTCTCGACCTTGGCTTTCAACTCCGGCGGCACAAGCTCGGGAATGAGAGCGCCGCCAGCATCGAAATACAGGCCGTCTTGAAGGAAAAAGGCTGTGCGGTGCGGATCGTCGGGGCCGCGTTCGCCGTGAATGGTCGCGTGATCGCGGGAGCGATCGACGCGGATGGTCTGGAAAGTTTTCGCCATGAGGTTCTTCTCCTGTTTGTTGACGCGATGCTTACTTCTGCACCGCGCTCGCACCCTTGAGGGAGTGCGAAAGGTTGGTGTCGGAGCCACCGAAAGAGCCGCCACGCTCATTCGGCAGATCGACGCCGTGGACGTTATCCTGCGGGAAGGCAGACATGATCTTGCCATCCCGCTTGATGCCGGACGACTTGCCGTCGCCCATGCCGCCAGACGTGAACACAGAGTTGGTCTTGGAACCGCTCGCCATGATTATTCCTCCAGGGCAAGATTGGGGCCTTCAATCTCTTGTCGGCCGCCGATGAGTGGACGCCGACCGTCGAAACGGCTGGCGCGCGAGAGAACCGAGTAGCCGTCCTGCCCTGCATCCCCGGTGCTGTTGGACATTTTATTGTCCGGCAACGGGTTCACAGGCTTGACGCAGACCGGCTCGTTACGCTTCGGCTCCGGGTAGGAGCCTCCATACGGAAAATAGGACATCGAACCGTCCTCGGGTTGGGAGAAAGGAAAGGCCCCGGATTGCGCCGGGGCCTTGGTGGTGGTGGGCGTCAGGTCGAAAGGCTTAGAACCAATCGACGATAACGATGGTGCGGCCGGTGCCTGCCGGGGTGCCGCCGACGCCAGCCTTGCGGGTGACGACGAACGCGGTGTCGGCCGGAATGTAAGCGGTTTCGAGGGCGACGTGGCCCGCGAAATCACTCAGCACCGGCGGCGTGCCGCCGGTGCGGCCCTGCGCGTTCTGCGTCAACTGACGCGCCCGGTAGGGCGTGCCAGCAGCCGTGTTGCCAGCCGTCGCGGACGTGCCGAGACGGTGACGCGCGTAGGAATAGTCACCGGAAGCGTTGCCGACATTGATTTCCGGCACGGTGGTGGTGCCGACAGCATCAGCCGACAGGTCGGTGATGATGTCGCGCACAAGGCCCTTCTTGCCCGGAGGCCCGATGAGCGTCTGCGTTTCGGTGGTGGCACCAAAGGCAGATGACGGGAGGAAGTATTCCTCACGCTGGGGGGTATCGTAGGACATTTGCGTGTTTCCTTTCTGGCTGTGCCGGTTACGCCGCCGAGTCCCACTTGATGACGCGCGCGTTGAGCGCATCATCATGGACGAGGCCGAAGCCGCCGAGGTAGTACCACGCGATGCCGCGCGAACGACCGTAATCGCCCGGCAGCTTGGCCCGGATTTCCTCGGGGATGCACACCGCTTCCGTCACGGTGTCGCCGCCCATGAAGAACGCCCACGAGGACAGGCCGTTGTTCCAGGCATCGGCCGTCTGGCTCCACGGATCGAACGTGGTCGAATCCGCAGCGCCGCCCTTCGGGATGAAGTTCTGCTCGATGAAGCGGAACGATTCATAGCGCCCGATCTCGCCGTTGAAGATGTGAGCCAGACCAGTCTCGGTGTACTGGTGGATCGCCTCCAACGAGTTCTTGAGCGCGCGGAAGGTCGAGGGGTGGCTGACCGAGATATAGTCATCCACGATGTAGGGCGGAATGTTCCGTTCCTTCATCGTGTCACCCATGGCCTTCACATGGCCGGTGTTGAGCGCCAGATTGTTCGTCACCGACGCGGTGCCGTTGGTGTCCAGCGTGATCGACGTGGTGGAGTTGCCGCCGGTCGGGGCCGCACGCAACGGCGTGCGGTTGAACTGGAGGAACGCCTCGATGTCGAAATACTTGCGGGCGTCATCCTTCAACGTCTTGTCGATGATGCTGATGACATCCTGCTTGGCGAGATCGGTCAGCTTGCCGGTGTACGGGACGCTGTTGCCAGCCTCCGTGACCATCAACTGGTGCTGAACGATGGTGAAGCCGGTTTCAGGCATGACCTGATTTTCCGACAGGCGGCGGCCCTGCGAGCCGACATTGGAGTAGACGTTCCAGTTGAACTTGTCGCCGCGATTCAGGCCCTTCTGGGAGCCGTCCTGCGCATCGCAAAGCTGCCGGAACTTGGTGAGCGGCTGCACCTGCTGGCGCATGATGTCGGACAATTCGTCCGAATACATGTAGCCACCTTCGGCTGCAACGGCCCAAACTTGACCAGTCATGGGTGGATTCCTTTCGTGGGAGAGCGCGACGGTTAAGCGGTGATCTGACCGCGTGCCTTCTTCATCTGCGCAATCACGTCAGAGCGGGACTTGGGAGTCTGCTGCTGGGTGGCTGCGGGACGAGGGGCGACGGCGCGCTCGGGTTGATTTGGGATAGCCGCACGGCGCTGGGACCGATCGACGTTGACCTCAACGCGACCTGTCGGTGCCTTGCGGGGTTGCTGTGGAGTGGCGGGTTTGCCGCGCCAAGCCTCGAAACGCTCTTTGGCCGTATTGATGGCCTTGGCGAAATCGGAAACCTGATGCCCGTTGACCCGGTAGAAGCGGTGCCAATAGGCAAGCTCCTGCGGGTTTTTCGGGATTTTGTCGGCGTCCACCTGCCCGAGCGATAGAATTTCCTCACGATAGATGTCGTAGAGGATGTTCTCAATCGCGGTCGCCGACAGTCGATCGGCGTCCAACTCGGGATTCGCGGCCACGAAGTCTTTCAGAGCCTTCTGCGACTTCGCCAGATCATTATCCATGACCCGTTTCAGTTGCGCATTGTCGGCCCGTTCACCGGCCTTTCGCTCGATCAGTTCATCGAGGTCTTGGGCGGCTTCTTCGGGGTCGCCGAACTGGATTTTCTCGACCACGCTCTTAGTATCAACAGGGCGGCGTTGATCCTGCGGCGGTTCGAGTTCCTGCTCGTCGTCTTGCGTGCTTGATTGCTCGTCGGGGTGTTGACGATCCCGGCCAGCACGCTCGGCCTTAATGGTTTTCGCATCGCGCAGAAGCTCGCGGGCTTCTTCGAGATAGCTGTCGGCCGCCGTGACCTTGGCGGCACGTTCAAGAATTTCATCGTCGGTCAGTTCGATTTCCTGACCGCGCACCTTGATCTTGCGCTTCTGCGGCGGCTGCTGGGCCTGCGGTGCAGGCTCGCGGTCCTCGCCGCTGATATTCTCCGGCTCGTTATCCTCCGGCACCAGCGTCTCGCGGGCGACATCGCCGTACAGCATTTCCGGGTCGTTCGGATTGCCATTGAACGGCACCGAATCCGCGCGGCGGAATTTCTTCGCCATTTCGGCGCGGGCAGCATCGCCCGGCGACATGCGGATGGTTTCGCGGCGCTCAAGGCCGTCCTCGCCTGGAGACGGCGGCTCCTGATCGCCGCGCGGCGCGAGATCGTTCTCGGCGCTATCCTCGACGCCATCGCGGGCTGCGGCGTTTTCGTCATGAACCTGCCGCTGCTCATTGGCCTCGGCAATCTCTTTCTCCGTCATCTTGGTCATCGGTCGTTTACTCCTGTTGCGCCGGAAATTTCGGCGGTTGCCCATTGCGGATTGTTCATGATGAGATCGTTGATCTCGGCTCGTTCTTCTTCCGACACGATGCGTTCGACCTCGCGCCCGCGCGCCACGATGGCCCGGCAAGAATTCACCATGTCGTCGAATACCGCGATCTCCATCTGCAACCTGCGGATCGACAGCGAATCCGTTGGATCGCAGATCACCAGTTGCGTCATCGCGGCCACCGCGCGCTCGCGCGCATCGCGCAGCATCACCAGCACCGGCTGAAAGCCGCGCTGCGCTGACCTGTCGAGTTGCAGTTCTACGTCCATGCCGAGCGCAACCGTGTGCGCCCGAGCGATATGCTCGATTCCGCCGTCCATGCCCATGAATCCTTGTGTGTCAGTCCATCAGAGCGAGGATGTCGAGGACATCGCCCAAATCCTGCTCGTCCAGATCGTGTTCGGCCAACAACCGATCGATGTCGGTCATGTCCTGCGCATCGAAGATGCGGCCTTGCAGGTCGAGGTAGCCTTCGTCATCGCTGACGAATTCCGGCGGCTCCACCGGATCGCGCGGCACCAGTGGCGCATTGGCGAAATCATCCGGCGGAATGAGCTTGGTGTCTTTGATGACAACCTTGCGCTCCGGAACCTTCTTGATGCGCTCGAAGCCCGGCTTGTAGCGCGGATCACGGCGGCGCGGCTTGTCGCCGTCGCCGGTGGCTGCCGAGGACGTGCCGCCGCCGGAGATCGTGACGGTGATGATGCCCGCGTAACCGTGGCCCTCGACACCCTCGAAATTGCCGCCGGGGTTGCCGATGAATTCACCGGCATAACCGACTGCCTGCACGCCATGGAATTGCGCTTGCACCCATGGGGTGAAAACGCCTGCAAATCCTGTCGCGCCGACGCCGGGGATGGCGCTGGTCTGCGAATTGAATGGCGATCCAGCCTCGCCCGCGCCACCAACGCCATCGATGAAGGCGTAGACGTGTGGCAGCACGCCACCGGCAAACCCTTGTGCCGATACGCCGGTGATGCCCTTGGCCCCGCTTCCGATGAAAGAGCCGATGCCGCTGATGCCGCCGACACCCGGAACGGTGACGGAGACAGCCGGGATGAACTGGCCCGACAGGCCGGTTGCCGAAACGCCGACCAGCCCCTGCGCCCCGGAATCCGCAGGCGATCCAGCCTGTCCGGTGGCACCCGCTCCGATAACAAGAATCGCCACGCTTGGCGTGAATGCTCCGGCAAAGCCCTGCGCCGATACGCCGGGAATAATCTTGTCGATCGTCTTGACGAACGATCCCGCGCCGCCGGTGGCCGAAACGCCAACAAGGGAGCCTTGGCCGTTCTGCGATCCGCCAACATTGGCAAGCTGCGTGATCGCAAGGACGCCAATCGCCTGCGTGCCGATCGCCATGACTTATGCCTTATATAGACTTCGCGGCTTGAAACAGCGCAGGTATTTGATCGGCAATCCCAATATCCGTCGCAACTGCGATGAGATCAGCGTCATCGCTGCGAATTTCAGTGGCGTATTCCCACTTAATTTTGATCGCGCCACCCTTGGCGTCGATAGCTGACTGAATTGTGTCGAGCAGCCCGGCATTCAATAGCGCGATCCGCGCCTGCATCGGAGAAACAACATAAACAACGGGGACATATTTATAAGGAGAAATTGTATAGTTCGCGTTCGCGAGCAATTCTCTTACGGCGACTGACAAAGGTTCAGTGTCATTAGGGTGATAAGTAAACGGGATCGTTTCACCATCGATCCACCCTGATACGTCCATGTCGATGGTCGTGTTACCGGCATCTGCATATCGCAGATTTGAGATTGCAACGGCCATTTACGCGATCCTTTTAAAAATTGTAACGTCTCCCGATGCTGCAATATATCCCTGACACATCCAAGTTCCAGATAGTGTCTCGCCTGAAGACCCCGATGGATAACCAAAAATCTGTACTGAGCTGCCAGCATACGTTGAGCCAAATGATGCCGTAGAGCCGCCCGTCCGATTCCCAAAAATGTAGGCACCTATATTCGATCCTCCTGGTATTGAGATATTAGTCAGCGCAGATCCATCAACGGCAGGGAGTTTACCGCTGCCGTCGAGCTGAACTATATCGTTTGGGCTAGTGCCAACTGGAAGTCTTGCGGTTGGCACCGTCCCTGTGCTGAATTTTCCGGCATCCGCGATGTCGCTCGACGCCAGCACAATGGCAACCTGCGGAGGTGCAGTAAAATTGACCTTTGCCGTGGTGCCCAAATGGTTCGCGGTGACGACGCGGGTAAAGCTGGTGCCAGACGATGTGTAAACCGACTGGCTTTCTTCCCACTCCGATAGATCGGCGCTTTCGGCGCGCAGCGACACACTCGCGCTATTGGGGACACCAGCGGCGGCTGGCGTGCGGAAACCCTGCACCGCCGTGTTGACGACGAAATCTCCGGTGCCTGCCGACGCCGCCGTAAAGCGGACGGCATCGTAGAATGTATTCGACATCAGGCGATGCGCAGAATGGCGGTAGCTGCCGCCGCAACCGGCATCACGGCGGTGAAGGTGCCGGAGGAAACCGTCTGCGTGCCAGCGAAGTCATGCACCGAAGTTGCCTGATTTACGATCGGGCCGCGCCGGGTGGCATTGTAGATCATGCAGCCGATGGTCGAGAACGACGCCGAGGTCCATGTCGGGTCCGGCGAGAAATCGGTGATCGCGGTGCCGGTATCGAGCGATGGGTCCACATTGGTCAGCGCCTGACCGCCTGCGGTATAGCCGGTGCCGCTGGTCTCGTCCGAATTGCCGGTCATGTCGGAATAGTTCGTGGTGGTGCGGCTATAGGTTCCTGCCACGCCGACCTTGAACAGCGCGATCATGAAGGTGTCGCCGACGCTGGTAATGGTCGGTGTGCCTGCTCCGGTCGCGGATTTCGACATGGTGTACGAGTTCGACGAATCGATCGAGGCGATCACCGCGCCCGCCGGAATATTGGTGCCGGACAGCTTGGCTCCGACCGCAAGGCCCGTCAGCGACGAAACGCCGGTGACTTGAAAGCCGCCGTTGGTGGTGGTGCCGGTGTGGGTGCGGCTTTGATTGTGACAGTGCAAGCCCGACATCAGGTCGCGCTTGTAACTGTCACACATTGCGGTGGTGATACCGGCCATGGCTTAGGCTCCTGCTTTGGCGGTGCGGTCTTGGTGCCAGCACCGCTCGGTGTGCATGTTGTTGGCGATGTGCTGGCCGACGATGGTGCGGATCACCGCGATCACCTCCGGCTTGGCGAAGTGATCCTTGAATGGCGTGGCGGCCAGCGCCGTCTTGATCTTCTTCATGACTCCGGGCGAATGCACCGCGTCGGCATCGGCAAGGTTTGCCTTGCAGCGGGCAAGTCCCTTGGACGCCAGTTCGCCGCGCTCATGGCCCTGCACCAGGGCGTGCGCGTCATTGAGGATGTCGAACAGCACCGGCCGCAGGTCGCGCTTGGCCTTGCGCGCCGCAGCGGCTTCCGGCGTGTCGGAATCGCTGGCAACCTGAATAAGGTCGAGGATGGCTTCGGTCGTCACCTCGGCCCATTTGTCGGCGGGATGCGGCCCGCCATTGGTAATCATGATCTGCATGGTTCTTCTCCGTTAGTGATCGACGA
>Ga0265338_10003539_pt1 | contig 21862 bp, 24 predicted proteins | sample 42126metaG_FD_193579 | JGI IMG/M metagenome (GOLD analysis project Ga0265338, IMG submission 193579) | Rhizosphere microbial communities from Carex aquatilis grown in University of Washington, Seatle, WA, United States - 4-21-26 metaG | ecosystem: Host-associated > Plants > Roots > Rhizosphere... | reverse complement strand
GTCCACGCGGCGATCTTCCTCCGTGCCGCCGAACCCGCAGATAAAAGCGGTCGCGCTGGCGTGCCCGGGCACGATGCTGATGTAACGCACCGGACGCCCAAGGAACGCCACGAGCTTTGGCTTCGTTTCTGGCATTGTCGTTACTTACCCTCCTCAGAGATGAGGACTGGCTTTCCGTCCTCGAGTTTCCAGCGCTGCACGCGGCCATTTTTTCGGTTGCGCGTCACTAGAACTTTTGTCTTGTCCTTCCACATCGAAGGATCGGGCGCTTGCTCCTGCTGCGCCACATCGTCAAAGATCGTCATGGCTACTTGCTCCCTTTGCGAACTGGTACCACCCAGCCGTCGTTCTCGGCCATCTGTTGCGCTTTCTTCGTGTCCCCGTCAGCCTTCTGCAGGTACTTCTTCGCGATGCCCTGGTCCGTGAGTTCCTGGCCGCGCTGTCTCGGACCAAGGCCCGTGCTCTGGCCGCCGGCCGCAGGTTTACCGGCCGCTGGCTTGCCACCAGCTCCCGGCTTCTGCGCTCGCCGACCCATCACGTCTTGCTCAACTTCGTCGATCTTCTGATGGTTCTGCTCGATCTCATCGTCGATTGACTTGAGCGTTTGCACGTCCGCTGGCCGCTTCGAACCCAGGTAGTCACCGCGCTGCTTCTCGAGCGAGTCGATGCGCGTCTGGAAGCGCCGCGAACGGCTGCCGATTTCGCGCTGTTCGTCTGGCGTGTAGCCGTTCGGCGAGCTGTCCTTCGGCGGTCGCTCTGCCTGCTTGAGGCTGATTTCGTGCTGGCTAACCTCTTTCGCGTTCGGCGGTCGGCCATTGTCGCGAGAGAACGCCTCATACCAGCCGCTGAACTCACCGGCTGGTGTTTTCGGAGTGTTGGTGGCGGACTTCGGAGTGAACGGCTTGCGGTCCCCGTCGAACGTTTCCGCCGTCCACCCGGTCGGGGAGTTGTCATCTTTTTGCTCGGAGCCCGCGACAAACTTGCCTTTCAGTTCGTCGGCGCGCGCCGTGTATTGACGGATGCGACCGGAGGCCGTTGACTGTTCGCGTCCCTCACGCGACGCCTGCAACTGGTTCTCGAAGTTCTGCTGCGGGATCTTGGTCTGCGCTTCCGCCAGCCCAAGGCCTTCGCGGTCCTGTTGCAGCGCCTGAAGCAGTGGGCCCGTTCGAACGTCATAGTCGGACTGCGCACGGCTCAGACGCCGATTGGTGACGCCGCTTGCCGCCCGGTATCCCAGCTCCGGGTCCTTCAATCCCGCCGCCGTGCCAGCCGCGAAGCCGAGCAAGCGCTCCCACAGCCGCGGACGGTTGGCCGCGGGATCCACTTTCGGAACCGCCGCCAGCGCCTCCTGATCTTTCTGCGTCTTGGTAAGTAACTGCGCGAGTGCCGAGTTCGAAAGGTCGGGAGGCTTCGGTACCGCCGGCATCGAAAGCGCTGGGTCGTCGCTCGGTGACGGCGCCGGAGAAGCGGCCGCTGCCTGCGGTGGATTGGCGATTGACGGCTGCCCGGTCGCTTGCCGAGGAGCCACAAGCGCCCCCATCAATCCGCCAGGAGACGCGCCGGTTGGCGCTTGCGCCGCTGGCTGGCCCGGTTCACCGCCAGGCGCAGCTTGGCCGCCCATCAGTGCCGCCACCAGCTCGGGAGGCATCTGCGTGTTCGGCTGAAGTTCTTCGTCTTGGTCGTTGACGTCGACGTCCGCCATGCTTACACCCCCGCCACGCGGATGGCATCGACGTCCACCACCCGCTCTCGAATTGCGCGTGCCAGCGCCAGTTCAAACAGCGGACGCAGCGACCACCGCAGCCACGTCCACCGCCGCACATACACCGCGATGCGCTCTCCGTACCGCTCGTAGAGGCGCATGATCCGCTCACCCAGCCATGTGCGCCGGAACTCGTCGCCGAGCCACGACCGCAGCAGCAGGGTGCGCCAATCGGTATCGCCGTAGATGGCCATCGCGATCCAGCAATGCTGCGCCGCGCCAGCACCAGCCGCACCAGCCGCACTGATAGCCGACATCCACGGACCGTAACTCGCCAGACCGAACTGCGTCAGGTCGCCGAGCGCCGCGTCTTGGCCGCCCATCGCCGTGCCGTAGTAGCCGCCCTCGAGCTGTGCTGGTTCGAACTCGTCTGACAGCAATTGCTGCTGGTAGCCGACGTTCGAGCGATAGTCATTCGCCGCACGCTCCGAACTGAGCTGATCGGCGAGGCGCATCTTCTGCCCAGCCAGATCCTTCATCCCGTAAGCGGTCGCGCTCGAGTTCAAACCGCCCGTGCGCTTGTCGAGCGCTTCGAGCTGCGCATCAGCCGACTGCTGCGAAGCGTCCAACGAGTTCGCCTGGAGGCGGTTGACGTTCGCCAAATATGTGGGATTGGTAAATGGGTTCGCTCCAATGTTCTGACCCTTGAGGAGCTTTTGCAGTGCAGCCTGCCCGGCAGAAATCGAGGCCTGTCCAGTGTCGAAGGCCTGTTTCTTTTCCGCAGTATCCTGCGCCTGCGCCTGTTCGGCTTCTGACTCGCCAGTTCTACCGATGGGAGTTCTCCTTCCCGCTTTGCGCGTCCGATGGCACGAGCCACCGGAAAAATTGAGCGAACTGCTCGCCTTCACGAGTGAAGCCCAATTTCTTGAGGAGCCTGGGTACAGCCCCCGGTCTGTCCTTCTTCCCCGGCAGCATGTTCACCGGAACAAACGAGCGTGTCAGCCGAATGTGATACCTGCGAACTTCGGGCATCAAAAACCGTTCGACCATTGCCTGCATTTCCCGACTGCGAATTGGCGTCTCGCCGAGCGCCTGCGCCTCTACCTCAGCCTCGAGGAACACGCAGTTCGTGATTTGTCCATTCACCACGCGCACAACCGACACGATCACCGGGTCGGCATCGAGCGCCGGTAAATCGAACTTGCGCCCGATCCGCTCCTCCATCTGCGCGTGCAGAGCTTCCACCTGCTCTTTGTCGGTCGGATACTTCTGCGGGTCGTAGTAGCGCCAGCTCATAGCGTCAGTTCTGGAAGGGTCCGGTAATCGCGGCCTGATTCCAGTTCTCTCCGTCGAAACTCGATTCGAGCCGCACATAGCGCAAGCTGCTGGCGATGTCGGCAATCGTCCAGTGCGTCTGCGTGCTTGGCCCGTAATACTGCACGTCGCCCGAAGCGTCGAACGCAGGCGTCAGCGAAAACGCAATGCGGTGCAGGACCGGTGCGCGCCGCGGATTCCGCACCACCGCCTTGCGCGCATTCGACTGCTGCACGAACTCCGGGTTGGTGACGACCACCGTAAATATCCCGTTGATTGGCTTCACGGCGATGGCTGCCAGGTCGGGAATGGACGCCACCGGAGCACGTTTGTCGAAGTCCACCGCCTGCGCTCCAGTGCGCTGTTTCAGATCCGCGATGTCCTTCTGAATCTTTTCCAAGGCCGACGAAAGGTGCTTGTTGACCTCTCCCGGCATCACCGCGCGCGCCGCTTCGCGATGGTTGACATTGCCTCGAACAAAGGCCATTAGTCGTCACCGCCCGGTAGCCACGGATTCGCGCACACCACCAATTCCACCAACTCGAAACCACTCCCAGCCTCGCCGCCATTCGTAAAGAGAGGAGCGCCGTAAGACTCCAGCAACGGGTCGCCATTGCTGGCCGCGCGCTGGAATTCCGTCAGCGCTTGGTTGTCCTTCAGGTCGATCGCATCATCTTCGAGCGTGATGGTCGGGTCCTCTGTGACAAAGCGGAACAGGAGCTTCCCTGCGCCCTTGGCCTTCCCGCGGAGCCCACCGAACTGCATGACGCTGCCGCGCCCGTCCTGCGTGTAGGAAGGCTGGTACTGCTGGTCGATGCCGACGCCGTTATCATCCCGCCGCCCCGGCTGGAAAGCTGTCAGCCGCACACACTGAATCGTGGTCGACAAGATGCCCTGTTCAACGTTCTCGTCCGGCTGCTGCTGCGCCCATTTCAGCGTCCAGGTGCCATCGTTGTTGTTGACGGCCGACGTTGCCGCAAACGAACCATCGAACGTCCCAGCGCCATCGACGATCACCGTCGTTGTGCTCCCGATCAACTGCTGTGCCTGAACGATGGCCGTAACTACTTGCGCCGCGCGTGTCAGCGAGACGATGGCGTAGTCCTTCAGTTCGGCTGGCGGGGAGAGAGCATAGGTCATCTGATGAGTCGCCATGCCTTTCACGGCCGTCATGTCCTCGACCTTCGTGAGAAGCGAAGCGCTGCCAGCGTTTGGACCGGCCACTACCGCATCTGGACCGGCTTGCACGTAGCTCAGACTCGGCGGTCCGGCGGCCATCGCGCTAACCGGAAAGTCGCCATTGAACGAAGCGTCGCCCGTGATGGCCACGCGAATGCGATCGCCAACGGCTGCCGGAGGCATCGAAGCACCAAACTGCAAGGTGACGACGCCAGCGGCGCGCGTTGCGCCCGTGACCGTGTAGCCGTCGCCAGCGCAGTAAGCAGGTGCGGTAATTGTCCGCTTGACGTAGCGGCCGCAGCGGGCTGCTATCGGGTCGCGCGACCATTTCCGCGCCGTGTCGGGTGTGATCAGAGCGCCAGTTCGGGTGCGCGCTTCGGGGAAGTCCCAGCCGCCGGTGTACGACACGCGGTAAATCTCATTCGGAAAACCGCTGTCATCGGTGCATACGCCGAAGTGGACCTCCTTGGCGTCCTCATTGACCGCGCACCAGAAGGTCAGTTCCGACGTCCAATCAATCTCGTTCCAGCTTCCGGTGTTCTCCTCGTCCTCGTCGTCCGACTGAATCTCCTGCGTGATCCAGAGCGGTTCGCCGCCCGCATAGTAGTAACCGCCGCCCTTGCAGCCATAGACCAAGAAGTCCTGGCCGACCGCGATCATCGCCGCGCACGGAGGCCCGTGCAGCTCCCACAGTCGCTCAGGATTCCAGTTCGCGGGAGTCACGTCGCTCGTGTCGAGCTGGTAGCCGCCGTTCGACTTGAGCGCGATCACCTGGCCGTGCGTCATCTCCCGAACGGCAATGCCGCGACCGCCGGCTGCTGCCTCAATCTGCAACTGGCCACCGCTTCCCGCGATGTTGCCGGGATCTTGCGTCTGCGAGAAGAAGAACGTGCCGGTTTCGTCCACGTAGCACATCTTCTGCAGCGTCGGAATAAACGAAATGTCGGTCGATGGGGGAGCCGCGATGAAGGTCAGGAGAGCCGTGTCGTCGCGCGACTTGCTCAGAAAGTCATCATCGAAGTTAAGCGCGAAGAATGTGTCAGGCGCGTCCGCAGCGGTGCGAAGGTTGTTCTGCTGCTCGGCGACATTCCCGGCACCATCCACTTGCGCCGCGACACCATCCTGCGCCCACTCGAGCTGATTGTTCGTCGTGTCCACATTCGCCAGGACGAACGAACCGTCGAATCCGCTGCCCACGTCGTACACGAGAATCGGAACGCCAGCTTCAAACTCGAGAGCGCTTTGGACGGTTGCCGTCACCGTTCCATTGCCATCGCGCTGGATCGTGGTGATGGCGCTGGAGGCCGGGTCGGGAGGGTCCGACTCCACAATGTCGAAGAACGGACCGCCTGCACCCGATCCGCTTACCCCGATCGCCAGAATGGTCTGGCTGGTGCTTGGCGCGCCATCGGGAAGAATGGCAATCAACTGCGCGTCGCCGTTCGTAAACAGCACGGGAATCGGCGAGGCAGGGTCAACCGGGCTCAGAGAGCCAGTGTCGTCCTCGCGGAGAATGATCACATAGCGCAAGCCAGTCTCGCCGGTGAACAGCGGGGCGCCAAATAGGTCGATGCCGCTGGCCGTTGTCCGCAGAAGAATCTGGCCAATGACCGCATTCACCCCGACGCGAATGTCGTAGACCGAGAGATTGAGGGTGCTGTTTCCCTGTGTGCTTGGGGAGCTGCCAACCGCGCGGGCGCGGACCTTAATCTTCGTGTAGTCCTGGCCTCCAGACATAGCGACCTTGAACACGGTCCGCGCTTTCCCGCTATCGGTGAAGGTGTCGATCAGCACCCACGTCGCGCCATTGTCGAGCGTGTACTCGAGCGTCGCCGATACGTCGTTTCCGGCGGTCAGCAAGAGCGCCGTCGCCGCGTAGTCCACAAACAGAAAGACGGTTGAAGGAGTGGCCGGAGGGGTCGGGAATGAACTCCAGATCGCGCTCGACGACACAACAACGTCGTTCGTGTCGTCACCGCCGCCCGGCTCGTGAATGATGTGCTCGAGCGATTGCGCCTTTCCCACAGCCGCCGTGCTGCTGCTTCCGTCGTTGGCAAACGTCGGATTAAGGAAGGCAACCGTACCGCCGAAGCCGGGGTCAGGACTGGCGACGACCGTTGGCCGTGTGTTCTCGCTGATGACGCCCGTGGTCGGGTCCGTTGTCAGCGTGATAGGCGTGCCCACGCTCACGTCGGCCTGCACCTGATAGTAGGTCGTCGGCGCTGGTCCGCCTGATGCGACCTCGCCTGCATAGACGTTGAGCTTGAACGGGAAGAAGGCGTCAGACCGAATATTGAGTTCGGCCAGCCAGCGCGGCATGGAAGGCCCACCAGGGCCGGGTCCGAATCCAACCGTCCGAAAGTAGACCTCGACCGCCACCGTTCCACCATGGCCAGTCGGAATGATGAAGGGAGGCGTCCACGGACCTTCGCCAGTTTCGTCGCTGTTATAGGCGAGGCGGACGTAAATATCTTTGCCAGCGGGAATGGTCCCGCCGCCGGCGATGACTCGACCGCGAGCCCCCGTTGTGTTTGGGGTCGGAAGCAGATTCTCAAAGGCCGGAGTCCACTCCTCCCACTCCGTCTGACCGTTAGGACCGCCCGCGTTCGACGTGACTGTTACTGGAGTCCACGTGTCGTCGTTGAAGTAGCCGAGTTGCCCCAGCCATCCCGGTTCTGGTCCCATGAACCCAGGCTGGATGCAGCGCCACCAAATCTGACTGGAACTCTGTACCAGGTCGCCCACCTGCGCGAAGCGGCCGGGCGTCCAGCGCGAACCGATGGGATTCTGCGAGACGGGCTCGACCGTCTGCGTGAGGCCGTTGAAGCGCAGCGGAGGACAAAGCCCGCGCACGCCATCGGTGAACGCCATGTAGAGGCAGTTGTAGGCGGATGTGGTCTGCATCCGCGCGTTGGTCGGCAGAGTGAATGGAGTAGCGAGAGGAACAAACGCGCCAGATCCCGAGGGCTGCTCGATGTACAGCACGCCAGCCGCGGTCAGCGCAATCAGGTAAAAGCCGGGATTGACCGTGCCGACGACTTCCAGCACGTCGTAGCCTGTGATCACGCTGCCGTTGATCGTCTGGCGGAAAGCGGTGTCCACCATGCCATCGCGCTGGCGCACACGCCGCCGGTTGAACCGCACATTACGTGCGACGATGGCCGAGCCCGGGTGAACGCGCGTCGGGCCTTGATAGTCGCAAAGACCACCAAAGCCCGACACCGGCCACGGTTTGTAGGCGTCAAGATTCAACGTTTATCCGTGACGCCGCAGGTTCCGAACGCGAACGACCATCGTTTTCCCGGCGAGGCCAGCGGGATAGTCGGCCGTCGCCAGTTCCGCAGCGGTCGCGATGTTCTCGAAGCGCAGCACGTAATTCGAGAGTGAAGGATTCGCAGCGGCCTGCTTGATTTCAGCCGTGAAGCCGAGCGGCACCTTCGTGATTTCAATTTGCCCCTCAGTCGGGAGTGGCTTCGAGGGAGGCCGGACCCGAGCCTGCTTGCCGGTCATCGTGACCTTCGTGAAGTCAAACGTTTCGCCGGTGGCTTGGTTGTAACCCTGCCCCGCAACCGCGCTCGGAGTGACTTCGTAAATGCGCTCGATCTCCTCCTGGCTGATGATCTTGCGCACGAACTTGATGAGGATTGCCATGTACGCGCTACCCTTCTGCGGCCCTTTGACCGCGTTGAACCTGCTGGTTAACCAATCGGCGGCGGGAACCCACATCCTCGACCGGACGTCCGCCTGCCGCCCAGCCGCAAAGTTTTGGTCTGCTGCGCCTTCGTCTGATTCGACTGGAAGTCGGCGAGCGAGTTCAGCATCCGCGCGCCAAAGTCCTTTGCCAAAGCCGACGCCGGACCGCCTTCGGTGACTGCCACCGAACGCGCCGTCGCAAACACGAGAACATTGATTGCCGCACGCAGTGGGTCCACGGAGTCGTCCGACACCAGGTCCGGCATAAACTGACCACGAACTCGGAAGTCCACCGGCTGATTGCATGGACTGACGAAGATCGTCCCGCCGCGCCACTCCCACGAAGCCACATAGGGAACGCTCGACACGATTGCCTGCCCTGCGACGCCGCTGCCGATATTCACGTCGGCCAGCGTCTCAACATCCGGTACTGGCTTCCAAAGCAGTTCGGACTGTCCCGCTAGTTTCCAGTCGAGCGATTCAGGCACCAGCAGGTTCCACAAGTCCTGATCCGGCGCCTGCAGCGAGGACAGATCGGTGGTGTTGGCCGCTATCTCTCCCAGCACTACGACCTTCGTCTCGAAACGAAGGCCGTAGCTCTGGAATTTGTCAGCCATCTCGTCGTTCGTAATCTCGAGGTGGCCCACGATGGTGTCGCGGTCTTTGCGCTGATTGCCGATCAGCCTGCGAACCCGCCGCACAATGACGTCGACGACACCGGTTGATGGTTGGTCTGCCATTTAGCTCTGAGGCTCTCCCGTCTGGCCATCGCCTTCGGCCGCGTTCGGGTCGGGTTCAGTTTCGTCACCCTCAGCGCCCGCGCCCTTCTTCGGGAACCGATAGCCTGCTTCCTCTGCTTCTTCGCGCGTGAAGCGCTTCCAGCGAACCAACTGCATAACCTGATTCGGAGCGAGACGCCGGAGCGCTAGGCCTGCGCCAGGAGTATTGAGGTCAATCACCAGGTCAGAGAAGGCCTTGAACGGATGGAACACGTAGGTGCAGCTCCCATTCGTGCATTTCAGAGCGCCCGGCTTCGATTCCGCGCCGCAGCTCTTGCACGTGACCGACTCGCCGCTTGACCGCTTGATTGGCGCTTTCACCCAGGCGGGATCTTCCGTCAGTTCTCCCCACGACCGAAGCATCCGAACCATCTTGACGACGTTCGACCGTCCGATGATGTTGCGCTTCTTGTCGTCGGTGCCGTTCCATGCTTCGTCCGCGTCGTTTTTCCACTTCATGTAGTGCGCGACTTGCTTGTCGTGAATGAACTCCAAACCCTCGTGCAGTGGCTTCGAGCCGCCGCGCGTGCGTCCGGTGCGGTCAGCCTGGACGTAGAGCACGGCGTCCTCGCTGAGCAACTCGGGAGCGGTTGTGCCTTCGTAGCAGAAAATGCCGCCCGGGTCGGTGTGGTAGTACTGCCCCATAAAGTCGAGTGCGAGGTCGATCGGCAGGATGGCCGCTGGCTCAACTTCTCCCGCATCGTTCGGCACGAGGTCGCGTGCCCACGTGGTGAACACGTGATGCGTGTAGCCCAACTTGCGCCCGTTTCGCAGAACGATCTTTGCGAAGCGATCATCATTCGACAGTGGTGCGGGTCCCAACCGCAGTTCGTTCGTGAGCGGATTGGAGTTCGTCAGCGTGAATGGATGCAGACTGACAATGCTTGCTTGCTGCCAGGGGATGCGTGCCATCTGCTGATAGAGCCGCTGCAGCTTCGCCTGATTTTTCGCCTCGAATGCGGAGTCGGCTGCGCGCATCTGGTCGAGCACGGGCTGGACCGCCGCCATCCTTCCCGCTGTGATCTTTGCTTCTGGTGACATTGCCGTGGACATGGTTTCTCCTTGTAATTTCACGTCTTAGTTGCCGACGTGTCGTTTTAGACCGGCTTCTTCAGCCGCCTTTGTGCGCAACCTGCCGGCCTCGAGCGAATTGCCGAGATACGGCTTCAATAACTCAGTGAGATACATCGAGCGGTCCGCCGCTGCTTTCTCGCGGTTCGCCGCCAACTGACGTTCGTAATCGTGGATGCGGATGAGAATGCGCGCCTCTGGCGACGCCGCCTCGCGCTCTCGATACTTCTGCGCCTCGAGGAACTGAATCGCTTCCTCCAAGCCAGTGAGGTCCGGTAACTCGCGGTAAGTCGTGCGGACGACTTCCGCACCATTTAGTCCGCGCTCGACGTGATCCAGCGCCTCATAGTCGCCTTTGACAGGGAAGGGACCGAGGATTGGCAGATCAGGACGGCCGGGGACAGTTTGCGCCTCCCACCAGGTGCGCGAACCGAATTGCTCAGGAGGACGCCAGCACTGCAACATCCAGCCCGTCTGATACGGGTAACGCTGGACCAACCGCATCTCGTCAACGGTCCTCAGCGGTTGATGCGCGCTCGGCACCATGCGTCGGACTTCGGCCACCAGCTCTTGCGCGGGAAGGCCGCTGCCAGCGAGTTTGATGACGTGCTTCTTGAACTCCTTGTCCTCGACGAGAGGCGTACCGCCCATCTCCTGAATCGTCAGACCGGCTGGCCAGTCCACCCAATGACCGCCGTGAAGTTCGTAGATACTCTCAGCTAACACAAGCCGGTAGTAAGGCTCACCATTGGGATTGAGGCCTCCGACCTTTCGTATGAACTTGCGGACGAAAAGCGGAGCCCACCCACGACGCTGCACTCCTTCGCGTTCAGGGAGTTCGTTGAATTTCATATTTTTTCCAGAAAAACGGGGAAGGCCGAAGCCTTCCCCGAGTCGCCCTTCCAGGAGCAACAAACTAACTAGCTGCCGTACTTGTGTCCGGCAGGCAGGCCGCAGCCTGCGATGACGGCCTGTGCAGGCACGGCATCGCAATAGAACTGCGTGGGGATGATGTACGTCGAGCCGTATTTCAGCTTCGGCCGTCCGGTGGTCGCGTCCATGAAGTTGTAAATCTTCTGGCCGAACACCTTGGCCCAATACGGGTCTTTGTATTTCACGCGGCCGAAGCCGTTGGCGACGAGCAGGTACCAAATATCCTGCGCGGCATTCGGGCTGTACTTGATCGGATCGCCGTCAATCGTGACAGCGCCCGAGAAGAACAGGTCCAAACCCTTCGCCTTGCCGTCAGCCAGCGGGATGGTCTGTTTGTCGTAGCCCAGCTCGCGGTAGGACTCAAACTGCGAGAAGTGAGTCCACCAGAACGAGCCAGCCAGCATCGCCCCGCTCAAGCGCTGCATCCGCTGCCACTTTGCCAGAGCCAGCGCCGGCACGGTGATTTGTGCGCCGCCGTTGTCAAAGCCGTTCGCCTGGACATACGGCGAGCTCTTGGGGATGCCATGCAGGTTGCCCTGGTTCGACAGGTTGACCATGTTCTTCAGGCCATTCAGTCCCAGCGGCGCTCCGTCCGTGAGGCCGGTGTAGCGGATGATGTCGCCGTCCGCCGCGCCAGCTACGTCCGCGCCAGCGTAGATAATCTGCTGCTGGCCGCCGAGGAAGTTGAAACGGGTCTGAATCTTGACCGAGCCGCGGGCAATGTTCGTGTTCGGATCCACAACGTCTACCGTCTGGCCTTCCTGCACGAGGCGGGAGCCGAACGACAGAGAAGTGAGGTTGTAGGTGTTGGTCGCGGCGTTGACGCCAGCCACGTCGATGTTCGCCAACGTGCCGAAGCCATCGGTCTGCAGGAGAGCATCGGTCTGCTGCTTCGCCATCTCGACCACGCCATTGACGGCGCGGTTGACCACGTTCATCACGCTGACCTGATCACCCGCCTCAGACTGAATGTTCACCAGCTCAGTCCAGTTGGTTGCGCCAGCAATGACCGTGGGAAGCACGGTGCCCTGCAACAGCCCAATATCCGAGCCCTCCGGCAGAACTCCGCCGTCGAGCGAAACGTAGCCAGAGTCACCCGGAATTGCCGTTTGCATGATGATGCGGAACGCCCGGTCGCCCACCTGGTCGTTGCGCGTGTTGTTGAACTGAGCGGCCAGCGTGTCGTCCGTCAGCCAGAGCTTCGGGATGTGCTTGGTTACACGCTCCATCAGTACTTCTGCCATATCGCCGATTGTCATTTACGTTTCTCCGTGCCGGACCGCGTGGGCCCAGCGGCATGACTTCTACTTACTGCTTCACGCACTGTGCAGCGGGTTCTGCTTCGCCTCAATCTGCATGATCTTCATCAGCAGCTTGGACGAGTAGTCCGCAGGGCGTTTACCGCCGTTCTCCTTCAACACTTCGTCCGCGGCCTGTTGCTCGATTTGGTCGGCGGTCAGTGTCGTGCGGCCCGGTTTCCCGGTCGTCGTGCCAACCTTGGGGTTGATACGATCAGCGGCCAGTTGCGCGTCGGTCTTTTCTCGGGTGTCTTGGTTCTGCTTCACCGCCGCCACGCCGAAGTCCTGCATGACCTTCGACGCAACGTCGTGATAGATCGCTTTCAGGGTGCTGGTGTTCAATGCCACGATGCTGCTGAGTACTTCCTCGCTCATACCGTGGGCTCGCGCCTGCCGCGCCATCGCTTTGAAGGTGCGGTTCTTTCCCAGCTTCTCCACAAGGCCTTCGTAGATAGCGTCTTTGGCCTTGGCCTGCAACGCGGGGGACAGTGCGCTATTGTTGACGGTTGCACCGATCAGTGTGTCCAACTCTTTATCGGTGGCTTCGGTGATGCGGGTTTCAAACTTTTCGACTGCGGCCGCGCGCTGCGCTTTCGTGCCCTTGTCCAGTTCCTGTTCGCGCTGCTGAAGCTCGGCCTCGCGTGCCTTCTGTTCCGGTGTCATTTCCACCGGCGGAGGTCCAACCTTGTAGCCGTTCTTGCGGAAGTTTTGCAGGATTTCGAGCGCCGCCTGGACGTCCTTCACGTCGTCGTTGTCCTGCGGCATTTTCGAGGTGATGTGCTCGATCATCCGCGCTTCGTACTGGTAGTTGGTTTCCAGGAACTTCGCGACGGTACCGTCTGTCTTGAACGAGCCATCCGCGTTCTTAATCGGCTGGCCCTTCTCGTCGAGTACGTAGCTCAGCGGCAGCATGGTGTTGACCATGAAGTCGTCGAAACTTTTCAGGTCCTTTACCGCCGTGAAGCCTTCCTCGATGTCGTAGAAGTGGTCAGCCGCCTGCGCCGCGAACTGCGCCGCCTTCGGTGTCCCTGCGACGGCAACGAACTCCTGCGCCAGAGCCGCATTCCGTGCTGTCTCGACCAACTGCTCTTTCGAGTAGCCCTGTTTCTCCATCGCGGCCGCGAACTCGGGATCCTCGAAGGAGGCTGCAATCTTCTCGGCCGGGAGCGGTCCCACCTTGTCGAGCGGGTTGGGAACAACCGACTCCGGCTTCGCCGCGCCATCTTCCGGTTTCTTCCCGTCTTCCGTCGCGTCGTCTGCCTGGTCCGTGGGGTTCGGCGGCTCATCCGCTGCAGCGCCATCGGCCGGTTTGGCTGCGCCGTCAGCCGGTTTCTCGTCGCCAGGCAGTGTCGCTGGCTTCGCCGCGTCGTCCTTGATGGGCTCGGCCTGCATGACCTGCCGTAAAAAGTCTTGGTTACTCTGCCCGGGTTGCGGGTTGAGTTCCGCCGCTGGCGTGGTGGTAGCGGGTGCGCCGCCACCGGCTGAGGGTGCGCCTGTCGAAGGCGCTCCGCCGCCTGCTGCTGGCGTGCTTGGTGCTGCTGCGGACGATCCGCCGGCCGCTGGTGCGCCGGATGTGGGTGCGTTGTCTGCCATAGACGTAGTTCTCCCTGCCCCTGTTTCAGGGGCGAAAATTTGCCTTCGTTGTGTTGATTTGCTGCTAGTTGACTACTGGCCGCGCGACTGGCGCGCCATCTTCTTCCGCTTCACGCCGCAACCGTTCTGCGACGACTTCTGCACAAGACTGGTGGTAAACCAATTCCCGATCGCAGTGCTCACACACCGTCCAATAGGCCGGGGTGCCGTAGAGCACCGGCTTCTTGCACTCGTTGCACGTGCCGATGCCCTGTGCTGTGCTCACTGAGGCGCTCCGCCGCCAGGAGCGCCGCCCGCGGGAGGAGCTGGTGGCGCCGCCGCTAACTGCTTCGCCGCCTGCATCTGTACGCTGTACTCCTTGCAAACCCGCAGATAGGCCTTGAGGTTGTCGAACACATCCGGGTCCGTCTGCGCGAGCTGGTAGTTTTTCAGGATGTACTTGATCGTCAGCGGAATGCTGATCGTGTCGAGCGTTGGCCCGTCCACATCCTTATCCGGCAGCACGCTCGGCATCAGCACCGGCTGTCCTGTTTGCTGATCCCGGCTCGGAATCGGCTTGCCCTTCGTCAACATGCCAAGGTCGCGGATGACCTTATCGCGTGGCACCTTCTGCGGCAGCTCGAGGTCAGGAGGCCCGAGGTACTTCATCGCCATGCGCTGCGCTTCGTAGCTGTCGAGCACTTCGTCGATAATCGGGTTGTTCGCGGCCGCCAGCACCAGTTCCTTGTAGAGGTCGCGCTGTTCGTCGTAGTCAACCGGATAGCCTTCCGCCGCTTCGGGGTACGCTTCCGCCGTGCCAGCATTGAGGTCGGCGAGCTTGATGATTTCTGTCTTGTAGTCAACCGCTTCGTCGGACTGCTGAACGAATTTAATGTCCTCCTTCGCGTTGGCGACGAGGCAATCTACGGAGAGGCCAGAGGCGTCAGCATTCTCACGCCGCATCTGTTTCAGCGTGAGCATCAGGATGGTGGTCGCGGTTCCCAGCGCCTGTTCCTGGCCGCCCTTGGTCTTGATATTCGGGTCGGAGCCGCCATACGTCTGAGGCTGGCATCCGATGAGCAACTGGAACAACATCAGCGACGCCTGAATCAGGTTGTAGACGCCGTTGTCCTGGTGGAACTCCGGCTGGAAGAAAGAGTCACTCAGCTTTCTCCCGGCATCGCGGTTCGCCGGCACGCCTTTCAGGGTTCCCGGTGGAAGAAACTGGCCATCCAGCTTGCTCGTGAGCATCGTCTCGTCGAACAGAATCGGTGGGACGCCCATGCGGTCGTGGTATTCGTCAGCGCTGTTCGTGCGGTCGTTGTAGCGGTCCTGGATGTCCAGACCGGGCTCAATCAGCGCCGGAGGGAATGTGCCACTTCCTCGCTTGGTGCCGCACCACGTGAAGGTCTTGGTCATGTCGCTGTACTGAATGTCCACGATCTTCTCGTTAAGGATGACGGCGCACGCACCTTTGTAGCGGCCGTCTTTGGTCAGCAACTCCGCCAGTTGCTCGCCTTCGTCGTGGCTTTCGAGCATCCGAGCGAATTCCTCAGTGGCCCACACGCGGTGGTAGGTCGGCATCCGGTCCGACATCGAACTATTCGGCACAAGCGACGGAGCCGAGGCGCGGAAACGCGCGTCACGCGCGACGCCGCTGTCGAGAGCACCGCCCTCCGGCTGTGCGCTCATAACCTGGTCCCAGCATCCGGGGTACATCGTCCTGAAGCCGCCGCGCGTGATTTCGCACTGTAGGTCGAGCATTGGCAGACGCATGATCGGGGAGCCTTTGCTCGTGTCAACGTTAGGCATCGTGTCAACGTTCAGCATGGTCCAGAGGTCCTGGCGCACCATGCCGTTCGGTACTTCGCGCTGCCCGATGACCGTTGGCATCTTCATCGAGACGCCAGCGTAGAAGTAGGCCGAGCTGAGCTTGCGGCCGCACTGAGGACACTGCACGCCATCCGGTTCCTGTCCTGCCTGAATCGGTGGCGCGGGAACATCGGTGCCGCAATCGGGACAGGTATAGCGTGCTGGAAGCACCTGCCGGTCCTGCCAGCCGATTTCCGGCTCCATGTGCGTCTTGGTGATGCGCTCGTCCATCGAGTAGTAGATGTGACGGAAATAGGAGCCCGTGTTGAACAGGTATTCCGCCGCCAACTCGATGAGCTGATCCTCGCCGTTATCGCGTCCAATCTTGCGCGATGCCTGAGTCTTGGCCTTCGCCGTCCGATTGTCGAGGTCGCTTTCGGAGTCGCCCGGCCAGAACTCGACGTGCGGAATCTGGCGCGTGAGCGTCGCTACGGTGATCTTGCGTGCCCACTGGCACAGGTTGTTGACCTTGTGATACACGCGCTCGACTTTGGTGTCGAACACGCTCCCGGCCGTGATGTCGGAGAAGGGGTTGAGATAGCTTCCGCTGGCTGGATCCCAACTGATGTATTGATTCCCGTTGTCGTACTCAATGGCGCGCAGGGCTTTGCGGATGCGCAGGTCGCGTTCGTCCGCCCACATCTCGCGGTGCAGACGCCACGAGTCGATGAAGCAGCGCTCCAACTCCGGTGTCATGCCGAACGTCTGCTTTACTTCGTCCGGCGAGTACACCAGCGGCGCGCTGGCCGAGCGCTCCTTCTGATCGGGAGGCTTCGGCGGTTGCGCGCTCATAGTCTGCGGTTGCTGCTGAAGGTCGGGAATTGCTTGAGCCGCCATTAGTGGTTTCCGTTAGGCTGTGCCGACTTCAATACCTGTTCAACTTGGCTTGCCACTTCCGCCTGTGACACGACCGCAGGACGCTTGCGCGGTCCTACGCCAGCGCTGCGCAAGTGCCGCCGACTCAGAATGCTCTCAACGTCCGCGCAGATTGCACGCGCCGACCGTGCGCCGTTGGTCACCGCTTCCGTCACCGGGGTCATCGCCTGGCGCTCGAGTGGGTCCACAACTTCGGGAGCGACCGCAACCGCGGGAGCTGGGCCAACCGTGGCCGGATTTTCCGGCTCGGGAAAGATTGGCCGAACGTTGTGCCGCAGCATGATCAGGTTCACGAGGCGCTTCTCCTCGCTTTCGAGGTACTGAATCCGGTCCTTCAGTTCCGCGATCGTTGCGCGTGCGTCATCTAACCGGCCGCGCGAAATCCAAGGCCATTGCCACATCGCTACGAGTACTCCGTGACGAGAATCTGTGTTGCGTTCACCGTGCCCGACGACACCTTGGCGATGATCGTTGCCGGGTTGTAGTTCACCATTCCCGGTTTGCCGACCTGCGGGTGACCGATCATCCGACCACCAGCATTCGCCTCCTCAACAAGGTCGTTGATGATTTGTGTCGCCCCGGGCACGAGAGGGAACACCTGCTGGAAGTTGTCGAACGGCAGTTTGTACCGGAGGCCTTCACCGGCGAACGCGCCGCCAGCGTAAGTGTCAGGCGCGCACTCGGCGAACTCGATGTGACGGCAAACGCCCTTCGGCTGGATGTAGACGTAAGAGTCACCGTCTGGCCCAGCGACCGAGTTGTTTGCAAGGATCTTCACCTTGTACTGAATCATTCCCATGACCTATTTCCCTCCTCGCAGAGCCTTGTGCAGCTTCTTGCGGCCTTCGCTCTGGCCGTCCTTGCCGTGCCCGTGCTCGGCAACATAGGCAAAGCGCGCTTCCTTCCCCAGGTCGCCAGGCGCGTCGTATTTTTCGGCTGCGAACTCCGGTGTGCTCTCTCCGGCCGCCGCTGCCCTGCGACCGAAAAGACCGGTGGTGCCTTTCTTCTTCATGCGCTCTCGAGCTGCGGCCATCCACTGCGTCATGGTTGCTATCTCCCGCGGAGCGCGCTCATTAACTTGCCCTTGGCCTTCGGGGGCGCCGGTGCCTCGTCGCCATCGTTATCCGAGGGTGCTTGGCCTTCGTGCGCGGCCATCAATTTATTCAGGTGATCGAGTGCCGCCTGACGACTGGTCACGACGTGTGGCTTCGGCGAGTAGTACGGAGAGGCAACGTTGGCTGAGTCGCCGTTGTCGTTTTCGTGGCTGATGCTGTAGCCGTTGTCAGCCGGGTGAATGCTGATGTGGCGCAGTGCTCCTTTTTTGCCTTTACCGCTCATCTGGCTCCTCCTCGAAGCGCGTGATGCAAACGATCACGGCCGCTCTGCGGCTGATACTCCTCGTCGCCTTCTTCGGCCTTCTTCTTCTCGCTCTCCATAATGGCGATCGCTTGCCGCCGATTACGGACCGTGGGCCCACCTGGACCGCCAGAGTGCAGCAGTCCGTGCTTAAACTTGTGCATGACCTGATCAAACGGCATTGGTGCCACCGTCCTTGGCCGTCTCTGCTTCCCACTCTGTCAACGGCTGCGCCGAGATTCGTTTCGCATCCGCCACGCGGATGTATTCGAGCGCCACCGCAATCGCCGCTTCGCGCGAACTGGTGTGCACGATGATCTTTCCCGCCGACCACTCGACTCGGAATGCCTCGTCTGCCATCGCCCTTCACCCTGCCGCCGGCGGATTCACGATCCAGATCGTTACCATCTCGTCGCGGACTTCGCAGTCTTTGATTCGCGCATACAGCGGGTCAAACGCCAGCACCGACTGCAGAATTGCTGGCTGCCCGTCAAGTTCTCCTCGCTGGAGGCCGACACCAATGCACCCATCGGTCTGCGAGGCCGTGTTCAGCGGGTGAATCATCACGTACTGGTAGCCAGGCACATCAATCAGGTGCGGCATTAACCGGCCGCCGTAGTGCGGCGAGGGCTGCATCTTCACCTGAAATGTGCCGCTGGGAATGGCCGTTTCGTTCTGCACCTTCCAGCGCGCCACCCATTCATTTGGCGACTCGCCGAGCATCATCGGCAGTTGCCGGATCGGATCCTCAAGCGTCTGGCAGTACGGCTGGTCCTCAATCGACAGGACGCCAAACGTTGTGCGATTGGCGCTAGGTTCGCGTCTGAGTGTGAGTCGCATGACTATCTAGAAACTCGGTTGGCCAGCCACGAACGCTGGAGTGTCTCTAACATCGCCACCAGGTCAGGACGGCCGGGAAAGAGCATCTGTGCAGTGATCTTTTCCCGGCTGGCCCGTTCCAGTTGAGCGTTGTATTCCCGCACCGGACATTGGCTCCGGCCGTGCGGGGTCCCGCAGACTCCGCAACGTCGGAAGTGGCGCGGGTGCCGCACGCTATTTGCTCGGTCCCTGTCCCTGCTTGCCCTGGGTCGCCGCAATCTCTGCGTCGGCCGTCTGCTGCACCTTGCCGAACAATTGCTCATTCAGCGCAAGCACCTGTTCGGTGGTCTGGCCCTTCAACGACGTGGCCAGCTTGACGATCAGGTCGAAGGCCTCTGGCTCGAGCTGAGTGATCAGCGTGAGTAGGCCAATGATGCCGTTCAGGTCAATGGCCATTCCGAACACGCCCAGCCCACCGAGCGTGAGCCAAAGAGCAAGGCCGCCGCTCGGCTTCGCCGGTGCCGGTACCGACGCTCCGTGAATCGCCTGAATCAGAGTGACCGCGTTCTTGAGCAGGTCGCCCAAGGCTGCTGATAGCGTCGCGAGGCCTTGATTGCCAGTGGGCTGCACGACAGCATCGAGTTCGTTAAAGGTGGTGACGGCCAGGTCAACGTACTGCGTGGGATCTCCGCCGTTCTGCGCAATCTCGATTGCCTTGTCCAGATTGCTGCCAGCTTCGGCCGCGGCCTTGAGCGCGGACTGGATCTTCACGTGGGTCGCGTCATCGACCTTGCCGTCTTTGTGTGCCGTGATTTCAGCGTCCTGAAAGTCAGAAAGCGCGTTGGCGTAGCGGTTGGCCGCTACGGCTGCACTCTTGGTTTGCTGACATGCCCATCCCGAACAAAGGACGGCCAGCGCCAGAACCAGCGACACGAATGCGATCTTCCGGTGTTTCATGGGAATTGCCTCCTAATGAGTTGTGTGTGGAACACCCGCAGACGAAGCGAGCTAAGAGCTTTTTGTTTCCTGTTGCGTGGTCGTGGTCGCCTTCACTCCGCCAGCGCTCGTCGGCTGTACGTCCACCGTTTGCGTTGTGGTGACGGTTTCAACATCCGGGAGTGGCTTCTGCTTGAGGTAGCCAAAGAACGCGATAAAGCCGTTCACGCAGAAACACACGCCCATCAGATAGAGAAGGTGCGCGGGGTGGTCGGTGACGTTCCAGTCTTTCGGATCGACTATGTTGACGCCGATTGCCGCAGAGACGGAGCCAGCTCCGCCGCCGATCACCGCGAACAGCAAGCCGTAGAGCCATTGGTCCCAAGCCAGTTTCATCTTCGCTGCCATCAGCCCTCCCCTCGATTGATTCGGTCGCGTAGCTCCTCGACCCTCAGAAAGACCTGGAGCGCGGCCGTGTTAGTGGCAAGCGTCTCTGCCATCTTGTCCTGGCGCTTGTCCATGCGGTCGAGGATTTCAGTCTGTTGTCGCATCAGGGGGGTGACGACACGTGCGACCGCCTCCTCGACTCTCTTTGCCACTTGTGCCGACAGATCAGCCGAAACCGCGGCCGGACTGCCTGGCCTCGAGAGCAGCGGCAGAAGTTTCGCCACCAGCGTTAGGCCGGTGACGGACACTCCTACCGCTGTCCCGGTGCCAATTCCAACTGCGGTTGCCAAGTCCATGTTTGTAGCCCCCTCAGTCGTCGTGCTAGTTGCCGGAATCAGCCTTGATGCGGACCGAGTTCACCGTAACGCCGGTTGCGCTGGCCGTGCCCATCGCGAGGTTCACGGAGAAGTACAGGCCAGAGGTAAGGTCCAAGGCGCTCGAAGCCGCAGCGCTCACGTCACCAGAAATGACGCTGACGCCGGACGACTGAATCGCCTGAGTCCCGTACCCACCAACCATGAACTTTCCGCTCGAGCCCGTGGTGTTCGTTTGCAGAGCGAAGCACATCTCTGTAGTGACGGCACCGGTCTGCGTGGCAAACACCAGCGTGCTGAGCACGACCGGAGACTGGCCGTACTGCGTGGTAGCGTTCAGCGTCCAGGTAGGAACGCCGGTCGCGGTGATGGTGCTGGTCGCCTTCACGCAGATGTCCACGGCCCGGTTCAGAGTGTTGAAGGTCTGAGCCGGAACATAGAACTGCGCCACATCAGCGTTCGCCGACCCGTTGATCGTCGCCACCGCCGTGAATGGCCCGTAAGCCGTCTGGAATGGACCGAGTGGACTATCGAACGGTTCAGCTCCAACCGGCAGCCAGGAGAAACCCGTGTGTGCGGTTCCGAATGCGACTTCCTTCGCCGTGCTCGACGGGTTGGCGTTGACGAGCGCCGAGGACGTGAGCAAGCAAGCTGGCTTGACCGTCTCGACGGTGACGACCGTGCAGACCGAACTCGTGACCGGAACTTCAATTTCTGATCCAGCCGAGCCGCCGGCCGCGGTAATCATCGGGATCCATCCCACCGAGCCCGTGCCGCAGTTGTTGCCGCTGATCGTGACCTGCGTGGTGGTCGCCGTCTGCGAGGAGTCGGTAGCAGGGAGCGAGATGCCACCCAGAAAATCGACGCACTCGTAGCTGGTGCGATACGCGCCCGAACTCAGGCCACCAGTTCCAGTGGTGTTGGTCGGAGCGCTGCCAGCCGCAATCAGGGAGTTGGTGTTCGGAGCGACTTTGAAGTACTGAGGCGCATTGGCACCGTGATCGTCGCGCAGGGTGACGAAGGCGTTACCAATCGGAATCGAGCCGATGGCCGTGTCGGAACCGGCCGCGCCATCAATGACGACGACGCCCTTCTTGACGGCCGCGGCCGCTTCCGAGATTCCGCCGTCGCCCGTGGTGACCGGGTTACCGGCAGTGTGCGCGTTCGACAGCGTGACAGAGATGGAAATCTGGCACCCGCCGCGCGCGGCCGTGGTGTAAGTCGGCGAGCCGACAGAGGTAGGAATCACCGTCTCCGGGTTCGTCCCGCCAATCGTGAGCGGGGTGTTCACCGTGAACGGAGTGAAGGTGGCGCCGGGGGAGTTCGGCGTGAAGTAGCACGGCGCGACGATGATGGAGGTCGAGCCGGACGAGACGTTCGACTGCAGCAGCGCGCGCCACTTGGCGTAGTCCGCTGCCTTCACCGTTCGATACTGTGCATCGTTTTGGGCGAAAGCGGCCGGTACCACACCTGCGAGCAGGAGAATGACGGTCGCCAAACGGAACAGGGAATTTCCAACAGATTGCTTGAACTGCTTCATTGTGTTTACTTCCTCCTGTGGTGTTGTGTTGTTCATCGGCCCGCACTTTCGCGGGGTGAAGTTGAATTGTTTGCAAAGATCACAGCGGCACCCGCGGAGTTCTGAGGAGCCGCCTGGCTGGCATAGCAAGTCGTCGCGTCAAACTGCTTCGCGCCGGTGGA
>Ga0265338_10003537_pt1 | contig 21865 bp, 16 predicted proteins | sample 42126metaG_FD_193579 | JGI IMG/M metagenome (GOLD analysis project Ga0265338, IMG submission 193579) | Rhizosphere microbial communities from Carex aquatilis grown in University of Washington, Seatle, WA, United States - 4-21-26 metaG | ecosystem: Host-associated > Plants > Roots > Rhizosphere... | reverse complement strand
GCGCCCCCCAGGCTCAAGGAACAAGAACAAGGCACCCCGCCAGCCCGTCGGCAAGACCAGCCCGAAGAAACGAAAACCAGCCGCCAAGCCCCGGCGGAAGAACAAACCCCCAGGTTAAACGGCAAGTCATGGTAGTAATCTTCCGTGATCATGCTCTGGCCTGCGTCGATGTGACGATTGGGGTTGCGGTGGCGCGGCCTGGCCGCGGGTGATGCCCGACAAGCTAAGCGGCATTGCGTTATAGCGCCCTGGTTGCCACAACCACGCGTGCCGCCCAGGCCATCAGGGCCACCCGGGCCATCAGGCCATCAGTGCCGCCCAGGCCACCCGGGCCATCAGGCCACCAGTGCCGCCCAGGCCATCAGGGCCACCGGGGCCGTCAGGCCATCAGGCCGTCAGGCCATCAGGCCATCAGGCCGCCGGGGCCATCAGGGCCGCCGGGGCCACCGGGGCTGGCTGCGGTCGGCCGCACCCGTTCGGTGTCAGCCTGGTTTTCTTGCGACCCGCAGCGCCAGGCCGGGGATGCGCAGCACGCGGACCTCGGCCGGCGGCCCGAGGCCCGCATCGGCCAGCCAGCCCGCGAGCTGGGCCGGGGTGTGCACCTGCGCGCCCGAGCTGAGGTACACGAACAGCGCCAGCACGTCGGCGTGGGCGGGCGCACGGCGGCCGTGGTCGGCAAACACGTCGAGGATGGCGAGGGTGCCGCCGGGGTTCAGCGCCGCCGCCGCCCGGTTCAGCAGCGCGGCCGCCTCGTCGGGCGCGAGGTGGTGAACCAGGTTGAAGCAGAGCACCGCGTCGTAACCGCCACCGAGGTCGGCGCTGGTGGCGTCGCCGTCGCGGAACCGCACCCGGTCGCTAAGCCCGGCCGCCGCGATCAGCTCCCGGCCGACCGCGGCGCTGCCGGGCAGGTCGAGGACGGTGGCGGTGAGCCCCGGGTGACGGCGGCACAGGCAGGCGGAGTACCAGCCGTGCCCGCCGCCGATGTCAAGCAGCGTCCGCGGGCGGGGCGGCAGCGGCAGCTTCCGGGCCAGCTCGGCGGCTGACAGCCGGGCCAGCTCCTGCTGCCCGGTGATGTAGCGGCGCCAGTACGGGTCGCCTGGCGGCGCGCCGTGCGAGCCGGTCGACGCACCGGTCCGCGTCGCCTCCTCCAGGCCGGCCCACCACGGCCAGTAGTCGGCGACCCCGGCCAGGTAGGTGGCGACCGACAGCGGCGAGGCCGGGTCGAGCCAGCGGCGGCTGCGCCGGGACAGCCGGTACCGGCCGGCGCGCTCGGTGACGTGCCCGGCCGAACGCAGGCAGTCAAGCAGCAGGCGGGTGGGCAGCGGGTCCAGCCGCAGCTCGGCGGCTACCTCGTCGGCCGACGCCGGCTGGCCCGCGAGGCGCGCGGTGATGCCAGTCCTGACCGCCGCCACCAGCACGCCCGAGGCAGCCATCCCGCCCCAGGCCTCGGCCGCTGGCGCCGGCACCAGCCCGGCTCGCAACGCCAGCCACTCCCCGGGGTTGGCACCCTTCAGCGCAAGCCGCACACTTAAGGGTAGATCATCCACACGGACGGGGGGGCCTATGGTCCGCGTGCGCTCACTAGTGTTGGCCAGTCACCCGGGCCCCTGCCTCGCCATCACCGCGATGGCGACCGTGCTGGCCGCCGAGGCGGCCCCGCACGGGATCGGGCCCCTGCTGACCGCGCCCGCCATGCTGGCCGGGCAGCTGTCGGTCGGCTGGTCCAATGACGCCTGCGACGCGCCACGGGACATCGCGGCCGGGCGGACGGACAAGCCCGCCGCGCGCGGCGAGGTCAGCGTGCGGGCGCTGTGGACGGCGGCCTTCGCCTCGCTGGCGGTCGGGCTCGCCCTGTCCGCCGCGATCAGCCTGGTCACCCTGGGTGTCAACGCCCTGCTGATCGCGGCCGCCTGGGCCTACAACCTAGGCCTGAAGTCAACCGCCTGGTCCGGGTTGATGTACCTGCTCGGGTTCGCGCCGCTGCCCGCCTACGCCACCTCGACGCTGCCCGGGCAGCCGGCGCCGCGGCTGGTGGTGTGCGTTGCCGCGGGCCTGGTCGGCCTGGGCGCACACTTCGCCAACGTGCTGCCAGACCTGGCCGCCGACCTGCAGTCCGGCGTACGCGGGCTGCCGCAGCAGGTCGCGGCGCGCTGGGGGCCCGGCGCCGCCCGGGTCGCCGCGCTGGTGCTGCTGCTTTCGGCGTCGGTGCTGCTGGTGGTGGCGGCAAGCCCGGAGCGGCGCTGGATCGCGGTGGCCGGCCTGTGCTGCTCCGGCGTGCTGGCGGTGACCGGCCTGGTCGGCCGCGGCCGCACCCCGTTCCGGGCGGCCCTCGGCATCGCCGCGGTCGACGTGGCAGTGTTCGTTCTCGGCGCGGACGCGCTCACCTGATGTCACGGATCAAGGCGGTCCGCTCGGCCTTCCCGGCCCACCAGTACCCGCAGCGCGAGTTCACCCGCGCGGTCACCGCCATCGCCGAGGCGGCCGGCGGCCTGCGGCCGACCCAGCGGGCACTGCTTGAGCGGCTGCACGCCAACGCCGAGGTGGACACCAGGTACACGGTGTTCCCGATGGCCGAGTACGAGAGGAACGGAGCGGGCGGTGCGGCGCTCGCGGCGGGCGGGGCCTCAGCCAACGACCGCTACATCGAGGAGGCGACCGCTCTCGGCGAGCAGGCGCTGCGGTCCGCCCTGGCGGGCTCCGGGCTGACCGCGGCTGACCTTGACCTGCTGATCGTCACGTCCGTGACCGGGGTGGCGGTGCCATCGCTTGACGCGCGGCTCATCCCCCGGTTGGGGCTGCGGTCCGACATCAAGCGGCTGCCCGTGTTCGGGCTCGGGTGCGTGGCGGGCGCGGCGGGCCTGGCGCGGCTGCACGACTACCTGCTCGCCTGGCCCGGGCACGCGGCCGCGCTGCTCGCGGTCGAGGTGTGCTCGCTGAGCTGGCCGGCCACCGCCGTGACGACCGCTGACCTGGTGGCCAGCGCCCTGTTCGGCGACGGGTCGGCGGCGGTGGTGGCCGTCGGCGAGGCGGCGGCGCCGACGCCGCCCGGGCCGGGCCGGCCGCGACCCCGCCCGCCGCGGGTGATCGCGACCCGCAGCGAGGTGTACCCCGGCAGTGCCGACACGCTGGGCTGGCGGCTGGCCCCTGACGGCTTCCGCATCGTGCTGACGGCGGAGCTGGCCGACGTGGTCGAGCGGCGGCTGAACGGCAGCGTGACCGCCTTCCTGGGCGCCCACGGGCTGACAGTGGACGACATCAGCCGCTGGATCTGCCACCCGGGCGGCCCCAAGGTGCTCGACGCCACCCAGAAGGCGCTCAAGCTGCCCGACAGCGCGCTCACGCTCAGCCGCCGCTCACTGTCCCAGGCCGGCAACATGTCGTCGGTGTCGGTACTGCACATCCTGGAGCTGACGGTTGACGCCGACCCGCCGGAACCGGGATCCTTCGGGCTGATGATCGGGCTCGGCCCTGGCGTGAGCGCCGAGCTGCTACTGCTGAGGTGGTGACGCCGTGACCGTCTACTGGGTGCTGCTGTCCCTCATCGCCTGCGAGCGGGTGGCCGAGCTCGTCGTGTCGGCCCGGCACGCGAACGCGCTGCTGCGCCGCGGCGGTACCGAGTACGGCTTCGGCCACTTTCCGGTGATGGTCGCGCTGCATGTCGGGCTCATCGCCGGCTGCGTCCTGGAGCCGCTGCTGGGGAACCGCTCGTTCATCCCGGCGCTGGGCTGGCCGATGCTGGCCGTCACGCTGGTGGCCAACGGGCTGCGCTGGTGGTGCATCGCCACCCTGGGCGAGCGGTGGACGGCGCGGGTGATCGTGCTGCCGGGCGAGCCGCTGGTCCGGTCGGGGCCGTACCGCTGGTTCGCGCACCCCAACTACGTCGCCGTCATCGCGGAGGGGGCGGCGCTGCCGCTGACCGGCTCGGCCTGGATCACCGCGTGCGCGTTCACCGCCGCCAACGCGGTGCTGCTGACCGTTCGGATCCGCTGTGAGATGCGGGCGCTGGCCACCGCCCCGCCGCCCACGCTGGTGGTCTCGTGACCGGTTCCAGTGCCAGGCCGTGACCGGGACCGTGGCGTGATCGACGTCCTGGTGGCCGGCGGCGGCCCGGTCGGCCTGGCCACCGCGATCCGCTGTGCCCTGGCGGGGCTGACGGTGACCGTCGCCGAGCCGCGTACGGCGCCGGTCGACAAGGCCTGCGGCGAGGGCGTGATGCCGGCCGCGGTGCGGCGCCTGGCGACCCTGGGGGTGACACCCGACGGCTACCCGCTGCGCGGCATCCGCTACCTGGACGGCCGGCATCAGGCCGACGCGCTGTTCCGGCACGAGGCCGGGCTCGGCGTGCGCCGCACCGTGCTGCACGCCGCCCTGGCCGAGCGGGCCGCCGCGCTCGGCGTCACCGCCGCGCCGGTCCGGATCGGCGCCTTCGAGCAGCACCCGGACCACGTGACGGCGGCCGGCCTCGAGGCGCGCTACCTGGTGGCGGCCGACGGGCTGCACTCGGCGATCCGCCGCGCGCTGGAACGCGAGGCCATGGAACGCGAGGCCATGGCGGGCGCGGCCGCTGGACGCCAGCCAGCCAGGCACGGGGCGCTGGCACCCGGTCGCGGGCGGAGCGTCGCGGGTCGGCGACCGCCGCCCCGCTACGGGCTGCGCCGGCACTACCGCGTAGCCCCGTGGAGCGACCTGGTGGAGGTGTACTGGACGCGCGGGGCCGAGGCCTACGTGACGCCGGTTTCGGCCGACGTGATCGGCGTCGCCCTGCTCTGCTCCCGGCTGGGCGGACCGGGCGGACCGGGCACCGACGCCGCGGCGGACGGCTTCGCGGCCCGGCTGGCCGCGTTCCCGGCACTGCTTGACCGGCTTGGCGGGGCAGTGCCGGCCAGCGCGCTGCGTGGCGCCGGCCCGCTCCGGCAAGACGTGCACCGCCGCGTGTACGGGCGGGTGCTGCTGGTCGGCGACGCGTCCGGTTACCTGGACGCGCTCACCGGGGAGGGCATCGGGGTCGGCCTGGCCCAGGCCGACGCCCTCGCCGCCTGCCTCGCGGCCGGCCGCCCGGCCGACTACGAGCGTGCCTGGCGGCACGTGTCCAGTCCCGCCTGGCGGCTCACCGCGGGCCTGCTCTGGTCACGCAACCAGCCACTGCTCGCCCCGCACATCGTGCCCGCCGCCCAGCGCCTGCCGTGGCTGTTCGCCACCCTGGTCAACCACGCCGCCCAGGCCTAGTGTTCAGCGACGGCGGCGCCTCGTACGCTTCGGGCATTTACGTAAATCAGGTGTCGGTATCACGCAACGCCGTCAAGTTAAGCAGCCAGCGTGACCGTCCGAAGACGCGAGCGATGCCGTTCACCCAGGCAGCGGTGTTATTGCGTAAACTTAGAGCATTGCGTAGATTCCGGTGCGCGATAGCACGCCAAAGTTTACGCAATAACTCTCTGGCCTGTACGAATGTGACGGAAGTGGCCGCCGTGAGATCACTCCTCCTGCCGTCATTCCGCCAGCCGGCGGCATTATTACGTAGCACCAAGCACCACCCACGCTTCTTGCTGTTATCTCACTGTGGCCGACGAGGCGGCAGCGGCCGGGATGGCGATGGGGGTTCGGTGGCGGCGGTGCCGGCGAGGCGGCGGTGGGGGTTGCGCGGCGGAAGGGGATACGCGAAACCCCCGGCTCACGTCCTTGGACGTGAGCCGGGGGTGACGTGTGTGCCGGTGCGACCGGTCGCCTCCTCGGCGAGAGGCACATCGCGGCTCCAGCCGAACGGTATTCCGCGAAGGCGATATTAGGTGCGGCCCGGGGGACCCTAGCCGCACCGGCTATTCGAGTCTAACGCGAAGGGCGGGGTGCGTGTTCCCCGTCAGCTCCAATTTCCCTGCTGCCGCTGCTCCTGCTCCCAGTAGCGGTGCTCCGTCTGGTCCGGCTGACCTGCGGCGACGTAGCCGTGAGGCGGCTGGTAGGCGGGGTCGAGCGGGCCGGAGGGCTGGCTGACGATGTAGTCGTCGGTCGAGTAGCTGTTGTCCCATTCCGCCCCGTTGGCGGTGGTGTGGCCGTTGACGGAACCGTAGTCGTTGCCGTTCGGGTAGCCGCTGGGGTTCGCGCCGTTCGGATAGCCGTTGCCGCTCGCGCCGTTCGGATAGCCGGCGGCGGCCGGGGAGCCGTTGGGGTTCTGGTAGCCGTTCCCGCCGCGAGCGGCTGGGTAGCCGTTGTCTCCGGGCGGTACAGAGTAGCCGTTCGCGGGCGACTGGTAACCGTTGGCGGGCTGGTAGCCGTTGGCCGTGGCGTAGCCGTCGGCCGGGTCCGACGCCCGATAGCCGTTGGCTGGGTTTGGCGCTGGGTAGCCGTTGGCGCCCGGGTAGTCGTGCCCTGTCCCGGTGAGCCCGGCGCCGTTCGGTGAGTAGCCGTTCGGCGGTGAGTAGCCGTTCGGCGGGGCGGTGTTCGGCCGGGCGGGGTCTGACGCCCCGCCAGCTGAGGTGGACCCGGTGGGCGCGGCGGAGCCGTTGGCTGGGTAGCCGTTCGGGTAGCCCGGTGCCACCGGGTACGCGCGCTGGCCGCCGGACTGGGCAACGTGACGTCCCGGTCCCTCGGGGTACGAGGAGGCCGGCGGCGCCGGCGGGAACGCGGCTGGCTCGCCGGGGGGCCCGGCCACGCCGCTGGCGGGGTCGTTAGCGGTGAAGGCAGGGGTGAAAGTCGGCTGCGCACCAGAAGCGCGGGGGTCCCGGGAGTAGCCGGAGACCGCGCTCGCCTGGCCGTCTTGACCGTAATCGGGTAGCGCCTGGTAGCCGCCGGTGCCGTACGTCCGGGCCGAGTAGGCGCCCGCCCCGGAGTCGTAACCCGGCCCCGTGCCGCCTGCCTGGCCGGCCGAGTTAGCCGAGCCGGGCCCGGTTGAGGCGCCGGTCCGTTCGGCTGGCAGCGGACCGCTGGCGGGGAACGATCCGCTGGCGTTGACGGGCTGGGCGGTGCCGTCGTAGGCCGCCTGGTAGCCGTTGGCGGACGGCTGGGGATAACCGCCGGAGTTCCGCTGACCCTGACCGGACGACAGGTCGGCCGGGTAAGCGCCGGTGCCACTCCCGGTCGCGGCGTAGCCGCGGGGGTCATAGCCGCTGGCGTCATAGCCGCGCGCCTGCTGCTCGCCTGCCCCCTGGCCGGCGGCCCCGTAGCCGTTAGCCCCGTACCCGTTAGCCCCGTAATCGCTGGCACCCTGTTGGCTGGCACCCTGTTGGCTGGCACCGTACCCATTAGGACTCTGCTGGCTGGCGCCGTACCCGCTGGGGCTTTGCTGGCTGGGGCTTTGCTGGCTGGCACTTTGCTGGCTGGAGCCGTACCCGGCGCTGTACCCGTCAGCGCCGTAATCGCTGGCACTGTACCCGCTGGCAGCGTAGTCGCCCGCGGGGTAGTCGCCGCCGTAGCGGGGTGACGGGTAGCCGCCGGTGCCGCTGTCGCCGCCCGGGCGTCCGTCAGCGGAGTAAGCCGACGGATCGTACGCGGGCAGCTGGCCCTGGCCAGGCTGCCTTCCGTACCAGTCGGCGTCCAGGGCCGTCGGCCCGGCCACGGACGGGCCGGATGAAGCGTCCTGCTGACCGCCCGGCTGGCCCGGGTTGCCCGCGGGCCGCGCGTGCGCCGGGGTGAACTGCTGCCCGGCGGCACCGCCCTCCCCGGTCACCGGCGCCGACAGCGGCGCGGCAGCCACGGCGCCGGCCCGCTGGCCGACCTGGGCCTCGTAACCCTGGGCCTCGTAACCCTGGCCGCTGTAGCCCTGGGCCTCGTAGCCCTGCGCGCTGTAGCCGAGCGCCTCGTAGTCCTGGGCGCTGTAGCCCTGTTGCTGGTAGCCCTGAGCCTGGGCACCCGGCTGCGCGACCGGCTCGTAGGCGTGCTGCGCGGCGTAACCGGACAGCCCCTCGTATCCAGGCGCCGCCTCATGGGACTGCCCGGAAAACGCCTGGGCGGCGTGGGCGGCCTGGGCGGCCTGGTCCTGCTGGCCGGCCACCGGGTAGCCGCTGGTCCCCACGGGCGCCTGCGCCTGCCTGTCGGGAGCGCCGCCGCCATCCTGTGCGCTGTAGCCCGCCTGGTCGTAGCCCGCCTGGTCGTAGCCGCCGGGCTGCTCGTAACCGGCGGGCTGGCCATAATCGCCGGGCTGGCCATAGCCGCCGAGCTGCGCGCTCTCGGGCGAGCCGGACCTTGACGCGTCCGCGTACTGCCGCGCCGCGCCAGCCGTGGGCGCCGCCGCCGAAGCGGCCGCCATGGCAGCGGCGGCCGCGGCGGCGACCGGTGCCGCCGCGTAGGCGTCGTGGTCCCCGGTGCTGTACGGCCCGGAGCCGTACTGCCCGGCCGCATACTGGTCGGTGCCGTACCGCTGGCCCTGCTGGCCCGGCGGGTCGTACTGCCGGCCGCCGCCGATGGCCGGGAACCCGCCGGTGGGCTGGCCGATGGCGCGGCCATAGGCGGCCGCCCGCTCGTCCGTCAGCACCGCCATCGCGCCGGTGTAAGGCTCGGCCGGCGCGGCGCTGAGGGCTAGCCGCGGGCGCTGCCGGCCGAGCGGCAGCGGGCCGGTGGCCTCGTTGGCCTGACCGCCGGGCACACCGCGGCCCAGGGAATCGACCAGGCGGGACAGTTCGTCCAGGGGCAACCGGAACGTGCCGGTGCAAGTGCCGCCCTGCCAGATGCTGAAGACCGCGACCCCGGTGTTGGCCTGCCAACTGAGTCGCATGCTCCGGGAGTTGCCGCGAACGTCGAAGAAGATCTCGCCGAGCCGGGGCAGAGACCCTGCATCCGACGCTGACATACTGCCCATGAGCCCCCCAGGCGAACGTTTGTCCACTTCATCAGAGTATTCCCAGTACGCCTCACGCGTGCTCTACTCTTGCCGGTCAGTCAAGCGTTTCCGGTCTCCCGGCGTGTCGCCCCCGGTGGGACGGGCGTGCACGAGAAAAATTTGCAACACAGGGCAAGAAAATTGGACCCCGCCGTGCGCGGGCCGCGACCCAGGTGGCATCATAGGTCGCAGGCTTTCCTACCCCCTCTTGCGGCGGATCTTCCGGCTGACAGCGGCTAACGGGTCAGCGAGCGGACACTGTTCTACCGAGCGGGCTTTCCCGCGTGGCTGACGTTGTCCGCTGGCGGACGTCGTCTACGGGGGCAGGCATTTGTCACGCATGTGCCAGCCACGGGGCTGCCTGCGAGCAGTATCGACGTAAACGGTGCCAGTTGCCCCACGGAACCGTTCCCGCGCAACCCCGGTCACCCGGTACGCACGCATGAGCGCGCGGAAAACGCGGGAACAGTATGGCGCCGCCGAGCGTTGCAGCTTGCAACAGCAGTTTCCGCGCAGGGTCGGACTCGCGTACAGGTGAGCCTACTAGCAAGGGTAACCCAAGATCTAAGCAACTTTGTTGAGGTGATTGATCCATGTCTCAGGTGCGTAGGCAGACGGCCGTGCTTCCCCGTCCCAACTGGGGATGGCAGGACGCTGCCGCGTGTCGTGGCGAGGATCTGATGCTCTTCTTCGGCCCAGACGGCGAACGGCAGCCAGAGCGGGACATCAGGGAGCGCAAGGCCAAGCAGGTCTGCGCGAGCTGCCCCGTCCGCATTGAGTGCCTCAATTACGCCGTCGCCCGTCCCGAGAAGTACGGGACCTGGGGCGGCCTGAACGAGGACGAGCGCTCGGCCGAGCGCCGTCGCCGGATGCGCCGCGCCAACGCGGCCTGACCGGCTACGGGATAGCTGCGAGCAGCGTCAGCACGTCGGCATCGGTCAGCTGGCCGAAGTCGACGTACCATTCTCCCACGCTAAGAAACCGGCGAGGGGTGACCAGGGTCACCACCTCGTCGGTTTCGCTTTTCATGGCCGCCACCGCGGCCGCGGAGGCCACCGGCACGGCCAGCATGCTGGCGACCGGCCCGCGGGCGCGCACCGCGCGCAGCGCGGCCCGCGCCGTCACCCCGGTCGCCAGCCCGTCGTCCACCACGATGGCGAGCTGCCCGCTCAGGTCCGCCGCTCCCCCGCCGCCAGCCGGCCCGCCGCCAGCCGGCCCGCCACCAGCCGGCCCGGCCGCGGCCGGCCGGCGGTAGGCGGCGACGCGCCGGGCCAGTTCGGCCCGCTCACGGGCCACCACCCCGGCCAGGTCGCTGGCGACCAGACCAGCCTGGCGGAGCAGTTCCTGGTCGAAGTACGGCGCGAGCGCTCCGCCGTGCCCGTCCTCCGCGATCGCGCCCAGGCCGAGCTCGGGTGTCGTCGGATGACCGATCTTCCGCACCATCAGCACGTCCAGCGGCGCGCGGAGGGCGACGGCCACCCCGGCGGCCACCGGGACCCCGCCCCGCGGCAGGGCGAACACCCGCGCCCGGGCAGGCACCCGGTCCTGGCGACCCGCCTGGTCCTGGCGCGCGGCGGGGCCACGGGCGGAGCCGCGCACCCGTTCGGTACCTCCCCAGCGGTCAATCGCTTCCTGGACCGCGGCACCCAGCAGTACCCCCGCCTCGGTGCGGTCGGCGAAGGGGGGCGAACCTGGGGGCGGCGCGGCACCGGGTTCACCCGGGCCGTGCGCGCGGTGGCTGGCCATGTGACCCGCGTATACCCGCCGGAGAGCGGGCTAAGACGGGCCAAGGCGGCCGATTGCGGCCGCCGTCGTAGACTAGCCCGAGCCTGGTCACCGCCCTAAGCAGCGGGAGGAGCTGCCATGATCTGCGTTGCCTGCCGCCGCCGCCGCCATCGGGACTGCCCTGGCGGCACCTGGTGCGACTGCCAGCACCAGCCCCCGGCAACGGCCGGCCAGGCCGGCGCAGAGTCAGGGCAGGGCAACGAGCCCGCGCTGAGCTGGGTGCGCCAGGGCTAGCCGCCCCCGGTTACACCGGTAACGCTGCCCGCGCGCGTCGGCCGGCGATTGCGCGGCGGCCCGGAATAGGGTGAGGTGCCTCACGGTTGGCGATGGTGTGACTTTCACCGACTGGACAGGCATCACGAATCTGTGTGATCCTGCTTGGGTGAGTGCTATGGACCCCATGCTCGTCGTGCGCAGGCACGTCGACTTGCAGCGCGTCCGTAGCGCGATATGTCGTCCGGCACGCTGACCGCCGCCTAACTCCTTTAACCCCTCGGTTACATCTCACCAGGTAACCGAGGGAAACGACTGGGCGCGCGCGGCGAGGGCCGGGCGGCTTTTTTTATGCCGCGACGGCTTGCTGCGCCCCTCGTGCCCGCCGAAATCAACGATGATGTTAGTGAGGAAGCCGCATGTCTCCCGCGACCGGAGCAACTGCGACACCCCCGCCGGCCAAGCCGACCGGAAAGCCCGTCCGCCGCAAGCGCGGTGAGGGACAGTGGGCGCTCGGCTACCGCGAGCCGCTCAACAAGAACGAGGAAACCAAGAAGTACGACGACGGGCTCAACGTCCGCCAGCGGATCATCGACGTCTACGCCAAGAACGGCTTCGACTCGATCGACCCGGCCGACCTTCGCGGGCGGATGCGCTGGTACGGCCTGTACACCCAGCGCCGGCCCGGCATCGACGGCGGCAAGACGGCCGTGCTCGAGCCGGAGGAGCTGGACGACCGCTACTTCATGCTGCGGGTGCGCATCGACGGCGGCCAGCTGTCAGGCGAGCAGCTGCGGGTCATCTCCGATATCTCGGTCAGGTACGCCCGGGGCACCGCCGACGTCACCGACCGGCAGAACATCCAGCTGCACTGGATCGAGATCGAGTCCGTGCCCGCCATCTGGGAGGCCCTGGAGTCGGTCGGCCTCGACACCACCGAGGCCTGCGGCGACACCCCCCGGGTGGTGCTCGGCTGCCCGCTGGCTGGCCTCGACGGCGACGAGCTGATCGACGCCACCCCGCAGATCCAGGCCGTCCGCGAGCGCTACGTGGGCGACCCGTCGCTGTCCAACCTGCCGCGCAAGTTCAAGTCGTCGATCAGCGGCTGCGCCGCCCAGTGCACGCACCACGAGATCAACGACGTCGCCTTCGCGGCCGTCAGGCACCCGGAGACCGGCGAGGTCGGCTACGACCTGTGGGTCGGCGGCGGCCTGTCCACCAACCCGATGATCGCCAAGCGGCTTGGCGCGTTCGTCCGGCCTGAGCAGGTGCCCGAGGTGTGGGCGGCGGTCGCCGAGGTGTTCCGCGACTACGGCTACCGGCGGCTGCGGCACCGGGCCAGGATCAAGTTCCTGATCGCCGACTGGGGCGCCGAGAAGTTCCGCGAGGTGCTGGAGAAGGAGTACCTCGGGTACTCGCTGCCGGACGGCCCCGCCCCGGTCAACGCCGACACCGCGCGAAACGGCGGCGGCGTCCAGCGGGACCACGTCGGGGTGCACCAGCAGCGGGACGGGCTGTTTTACATCGGTTTCGCGCCCCGGGTGGGGCGGGTCAACGGGGAGACCCTGGCCGCCGTGGCCGACCTGGCCGACCGCTACGGCAGCGGGCGGGTGCGCACCACCACCGAGCAGAAGCTGGTCATCCTCGACGTGCCGGAAGCCTCGGTCGAGGCGCTCACCGCGGAGCTTGACGCGCTCGGGCTGCCGGCCGCGCCGAGCATCTTCCGGCGGCACATGATGGCCTGCACCGGGATCGAGTTCTGCAAGCTCGCGATCGTGGAGACCAAGGGCAGGGCGATGACCCTGATCGACGAGCTCGAGCGGCGGCTGCCCGGGTTCGACGTGCCCGTCACCATCAACGTCAACGGCTGCCCCAACTCCTGCGCCCGCATCCAGGTGGCCGACATCGGGCTCAAGGGCTCGCTGATCACCGACGCCGACGGCCGGCAAGTCGAAGGCTTCCAGATCCACCTGGGCGGTACGCTGACCGGCGGGGACGCGGCCGGCTCGGGGTTCGGCCGCAAGGTGCGGGGCCTCAAGGCAACGGCCGAGGAACTGCCTGATTACGTGGAGCGGGTGCTGCGCCGGTTCGACGCCGCCCGGCAGGACGGGGAGACGTTCGCGGCCTGGACGCTGCGGGCGTCGGACGAGGAGCTGTCATGACGACGCCATACTCAGCCGGCGGGGCGGCCCGGGCGGTCCCGTTCTACTGCCCCTACTGCGGCGAGGAAGACCTGGAGCCGCAGGGGGCAGCCGACGGCGAGTGGCACTGCCGCTCCTGCACCCGCAGCTTCCGGCTGCGGTTCGCCGGCCTGGGGGCCGCGCTATGAGCGTTACAGGAGTTAATCAAAACCCAAGCAACCAGCGCTATTCCTATGAGCCGGACGAATCCAGCGACCGAGACGTGAAGGACCCGCAGCGCATGCGCACCCTTGCCGAGCAGGCAGCCAAGGAACTCCAGGATGCCCCGGCCGAGGACATCATCCGCTTGGCAACCGACACCTTCGGGATGCGGATTTGCATCACCTCGTCGATGTCGGACGCGGTGATCGTGCACCTCGCCGCGGCCGTCCGGCCCGGTATCGACGTGGTGTTCCTCGACACCGGCTACCACTTCCCCGAGACCATCGGCACCCGGGACGCGGTGGCGGCGGTCTACCCGGTCACCGTGGTGAACGTGACACCGTCGCGGACCGTGGCCGAGCAGGACGCCGAGCTCGGCCCGCGGCTGTACGGGCGCAACCCCGACCTGTGCTGCTACCTGCGCAAGGTCGAGCCGCTCGAGCGCACCCTGGCGAACTACGACGCCTGGATCACCGGGGTACGGCGCGATGAGACCCTGTCCCGGCGGGACACCAAGGCGGTCGAGTTCGACTCCAAGCGGCAGAAGGTCAAGGTCAACCCGATCGTCGGGTGGACGTCGGAGCAGGTCGACGAGTACATCGCGGCCAACGGGGTGCTGGTGAACCCGCTGGTCTACGACGGCTACCCGTCGATCGGCTGCCGCACCTGCACGATGCGCGTGGGGCCGGGCGCCGACCCGCGCTCGGGACGCTGGGCCGGGACGGGCAAGACCGAGTGCGGCATCCACGTCTGAACCCCGGCCCGGGCGGCGGCGCTCCCTGGCCCGGCGGGCCCGCGCTCGTCGCGGTCGCGCACGGGTCGAAGGACCCGCGGGCCGCGGCCACGGTGAGCGAGCTGCTGGCGGCGGTCCGGGCGCTGGCCCCGGGCCTCGACGCGCGGGCCGCGTTCCTCGACCACTGCGCGCCCACCGTCGGCCAGGTGCTCGGCGCGCTCGGCGGCCCGGGCTCAGCGAACACCGGCGCGGCGGTGGTGCCGCTGCTGCTGACCGCCGCCTACCACAGCAAGACTGACATCCCGGCCCAGCTGGCGGCGGCCACCGCCGCCGGCCCCGGGCACCCGGTGGCGACGGCGGGCACCCTCGGGCCGGACCCGCTGCTGCTGCGGGCACTGGAACGGCGACTGACCGAGGCGGGCACCGACGCCGGCCAGCGCGCGGTCACCAGCGTGGTGCTGGCGGCGGCGGGATCGTCGCACCCGGCCGCCAACGCATCGGTGGCCGCGCTGGCGGCCCGCTGGGCCCGCGAGCGCGGCTGGCGGGCGGTACTGCCCGGTTACGCGTCGGCGGCCGCGCCGACGGTGGCGGACGCGGTCCGGTCGCTGCGCGCGTCCGGTGGCGGCCAGGTCGTCGTCGCCACCTACCTGCTGTCGCCCGGCTACTTCGCGGACAAGATCCGCGCGGCCGCGCTTGGCGCCGGCGCGGCCGCGGTGTCGGACGTGCTCGGCTCCGCGCCCGAGGTCGCCCAGGTGGTCTTGGAGCGCTACGCCGCCGCGGCGAGTGAACTGGCCGGATCCGGCCAGGGCCAGCTCAGGGCGCGGGCCCGGCAGTGAGCGGGCAATCGATTGCGAACGGACCGGGAGCTGCTAGCGGCTGATTGTAACTTCCCGGTTAGGAGTTTGCTTCGCTGGGGGAAACCTTGGTGGAACAGATGTACCGGCACGCGGGTCCTCCCCCAATAACTGAACACGGTAGGCTCGTGCGCTCGGGCAGTAACCGGTTAGGAGACGGATGCACATCTGGCCAGGCGCCGCCTACCCCCTCGGTGCGACGTGGGACGGATGGGGTACCAACTTCGCCATGTTCTCCGAGGCGGCCGAGCGCGTCGAGCTGTGCCTGCTGAACGAGGCCGGAGCCGAGTCGCGGATCGAGCTGACCGAGGTTGACGGCTTCGTCTGGCACGGCTACCTGCCGGCCATCGGGCCCGGGCAGCGCTACGGCTACCGGGTGCACGGCCCCCACGACCCCCGCCGCGGCGCCCGCTGCGCGCCGTCCAAGCTGCTGCTCGACCCCTACGGCAAGGCGTTCGAGGGGGACGTAGTCTGGAACGAGGCGCTGTTCGACTACCAGTGGGCGGAGCCGCGCAAGCGGAACACCGCCGACAGCGCGCCGTACATGCCCAAGAGCGTGGTCATCAACCCGTTCTTCGACTGGGGCAACGACCGACCGCCGCGCATCCCGTACCACGAGACGGTTATCTACGAGGCGCACGTCCGCGGCCTTACGCTGCGCCACCCGGACATCCCGCTGCACCAGCGTGGCACCTACGCGGGCCTGGCCCACCCGGCCGTGATCGAGCACCTGAAGCGGATCGGGGTCACCGCGGTCGAGCTGCTCCCGGTCCACCAGTTCGTCCCCGAGCAGGCGATGGTGGCCCGCGGCCTCACCAACTACTGGGGCTACAACACGATCGGGTTCCTCGCCCCGCACAACCGCTACTGCTCGGCCGGGCAGCGCGGCGAGCAGGTCGGCGAGTTCAAGACAATGGTCAAGGCGCTGCACACGGCGGGCATCGAGGTCATCCTCGACGTGGTGTACAACCACACCGCCGAGGGTGACGGCCGCGGCCCGACGCTGTCTTTCCGCGGCATCGACAACCACGCCTACTACCGGCTCGACGACGCCAACCCGTGGCGCTACGTGGACTACACCGGCTGCGGCAACTCGCTGAACGTGCGGCACCCGCACTCGCTCCAGCTGATCATGGACTCGCTGCGGTACTGGACCCTGGAGATGCACGTCGACGGGTTCCGCTTCGACCTCGCCTCCGCCCTCGCCCGGGAGCTGCACGACGTGGACCGGCTGTCCACCTTCTTCGACCTGGTGCAGCAGGACCCGGTGGTCTCCCAGGTGAAGCTGATCGCCGAGCCGTGGGACGTCGGCGAGGGCGGCTACCAGGTCGGTAACTTCCCGCCGCTGTGGACCGAGTGGAACGGCAAGTACCGCGACACCGTGCGCGACTTCTGGCGCGGCCAGCCCGCCACGCTGCCCGAGTTCGCCTCCCGGCTGACCGGCTCGTCGGACCTGTATGAGACCAGCGGGCGCCGCCCGGTCGCCTCGATCAACTTCGTCACCTGTCACGACGGGTTCACCCTGGCCGACCTGGTGAGCTACAACGGCAAGCACAACGACGGCAACGGCGAGGACAACCGGGACGGCACCGACGACAACCGGTCGTGGAACTGCGGCGACGAGGGCCCGGCCGAGGACCCCGAAATCGCCGCCCTGCGCGCCCGGCAGCAGCGCAACTTCCTGGTCACCCTGTTCCTCTCCCAGGGCATCCCGATGCTGCTTTCTGGCGATGAGATCGGCCGCACCCAGGCGGGCAACAACAACGCCTACTGCCAGGACAACGAGATCTCCTGGGTGGACTGGTCCCGCGCGGCGTCCGAGCGGGACCTGCTGGCGTTCACCAGGAAGCTTGCCCGGCTGCGCCGGCACCACCCGGTATTCCGCCGCCGCCGGTTCTTCCAGGGCTCCTACATCGGCTCCGGCTCCGGGGACGGGCCGAGCGGGGACGTGGTCGACATCGCCTGGCTCACTCCGACCGGCGACGAGATGACCGAGTCGGACTGGCGCGCCTCCTACGCCAAGTCGGTGGCGGTCTTCCTCAACGGGTCGGCGATCACCGAGCCAGACCCGCGCGGCGACCGGGTGACCGACCGCAAGTTCCTGCTGCTGTTCAACGCGGGTCAGGACCCGATCACGTTCACCATTCCCGAGGCCCGGCTCGGCACCGACTGGGAGATCGTGGTCGACACCGAGACCCCGCGCGGTGACCCGCAGGACGCGATCGGCTTCCTGCCCAAGACCAAGGTCGAGGTCGCCTCGCACGCCATCGTGGTGCTGCGGTCCCGCAGCTGAGCGGCGCCCCGCCCACGGTGGTGCTAACACCCGTGGCACGCGGATGGCTGACTCACTGGCGCTGCGGCCGGTTCCGGGCCACCCTGGTGGCAGCCAGGGAGGTGGCGGGTGGGGACGATGGTCATCACGCTGCGGGCGCGGCTGCGGCGGTACTGGCGGGCGTGGCTGTCGCTTGCCCTGCTGGTGGCTGCGGCGGGCGGGTTCGTGCTGACCGCGGCCGCCGCCGGGCACCGCACTGACACCGCCTTCCCGCAGTTCACCGCCCGGCACGGGGACGACGTCATCGTGTACAGCGGGCAGCCGCTGCCGCAGCTAGCCCGGCTGCCGGATGTCTCGTCCGCCACCACAGTGCCGGTGACCGTCAGCGACACGCCGCGCTGCCCGTCCTGCCGCGCGCCCATCGACGCCAGCAACTTCCTGGTCAACGAGGTGCCGGGGCAGCGGCTGCCGCGGGTCGCGGCCCTGCTGTCCGGGCGGATGCCCCGTGCGACCGCCCCGGACGAGGTGCTGGCGTCGTTCACCCTGGCCCGCGACAACGGCGTCCGGGTCGGCTCTGCCATCCAGCTCCGGCTTGGCACCCCGGCCGAGCTGAACGGCGGCCCGGCCGACCCGTCCCCGCTGCTGCGCCCGACCGTGCGGGTGGTCGGCATCGCCGTCGCCGAGAGCGAGTTCCCGGCCGGGGCGAGCCCGCACTACGACCTGTACGCCACGCCCGCCTACGCGGCCGCGGAGAACCAGCGGGCCGCGCTGCTGTGGACCTACTACGTCCGGCTGGCGCACGGCCCGGCCGACCTGGCCGGGTTCGACAGCAGGCTGCGCGCGCTGCACGTCTACGGCACCGACGACCTGGACGCGGCTGCGGTGGCGGTGCAGGCCTCGATCCGCCCCCAGGTCATCGGCTGGTACCTGCTGGCCGCGCTGACCGCCCTGGCCGCGCTGGCGGTCATCGGGCAGGCGATGGCCCGGCAGACCGCGGCCGAGCGGGCCGACCAGCCGGTGCTGGCGGCGCTGGGCGTCCGGCCCCGCCAGTTCGCGCTGCTCGCCCTGGCCCGGGCGGTGCTGGTCGCCATGGCCGGGGCGGCCGGGGCGGTCCTGGTGGCGCTGCTCGCGTCGCCGCTGACGCCGGTCGGCGAGGCCCGGCTAGCGGTGCCCGCGGCAGGCGCGATGTCGCTCGACCTGGCGGTGGTGCCGCTGGGCGCGCTGGCGGTGCTGGCCGCCGTGGTCGCGGTATCGGCCTGGCCCGCGCTACGCCAGGGGCGGCGCCAGGCGGCCCGGCTGGAGCGCCAGCCGGGACCGGCCGCGCCGGTCGTCGTTGCCGGTCAGGCCGCCGTCTGGGCGCGGCTGCCGCCGCCCGCCCTGATCGGCATCAGGTACGCGTTCTACCGGGGCCGGGACGGGACACCAGTCGGCACCGCGTTGCTCGGCACCGCGCTGGCGGTGGCGGCGCTGTGCGCGACCGCCGTCTTCGGTGCCAGCCTGGCCCACCTGGTGTCCTCGCCGGAGCTGTACGGCGCCCCGTTCCAGGCCTACTTCGGCAGCGACGGCGAGCCAGGGTCGCAGGAGCAGGTCAACGGGCCGCTGCTGGCCAGCTTGCGCCGCGATCCCGCCATCGCCCAGCTCACCGTGGGCGCGTTCGTGGAGGCCAACGTCAACGGCCGGCACGTCCGGACGGTGGTGATGACGCCGGCCCGCGGCCCGGCGCTGCTGTCGGCGGTCGACGGCCGGCTGCCGGCGGGCGATCGCGACATCATGCTCGGGGTATCCACCATGCGGGCGGCGGGCACCCGGGTAGGCGGGGCCGTGCGGGTGACGGTGGCAGATCCGGAGGGGGCACCGCACCAGGCCAGCTTCCGGGTGATCGGCCGGGCCTCGCTGAACGCCGGAACCGGCGGGCTGGGCGACGGGGCGGTGCTGACGACCAGTGCCTTCATCGGCCTGCAGTGCCCGGCCGGGCCGCGCCAGGTCGCCTGCCGGGCGGCGGTCAGCCAGGGCCTGCCGACCGTGCTGCTGGTCAGGGCGGTGCCGGGCCCGGCGGGCGACGCGGCGCTGGCCCGCTACATCGCCCGGTACCCGGACCTCACGTACCGGCCCGCTACCCCGACGGTGCTGGTCAACTTCGGCGAGTCGGTCAACTTCCCGCTGCTGTTCGCGGTCGCGCTGTCGGTCTTCGGCGCGGCCACCCTGCTGCACCTGCTGCTGGTCAGCCGGGCTCGCAGGCGGGCCGAGACCGGGCTGCTGAAGGCGCTCGGCTTCGTGCGCCGCCAGGTCGCCGCGGCCTTCTGCTGGCAGGCCACGGCGGTAGCGGTGGCCGGGGCGGTCGTCGGGGTGCCAGCTGGGATCGCGGCGGGCCGGCTGCTGTGGCGGGTGTTCGCCACCAACTTCGGCGTAGTCCCGGTCGCGGTGACCGACCCGGTGCTGACCGTCGCGCTGGCGGCAGCGGTGCTGGCGGCGGCCAACCTGCTGGCGGTGGTTCCGGCCCTGCTGGCGGCGCGGCCCCGTCCGGCGGTGCTGCTGCGCGGCGAGTGACCCGGACAGACCATGAAGTTTGCGCGCTTCCTGAACAAGCCGTAAACCGGCTCAGAGCTCATCGCGTATATCTCTGCCGAGGGACGGGCCGCTTCTCAGGGGTGGGACGCGTCAAGCCAGGTGTGCGCGGGCACCGCGCGGGACGACGGCTCCCCGGCGCGCGGCTCAGCTGCGACGGCTGACCCCGGCGCCGGCCCGCCCCGGTAGCATCAGGGCGATGCGGACCATCTTTCCCACCCCCGGCGACGAGCTTGACCTGACGGGCCTGGCCGAGGCGTACCAGTATCCGGGCGAGCGCTGGCTGCGGGTCAACTTCGTGTCCAGCGCGGACGGGGCCGTCACCGCCGACGGGTTGTCCGGCGGGCTTTCCTCGGCCGGCGACAAGCGGGTGTTCGGCATCCTGCGGGTGCTGGCCGACGTCATCCTGGTCGGCTCGGGAACCGCCCGGTCCGAGAACTACAAGCCGGCCAAGCGGCGTGACTCCCTGGCGTCGCTGCGCGCGGGCCGTTCCGCCGCCGCCCCGATCGCGCTGGTCACCGGCAAGCTCGACCTCGACCTGACCGCGCCGCTGTTCACCCAGGCGGCAGCGGACTCCCGAACGATCGTGATCACCTGCGCGGCCTCCGACGAGGCTAAGCGGGCGGCGACGGCCCAGGTAGCCGACGTGATCGTGGCGGGCGAGGACACGGTCGACCTCGGCCAGGCGGTGCAGGCGCTGGCTGGACGGGGACTCGGGCGGGTGCTGTGCGAGGGCGGCCCGCACCTGTTCGGCGACCTGACCGCGGCCGGCCTGGCCGACGAGCTGTGCCTGTCGCTGAGCCCCACCCTGTCCGGCCCCGGGGCGGGCCGCATCATCGCCGGCCAGCAGGCCGCCGCCCGCCCGCTGACGCTGCGGCAGGTGATCGCCGACGACGGCTTCCTGTTCCTCCGCTACTTCGCGGAAAAGCCTTAGCGGCACTCCGAACGGGTGCGGCTGACTCGGGTGCCGTGACCAGCCTCCGGGACTCCCCCGCTGCCCGGGCTCGCCGGGGAAGCCGACGGCCGTCAGTTCACCCGGTGTAGTCCGGTCAACCCGGGGCGTTCTGCCCGGGGAGGGCGTACCGTTTGCCCATGGCGGGGGCGCGGCGGGTGTTCTTGAGTCATACGTCCGAGCTGCGAGAGTTCCCGCCGGGCCTGTTCTTGCTGGACGAGGACGCGGCGGTACCGATCCCGGCCCAGCATCGGGCGGGCGGACCTCATCGAGTCGGTCATCGCTGAGTTCGAATGACGGGCCGGAAAATTGCTAAGCCATTACTGATCAGTTATTCTTGATCTTATGAACGCGGTCGAGTCGGTCCCCGGTACCCCGGTGGCCGAGGCCAGTGAGGTCGCGGGCGCGCTGCGCGTCGCCGTCGGCCTGGTGGTACGGAAAATGCGGCAGTCCCCGGTCGGCAGCGAGCTGACCGTGGCCGAGTCCTCGGCGCTGTCCCGGCTGGAGCGGGGCGGTCCCGCCACCTCCAGCGACCTCGCCCGGCTGGAGCGGATCAGCCCGCAGTCGATGGGCGTCACCGTCGCCGCGCTGCTCGAGCGAGGACTGATCGAGCGCAGCCGCGACCCGCGCGACGGCCGCCGGATCGTGCTGTCGATCACCGAAGCCGGGGTGCGCACCGTGCACGACAAGCGCGGCGCGCGGACCGAGCAGATCGCGGCGGCGCTGCGGGCCGGGTTCACCAGCGCGGAGCTTGACCAGCTGCGGACGGCCGCGGCGCTGCTCGAACGGCTGGCGGAGCGCCTGTAATGGGAGCTGGCACCACCCCCTCGTCGGTTAACACGGCGCCGGCCCGCACGCGCGCGCCCAAGCCGGACAGCTATGCCTGGACCGCGCTCGCCAACACGACTGCCGCGATCTTCATGGCCACGCTCGACGGGTCGGTCGTCATCATCGCGCTGCCCGCCATCTTCAAGGGCATCCACCTCGACCCGCTGTCAGCCGGGAACATCAGCTACCTGCTGTGGATGATCATGGGCTACCGGCTGGTCCAGGCGGTCCTGGTGGTGAACCTGGGCAAGCTGGGCGACATGTTCGGCCGGGTCAAGATGTACAACGCGGGCTTCGTGGTGTTCACCGCCGCCTCGGTGCTGCTGTCCTTCGACCCGTTCCTGGGGGCCAAGGGCGCGCTGTGGCTCATTGGCTGGCGGTTCCTGCAGGCGGTCGGCGGCTCGATGCTGATGGCCAACTCGGCCGCCATCCTGACCGACGCGTTCCCGCCCGAGCGGCGCGGCTTCGCGCTCGGCACCAACCAGATCGCCGCCCTCGCCGGGAGGTTAATC
>Ga0265338_10003536_pt1 | contig 21867 bp, 19 predicted proteins | sample 42126metaG_FD_193579 | JGI IMG/M metagenome (GOLD analysis project Ga0265338, IMG submission 193579) | Rhizosphere microbial communities from Carex aquatilis grown in University of Washington, Seatle, WA, United States - 4-21-26 metaG | ecosystem: Host-associated > Plants > Roots > Rhizosphere... | reverse complement strand
TTTGAAACCGCTGAAGTGTCCGATCGCATCGAGATTCTCGTCGGACCGGCCTCGGACTCGCTTCGCGCAATGCACGAAGCCAATTCGCCAGCGTTCGATTTCATCTTCATCGACGCCGACAAGGAACGCATGCCCGAATATCTCGACTGGTCGCTCAAACTCTCCCACCCCGGAACCGTAATCATCGCTGACAACGTTGTCCGCGACGGCAAAGTGCTCAATGCAAAAACCCGCGACCCGCACGTCCGCGGCGTGCAGCAATTCCTTGACAAGCTCGCGGCCAATCCGCGACTGAGCGCAACAGCGATTCCCACCGTCGGCGCGCGTGGATATGATGGTTTCGCCATCGCATTGGTTCTTCCGTGAAGTTTCTCGATCCGATCGCCGCCCATCAAAGCAGATCGAGGATCCCTTCGAGCAGGCTGGAACGCGCCCGTGCCACCTCCGTCAGAATTCCGTGCAACGTCCCCTTCTTGATCGGATTGTGGTCTGGAATCGAAACGGAATGCGCCGGCGGCCCGTCATGTCGCAGCCGGATGTGGCTTCCTCGTTGCCTGACTTTGTGATGTCCAGGTCGCTCGAGTGTGCGAACAAGCTGATGGGCTGAAACATCGCTGGGGAATTTCATGCCGCTTCGAGAGGAATCAATTCATCCTTGATGAAATGCAATTGGATGAGCTTCGGACGTACTTCTTCATCCTCAAAGTGCAAAGCAGTCACCTCGCGGACGTTTTCCCGAAGTTCCTCCCAGGATTCGGCCTCAGTAAATGTGGAATGACCGAGAGCATGGGCAATATACCCGCCCTCCTCAGCTTCGCGAACCTCAAATATAACTTCCATTGGGGATAGAATACCGCGATTCTACGAATCACACCGCGGAATCACTCCATCAGCTTCCGCAGCGCCACGGCGTACTCATGCGGCAACGGCCGCTTCTTCAGGGTCTCGTCGCACACTACGTGCACCGTCTCGCCTTCGGCCAGCAGCTGCGGCTCCGTACCGTCCGTGCCGTTGCGCAGAATCCGGTAAGCAAACTTCAGCACCGATCCCCGCAGCATCGCCGGCTTCGTCTCAATCAGGATCTCGTCGTCGTAACGCGCCGGCGCGCGATAGCGGCAGCTCGCCTCCACCACCGGCAGAATCAGCTTGTGATCCTTTTCCATCTGGCTGTACGCCAGTCCCAGAGAGCGCAACAACTCCACGCGCCCAATCTCAAACCACACCAGGTAGTTGGCGTAATACACAATGCCCATCTGGTCGGTTTCGGCATAACGCACGCGCTGGCGGCTGACAATGGACATAAGTGGGAAGTTCAGGCTTTCAGGTTACAGATGTCAGAATAGCAATCCGCAGGGTCGTCCGCAGCCCCCGGCCGCTGACACCTGACACCTGTTCCCTGATCCCTGCCTTTACGGCCTCACATGGTTAAACAGCGGAAGCTTGGTCACATCGTTGAAAATAATAAACGCGAAGAACACCACCAGCACCACAAACGCCGCCTGGTAGATCCGCTCCTTCACGTTGATGCTGATGTCGTGCCGTAGCACGCTCTCAATCAGCAGCAGCAGGATCATCCCGCCGTCGAGAATCGGGAAAGGAAGCAGATTCAGAATGCCCAGGTTGATGCTGATGGCCGCGGCCAGACCGAACTTGGGGAACCACCCGTTCATCTCCGCCGCCTGCCCCGCCATCCGCGCGATACCCACCGGCCCTGAGAGCTGTGAAACCGCCACCTGGCGCGTGAACAGCCGTCCCAGAACCTCCACAATCAGCGTCGAGTTCCCCGTGCAGTAATCGCTCGCCTGTGCAATGGATTTGCGCATCGACTGGGGGTCGTTGCGCATCGGAGTTCCCTCAGCCTCGAAGCCGAGCTTCCATCCCGAGTCGGCCGTCTGCCCCTTGCCCCGCGTGCTGTACATCATCTCCGGAGCGGCGTTCAGCGTGATGTGCTGCCCATGGCGAAGTATGCCCAGTGCCAGCGCCTTGCCCGGATACGCCTGCATGTAAGCCAGCAGGGTGGCGACGTAATGGAAAGAATGTCCATCGACCGTCTCAATCTGATCGCCCGCCTGCAATCCCGCCTTCTGCGCCGGCGTTCCCGCCTGCACATCGTGCACTCCAATCGGGCCCGGCATGATCTGCGGCAGGATTCCCACGTCGCTGAAATCAATCTCGTCCTCGCCCCTCGGCATCGGCGGAACGTGAAGCCAGAGCTGCGTCTCCTTCCCATCGCGATTCACGGTCACCACTACCGTCTGGTTCAGGTTCAACTGGGCGTGGTTGCCCACCTGCACCCAGTCGGGGTTCTCCACTCCATCAAAACGCTTGATCACGTCGCCGGCCTGGAAACCCGCTCGCGCCGCATCCGATGAGGGCACCACCCATTCCACCGTCGTGGAGTGAACCACGAACTGGGGAACTTCATTGATCCAGTGGTAATAGAACACCATCAGCACGAACGCCAGCACAAAGTTCGCTGCTGGTCCAGCCAGGCTGATCAGCACGCGCTGCCAGCGCGGATGCTCTGAAAACGAGCCCGGATCCACGGCTCCCTGACCCTCGGTCCTGGACGCCGCCTTCCCGATGCCTTCTGCCATCTGCTGCATCACCGGCTTGCCCGGCACCTGAAGGTTCTGCTCCGCCAGTTCGCCCGTCATCTTCACGTAACCGCCCAGCGGCAGCAGGCAAACCTTGTAATCCGTATCGCCGTACTTGATGCCGAACAGCCGCGGCCCAAACCCAACTGAAAATGACTCCACGCGCACGCCGCAAAGCTTGGCCACCGCAAAGTGACCGAATTCATGGACCACCACCATCACTCCAATCAGGATGATGAACGCGATGATGGCTACCACGACTGTGTGAAGATCCTGCATAAACTCCTGACAAATCCTTTGGCTTATTCTCTCTAGCCCACCAGAGCAAGGGCCCTTTGCCGTGCCTCGCGGTCCTCCGCCAGCACCTCGGCTATCGTCTCCGGATGCGCCTCCGGCGTGGAGGCAAGCACTCTTCCAATTGTATCTGGGATTCCGGTGAAAGGGATGCGCCGCTCCAGGAACGCCTCCACCGCCACCTCGTCTGCCGCGTTCAGCGCAATGCAATGCGCCCCGCCTTTTTCCGCGGCTTCAAATGCCAGCCGCAGGCAGGGGAATCGCTCAAAATCGGGCTCCTCGAACTCCAGGTGCCGCAGCGCCGAAAGATCGAACGTCAACGTCGACGCGGGCCGCTCCGGGTATGCCAGCGCATACAGGATCGGCAACCGCATGTCGGTCACCGAAATCTGCGCCAGTATCGACCCGTCAACGTACTCCACCAGCGAGTGCACCGTCGATTGCGGATGCACCATCACCCGCACCTTGCTGGGCGGCACGTCAAACAGCCGGCAGGCTTCAATCACTTCCAGCCCCTTGTTCAGCATCGTCGCTGAGTCGATCGTGATCCGCCGTCCCATCACCCAGGTCGGATGCTTCAGCGCCTGCTCCGGCGTGATGGCCGCAAACTGCTCCAGCGGCGTCTGCCGGAACGGCCCGCCCGACGCCGTAAGCCAAATCGTCTTCACCTCGTCGTGCTGCCCCACCCGCAAGCACTGGTGCACCGCGTTATGTTCGCTGTCGATGGGCAGGATGAGCACATTGCGCTCTCGCGCCGCGCGGGTCAGGATCTCACCCGCCGCCACCATGCACTCCTTGTTCGCCAGCCCCACCGGCTTGCCCGCCAGAATCGCCGCGTGCGTCGCCTCCAGCCCCGCCACGCCCACAATGGCTGATACCACAAAATCTGCTTCAGGATGCGTCGAACACGCTACCGTGCCTTCAGTCCCGTGAACCACGTCGATCCCGGTGATCCCGGCAGCCTTCAGCTTTGCCGCGAGCCGGCTTGCCAATTCTTCAGATCCCATTGACACCATGCGCGGCCGCCAGCGCTCCGCCTGCCGAAACGCCTCGTCCACGTTCCGCCCCGCCGCCAGCGTGGCCACGGCATAGCGTTCGGGAAACTGCTCCACAATGGAAAGGGTGCTTTGTCCAATGGATCCTGTAGAGCCGAGGATGGCAATTCTCTTCAAAGGGATTGGCTCAGAATGAATGTTGAACAACTTGAGCATACCAAAGCACCGGCGCGGCCACGAGCAGCGCATCAATGCGGTCCAACACCCCGCCGTGACCAGGCAGCAGCGAACCCGAGTCCTTCACTCCCGCGGATCGCTTCAGCGCCGACTCGGCCAGGTCGCCTACCTGCGCCGCCACGTTCACCAGCACGGCCAGTCCCACCCAGTACCACACCGATTCCTCGGCGTAGAACAGCACGGCTATGTTCCACCGCGCCAGCAGCTCAGCCAGGCCAACCAGCCCCGCCGCCACCAGCATGCTGCCCGCAACCGAGGCAATCGAACCCTCCCAGGACTTACCCGGACTGATCCGCGGCGCCAGTTTGTGCCGCCCCCACGCGCTCCCCACGTAATATGCGGCAACGTCTCCCGCCCAAACCACAAGCAGGAGATACAGCACCAGCGACGGTCCGTTGGCCTGCTCGCGCAGCGCCGGCAGCGCCACCATGGTCAGGCCGGTGTAGAAGAGGCAAAAAATTGAGCTGGTTGCATCGGGCAGCATCCGCTCCGTGGGGCTCGCAAACGTGCAGATCAGCAGCAGCGCCAAACACAATAGCCCGTACACCGGCAGGAACCGGTCCGCATCCTGCCACTCTCCCCATGCCGCAAAAAGCACCAGGGTGGCCACAACCACCACGATGCGCAGCGGATTGGCCCCTTTTGCCTGCGCCAGCCCCAGGCACTCCCAAGCCGCCAAGGCCGCCACCAGCGCCGTTGCCGCCGTGAACAGCCACTGCAGATAAGGGGGCAGAAAAACAAGCACCAGGACAATTGGAACCAGAATGACAGCCGTTAGCACTCTCTTCATTCAGGGATGAGAATACACTCCCCGGCCCAGCCAACGCGGATCATCCGCTCAAAAACAACGCGCGGTGCGCTGAAAAACTGATTCACCGGATACTGCCCGGCACTGAGCTTCCGCGTTAACCGCGCAACACCGCGGGCGGCGGTTGCACCGCGGATAGCTGTTTGAAAATGTCGTCGGGCAATTCAACCGCAGCCGCAGCCACGTTCTGCTCCAGGTGCTGCACGTTGGCCGTTCCGGGAATCGGCAGGATGTTCTTCGCGCGCTTCAGCAGCCACGCCAGTCCCACCTGCATCGGCGTTGCATTCAACTCCTTTGCCGCACGATCGAGCGTCTCGTGGGCAAAACGCATCTGCCCCATCGGCGCCCACGGCATGAAGCCGATACCATGCTGTTCACAATAATCCACGACAAAATCCCACTCGCGATCCGCGAAACTGAAGCGGTTCTGAACCGAGACGATGGGAACGATTCGCCGCGCCCGTTCAATGTATTCGCGAGCAACATTGGAGAGCGCCACATGACGGATCTTGCCCTCCTCCCGATGGCGCGCCAGGCACTCCATGGACGCGTCAAATGACACCGCCGGATCGGGCACGTGAAGCTGATAGATATCGATCCGCTCCAATCGCAGCCGCTTCAGGCTGCCTTCCAGCGCCCGCGTCAAATGTTCGGGACTCGCGTTATGCGTCCATTGACCGGGACCAACACGTTCCCATCCGCCCTTGGTGGCAATCACCAGCCCCGGGGGATACGGGTACAGCGCCTCGGCAATCATCTCTTGTGACACGTTAGGACCGTACGAGTCGGCCGTGTCGATCAGGTTTACGCCAAGTTCGACGGCACGCCGCAGCACGGCCAGCGCTGCCGGCTTTTCCGCCGGCGGTCCCCAGATTCCTTTGCCCGTAATGCGCATGGCGCCGTAGGCCAGCCGGTTTACCGTCAGGTCGCCACCCAGCGTGAATGTGCCCGCAGCCGCGGCGGGCGCGGATTGTGCTGTACTCATCGTGTTCAGCTCCACGGTTCTGGTTTGAAACGCAATTGAAGGTTCAGCCGTTCCGTTGCGCTTTGTTCGAAGCAGGTTGCGGCGACTGCGATTGCTGTCCTACAGGTCACGCCAGTTCGGCCCAAAGCCAAGATCCGCCACCAGCGGCACCTTCAGCTTGACAACGCCTTCCATCTCCTCGCGCACCAGCGTCGCTACTCCTTCCTTCTCTTCCTCAGGCACTTCAAAAAGCAATTCGTCGTGCACCTGAAGCACCATGCGCGTCTTCAGCTTTCGCTCCGCCAGCTTGCGGTCCAGCGCAATCATGGCCAGCTTGATCAGGTCCGCCGCCGTACCTTGCAGAGGGGTGTTCACCGCGGTCCGCTCTGCAAACCCGCGCTGGTTTTGATTGCGGCTTTCGATATCCGGAATGGGCCGCAGACGTCCGAACATCGTGCGCACGCTCCCCGTTTTCCGTGTCTCCTCCAGCGTCTTCTCAATGAACGCTCGCACTCCCTGGTAGCGCGCGAAATAGCGCTCGATGTACGCCTTCGCCTCGGCCTGCGGGATGCCCAACTGCGCTGCCAGCCCAAAAGGCGAAATTCCATACACGATGCCGAAGTTTACCGCCTTGGCTCGCCCGCGGGTCTCCTTGTCCATGCTCTCCGCAGGCACGCCGAACACTTCGCTGGCCGTAAGCGTGTGAATGTCTTCATCGTTCTGGTAGGCGCGCACCAGCAGCGGATCGTCGCTGAAGTGCGCCAGCAGGCGCAGTTCAATCTGCGAATAATCCGCCGAAAGCAACTGCGTCCCCGGCGAAGCCGTAAATGCCGCGCGAATCTCCCGGCCAAGCTCCGTGCGGATGGGAATATTCTGGAGATTCGGATTGATCGACGACAGCCTTCCCGTCGCCGTGGCTGCGGCCTGGAACGTGGTATGCACGCGCGAATCGGCATCGGCCATCAGCGGCAGTTGATCAATGTAAGTGGACTTCAGCTTGGAAAGATGCCGGAACTCCAGCACCAGCCGCGGCACTTCGTGCTTTTCGGCCAGCGTCTCCAGCACATCCTGCGCCGTCGAAATCGCCTTGCCCTTCCCGTGCTTCATCGGCGCGGGCAATCCCATGTGCGTGAACAGCACCACACCAAGCTGCTTGGGCGAATTGATGTTGAACCTCCGACCCGCCAGCTCGAAGATGCGCTCGCCCACGCGTTCCATCTCCGCGGCAAAGCGCGTTGAAAGCCGTTGCAGAACGCCCTTGTCGATGCGCACTCCCGCCTGCTCCATGCGATAAAGCACCGGCGCAAGCGGCAAATCGATATCGGTGTAAACGCTTGTAACCTTGCTTTCGTCCGCATGCGCGCGCAGCGCCGGAACCAGCGCCCGCACTATAGCCGCGGCCGATGCCAGCCCAGCCGGAGGCGCGTGGCCATGTCGCGCAGCAACATCCGCCAGAGACTGCGTGGAGTGGGTAGGGTTGAGTGCGTACGACAACAGCATCGTGTCATCCGCCGGCCCCGCAAGGTCCACGCCCATCCCATACAGCCCATGCATTGCCGCTTTGACATCGTGCGCTTGCTTGGCCACGGATGAATCTTCCAGCAGCTTCCGCAAGTCATCATCAAGCGGCAAAGTCAGCGCAATCCCAGGCTCCGCACAAACGCCAATGACTGTGCTCGGCTTCCGCTCCGCAGCTTCGGCAAAATCCAGCAGCGACGTTGTCGGAGGCTCCGGCGCTTCGTCTTCTTCTGGCGCGGGCGCGGCCGTCTCCACAGCCAGCGCAAATCCATTCCGCCGCGCAGCCGCAAAAAATGCCTCCCTCTGCTCCACGCTCGGGCTCTCAATGAGTTCAAACTTCACGCCGTCCGCGGCCGGCGCCAGTTCCTTCAGCATCGATGTAAACTCAAGCTCTGTGAACAGCTCCCTGCACGCCTCCAGATCCGGTTCCTGCGTCTCCATTGCCGCCAGGTCAAGCTCCAGCGGAACGTTGCAGTCGATGGTCACCAATTCCTTCGACAACAGTACGGCGTCGCGGTTCTGTTCCAGGCTCTCGCGATAGCTCTTGCGCTTCACCTCCGCGGCCCTGTCCAGCACCGCCTCCACGCTTCCAAAATCCTTGATCAGCTCAACGCTGCCCTTGTCGCCAATCCCCGGCGCGCCGGGAATGTTATCAATGGTGTCGCCGCGCAGCGCCATTACATCCACAACCTTCTCCGGCGGAACCCCCAGCGTCTCCGTCACCTTGGCCGCGTCAAGAACCAGGTTGTCTTTCTGCGGGTTCAGCACCTTCACCCGCTCATTCACAAGCTGCATCATGTCCTTGTCGCCGGAAACGATAAAGACATCATGTCCCCGCTCTGAGGCTCGGCAACTGAGCGTTCCAATCACATCGTCGGCCTCAAATCCTTCGGCCTCCAGGATGGGAATGCGGAACACCTCCAGCGAGCGCCGGATGTAAGGTATCTGCCGGCGAAGATCCTCCGGCATGGCTTCACGTTTGGCCTTATAGCCCTCGTAGCCCACTTCATCAAAGCACTTGGTCTTCCCATTCCATTTGCGCAGCGTGCCGATGGCCAGCGCGCGGTCGTCGCGGAAAACCTTCCCGCTGACATCGAAGACTGCCGCAAAATAGTGCGGCAAAAAGTCCTGCCGCAGCTTCTTGATCATGTTCACAAAAACATAAGTGGCCGCGGTGGGCATCCCCGATCGCGTGGACATGGGCCGCGAGCGCTGCATCGCGTGGTACGCGCGGAAGATGAACGACATTGCGTCGAGCAGAAAAACGGGCGGCTTGTCTTGGTCTGGCACGGGTAGAGTTTAGCAGCCGGGACAGCCATCGCGAGTCCAGCCCCGGCCGTTCATTCACGCAATAAACATGCAATCCCCGTAGCTGAAAAAGCGGTAGCGCTGCTCCACGGCATGGCGATATGCAGCCAGCGCGCTCTCCCGCCCGGCAAACGCGCTCACCAGCATCAACAGGCTCGATTGCGGCAGATGAAAGTTCGTAAGCAGCGCTCCCACAAGCCGGAACTGGAACCCCGGCGAGATGAACATATCCGTCGATCCCGAATGCGCGGCCAGTGGCCCTGCGCCGGCTTGAATCGCGCAGTGCTCCAGCGTACGAACCACCGTTGTGCCCACTGCGACAATCCGCCGCCCCTCGCGCACTGCGCGGTTGATCGCTTCCGCCGCATCCGCGCTCAGCGCGTACCGCTCGTTGTGCAGGCGCACCTCGTTCACCCGCTCCACGCGCAGCGGCGCAAACGTGCCCAGCCCGACATGCAGCGTAATCCGCGCAGTCTCCACCCCCATCTCCGCCAGCCGCGCCAGCATCCCCGGATTAAAATGCAGTCCCGCCGTTGGCGCCGCCACTGACCCGCGCTCCTCGGAGTACACCGTCTGGTAGCGTTCGCGATCCGCGGCAGCATCGTCGCGATGGATGTATGGCGGCAGCGGAATATGGCCGATGCGCTCAAGACTCGCGTAGAAATCGTCCACCGGCTCAAATTGCAAAAGCCGCTCGCCGTATGCTCCGCGCTCCAGCACCTCAGCGCTCAGTTCCACTCCGCCGCTTCGCCCGGGGAATTCCAGAATCTCCCCAATCGCCACCTTGCGCCCCGGCCGCACCAGCGCCCTCCACTGGTTCTCACCCGCCGGCTCGGTCAACATCACTTCAATGCGTCCCGTCGGCTTCTCCTTCTCGCGCCGCAGCGTACGCCGCGCGTAAAGCCGGGCCGGAATCACGCGGCTGTCATTCAGCACCAGCAGATCGCCCGCACGCAAGAGACCGGGCAAATCGGCAAACACGGCGTCGCGCAGCGCCCCTGAAGCGCGTTCCATCACCAGCATCCGGCTCGACCCCCGCTCCGCCGGCGGCTGCTGCGCAATCAATTCCTCCGGCAGCTCGTAGTCAAAGTCCGCTACGCGCAGATCGCTGCTGCCGTTCATGCCTGCCCCAGGTGTTTGAGAGCCCGCAGCCGCGCGCGCTCCAGCGCTGCATTCAACTCCACGCGTTTCGCTTCCATCTCGTCGCTCGATAAGTCAGGCGGCACGCGCGTCCACTGCGCCCAACTTACAACGATCCGCGTAAACGGCTTGGGCACCAGGAAGCGATCCCAGGACTTGACCACCCACGCGCGCTCCGGTTGAAAATGAAATGCTCCAATCGGCGCCCCCGTCATCTGCGCCAGCTTGATTGGTCCCATCTTTGTCTGGTAAATCGGCCCACGCGGCCCGTCGGCGGTAAAAATCGCAGGCCGCCCGCTTGCCACCACGCGCATCAGCCCGCGCAATCCTTCGCCGCCCGCGCGCGAGCTGGAGCCGCGCACCGCGTCGAAGCCAAAAAGTCGCAGCGTCCGCGTAATCAGTTCGCCGTCAAAGCTGCGGCTGATCAGAATCACAGCATGCGTGCGGCGGTAATAAAGAGCGGTGGGAAGCACGCACTGATGCCAGAAGCAATAGATTTCGCCGCCCGCCTTCTCTCCAAAGCGAACCGGAACCACGCCTTCTTCAGCAATCACCTCGTAGCGCCAGGTGAATCCCACGATCCACAACAGCGCCCACACCAGGCGCGGAACAACAGCCAGCGCAATGCGCTGCCCCAGGGTAAACCTGCTGCTCGTCTCTTCGGTCACTGCCCCGATTTTAGCTTCTCGCCCGCCGCTGCCTTCTCTCAGTCAAATCGCTGTCGCGTTGAAGACCGCGACCCGCGACTGAAAGCTGATAGCTGAAAGCTGACGGCTGGCCCCCGTCTAGCTGTATCGCAGCCACCGCAGAAGCTCAGGAATGGTGGCTCGCTTGCCGTACATCAGGATGCCAACGCGATAGAGTCGCGATGAAACCCAGAGCACGCCCCAGATGCTCAGCAACATGATCCCGATCGACGCCTCAAACTGCCATGCAGGCGGTATCGCGGAGCCCATGCGCAGCATCATGATGATGGGCGCCGTCGCCGGAAAGAGCGATGCCGCAATCGACAGCGCCGAGCCTGGATTGTTCACCACCACCACAATCATCGCGAATGAAAGCCAGATGGGCAGCGCTGCCAGCGGCGTATACATTTGCAGTTCCTGCTCCGTTTCGCACGATGCCGCCAGGCCCGCGAACAGCGACGCGTAAAGCAGATAGCCCAGCAGAAAATAGACTGCGAAGAAAGTTCCTTCAGTCCAGGAAAAGTGCACTGTGAGCTTTGCTGAAGGAATCCGCGCCGCAAACGCGCCGGCAATGGCCCCGCCCGCCACGAACCAGATGCCAATCTGCGTCAGGCCCACGGCCCCCACCCCGATCAGCTTGCCAGCCAGCAGATCGCTTGGCTTTGCCGTGGCCAGCATTACCTCAAAAATACGCGAGGTCTTCTCCTGGATGATCGACCGCGCCACGTTCATGCCGTAGACCATGGTGGTCATGGAGAGCAGGAACGCCATCACGTAGCCCTTCCAGAACGAGCCCATGGCGTTGCTCTTCAGTTGGTCGCCCTTCTTGGTGATTTGCAGCGTATCGATGTTTATGTCCTTGAGCAGCGCGTCGATGTCGCCGGGGTGAATTCCCGTTGATGTGAGCCGGCGGCGCACCACCGCGCGATTCAATGCTGTGCTTAGGAGCTCATCGGTAATAAAATCGCCGGACGACTGGCTTTCATATACGGCGGTGGGCGCTGCTCCCGCCGGTGCATCCACCCAGAGGAAGCCATCGATGCCGCCGATGCGGACGCGATCCACCAGCCCCGCGCGATCGCTCGCCCCCACTGGCGCAAGCACCTCGATGCTGGAGTTGTTCGTGTTATGCTCCACAAGCTGCGCGCGGATTTCACCCGCCAGCCCCGCATCGTTCGACGCGATGATAATGTGCTTGCCGCTGGCCGCTCCCCGGCTGGCCATGATCATGATGGTGAAGACGATCCCGAATAACAGGGGAACAAGGATGGTAGTCACCTTGAACGCACGCCCGCGAATCTGTTCCAGGTACTCGCGCCTCGCCACCAGCAGCAGATTACGCATCGGCCTTGCCTCCCACCGTCTGAATGAAGATTTCCTCCAGCGAGGGCTCCACCAGTTCAAATCGATAAATCTTTGCCGCGGCCGCGGCCTCATGCAGAAGCTTCTGCGCATCGCCGTTCGGATGCAGCCGGATCTCCGCATGGCCTGAGAAGTTCCGCGCCTCCGCAATCTCCGCGCTGTTCAGAAATGAGGGGTCACCCTCGAACTCCACAATCACCCGGTTGCGTTCGTAGCGCCCTTTGATCTCGCGCATCGTTCCTGACAGCACGGCCTCGCCCTTGTTGATCAGGCAGATCGAGTCGCATAGCTTCTCCACCTGGTCCATGCGGTGGGTTGAGAAGATGATCGCCTTGCCTTGTTCCTTCAGCTTGATCAACGTGCGCTCAAGCAGCGTCGCGTTCACCGGATCGAGCCCGGTAAACGGCTCGTCCATCACAATCAACCCCGGATCGTGCAGCAGCGCTGCAATGAATTGAATCTTCTGCTGCATGCCCTTTGAAAGCTCTTCGGTCTTCTTGCCCAGTGATTCGGCAATCTCCAGGCGCTCGGCCCAGTCCGTCGACCTCTTGCGCGCTTCGTGCTTGTCCAGGCCATGCATCTCGCCGAAAAACACAAGCTGGTCCATCACCTTCATCTTCTTGTAGAGCCCGCGCTCTTCAGGAAGATACCCCACGCGGTTCAGGCTCTTGCGCTCAAACGGCTGGCCGAATAACATCACGCGCCCCTTATCGGGCATCGTGATACCCATCATCATGCGGATGGAACTGGTCTTGCCGGCGCCGTTGGGACCCAGCAGGCCGAACATCTGCCCCGCCTCAATTGAGACGCTGAGCTGATGCACAGCTACCTTGCTTTCGTAGGCTTTGGTTACGCCTGCAAGCTCGACGACTGACATGAATTCTCCGCTGGGATAAGTCTCAGCTCAGTCCGTGATTCGGAAAAGCTGCGAGAAGTGTAGCAAAGAAATGCATACAATCTTCATCGTGCTTTCGGTACGCATGTAACTCAAAATTGGTGCCTTCTGAGTAACTTAGCGGCGCGCCACAAACAACCTTGTCTACTGGTTCCAATAGTTCTCAATGCCGGCTCAGCACATTTTCCCGCCGCCTCATTCACTGGAATCGGCGCGCATACGCGCTGCCTCCAGCCCCCCGCGCGCCGGCGAATTCGTCCACTCTCCAGTCCGCCGCTCGCATCCACTCCCGCGCTACACTGAATCCAGTCATGGTCTTCGTTCTCGACAACTACGACTCCTTCACCTACAACCTCGTCCAGTACCTGGGCGAGCTCGGCGCTGAAGTCGTTGTCCATCGCAACGACGAGTTGAAAGTTGAAGAAGTCGAAGCGCTTCACCCTGACCGCATCCTTCTTTCGCCGGGCCCCTGCACGCCGGCCGAGGCCGGCATCCTCGTTCCGCTCATCCGACACATAGCCGCTTTGCCGCGGCGAACGCCCATCCTCGGCGTCTGCCTCGGCCACCAGGCCATCGGTGAAGCCTTCGGCGGAGACGTGGTTCGCGCCCATCGACTCATGCACGGCAAAACCAGCTCCGTCACGCACGACGGCAAAGGCGTGTTCGCCGGTTTGCCTTCGCCGCTCACCTGCACCCGTTATCACTCGCTGATTGTGGCGGAGGAGACCCTCCCGCGCGAGCTTGCCGTCACCGCCCGCACCGCGGAGAACGGCAACGGCTCCATCATCATGGGCCTTCGCCATCGTTCTCTGCCCATTGAAGGCGTCCAGTTCCATCCTGAAAGCGTGCTCACTGAAGGCGGGCGCCTCATGATCCGCAACTTCCTGGAAATGGAGTGATGAAGCACTACTGCCGGCGGCCGGCCGGGCCGCTTCTCTTCGCATTGCTTCAGGCCGCGTGCATCCGCGGCGCCTCCCTCGCGCAGCAGCCCGCAGCACCGCCCCAGCTTGGCCCCATCGCAATCGTCCCTATTGATGCGTCCGGCAGCGTCTCCGGCGCGCTCCAGGTCAGCGATGGAAAAGCCGTCATCGCCACCACCGGCACCGTCACCTCCGGCCCGTCTCCCACCGATGTCATTCTTCCCCGCCGCGGCACGCTCCGCGTCTGTGCTTCCACAACGGTCAAACTGGCTGCCGATTCCAGTGTTCCCTCCGATGAAACGCCGGGCCTCATGATGGCGCTCGATCACGGCGCCATTGAAGCCAGCTACGCCGCCGGCCGCAACTCTGACGTCCTCCTCACCCCTGACTTCCGCATACTCATCGGTGGCCCCGGCGCGGTTGACGTCAAGGTTCGCCTCGGCCCGCACGGCGACACCTGCGTTGACAATCCCGGCGTCAACGCCCCCTACGTCCTCGTCAGCAGCGTCTTTGAAGGCGGCGCTTATCGCGTCCAGCCCGGCCAGCGCGTCATGTTTCAGCACGGCAGCCTGCAGGAAGTCGTCGATCAGGAAAAGGAGCCCTGCGGCTGCCCGCCCGCGCCGCGCCCGGGAACCAACGACTTCCCGCTCGCCCAAAGCGCCGGCCTCTCACCGCTGGCGCCAGCCGTAAAACCATCAACTCCCGCTGAGAACTCAGCCGCGCGCGCGGCAATCGATGTGCCTCTGGTTTACGAAGCGCCCAAGCCCGCGGAATCCGCGCCTCCGCCCGCCGCAGCGCCGCCCCAGCCCGCCACGCAAGTCGCCAAGCTCACGCCGCCACCAGCAAAGAAGCACCACGGCTTCTTCCAGAAGGTCGGCATATTCTTCCGCCGCATCTTCGGCGCCGATCAAAGCTAGAGCATCTTCCAATTGATATCCAAACTTTGCCCAGTTCATCACTCCTGAGCGAAGCAAAGGACCCACATGATGAGAGGGCATGCAAACAAGCTGACTCAGCTCGCCCTGCTTCCAAGTCTCTGGCCTCTAGAGCTAGTTGCATAAATGGGTCCTTGAAAGGGCACGGCTTTAGCCGTGCCGTAAAAGAGCCAATAAAGACGCGGGCTTTAGCCCCTGAGGGACGTCATGAATTCTCCTTGATGCCATTTATGCAACCAGTTCTAGTCCCTTGTCCCTGGTCCCCAGTCCCTAGTCCCTAATCCCTGGTCCCTAATCCCTAATCCCTAATCCCTACTCTTTGCCCCCCAGCGCCGCCAGCAGCGCTTCCGCATCCGTAATCGGCGGCAGGCACGTCCGCCCGCGGCACACAATCGCCCACACGCTCGCCCCCTCCGGCGCCGGCGCATTCAGCAGCATCTGCTCCAGCTCCGGCGGAACCCCGCCCGGCACAATCCGGAACGGCCCTATCCGCATAACCGCTTTCTGCACCCCGTACCGCGCCACCGCCATCGCCTCCAGCCGCGCCGCCTCCGGTCCTGAGCCCACAATCACCACTTGCATCGGGTCCAGCAGCAGCCGCTCCAGCGCCAGCCCGTAACTCCCCGCGTACAAACCAAAGTGCTCCACGACTCCCGCGAACGACTCCAGCGTGTCCTCCGCAATCTCGCGAAAATCCTTGCGCCCTGACAGCGTTTCCAGCCGCAGCAACGCCGATGCCGCCGTCGGATTTCCCGCCGGTGTGGGCGAGTCCTGCAACGGCTTGCGCCGCGCCGTCAGCGCGCCCAGCTTTTCCCCTCCATCACCGGCCGTATCGTAGAACGCTCCCGCTGCGCGGTCATAAAAGCGCGCAATCATCCCCTCGGCCAGCGTCATCGCCGCCTGGTAGAACTCCATCCTCCCGCTGGCAAACCACCCGTCGATACACGCATGCACGGTGAACGCGTAATCGTCCAGCGTCCCCGCTACCCGCTCCTGCCCGCTTCCCGCCGCCTCATGCGGATACGCAATCACGTGATGCAGCAGGTCCGCTCCGCCCCATGCCTCCACCAGCAGCCGCCGCAGCGTCAGCAACGCAAACTCCCGCGCGCTATCCAGGCGAAGCACCCGCGCCGCCTCCAGGTACGCCGTCACCGCCATCGCGTTCCAGCCCGTGTACAGCGTGCTGTCGATGAACGGCGTCTTCCGCTCCATCCGCGCCGCCAGCATCTTGCTCTTCGCAATGGCCAGCAGCCTCGCGAACTCCTCCAGCGAAACCCCCAACTGCGCCGCTACCTGCTCCCGTGTGTACGGCACGTGCAGAACGTTCTTCGCCGGGTTGTGGTGCATGTCGCCCAGCTCGCCAATGTCGTAATACCGCGAAGCCACCTCCAGCTCTTCGCGCGTCAGCACCGCCCTCGCCTCTTCCAGCGTCCAGGTAAAGTAATCGCCGTCATCGTCCAGGTCGATGTCCGCGTCCTGCGACGCATAGAATCCGCCGTGCTCGCGGTCCGTCATGGTCGCATCCAGCCAACCCATCACCTCCAGCGCCACCGTCTTGAAGTCCTCCCGCACGTAGCTCTGGAAACCATGCACGTAGTTCCGCAGCAGCTCCGTGTTGTCGTAGAGCATCTTCTCAAAGTGCGGCACCACCCAGCGCTCATCCACTGAGTAGCGGTGGAACCCGCCCGCAAGCTGGTCATACACGCCGCCCCGCGCCATCTTCTCCAGCGTTGTCAAAAACGCATCCCGCGCCGCCTCGTTGTCCCGATGCATCGCCAGTTCCAGCAGAAGGTCAAGCACAGATGGATGGGGAAATTTCGGCTGCGATCCGAACCCTCCGTTGTGCGGATCGAACTGCTTCAGCGCCGAGCCGGCAATCTTGTCCACCAGCCCCAGCGTCAGCTCGCCGCCCCGCCCGCTGAAGCTCTCGTTGTGCTCCACCGCGGCCATCACGCTCGCCGCCGACTCCAGCGCCTCTTCGCGCCGATCCTTCCACACCTGCGCCATGGTCAGCAGAACCCGCCCGAAACCCGGCCGCCCGTAACGGTCGTCCCGCGGAAAATACGTTCCCCCAAAGTACGGCAGCCCGTCCGGCGTCAAAAACGCCGTCAGCGGCCATCCCCCCTGCCCGCTGATCGACTGCACCGCCGCCTGGTAGCGCGTGTCCACGTCCGGCCGCTCATCCCGGTCAACCTTCACCGCCACGTAGTGCTCGTTGATCACCTTCGCCATCTCCGGGTCTTCGTACGACTCCCGGTCCATCACATGGCACCAGTGGCACCACACCGCGCCAATATCCAGCAGAATCGGCTTGTCCTCCGCCCTCGCCCGCGCAAAGGCCTCCTCGCCCCACGGATGCCACTCGACCGGCTGATGCCGCGCCGATCTAAGGTACGACGAACCGGACTGCTCCAGCCGGTTGTGCACTTCACCTGCCGCCGTCTCTGTCTTGCTCATGGCCAGAGCATAACCCTCCGCACGCCGCATCGAAAAGGCCCGCAATGATTACAAAGCAGCGTAACGATCCGCGCAAGCGCATTTCTTTTGCAGGAATCAACAGCCCCCGTTTGGACGAATCCGGATTGGGAGCGTAAGGATGGAGCAGGGGCCTTCAGGCCCCTGAATCGAGCACTGAATATCACGGGCTTCAGCCCCGGGCTCTTTCGCGCGCCGTACTGAAAAACCGGCTCACAGACTCTCCCTGCTCCCTGTTCCCTGTTCCCTGTTCCCTGTTCCCTGTTCCCTGTTCCCTGCCCAAAAAAAGTGGGCGGCAAGCTCTCGCTCGCCGCCGCCCTGTCCCTGGGTTTTCTTTTGAAGTGCTTCAGTGCTGCTTGAATCCAAACTTGATCACTGACCACTGCCTACTGCAAAAGCTTGGTCACTTCCTGCTCCACGCTGTTGGCCTGGGCCAGCGCCGCAATGCCGGTCTGGGAGAGGATCTCGAACTTCGACATGTTCGAAGTCGCCGATGCGTAGTCCGTAGCCTGAATGGCGTTCTGCGCCGACACCACGTTCTCCTGCTGCGTCGTCATAACCTGGCTGATCGAATTCAGCGTGTTGATCTGCGCCCCGATATACCCGTCCAGCGACGCTACGTCTCCAATCGCCAGATTCAGATCGTTCAGCGCCGTCTGCGCGTTCCCCTGCGACAGCAGGTTGGTTCCGGTCAATGATTGCCCCGACCCATCCGTATAAGAGATGGTAGCGGTGCCCGCCGCATTCACGTCCTGCGTGAATGTGGTCTGCGCCGCCGTAGAGGGAACGCCAACACCGGGAACGAACGTCTGCCCCACTGAATTGTCGTACACCAGGTCGGTGGCCGCGTTGGTCTGGTCCTGGCTCACGCCCACCGCATACGTGCCGGGCGTCGGATTGGTGCCGGAGTTCACGTTGCCGGAGAGGATGAGGCCGGTCTCGCTCTCGTTGGCCACGCCGCCCGCCGCGGCAATTGCCGCAGCCCCCGCGGTTTTGGCCGTGCCAAAGCTGGCGGTCACGCCCAGCCCCGCATTGTTGATCGCGTCCACCAGTCCCTGCGCGGTATTGTTCGCGCCCGTCACCGTGATGGTGGTGTTGGCCACCGTGCTGGTGCCCGCCACCAGGTAGGCAACCTTCAGGCTGGTGGTGCCCCCTGCCGCCAGCGTATCGGTGCTCTGCGCATATTTGGCCGCGGTCGACAAATCGATGAATACGTTGTTCTGGCCGTTGGTGTATGACATGGAGCCGCCCGTATCGCCCACTGAAGCCGACGAGAGCCCGCGAATCCTCAGATTATCCACTGAAGATCCGGATTGCGACGAGTCGCCCGTATAGATAGCGACATTCTGCCCCGTGAAAACCTGCTGCTGGTTGAACGTCGTCGTCGAGCCAATGTTGTTCACCTCGGCCAGAATCGACTGGTACTCCTGATCCGCCGCTCCCAGCTGCACGCTGTTGAGGGTTCCGTTGGAAGCCTCGGTGGCCAGCGTGATAGCGCGGTTCAACAGGTTCGTCACCTGCGACAAGGCGCCGTCCGCCACCTGCAACAGGCCAACTCCCTCCGTTGCATTGGTTGCCGACTGCGTGAGCGCGGTTGAGTTGGCCTGCAGACCGTTCACCAGCGATAGGCCCGCGGCATCGTCTGCACCTGAGTTGATCCTTGAACCCGAAGAGAGCTGCTGCAGAACCTTCTGCAGGCTCGAACTCGTGTTGTTCAGATTGTTCTCAGCATAGATGGCTGACAGATTATTTAATACTCCGAGGGCCATGGAAGTTCTCCTGTGATGCCCGATTCGCCGCTGGCTTGACTGCTTGACTGACCGGCTGGCGATTTGCCTTTGAGCCTTCGAGCATCCACCCCCTTCATCGGAAAACAGCGAAATAACTTTAGTGATGAGCGAAAGAATCTTTTTCAGACACTCTGCCTCCTCTCGAAACAACACCGTCCGGCTTTCAGACAGCAGTTGTCTCGTTTCGCCGCAGTATGTGCCCGCCCCGGGACAGCAACTGTAATTTATTGGCACAGTCCCGAGTCCCAGTCCCCAGTCCCTGCCCCCTGATCCCTGATCCCTGATCCCTGCCCCCTGATCCCTGACCCCTGATCCCTGATCCCTGATCCCTGTTCCCTGTTCCCTGATCCCTGCCCCCTGCCCCAAAAAAATCGGCGGCGGGAGCTTGTCCCGCCGCCATCGGTTTTTAGGCTTCAACCGTATTTGCTCTCTGCCTACCTTCCTCTGATGCAGAAACTCGCCAGAGGATGGTCGCCGGGGCCGGAATCGAGGAAGGAATCCCGGGTTGGATCCGGCCAGCGGCCGCATCTATTGCAATGATTGAGGATCGTCGGGGCCGGAGGGCGGCGGCGGAGCGCCTCCCGGACCGCCCTGCGGCGCCGGCGCCCGGCCCCCGTCAGGTCCGGGCTGGTTGCCCGCCCCCGGCCCTCCCGGCCTGCGGTCGCGCCATCTCTCCATTCGATCTGGGCGCTCTCCACGCGCTCCGTGCTCGTCGCGCATGCTCTTCAGCTCCTTGAACTGCTCCGGCGTAAGCTTGGCCCGTATGGCCAGCAGGAACCGCGCGTTGGCCTTTTCCAGCTCCGCCCGCGCCTGCGCAATCCTGTCAATCTGCGCCAGGATGGCCTGCTCGTTGGGCTGGTCGGCGCCCACCAGCGGCTCCATGGCCAGCTCTGCCTTCTCCACGCCCGCCCGCATATCCACCAGCTTCTCGCGATGCTCCAGCAGGATCTGGTCCATCTCCTTGCGCTGGTCGTCGGTGAGCTTCAGCCGCTCCATCACCTTGGGGTTGTTCCACCAGCGGCCGGCCACGCCTCCCGCGCCCAGCATCCGTTCCATGGGCGGGCGGTGCATCCCAAACCCGGGTCCCTCTCCTGGACCGGGCTGTGCGCCCGCCGCCCCGGCCAGAACCAATGCCAATGCCACTCCCATCAATGTCTTTGCCAATGATTTCATTCCGTTTCTCCTCATTTGTATCTCTCCCCGATGGTTCAATTCTGCGTTGACTTTCGTAGTCGCCGGTCTCAAACGAAACACACTCCAGGCGTTACGCCGTTTCAGGGCATACCTTTATTTCGCTGATTCCCTTGGCCTTATTCCTTTTTGCTCCCGCCGTCATCCGTCATCATCCGCGCCAGCGGCTCCAGGGCGTCAGGCACCTCCTGGGAGACGTCGCGGTCCACATTCGCCAGCAGCTGGTCCATTTCCGCGGCGCGCTGTGCGGCCTCGCGCTGCTCAAGTTGAAGCTGGCGCTCGCGCGCCTGCTCCGCCATCGCCTGCCGGTGATGGCGCTCGTACAGGCCGCCCGAGGCGGCTCCAGCAGCCAGTACCACTCCCATAGCCCAGGCCAGCGTGCGCCGCCAGGCCATGGAATGTGGCCGAGTGGCTGCCTCCAGCGCGATCGGGCGCTTTGCCGCCTCGCTCCACGCATGCACGCTCAAGCGAAAGTTGCCGAGTGCTTCCTCCACTGCATCCTGCGCCCCATTCACCGCTCCTGAGCAAAGCGAAGGACCCGCGCCACGAGTGGGCGTTGCTTCCCGCGTGCCCCGGAGCGTGGATTCTGTCCCCGTCATTTCCAATCCCTTTTTAGCCTCGTCCTTTGAAATCATCGCGTCCCTTCCATTTCCGCGCGCACTCTGGCCAATGCCCGTGACAGGTGCGCTTTCACCGTTCCCTGGCTCAGACCCGTGGCCACCGCAATCTCGGCAATATCCATCTCCTCCACGTGGCGCAGCAGGAAGACCGATTTCTGCCGCGGGCTCAGGCCGTCCACCGCGCGCCACACCTGCTTTACCTGCTCGCGCGCCAGCAGATGCTGCTCCGGCGAGCCGGCGCCAGAGGGCAGCCAGTCGCTGGCCTCGTCCACGTCCACCGAGTTGGTGCGCGTGGTCCGCCAGAACTGGATGCGCCGGTTGCGCCAGTGATCCTTCTGCACGTTGATGGCGATGCGCATCAGCCAGGTCAGCGCGCTGGACTCGCCGCGGAACCCGGCCCAGTTGCGATGCGCCTTCAACAGGCAGTCCTGGGTCAGCGTTTCGGCCAGGTCAGGGTCGCGCGTCGAGGCCAGCAGAAACCGGAACAGCTGTGGGCGATGATCGGCGACAACCTGGGAGAACTCCCGTCGAGCGATCTCCGGTGCCGTGGACCTAGTCATCGGTTGGAGTGCGGTTCCAGCTGCCATCACTCAGGTAGACGGCGTGGGCTGGAGCAAGTTTACGTGGGCTGGAGCAAGTTTACGTGGGCTGGAGCAAGTTTACAGGGGAAGCAGGGGAATTGGCGGGGTTGAGGGTGGGGTTGGACGAATCTCCCCCAAGAAGCCGAAAAAGGAATCTGCTGTTCGGGGCTCTTCCACTCAAACCACCAGCGCCGTGCCCCATCCTTAAGCGCGCTCTTTGCGCTTAGGGTGGGTTGGACGAATCTCCCGTTGCCAATGCTTTTGCCGTTGCGCTTGCTTTTGCCCTTGCTTTTCTTTCTGTCATTCCCGAAGGGAATCTGCTGTTCGGGCCTCTTCCACTCAAACCACCAGCGCCGTGCCCCATCCTTAAGCGCGCTCTTTGCGCTTAGGGTGGGTTGGACGAATCTCCCGTTGCCAATGCTTTTGCCGTTGCGCTTGCTTTTGCCCTTGCTTTTCTTTCTGTCATTCCCGAAGGGAATCTGCTGTTAGGGGCTCTTCCACTCAAACCACCAGCGCCGTGCCCCATCCTTAAGCGCGCTCTTTGCGCTTAG
>Ga0265338_10003535_pt1 | contig 21868 bp, 20 predicted proteins | sample 42126metaG_FD_193579 | JGI IMG/M metagenome (GOLD analysis project Ga0265338, IMG submission 193579) | Rhizosphere microbial communities from Carex aquatilis grown in University of Washington, Seatle, WA, United States - 4-21-26 metaG | ecosystem: Host-associated > Plants > Roots > Rhizosphere... | reverse complement strand
TTGGGGTTTGTTTTCTCGCCCCAACGGCCGGGGGCTTGTGTTTCCGGCTAGAGCGCCAGGCGGTAGAAGGTGTTGTCCTCGGTCCGCTGGTAGCCGCCGAACGGCTCGGCGGGCAGGAACCCGGCGCTGACGTACATCGCCCGGGCGGCGGCGAAGCCGGGGGTGGTGCCGGTTTCCAGCGAGACCCGCTGGTAGCCGCGGGACCTTGCCACGTCGAGCAGGCGGGCGAGCATCGCGCGGCCGACGCCGCGGCCGCGGGCCTCGGCCGCGGTGTGCATCGACTTCAGCTCGCCGTGGGCCGGGTCGAGCTGCTTGATCGCGCCGACGCCGAGCACCGTGTCGCCGTCCCGGTAGCTGAAGAAGGTGACGGCCGGGTCGAGCAGCCCTTCGGCGTCGAGCGCGAAGCTGTGCTCGGGCGGCGTCTCCGACCGGCAGAACGCCAGGTGGCGCTGCAAGATCGCCAGCACCTCGGGCCTGCGCGGGTCGTCGACGGAGATCACTGCCTCGCTCGCGGTTGTCACCGGGACAGTGTACGAAATCGCCCGGTAAGTCACGCTCTGGCTAGTCCCGGCCGCCGAAGATCCGCAGGAAGAAGAAGAACACGTTCAGGATGTCGAGGAAGATCGACGCCGCCAGCAGCGGGGCCGACTCGATGTTCTGCGACCGGCGCAGCCGCTGGAAGTCGCCCGCGGTGATCCCGGCGAAGATCACCAGCCCGAGGATCGCCCAGATCAGCGACGCGTGCGGGATGTGCACGAAGATCAGCACGATGCCGGCCACCAGCAGGATCAGCAGGGCGATGCCGGAGATCCGCCGCCAGGCCGACAGGTCACGGTTGGTCAGGTAGCCGAAGGTGCCGAAGCCCGCCACGAACAGCGCCGTCGCCCCGCCCGACTGCCACAGGATGGCCGGGTCGGTGCTGGCGTAGTAGACCAGCGTGGGGGCCGAGGCAACCCCCATCAGCACCCCGAAGATCGACAGCAGCACGACCGCCGCGGTCGGCGACTTCCGGGCGGCGAAGTTCATGATCAGCAGGATGACGAAGGCCGCGATCCAGGCGACGATCACCGCCCCCTGGCCCAGGTTGCGGCCCGCGTAGGCCCCGGCCGCGAAGAACCCGGCCGTCAGCGCGACCAGCCCCATCGTCTGCGCGAACAGCGTTGACGTCTGCCCGCGGGCGGCGTAGCCGCGCCCCGGGGACGCTAGGTCCGAGTACATGAGAACCATCCTCCCGGCCGGGGCCCGCTCCCTCAAGCGAGACCTCCGTATTCATCCCGAACGTATGCGTGGTTCCCGTCGTTCCCCGCCCGCATGCTTACGGGGTCAGAACAAACCCGGAGTAGTCGCCCACCTACTACCATGACCCTGAGGGGAAGGGGCGGGCCCGGATGACTCAGGTCAACGACTCCAAGGGAGTCCAGGCCGGGGACAACAACGTCCAGCTCAACCTGTTCGTCGGCCAGGCCCCCCGCGGCGCGGTGGTGGCCGGCAGCGTCCCTCAGGCACCGCCCGCCTTCCAGCCCCGCGACGACCTGATGGCCCAGCTCCGCGCGCACGGCCCGGGCGTCTCGGTCGTCCGCGCGGTCACCGGCCTGCGCGGCGTCGGCAAGACCCAGCTCGCCGCCGCCTACGCCCGGGAGTGCATCGACGCCGGCTGGCGCCTCGTCGCCTGGGTCAACGCCGAGGACACGCCAGCGCTGCTGGCCGGCCTGGAAGTCGTCGCCAGCCGGCTTGGCATCGACCGTCCGGGTACCGCCATCGAGGTCATTGCGGCTGAAGTCCGCAACCGGGTAGAAGCCGACGGTGAGCGGTGCCTGCTGATCTACGACAACGTCACCGACGCCGGCGCGCTGCGGCCGTATCTCCCGGCGGCGGGCAAGGCCCAGGTCATCGTCACCAGCACCCAGGCCAGCGCCCTCACGCTGGGCAGGCCGACCGGGGTCGCGGTGTTCACCGCGCCGGAGGCGCGCGATTTCCTGACGGAGCGTACCGGCCGTAACGACCCGGCCGGCGCTGAGCTCGTGGCGGCGGAGCTGGGCCGCCTCCCGCTCGCCGTCGCCCAGGCCGCAGCGGTGATCAAGAGCAGGCACCTGAGCTACAACGTCTACTTGAGCCGGTTGCGGGCTTACCCGGCCGAGCGTTACCTGCCGCCCGCCGTAGGCGACCCGTACCCGCGCGGCGTGGCTGAGTCCATCTTGCTGTCCCTTGACACGGTGACCGCCGCCGATCCAACTGGCCTGTGCGCCGACCTGCTGGCTGCGATCTCGCTCTTGTCCCCCGACGGCGTCCCCCGCGACCTGCTGTACCAGGGCGGGGGCAAGGACAGCTTTGGTGTGGGCGCCGAGACGATCGACGAGTCACTGGCCGGCCTGGCGGCCGCTTCGCTGCTGACTATTGGCGGTGAGGACGAAACCAACCCCACGGTGACCGCCCATCGACTAGTCATGCGGGTGGTTCGCGAGCGTTGTGTCAGCGAGGGAACCCTGGCCGCTATCGGTGCGAAGACCACCGCCATGGTGACAGCAGCTTCAGGTTCGCTAGGCGTGCCCTGGCGGCGCCGGGCGATCGCTCGCGATCTCGTGCAGCAAGTGATGGCGCTGAGCGAATGCCTGAACCAGCACCTCAGCCCTCAGGACGGGCCGTTGATGGAGAGCCTGCTGGAACGCCGGGGGTGGACCCTTTGGTGCCTAAATGAGCTTGGGGACAGTGCTTCCCGGGCGGTTGCCCTCGCTGAGGCGCTCGTCATCGACGATGAGCGGGTTCTCGGCGCTACGCACACGGAGACACTGGTGGCGCGGCATCACTTGGCGTTTGCGTACCGGGCAGCGGGGCGCCTGGATGATGCGATTCCGATGTACGAGCGGACGCTTGCGGACTGTATCCGGGTGCTGGGTGACGATCATCCCGAGACGTTGAAAGCGCGGAATAACCTGGCAGTCGCGTACGGGGCAGCGGGTCGGTCGGATGGGGCGCTTCCGTTGCTGGAGCGGACGCTGGCAGATCGGGTGCGGGTGCTGGGTGACGATCATCCGGACACATTGAACTCGCGGAATAACCTGGCGGGCGTGTACGACTCGACGGGGCGGTTGGGCGAGGCGGTCGCGATGTATGAACGGACCCTGGCGGACTGCGTGCGGGTGCTGGGTGAGGAGCATCCCGGGACGCTAAAGACGCGGATGAACCTGGCGTACGCATACGAAGAGCTCGGTCGCTGGGACGAGGCCATCTCGCTGTACGAGCAGGCGGCCAAGGGGTTTGAACGAGTACTCGGCCGCGATCATCCCGACACGGTTGTCGCCCGAGGAACCCTCACCCGCGCTCGCAAACTAACCGCGAGGAAACTAACTTCGGACGACCGATAGGAGACTGAGCAGTTGGAACCGATCACGCTCATCCTGACCGCGCTGGCGGCCGGCGCCAGCTCGGGCGCCCTGGCCGCGCTCTCGGACGGGGTCAAGGACGGGGTCAAGTCCGCCTACGCCAAGCTCCGCACCCTGGTCGGCAGGCGCACGGCCGGCAACCAGGTCGCCGAGACCGCCCTCGCCCAGTACGAGGCCAGCCCGGAGGCCTGGCGCGCGCCGCTGGCGGATGAGCTGGCCAAGGCCGGCGCGGCCGGCGACCAGGAGCTGCTCGCGGCCGCCCAGGCGCTGCTCGCGCTGCTGAACCCGGCCGAGGCCAAGGCGGGCAGGTACCGGGTGACGGTCAAGGACTCCAAGGGCGTCCAGGTCGGGGACGGCAACGTGCAGGTCAACCGCTTCTAAGGCGGCCCGGTTGCGCCCCGGGCGGGCAGTCGTAGGGTTGAGGCATGGGCAAGCTCAGGGTTCTGTTCATCGGCGGCACCGGGGTCATCTCGGCGGCCTGCGTGCGGGCGGCGGTCGCTTCTGGTGAGCACGAGGTGTTCGTGCTCAACCGGGGGAAGTCGGCTGTCCGGCCGCTGCCCGACGGGGTGACGGAGCTGCGGGGGGACGCGAGGGACCCCGCCTCCGTTCGGGCGGCCGTGAACGGTCTTGACTTTGACGCGGTGGCCGACTTCATCGCGTTCACCCCGGCCCAGGTGCGGGCGCAGGTCGAGCAGTTCCAGGGGCGGACCGGGCAGTACGTGTTCATCTCCACCGCGTCGGCCTACCAGACGCCGCCGTCCCGGCTGCCGGTCACCGAGTCGACGCCGCTGCGCAACCCGTTCTGGCAGTACTCGCGGGACAAGATCGCGTGCGAGGACCTGCTGACGGCGGAGTACCGCGATAACGGGTTCCCGGCCACCGTGGTGCGGCCGTCGCACACCTACGACCCGACCAAGACGGTGCTGCCCGGCGGGTGGACCTCCCTTAGCCGGCTGCGGGCGGGCCGGCCGGTGATCGTGCACGGGGACGGCACCTCGCTGTGGACGGTAACCCACCACACCGACTTCGCCCGCGCGTTCGTCCCGCTGCTCGGGAACCCGCGGACGGTCGGCGAGGCGTTCCACATCACCTCCGACGACGCGGCGACCTGGGACCAGATCGCCCGCGCGCTGGCGGCCGCGCTCGGGGTCAGCCCGCGGCTGGTGCACGTGCCGTCGGACGTGATCGCGTCCCATGACCCCGAGTGGGGGGCGGGCCTGCTGGGGGACAAGGCGCACTCCATGGTGTTCGACAACGCCAAGGTCAAGTCGGTGGCACCCGGCTGGCGGGCGGTGGTGCCGTTCGAGCGCGGGGCCAGGGAGATCGCCGACTGGTACCTGGCCGACCCGGCCAGGCAGGTGGTCAACGAGAAGCTCGACGCGCTGATGGACCGGCTGGCGGCCGACTACGGCGCCCGCTAGCTCCCGCCCAGCCCTCAGTACAGCCAGCGGTGGCTGGTGACCGTCTCCTCCGCTGACCGCTCTGCCGCCCAGGCCGCGTCCGCCCGGCGCACCGCCGTGAACGCGCCCAGCAGCGGCTCGCCGAGCGCGTCCGCTACCCGCTTGCTGTCGAGCAGCGCCCGTTCCTGCTCATCGGCGGTGACCGGCAGGGCCGTGATTCCGTGCCGGGCCCGCTCGGCCTCGCTCCAGGATCCGGGGTCCTGCTGCTGCGGCGGCGGCAACGCGGCGCCGTCCTCCAGGCCGGCCAGGCCGGCCGCGAGCACCACGGCGAGCGCCAGGTGCGGGTTGCCGGACGCGTCGGACGCCTTCAGCTCGACGTTGGCGTTGCCGCCCCCGGTGAACGGCGCGGCCGGCACGTAGCGAAGCGGCGCCTCCCGGTTCTCCACCCCCCAGAACTGGTAGGCGCCAGCGAAGTACCCGGGCCGGCGGCGCAGCAGGGACGGGATGCTGGGCGCGCATACCGCCGCGATGGCGGGCAGGTCGCGCAGCAGGCCGCCGAGGAAGCCGCCCCCCTCACCCGCGGGCCGGACGTCCTCCCGCCTATCGCCAGGGACGGCCAGCAGGTTGCCGCTGCCCCGGCTCACCGACACGTGCAGGTGCAGGCCGTTGCCCGCGCCCCCGGGGGTGACCAGCGGCGCGAAGCTGACCCGGAGGCCGTGCGCCCGGGCGGCGGCGTGGATAGTCTGCCGGGCCAGCAGCTGCCGGTCCGCCGCGGTGACCGGGTCAGCCGGGGCCAGGCTGACCTCGAGCTGAGATGACCCGTACTCGGCGTGCAGCTGTCCCACCGGGACGCCGTTGGCCGCGAGGTCACGCAGCAGCGCCGCCGCGAACTCGTCGACCTGCAGCAGCGCGTGCGGGCTGTAGGCGGGACCGCCGTGGGCCGGCACCAGACCGTCGCCTGCCTTGGCGACGAAGAACTCAAGCTCGAACCCGGCCAGCACCGAAAGACCGGCCGCGGCGGCCCGCGCCACCTGCGCCTCCAGCCGGGTCCGCTGGTCGTAAGGCCACGGCTCGCCGCCGGGACCAACCTGCCGCCCCGGGGCCCAGGCGAAGCCCGGTTGCCCGGCCAGCGGGATGACGCGGTCGGCCTCCGGCAGCAGCCGGATGTCGCCGGACGGGGTCGACAGGCCGCTGTGCGCGTAGCTGATGCCGTCGTGCGAGTCGAAGACGGCGAACAACGGCGTGATGCCCACCCCCCGCGCGGTGGCGTCGCCGAACGCGGCCACCGGGACCGTCCTGGACCGCGGGATGCCGTTGTTGTCGGCCCAGGCGATGGTGACCCCGGCCACGCCCGCCTTCATCAGGCGGTCCTGGAGCGGGGCAAGGCTCGAGTTCATTCCGGCACCGTAAACCGCGGGGTACCTGGGCCGCCACCCGGGTAACGCCGCCGTAAGCTATGGCCCATGTCAGGAGTGCGGCGCGTGCTGCCGCTGACGCTTGGCTTCATCGACCTGCCGGAGCGCGTCCTGGTGCGGGACGCGCCCGACCGGGAGCTGCGGGTGCCGGTCCCCGGCGTGCTGCTGGAGTGCGACGGCGGCTGGCTGCTGCTTGACACCGGGTTCAACACTGCCCTGATCGCCGACCCCGCGCTGCGCCGCCGGTTTCACGGTGACCCGGCGATGCGGCCGGTCATCCCCGGTCCAGGCGAGCCCCTCGCGGCGGCGCTCGACCGCACCGGGGTTGACATCGCCGAGATCCGCGGGGTCGCGCTCAGCCACCTGCACTGGGATCACGCGGGCGGGCTGCGGCACTTCGCGGGCCGCGTGCCGGTGCACGCGCAGCGGGCCGAGTACGAGTTCGCGACGCAGCCGGGGCCGCGGCCGGAGCGGCACGGGATGTTCCGGGTCGACTACGACGACCCGCGCATCGACTGGCGGCTGGCCGCGGGCGATGTCGAGCTGGCGCCCGGAGTCACCGCGGTGCTGACGTCGGGTCACACACCCGGGCACCAGAGCTTCGTGGTGGACCTCGCCGCCGGCGGCGGCTTCGTGTTCGCCTTCGACGCCGCCTGCACTGTCGACGGCTGTGACCGCGAGGTCCCCGGCAGCCTGATCGGCGCCACCCGCGAGCAGGGCGCGGCCCAGATCGCCCGGCTCAAGCGGCTCGCCGCCGACCGCGGCTATCCGCTCATCCCCGGCCACGACCCGGTGGCCTGGCCGGGCCGCTAGGTTCCAGCGGCTGTGGGTTCCAGCGGCTGGGCGCCCGCGTCGTCAGCGAGCCGGCTCGATGCGGAAGACCGGGTGACGCGGCGCGATCGCGCGCAGCCGCTCCTCCGGCGCCTTGGCGTCCACCCCGTCGAAGAACATGCCGACCTCGAACTTCCACCGCTTCAGGTAGGCGCGCAGCAGGGCGGGCTTGTCGTCGTCGGCCACCTCGGTCGCGGTGAACGGCTCGACCTTACGGCCGATCCGCAGCTCGCCGCCGCCGGCCGCGCGCATGTTGCGCACCCACTGGACGTTGCCGCGCGGCGCGACCAGGTACCGCACCCCGTCCACCCGCAGCGGGTTGACCGGGGTGGTGCGCCACTGGCCGGACTTGCGGCCCTTGACGTACAGCACCCGTGACCCGTAGACGCTGATGCCGGTCGCGGTCAGCCGGGCCACCACCTTGTTGAAGAACGGGGTGACGGGGACGGAGCTGACGTAGGGGGTTTCCGCGGTCATGTCGATTATCCCTCCAACTGCTTTCCGAGAGCGGCGCTCTCGACTAAGATCAGTGAACACGATAGGCTGTGAACTTGTCAAGAGCACTGCTCTCGTTTTAGTTCACCGTTCCCGGAGATTGCGAGCCGACCGCCATGACCGCACCAGGAGCCGCACCGCCGGCCAGCGCCGGGCGCACCGCCCGTGAGCGCGCCCGAACCGAGCTGACCAGGGAGATCAAGGAGGAGGCGCGCCGCCAGCTAGCTCAGTCGGGGGCCGGCGGGCTGTCGCTGCGGGCGGTCGCCCGGGAGCTCGGGATGGTCTCCTCGGCGCTCTACCGCTACTACCCGAGCCGTGACGACCTGCTGACCGCGCTGATCATCGACGCCTACGACGCGATCGGGGAGGCGGCCGAGCGGGCGGCGGCCGAGCAGGGAACAGGCGCGCCCGGCCCCGCCCGCGACCGCTGGGCGGCGGCCTGCCACGCGATCCGCGACTGGGCCCGGTCCCACCCGCACGAGTACGCGCTGATCTACGGGTCACCGGTGCCCGGCTACCGGGCGCCGGAGGCCACCGTCGGGCCCGCGTCGCGGGTGCCGCTCGCGCTGACCGGGCTGCTGGCCAGCGCCGCCGCCAGCGGCGAGCTGGCACCCGGAACCGCGGCGCCGCTCACACCGGGCCTCGCCGCCCAGGCGGAGCGGCTGTCGGGCCTGCTCGGGCTGCGCGGCGTGCCGCCCGCGGCCGTCTGCGGCGCGGTGATCGCCTGGACCCAGCTGTTCGGGATGATCAGCTTCGAGCTGTTCGGGCAGTTCGTCGGCTCGTTCGAGCCCGCCGACGAGCTGTTCGCGCGCGCGGTCGGCGAGCTGGCGGCCCTCGCCGGGCTCAGCTAGCGGCCGCCGGGATCCGCCGGCCGCTGACCGAGGTCGGCCGGATACGCACCCACAGCCGCTCGGCCGCCCCCGCCCACGCCTGCAGCCCGGACGCGTCGAGCCGGGCCGCTTCCTGGTCGGACTCGACGATCTCCGCCATGCCGCTCACCACGACCGACCAGCCCCCCCGGGTGACCGGGTCGAAGGAGTCGGCTTCGAACCCCACGTAGCGGCCCACCTCGACCGAGGACAGCTTGGACCCGGCCCCGGTCGTGAACACCACGTCCTGGCCGTCGACCAGGAAGTTCACCGGCAGCATGACGACCTCGCCGCCGGCCACGAAGCCGATCCGCCCCACCGGTACCGACCTGAGCAGGCCGAAGCAGTCTCCCAGGTGAAGGATCTCTAGCCCTATCCTGTCGGTTGCCAGCTCTCGCATCGCGCGCCTCCGCTCTTGCCGTGGTGCCCCAGCGAACCTTCAGTATCCACCCCCAGGGGCCGCGCGGCCCAGGGCCGTACGTCCCGCGTCCCGGGTAAAATCACTCGCCTGACCACCCCGACGCCCGCCAGACTGCAAGCGCCAGCCGATAAACCCGCTCCCTGCTGCCAGAAGGCCATCCTGACATGCTGCTCCGATTGCTCCGCACCTTCGGGCGCCGCTACCGCAAGTGGCTCCTGATTGTCTTCGTCGCCCAGTTCGCCCAGACGATCGCGGCGCTCTACCTGCCGACGCTGAACGCCGACATCATCGACAACGGGGTGGTCAAGGCCAACGACCACTACATCGTGTCCACCGGCGCGGTGATGCTGGCGGTCGCCCTCGGCCAGATCGTCGCCGCGATCATCGCGGTGTACTACGGGTCGCGCACCGCGATCGCGATCGGGCGGGACATCCGCAAGGGGCTGTTCGACCGGGTGCAGTCGTTCTCCACCCGCGAGGTGGGCCAGTTCGGCGCCCCGTCGCTCATCGTCCGGTCCACCAACGATGTGCAGCAGGTCCAGATGCTGGCGCTGATGACGCTGACGATGATGCTGATGGCGCCGATCATGGGGGTGGGCGCGGTCATCTTGTCGCTGCGGCAGAACGTCCAGCTCTCCGCCCTGCTGCTGGTCATCGTCCCGGTCCTCGGGATCACGATGACGGTGATCGCCCGGCGCATGCGCCCGCTGTTCCGGCAGGTCCAGGCGCGGCTCGACGGCATCAACCGGATCATGCGGGAGCAGATCACCGGGGTCCGGGTGGTGCGCGCGTTCGTCCGCGACACCCCGGAGCGCGCCCGGTTCCTCGACGGCAACAGCGCGCTGTATGACGTGTCCCTCGGCGCGGGCAAGCTCATGGGGATGATGTTCCCGGTCGTCCTGTCGGTCATCAACCTGTCCAGCGTGGCGGTGCTGTGGTTCGGCGGCCACCTCATCAACGACGGGTCGATGCAGGTCGGCTCGCTCACCGCGTTCCTGTCCTACCTGCTGCAGGTGATGATGGCGGTGATGATGTCCACCTTCATGCTGATGATGATCCCGCGGGCGGAGGTCTGCGCGGACCGCATCCAGGAGGTGCTCGGCACCGAGTCCAGCGTGCAGCCGCCGACCGCCCCGGTCGTCGAGCTGCGCACGCACGGGCACCTGGACCTGGTGCAGGCCGGCTTCCGCTACCCGGGGGCCGAGGAGGCGGTGCTGTGCGACATCTCCCTCAGCGCCGGGCCGGGTGAGGTCACCGCGATCATCGGCTCCACCGGGGCGGGCAAGACGACGCTGCTCAACCTGATACCGCGGCTGACCGACGCGACCGAGGGCGAGGTGCGGGTCGGCGGCGTCAACGTGCGCGACCTGGCGCCGGAGGTGCTGTCGGAGGCGGTCGGGCTGGTACCGCAGCGGCCCTTCCTGTTCTCCGGGACGATCGCCTCCAACCTCCGCTACGGCAACCCCGACGCGACCGACGACGAGCTGTGGCACGCGCTCACGGTCGCGCAGGCCGACTTCGTCAAGGACCTGGACGCGCCCATCAGCCAGGGCGGCACCAACGTCTCCGGCGGCCAGCGGCAGCGGCTGGCGATCGCCCGCACCCTGGTCCACAAGCCCGGCATCTACCTGTTCGACGACTCGTTCTCCGCCCTCGACTACGCCACCGACGCCCGCCTCCGGGCCGCCCTGGCCGCCGAGACCAGGGACGCCACCGTCGTCATCGTGGCGCAGCGGGTGGCCACCATCAGGAGCGCGGACCGCATCATCGTCCTCGATCACGGGCGGGTGGCCGGCACCGGCACCCACGCCGAGCTGATGGCGTCAAGCGAGACCTACCGGGAGATCGTGCTCTCCCAGATGACCGAGCAGGAGGCCGCCGCGTGACCACCGCTCCGTCCCGCCCCGCCAGTCCGGACAACTCCGCCCCGGGCGTCGGCCGTCCCGGCGGCGCCGGCAGCACGGGCCCGCGCCAGGGCGGCCCCGCCGCCTGGATGAACGGCCCCTCGCTGGAGCGGGCCAAGGACTTCCGGGGCTCGCTGCGGCGGCTGCTGGCCATGCTCCGGCCCGAGCGCACGCTGGTGATCGTCACCACGCTGCTCGCCGCGGGCTCGGTCACCGCCTCGGTCCTCGGCCCGAAGATGCTCGGCCAGGCCACCAACATCATCTTCGACGGCTTCGTGTCCAAGGACCTTCCCCTGGGCGAGACCAAGGCCCAGGTCATCGCCGGGCTGCAGGCCAAGGGCGAGACGACCCAGGCCGACCTGCTGCGGGGGCTGCAGCTCACCCCCGGGCACGGGATCAACTTCGACAGCCTCGGCCGCATCCTCGGCCAGGTCGCGCTGATCTACCTGGTGGCACTGGTGCTCGGCATCGCCCAGGGGCGGCTGACGGCGACGATCGTCCAGCGGGCGATGTTCCGGCTGCGCCAGCAGGTGCAGGCCAAGCTGTCCCGGCTGCCGCTGTCGTTCTTCGACGGACGGTCCAGGGGCGAGGTGCTGTCCACCGTCACCAACGACATCGACAACCTGTCGCAGAACCTCCAGCAGACCATGAGCCAGCTCGTGGTCTCGCTCCTCACCGTCATCGGCGTGCTGGTGGTGATGTTCTGGATCTCCTGGCTGCTGGCGCTCATCGCCCTGGTCACGATCCCGCTGTCGGTGCTGGTCACCCGGTTCGTCACCAAGCGGGCCAAGCCGCAGTTCGTCAAGCAGTGGGGCACCACCGCGCGGCTCAACGGGCACATCGAGGAGATGTTCACCGGCCACGCCCTGGTGAAGGCGTTCGGCCGTCAGCAGGAGGCCGCGCAGGTCTTCGACCAGCACAACGAGGAGCTGTACGAGGCCAGCTTCCGCGGCCAGTTCGTGTCCGGCTCCATGATGCCGCTGATGATGCTCATCGGGAACATCAACTACGTGCTGGTCGCGGTGGTGGGCGGGCTGCGGGTCGCCTCGGGGGCGCTGTCGCTGGGCGACGTGCAGGCGTTCATCCAGTACTCGCGGCAGTTCTCCCAGCCGCTCAACCAGGTCGCGTCGATGACCAACATGCTCCAGTCGGGGGTCGCCTCGGCTGAGCGGGTGTTCGCCGTGCTCGACGCGGACGAGGAGGAGCCGGACCGCCCGGACGCCACCGAGCTGGACACGGTCACCGGGCGGGTCGCGTTCGAGCACGTCTCGTTCAGCTACTCAGAAGACAAGCCGTTGATCACCGACCTGTCGCTGACGGTGGAACCGGGGCAGACGGTGGCTATCGTCGGCCCCACCGGGGCCGGCAAGACCACCCTGGTCAACCTGTTGATGCGGTTCTACGAGGTGAACGGCGGCCGGATCACCCTGGACGGGGTGAACATCGCCGACATGACCAGGGAGAGCCTGCGGTCCAAGACCGGCATGGTGCTGCAGGACGCCTGGGTGTTCACCGGCACGATCGCGGAGAACATCGCCTACGGCCGGCGCGACGCGACCCGCGAGGAGATCGTCCGGGCGGCCAAGGCGACGCACGTGGACCACTTCGTGCGGACGCTGCCCGACGGGTACGAGACCGTCCTCGACGAGGAGGGCTCCAACGTCTCGGCGGGGGAGAAGCAGCTGATCACCATCGCCCGCGCGTTCCTGGCCGAGCCCGCCATCCTGATCCTGGACGAGGCCACCTCCTCGGTCGACACCCGTACCGAGCTGCTGATCCAGCGGGCGATGGGCTCGCTGCGCCAGGGCCGCACCAGCTTCGTGATCGCGCACCGGCTGTCCACCATCAGGGACGCGCACCTGATCCTGGTGATGGAGCACGGCGACATCGTCGAGCAGGGCACCCACGAGGAGCTGCTCACCGCGGGCGGCGCCTACCAGCGGCTGTACCAGGCGCAGTTCGCGCAGGCGGTGGCCGAGATCGGCTAGCGCTCAGCCCGACATCATGTTACTGTTCAGTAACATGAGCGAGCCGACCCCCGGGTTCTCCCTGGAACTCAACGCTGACCTGCGCGAGATGCGCGACTGGGTGCACGAGTTCGCGGCATCGGTGATCCGGCCGGCCGCGGCCGAGTGGGACGAGCGGGAGCAGACCCCGTGGCCGATCCTGCAGGAGGCGGCGAAGGTCGGGCTGTACTCGCTCGACTTCTTCGCCACCCAGTTCTTCGAGGAGTCCGGCCTCGGCGTCCCGGTGGCCTACGAGGAGCTGTTCTGGGGCGACGCCGGGATCGGGCTGTCGCTGGTCGGCTCCACCCTGGCCGCCGTCTCGGTGGTCTCCAACGGCACCCCCGAGCAGGTCGGCGAGTGGTGCCCGCAGATGTTCGGCGACGCCACCGACGTAAAGCTGGGCGCCTTCTGCTCATCCGAGCCCGACGCCGGCAGCGACGTGGCCGCCATCCGCACCCGCGCCGCCTACCAGCAGGCGACCGACGAGTGGGTGCTGAACGGGGTCAAGACCTGGGCCACCAACGGCGGCATCGCCAACGTGCACGTGGTGGTCGCCTCGGTCGACCCCGCGCTCGGCTCGCGCGGCCAGGCCAGCTTCATCGTCCCGCCCGGCACCCGCGGGCTGAGCATGGGGCAGAAGTTCCGCAAGCACGGCATCCGCGCCTCGCACACCGCCGAGGTGATCCTGGACGACGTCCGGGTCCCCGGCCGCTGCCTGGTCGGCGGCAAGGACAAGCTGGACCGCCGCCTGGCCCGGGTCCGCGAGGGCGGCCGCGGCGGCGACCAGGCGGCGATGAAGACGTTCGAGACCTCCCGCCCGCCGGTCGCCGCGATGGCGGTCGGCGTCGCCCGCGCCGCCACCGAGTACGCCACCGAGTACGCCCGCACCCGGGTCCAGTTCGGCAAGCCGATCGGTGCCAACCAGGGAGTCGCGTTCCAGCTAGCCGACATGGCCGCCGCGGTCGACGCCGCCCGGCTGATGACCTGGCGCGCCGCCTGGATGGTGCGCCAGGGCAAGCCCATGACCGGCGCCGAGGGCTCGATGGCTAAGCTGCTGGCGGGGGAGACCGCGGTCCGGGTGACCGAGCAGGCGATCCAGTTGCTCGGCGGCAACGGCTACACCCGCGAGTACCCGGTGGAGCGGTGGCACCGGGACGCGAAGATCTTCACCATCTTCGAGGGGACGTCGGAGATCCAGCGGATGATCATCGGACGGGCGGTCACCGGACTGGACGTTCGCTAACCTGACCTGCGGATATACCTATCGTGTACCCGGGAGGCGGGCCGGCCTGCTCGAGAGTGGGGCGGGTCGGCCGGATGTGCCATTTGTCCGGACGAGCCGGTTATTTCCCGTCGTTTCCGAGCCGCGTGCTGAATCCGTGCTGATACCTGCGGTCATATGGTCTAGACCAATGATGCGTTCATAAGCCCTGGTTACCCGGACGCCTGCCGGGCCGTCCGCCAGGATTCCGGTGGCGTCCCGGTAGGCGGCGAGGGCCGCGCCGATCGCGGTGCCGGAGTCACCGGGTGCCGGCGGCACGTAGACCTCCTCGAGCAGGCCGTCGTTGATGACCTTGCCGATGCTGACGCAGTTCATGGCCACGCCGCCGACCACGCACAGCCGCTTGGCTCCCGTGATCGACCGGGCGCGGCTAGGGCCATCACCCTGCCTTCTTCGTCACCGCGCCGCCAGCCCAGGTGGGCGGTCACCGCGCCGTAGGCGTAGCCGAGCGAGGCCGGGTCGCTGATCGTCTCAGCGATCCGGTACCGGACCCGATTCCCGGTACGGGACGAAGCCCGGCGCGGCGAAGGCGTACAGGCGGCGGGCATGATCAGTCAGTGCGATGGCCAGGCTAGCGGGCATGCCGAGGAGGAAGTCGCTGTAGCTGCCGTTCGCTTCGGCGCTGAGCCGGTAAGGCTGCGGGGCGGTGCCCAGGCCGCCGCCGGTGAGCAGCTCGTGAAGGTAGCGGCGGGGGCCAGCCGCTCGTGCGAGGGCGGGTTCAACTCGTCCGGGTTAGGCTAGCCGCTCAGGCTCCACGCAGGCTGGCCTCATCACCAGTCACTTCGCGTCGTTTCGCTTACCGGTCCAACCAATCGGCGGCACTCCATGACTTTCATCTTGAATACCGACGAGGTAGCCGAGTCGGACCGGCGAGAGTTCGTCCACTACGCGCTCGCGATGACGATGGTGCCGATCGAACTGCACTGGCCGGACAATCGCCGTGGGGTGAAAGCACGTGGTGCCATCACCGACTTGGGTGATCTGACCGTGTGCGCCGGACAGACGACGGCACTTCGGGTTGAGCGCACCGCGCGGCTTGCCCGGGATTCGATGGAGCCCAGCGTCTTCATCAACCTGCAGCGCTTCGGGTCGAGCATCGTCGTACAACACGACCGGGAGGCAGTCGGCCGGCCCGGTGATCTGGTTATGTACGATTCCACCTCGCCTTACACCCTGCTCAACGAGACAGGGATGACAGGCGACTTCTTCCGCGTCCCGCACTCGGCACTGGCGCTGCCGCACGACATGATCCGTGAGGCGTGCGCAGTCAACCTGAGCGCGGGGCACCCGCTTGCCACCCTGACGCATGACTACCTACGCCGCCTGGCGGCTGACCCCGCCCTCCCGACGGCGCCGAACGCCGACCTCGTCGGGCACCCGAGCACGGAGCTGATCCGGGCCGTCATCATCATTCATCTAAGGGCCGACCAGTTCGCCAGTGAATCAGCGGCCGCCACGCTGCAGATGCGAATTTTGGACTACGCGCGCAGGCACCTCGCTGACCCGGAGCTGTCCGCTGAGCAGATCGCTTCCGCCAACTACATCTCCGTGCGGCACCTCTACGGTGTTCTGGCCAGGAGCGGGATCAGCCTGTCCCGCTGGATCCGCGCGCGTCGCCTGGAAGCGTGCCGGCAGGCTCTCGCGACGGCCCCCGCCGGCGTGACGATCGCCGCGATCGCCCGACGCCACGGCTTCTCTGACATGTCGAGTTTTAGCCGTGCATTTCGCGCCGAATACGGGCTAACGCCTAGCGAATGGCGCTCACGCAAGTCATAACACGCGCCCGGCCGACTGACCTGGCACTTCGCACCGTGAATGGTCAATTGCGCCACCATTCGTCTTCCGCGCGCGCATCCATCGGTACGGCAGCTCAGTCAGTAAGTCTTTGGTCTGGCATTGTGCAGCACACGCACATGGCGGTTCACTTCCCTCACACCGCGCGATCGGTGCGCGCGATATAAATGAATCACGACGGATGCAAGCGGCCGAACCGCAGGCCACATCCGTAAAGCTCAGTTCATGCTGGTGCGGGCCTTACCGCGGGAACGGCGCCGACTTGGTGCCTGCGCCGCAACTCGCGCTGAGCCTCCAGTGAGGTATGACCCGCCCGGTTTTTCAAGGAGATCATTCTATGCCGACCTACGGGCATAACCGGCCAGGCGCCGAACCGTCCGAGGCAATCATCGAGAACTGGTGGCGTCAAGGCATGCCAGCCACTCACGCCGACGTCATTCACGCCGACCTGCTGGCATTCGTGCGGTCCTGATCTCATGATGAGTATTTCGATCGAGGAGCTAGTTCAGCGCAACGCGGCATTCGCCGCCAGCGGGGCCTTCGCCGGCCTGCCGTTTCCGTCCAATCGCAGCTTGCGCGTCGTCGGGTGCGTTGATTCCCGCGTGGATCCCGGCGACGTACTCGGGCTGAGGCTCGGCGATGCCGCGGTAATGCGCAACATCGGGGGCCGGATCACGCCAACTGCGTTGCGGGGGTGGGCGCTGCTCGGCCGGCTGGGGCAGGGTGAGCCGCCCGGCGGGCGCATCGTGATCCTGCACCACACCGACTGCGGGATCCGGCGCCTGGCTGACTACCCGGAGCATCTGGCCGAGTTCTTTGAGATCCCGGTCTCGGAGCTTGGCTCAAAGTTCATCGACGACCCGTACGCGGCAGTCCGACTCGACGTCGGCATCGCGCGAGCCACGCTCCCGCCCGGCCTCTGGGTCTCGGGCATGGTCTACGACGTGCACACGGGGCTCGTCAAAATCGTTGACGCACGCCTGGAGTGAACCGACCATGCCAGCGCACATTACCCTCCGCCAAGCAGGCAGGCTCACCGCAGCAGCAGCGGCCATCGCGCTGACGCTCACGGCTTGCTCATCAGCCGCGTCGTCGCCCTCATCGGCACCCGGCGCGCGGGCCCCAGCATCCGGCGGCACCTACAGCGCGGGACTCGTCACCCCCACCGGCGGCATCGACCCGCTGACGGCCACGCAGTACGGCACGATGTTCGCCGTGGGCCTTGCCTCGGCCCAACTCGTCATCGTCAATCCGTCCGGGACGATCGAGCCGCAGCTCGCGCGATCCTGGGCGGCGTCGGCCGACAAGCTGTCCTGGACGTTCACGCTCCGCCCGGGCCTTAAGTTCAGCAACGGCAGGCCGCTCTCCGCCACGGACGTGGTATCTACTTTCGACAGCATCTTGGGGCCAGGGAGCCAGTCGCCGGCCAAGTCCAGCTTCACCGGGATCCTCAAGTCGGTCACGGCTGCCGGCCCGGTCGTCGTCTTTCACCTCGAACGGCCGTATGCGGACTTCCCCTACCTGCTGACCGGGGCGGACACCTGGATCCTGCCGGCCGGCTTCCAGGACACGAACTGGATCAACGACCCGGTCGGGGCGGGCCAGTTCATCGTGGACAAGTACACGCCGGGGCAGGGCATCACCTACCGGAAGAACCCGTACTACTGGGACGCCGCAGCAGTGAAGCTGGCCGCAGTGAACGTGACGTTCTACTCTTCCGACCAGTCGGAACTGCTCGCGTTCCAAAGCGGTCAAATTGACCAGCTCAACTCGGTGCCAGCCGCGGTGACCGCCCTCGGCAGCCGCTACCGCCAGCAGCGCTCCGGGTTCGCGAAGTTCGACGGCCTCACCTTCGACACCAGTAAGGCCCCGTTCAACAGCGTGGCCGTGCGGCAGGCGGTCGCCTGGGCGCTGGACCGCGCCGCGATCGCGCAGACGGTGTACGCCGGCCAGGCCACCGCCGGGAACGACTTCGCCTTCTTCCCCGACTACCGGGTCCAACCCCGGGGACTCACCAGCCGCTCGGCGAACCCGGCGAAGGTCAGGCAACTGCTGGGCAGCCGCGTGATCAGCTTCACCATCACCACGTACACCGATGAGCAGACCTACGCGCAGCTCATCCAGCAGGAGCTGGACGCGACCGGCAGCTTCAAGGTGAACCTGAACGTGCTGACCGAGGCGGCCTACTACGCGAACGGCCCGTCCTCGCCGTGGCTGTCCGCGCCAGTGACTCTCACCGACTGGGGGGACCGGCTTCCCGCGCAGCTCTACTCGCTCATCTACCAGCCGGGCAGCGCATGGAACGCATCCCGCTACGCCAATCCCAAGCTCGGCGCCCTGGTGTCGAAGTTCGAGGCGGCATCCTCCGCCGCGCAGCGGCAGGCGCTGGCCAACCGGATCGCCGCGATCGAGTGGACCGACGTGCCAGTCATTATCGCGGCATTCCAGGAAAGCGACGTCTACCTCGGCAATACGGTACAGGGCAACTTCCCCAACGGCCTGGACTTCTCCGGAGGGTTCGACTTCCGGGGGATCACGGTCGCGAACTCCTGACCGGGAACTCAGATGACGATCGCCTCCCCGGAGAACGGCCTTCCGTACCCGCCAGAACTGGCTTCCGCTTCGGCCGGCCTCACCGCCCCGCGCGGGCTCGGCGTGCTGTCCGAGCGGCACGGCCGGGCCCTGACGCTCCTTGGCAGACGGCTGATCCAGATCCCGCTGGTGCTGCTGGCCGTCTCCGCCCTGACGTTCTGGCTGGTCCAGTTGGTACCCGGAGATCCTGGACGGAACGCGCTCGGCCAGTACGCAACCGCCGCCCAGGTGCATGCCTGGGACGTCAGTAACGGCCTGGCCGGCTCGGTCGCCAGCCGTTACCTGCACTGGCTCGGCGGCTTCTTCTCCGGCGCCTGGGGGGCGAGCTTCGTCTACCTGGTGCCGTCGCGCCCGCTCATCCTGGGTCACCTGGCCAACAGCGCGTTCCTCGCGCTGTACGCGTTCATCCTGCTGGTGCCGGTCTCGGTGCTCCTCGGCTCGGTGCAGGCCTACCGTGAGGGCCGGCGCACCGACCGGGTGATCACGATCTCGCTGATGACGCTGTCTTCGGTGCCGGAGTTCGTCATCGGGGTGCTGCTGCTCGTCGCCTTCGCGGTGGGACTCAAGGCGTTCCCCGTCCAGTCGGCGGCCGACGCGACCGGCGACCTCGGCCAGCGGATCCACGCCACGACGCTGCCCGCAGTGGTGCTCGCCGCCTCCTACCTCGCGGTGCTCGCCCGGATGGTGCGCACCGGGACCGCCGGCGCGATCACCGCCCCGTTCCACCGCACTGCGGTACTTAAGGGACTGCCCCGCAGCGTCATCGTCCGCCGGCACGTGATGCGCAACGCGCTGATCCCCACCCTGCAACTGCTCGGCATCTACCTAGGCGGCCTGCTCGGCGGCAGCGCCGTGGTCGAGACGCTGTTCAACTACCCCGGCCTTGGGGCGCTGATGGTCACTGCGGCCGAGCGCAAGGACACGGTACTGCTTACCGACGGGGTCATGGTGACGGGCGTGCTCGCGCTGCTCGCGCTGCTCCTCACCGACGTGTGCATGATCCTGCTGGACCCGCGCATCCGTTTCGGGAACGCGGAGGGCTGATGGACCTCGTTCCCGAGCGGTCTGCCTCCACCGGGCGGATAGGCACGGTTCCCGCCCTGCTGCGCCGTCCGACATTCGTACTCAGCGTGCTGGTCGTCATCTGTTGGTCGGGGGCCGCGCTCACCTGGCACCGGTTCGGCCTCAACCCGTACGACAATACGGGGCAGGTGCTCTCGGCCCCCAGCTGGTCTCACCCGTTCGGCACCGACAACCTGGGCCGAAGCGTCTTCGCGCGGACCCTGGCCGGGACGGGCTCCGCGCTCGCGGTCGGGCCGGCGGGCGCCGTCCTTGCCACCGTCATCGGCAGCGTGCTCGGCGTCATCTCCGCCTACTTCCGGAGCTGGGTCGACACTGCGCTGATGCGTCTGTTCGACGTGCTTGCCGTGCTGCCGCCGCTCATCTTTCTCATCGTGATCGTGGCCGCATTCGGGGCCTCGTCCCCGGCCCTGACCGTCATCATCGGCGTGGTCTTCGCTCCCGGAATCGCCCGCATCATCCGGGCCGCGGTGCTGGTCGAGATGGGCAAGAAGTACGTCACCAGCGCCCGCCTCCAGGGCGAGTCGGCCCTGCGGATCATGGCCGCCGAACTGGTGCCGAACGTGGCGCCCATCATCGTCATCCAGGCCACGCTGAGCCTGTCCGCGGCCGTCTTGATGACGGCCACGCTGTCCTTTCTCGGCCTTGGCCAGCAGCCGCCCTCTCCCGACTGGGGGCTGGCGATCAACCAGAACATCGACTACATCGAGACCGCCTGGTGGACCGTGATCTTCCCCGCCCTCGCGGTCGCGTCCCTGGTCGTGGCCGTCCAGCTGATCGCCGACAACATCAAGGAGGCCTGGTCGTGAGCCAGCCACCGGTATCGGAGAGCGTGGTGCGCGTCCGGGACCTCACCGTCTCCTACCGCACTCGCCGGGGGATCGTGCCGGCGCTGCGCGGGCTCAGCCTGTCCGTCGCCGCCGGGGAGTCCTACGGCCTGGTCGGCGAGTCCGGCTCGGGCAAGAGCACGGCCGCGATGGCCCTTACCCGCTACCTGCCGCCCGGTACCGAGGTCACCGCGGCGGAGCTGTCCGTCGCCGGGACCGGCGTGCTCGGGCTGGACGCGGCGGCACTGCGCTCCTTCCGCGCAGGCGCCATCGCCGTCGTCTACCAGGAACCCGGCCTGGCGCTCAACCCGACGATGCCCGTCGGCGAGCAGATCGCGGAGGTCTACCGGCGGCACGGAACGAGCCGGGCCGCGGCCGGTAAGGCCACTCTCACGGGGATCGAGCAGGTGCGGCTAGCCGACCCGCAGGCCATCGCCCGGCGCTACCCGCACGAGCTGTCCGGCGGCCAGCAGCAGCGCATCGTTATCGCGATGGCCCTCGCCGGCCAGCCGCGGCTGCTCATCCTGGACGAGCCGACAACCGGCCTCGACAGCCGGGTGGAGACCGAGATCATGAAGCTGATCGACGGCCTGCGGGCCCAACTCGGCTTCGCCAGCATCCTCATCAGTCACAACCTGCCGCTTGTGGCCGCGCACTGCCAGCGTATCGGAGTGCTGCAGGGCGGCGGCCTGGTTGAGGAAGGGCCGGCCGCGGATCTCCTGCTGGCCCCCCGGCACCCCTGCACGCGGGCGCTGATCGCCGCGCTTCCTGGTCTGTCCGCCGCCCGGCGCCCCGCACCGCGGGCCGTTGCGGTGCGGGAGCACGCCGCTGCCGTCCGGATACAAGATCAAGACGATCCAGAACGGAGGCGGCTGCCTTCGGCCCCTCCCGGCCCGCAGTCCGCGGGGGCGGACGAGCCGCTCGTCACGGTGGACCACCTGACCAAGCGCTACCACCGCCAGACCGCGCTGCGGGATGTCTCCTTCACGATCGGGCACGGCGAAGTACTCGGCCTCGTCGGCCAGTCCGGCAGCGGAAAGTCGACCCTCGGACTGGCCCTGGCCGGGCTGACCTGCTACGAAGGAACGATCAGCTTCGCGGGTCCTCACCCTCGCGAGAGCACAGACCCGCGCCGGGGCCGCGGGAGGACACCGCACGTTCAGGTCATCTTCCAGAACGCCGACGCGTCGCTGAACCCGCGGCGCACCGTCCGCCGGGTGCTGGCCCGGTCCATCGAACTGCTCGGCGGCACCCAGGCCGTCGAGGAGCTCGCACTGCGCGCCGGGGTGGGGGAGGAGCTCCTCGACAAGCTGCCGCATCAGCTGTCGGGCGGCCAGAAGCAGCGGGTGGCCATCGCCCGCGCCTTCGCCGGGCCCGTGCCGCTGGTCATCTGCGACGAGCCGACCTCCGCGCTCGACGTATCCAGCCAGGCGCGCCTGCTCGACCTGCTCGCCGAGCTGCAGGACCGGACCGGCGTTTCCTACCTGTTCATCTCGCACGACCTGGCCGTAGTGCGCCAGGTATCCGACCGCATTGGCGTCCTCCACGACGGCGAACTGGTGGAACTAAAGG
>Ga0265338_10003534_pt1 | contig 21869 bp, 8 predicted proteins | sample 42126metaG_FD_193579 | JGI IMG/M metagenome (GOLD analysis project Ga0265338, IMG submission 193579) | Rhizosphere microbial communities from Carex aquatilis grown in University of Washington, Seatle, WA, United States - 4-21-26 metaG | ecosystem: Host-associated > Plants > Roots > Rhizosphere >... | reverse complement strand
TCGCAACTCTAATGGGCCTGATACGACATTCTTTCCCCCAGGCGCCCGCTGAATTCTGCCTCCCCGCAGCCGGTGCCAAAGCGAAAGCCGCAGGATTTTTCACCTGCGGCTTTCGTGATTCGCGAGGTGCCGCGCGCATCGCCTCACGCTTGCGGCTTTCCGGCACCTAGTGGTCCGATTCTAACATTCGCATCCCATTTCAGCACCCTCTCGTGCGAATGTTAGAATCAAAGGACTACTAGCAAATATAAGTGCTAGTGGAGCTTTTGGATTTGACATTCGCTACCGGAGATGCGGCTGGTGGGTAGCGAATGTTAAATCCGCTCCACTAGTGCGCGAGCGGTCCGGCCGCCTTCTTCCACGCGGCGATCCCGCCTTCGATATGACAGGCGCCGGCCAATCCCGCATCCTGTGCGGCCTGCACCGCCATGGCCGAGCGTTCGCCAAACGCACAGTAGAACACGAGTCGCTTGCCAGTTGCCGTAGCCAGTTCGTGCAGCATGCCGCCTTTGCCGATGTTCTCCTGCAGATCCGGGTAAGGCGCGTGCAGTGAGCCGGGAATGGTTCCGTGCTTCTCGCGTTCGCTTTTCTCGCGCAGGTCGATGAGAGCGATGTCGGCACGGCCGGAGAACGTCAGCGCCTCGGTTGCGGACACGGCCCAGCCGCGGCGCGCGATCTCCGCCTGGCGCAGCCCGACCTGCATGTTGGCGGGCACCGCCACGTCCATCATCTTCGGATTGGACAGTTTCAGATTGTTCATCAGGTCGACGTATTCGTCGATCGATTTGACCTTGAGCCGCGGGTTGAAGAACTTTTCCTCGCCGATGGTCGATACGGTATCGCCCTTGTAATCGTGGGCGGGGAAGACGAACGTCTCGTCCGGCAGCTTGAGCAGCTTGTTGAAGATCGAGTCGTATTGCGCGCGCGGATCGCCGTTCTGGAAATCGGTGCGTCCGGTGCCGCGGATCAATAGCGTATCGCCGGTGAACACCCGGTCGGCGAGCACAAACGAATACGAATCGTCGGTATGGCCCGGCGTATAGAGCACATCGAGGCAGATGCCCTCGATCGCGATGCGCTCGCCCTCGGCGACCCGCATGGAGACAACGTCAGCGTGCGTCTGCTCGCCCATGACCGTGATGCAGTGGGTGCGGTCGCGCAATGCGCCGAGGCCCGTGATGTGATCGGCGTGCAGGTGCGTATCGACGGCTTTGACCAACCGGACATCGAGTTCGCGCAACAGCTGGAGGTAACGCTCGACCTTTTCCAGCACCGGATCGATGATCAGCGCCTCGCCGCCGCGCCTGCTGGCGAGCAGATATGTGTAGGTGCCGGACACCGAATCGTAGAGCTGTCGAAATATCATGCGCGCCTCCGCCGCCATTATATACGCCCCGCCGCCGCCTGGCAGAACCGCTCTACCCGTGTGAATCGGGCCAGTAGCGACGGCGCTGTTTTGGGGGGCGGTCGCGACGGCTCGCCGCGCCCTGCCCACCTTGCCTGGCCCTCGACAAAAGCGCGACAATCGGCGGCTGGCTATGTCCAGACGGCCGCCGCCGAAACAAAACCATGATCGCGGCCGGGGAGGGGACCATGATTTTTGCACGCGCATTCGCCGTGGCCGTCGTCGCATGTCTTCTGGCGGCCGGAGTCGCTTCGGCGCAGACCTACCCGAGCCGGCCCATCACCCTGATCGTGGCGTTTCCGCCTGGTGGCGCCGACGATGCCACGGCGCGCATGATCCAGGATCCGTTTCAGAAAGCGCTGGGTCAGCCAGTCGTGATCGAGAATGTCGGCGGTGCCGGCGGCATGATCGCCGCGGCCAGGGCCGCGCGCGCCACGCCGGACGGTTACACCATCCTGCAGCATCAGGACGCGCTGGCTGCGGGTATGGCGCTCTATCCGACCCGCACCTTCGACGCTGAGAAGGATTTCGTCACAATCGGCCTGATCAACACGGTCTCCAACACGCTCGCCGGGAGGCCGACCCTGCCGCCGAACAATTTCAAGGAATTGCTGGCGTGGATGAAGGAGCCTGGCCGCAGTGCCAAGATCGGCCATCCAGGCGTCGGCTCGTTCGGTCACTTGGCCGAAGTGCTGGCTTTCCAGGAGATGGGCGTGAAGGTGACCCAGGTGCCCTATCGTGGGGCCGGCCCGGCGCTGGTCGATCTCCTCGCGGGCCAAGTCGATCTCGGCCCGATCTCGGCGGTGGCGGCGCAGCCGCTGATTAAGTCCGGCAAGCTCAAGGGCTATGCCGTCATGGCCAAAAAGCGCTTCTCTGGCCTGCCGAACCTGCCGACCTTTGCCGAACTCGGCTATAAGAAGCTCGACATCGACTTCTGGCACATGCTGCTGGCGCCGGCCGGCACGCCGCGTCCGATTGTCGACAAGCTCAACGCGGCGCTGCGCACGGCGCTCGCCGATCCCAAAGTGAAGAAGCTGTTTGCCGATGGCGGCATGGACGAATACCCCGCCGACGAAGAAACACCTGGAGCTGCCGGGGTTCTGCTCAAGAACGAGATCAAGCTTTGGGGCGAGGTAGTGCGCGACAACCACATCGCGGCTCAGTGACGGCGGCACTTGGCGGCTTGGACAGGCCGCCAGCGGCCTGTCGCGGGTTGAGTTGTGGCGGCCAGACGGCTGATCGCCTGGGTCGCTGACCGCCCATTTGGCCAACTCGTGTCAGTCTGGTGGCAAAGTTAATCTGCGGATAGCCACGGAAATACCGGCATCTTCCAATAGCCACCGCTATGAATGCCGGCCCCAGACAGCAGAAACTGATTGAGGGCAGTGGCGTTTTTCCGTAATTTCCCGTTGCGGGGCGATAAAGTGTTTCGACTATAGCGTGTAAATGGAAGTCTGTAGTATGTCGAGGTTGCGTTCGGCCTTCGGTGCGCCATCGAGTAGGCGGCTTAGGAATGCGCGCCCGATCAGGGCTACCTCTATCGGCCGGCCCGAAATCCTCCAAGATCTTGGCAACTCGTCCCCTCGGCACCGGCTGCCCGGTCACGCCGCGCTGTCGTCATTGCTGCGACATCGGCCGGCGCTAAGCTCCTGCATGAATGAGGTTTGCTATGTCGGATGAGCTCGCCGCCGAATGGCGGGACAATGCTCTGGAAAAGCTGATGGCGGCCGCAAGGGAACGCCGCGCCAGGCGTCACCTCGGCAGATTACGAACGCCAAAGATCTCCCCCAGCGTTCGCCAACAGCAGACCGTCCGCGAATTCGTCGCGATCGAAAAAAAAGACTTGTACGCGTTTCCGGCACCGTCGGTGCGCCTGCTGCAGCAATTCTTCAAGCTCACACCCGCGGAAGCGCGCGTAGCGCAATTCATGGCGCGCGCCGAGACGATCGAGGACGCGGCCTGCGCGTTGAGCATCAGGCTCTGTACGGCGCGATCCCACCTGGCGGCGATCTTTGAGAAGACCGCGACGGCGCGGCAGGCCGAGCTTGTCGCGCTGCTGAGCCGTCTGGTTCATCTGAGCCAATCGCGCGCGGCCGCAACGGCGCTATCCACCCAGAACTGAGATACCCGGCGGGACGAGGACGTGGGTGTGCTCGCGCGTCGAACCTGCTTCGCTGAGCTCTGCAACCTGGGACTGGGCCCGATCGCTCGGCAGGCAGGGGCGAATGGCGTGGCATATCGCCCTGTTTTCCTGTCTTGCCATCCGCAGACGACTAAAATTCCAGCAATTTCAATTGGTTAACCATTCTTAGCATTGCCGCCGCCACGTTAGCGATTCATTAGGATTAATCATTCGTTTGAAGGATGTCACAACCCGGCAGCAATTGTACGTTGTCCCCGCCAGAGGCCGAGGGGCGACTGGCAAGTAATGCAGAACGTTGTGGCGTTGGTAGATGCGGAGCGACGCCGCCGCGGGTGAGAGGCGTCGCAATATGCCGACCGTCGCACGGTTGTGCGGAGCTTTGAGTGATCCGGCTGCCGGGGCAGGGCGGGGTCATTACCCATCTCTCGATGTCGGATCCACGCGCGCAATCAGCGTTGCCGCGCCGCGCCGCTCCCAATCTCACTTTCCGAATCGGCGCTTGTTTCTTCCTGAGATTCCGCCGCTCGCAGCCCACCTATCAAAAACCCCCTAACAACAAACAGCCGTCAACCGGAGCAGACCATGGCCAACGCCAACATAGTGTACCTCTACAGCGGCAACACGCTCATCAACACCTATACAACTATCCAAGCTGCCATTAGCGCGGCCTCTGCGTTTGACACGATCAAGATCGGCGCTGGCACCTACGACGAGAACGTCAATGTCAACATCAATGGTTTGACCATTGAAAACATGCCAGGTGCGCAGGTAACGATTCTCGGGCAGGGCGGAGCCTATGGCGGCGCTCTGACGATTGCCTCCGGCGTTTTCGGCGTCACGATCAAAAGCAGTGACGGTATACCTGGCAATTTCGTGGTCGAAGGCGCCACCAGCGGCGGCCAAACGGCTGCGCTGTACCTTATCGGCGACGACGACAACATTAAGATCAACGGCATTACGACGATTGCACCCACGTCAGGAGTTGCCGGCCTCAATTCCGTTTTGACCGGCGGCAATCTGAACAACGTGCTGTTCGTGAACAACGTGTTTAATGGCAATGCCGATCAGCTTGTCTATGTGAACGGCGCTGAAGATATTGGTCCGTCTGCGCAAAACGGCAACGTGAATTTTGTCGGCAACATCTTCGCCGGCTCCGCCCCGGGCGGCCTGCTCGGGATGAGCGCGCCAGGCGAAGTCATCAATAATAAATTTACGGGTTCCGGTCCGATTGCGATCGGCCTCAACGAATCGGGTGTGAACGTCTCCGGCAATACTTTTACATCCTTGCCGACGCAGGCCTATTTTGTCGGCGACGGAAGCTACGATCCGCAAACGATCGAGAACAACAACAGCTTCCCGCAGCAGGATGAGATTTACATCATTCAGAACGGCGTGCGGCAAGATGGCGTCTACACGAGCATTCAAGCCGCGATCAACGCCGCCATTCCCGGCGATACGGTGTTCGTCGGTAACGGCACCTATAATCAAAATGTTGCGCTGGCCGACGGCGTGAATATCGAAGGGCAATCAAGGGCCGGCGTCATCATCAATGGCACGGTCTCGACGCCTTCCAATTTCGACAACACCACGATCAGCAACCTGACTGTCAACGATAATTCGTCCACCGCCATGTTACTCGACATGACGGGAACCCAGGAAGTGACCAGCTCTGAGTTCAGTAACGTCACTTTCAATCTGTATTCGTCGTCGACGGCCGCCGTGCTCATCGGTAACGGACAAGTCGCGGGATCAATGGCGTTGCAGGGCAACGGTCTCACGTTCTCAAACGTGACCATGAACAGCAACGACAACAATTTTGCCAACTCGACGGCGTTTGCGTATACGCTTTTTCACAGCGTCAATGGCGCCCAATTGGTGCTCGATGGCGTCAATCTGAACGGCACTGCCTCGGGGAGTTCGACCGGCCTCGGCGCGCAGTGGAATATGAGCCCGAATTCGGGCGAAACTGCCGACGTTACCATTGAGAATTCAGCTACCAGCGGTGGCGGTAACTTCTACGTCTCCGGAATGGCTTCGGCGACAATTACGAACAATATTTTTAACGGCCAAGGCTTGGCACTCAACGGCGTGGAGAATGCCACCGTAACCGGCAATACGTTCGAGAGCATCGACGGATCTATTACGTCGAACGGCACGCAACACCGCGGCCTTACGATCGAGAACGCTTGGGGCGCGACTGGCGATTCCAACATCACTGTCGAAAACAACACGTTCCAGAACATCACCGTTGCGGATGGTGCAATAGCGTTTCAGCGTTGGACCGACAGCAACGGAAATCTCATCGACGCGACAAGCGCGACCCTCAACGGCATCAACATTCAGGACAACTCGTTCACCGGTGTGAATACGCCGATCTTCCTGAATTCAAGTTCGTTCGGCGCCGGATCAGTGCTCCCGGCCACAATCAATGTCTCGCAGCTGCTCGTTGGGACCGCGAATAACGATACCCTGACTGTGCCCGCATCGGGCAACGCCGATATCTTTGGCAATGGCGGGCTCGATACGGTCACGGGATTCGGGAGCGGCGACAGCATTTCAATCAACAACGGCCATTGGGTCGTCAGCAATGGCACGACCACTGACACGTTGACCGGTATCGACGACGTCGTCATCAGCGGCACCACCTACGAGCTGGTTGACCAATTCGGCGCCAATGGTGGCTTTCAGTCGATTCAATCAGCGGTCAATGCGGCGGCTGCGGGCGATACGATTCTGATCGCTCCGGGTACATACACGGGCGCCACGATCACCGAAGCGCTGACTATTCAAGGCTGGGGCTCTTCGCAGACAATCGTGGACGGTGGGGCCGGCGGCAACGGCTTTGACCTGACTGGCAACTTCGGCGCGAACTCGACGGTGTCGATCTCGAACATCGGTTTCACTGGCAATCAGGACGGTATCGACGTTCATTCCTCTACCGATCTTACCAACCTGATTGTTAATGGCGACGACTTCAAGGACAACATCATCAGCGGCGTCGGCATGGGAAGCGGCGCGCCTGGCCTCTCCAACATCACCATCGAGAACTCGACGTTCGAGCAGAATGGCAACGGCTCCGAGAACGGCGACGGCGACATCAGCCTGTTCGGCTTCCTCGGCAACGCCACGCTGGAAAATCTTGTTATCAACGGCGGCACCAACACGGTGCCAGCAACGTCGAACGCCGATTTTGGCATTCAGGTTTCCGGATTCAATCCCAGTACACACAATGTCACCGAGCCGATCGGCAACGTCGTCTTCAATAACGTGCAGGTAGACGGCACGTATGACAAGGTCGCGGTGTTCGTGCAGGGGTACCAAAACCTCAACGGGCTGAGTTTCCAGAATACGGGCAATGGCGGCACCGTCATCAACGGCAACGATGGGTGGGGCGAAGGCCTTTACCTGGATCCGACCGCCGACATGACGCCGGTTGCGACCATTCCGGTCAATGGCACCAACGACTTCCTGACGACCGGCGCCGGAGCGGACAGTATCAATCTGAGCAACGTCAGCGTTACTAACGGCTACGTGCCGGTGGCCGGTGCTGCGATCGATACGGTTATCAAGGGTACCCCGGAAAATGACACGATCGTTGGGCCGACGGGTGGCAACAACGTCATCGCCGGCGATGGCGGTATCGACACGCTCAAAGTGGCTGCCGGATACAGTATCTCGATCATCGGCGGTCACTGGGTCGTCAGCAACGGCACGACGACGGATACGCTCTCGGGTATCGATCAGGTTGTGATCGGCACCCAGACCTATGAGCTGGTCGACAAGTTCGGTCCCAATGGCGGCTTTCAGTCGCTGCAGACGGCGATCGACAACTCGTCCTCCGGGGCGACGATTCTGGTTGCACCCGGCACGTATACGGAATCGGCCGATTACAATCCCAATACCAATACCGACGATCCGAACTTCACCAACCCCGTAGGCTTGCTTGTCGACAAGAGCGTTACCATCGAAGGCGTCGACGCGAGCGGCAATGTAATTGCCAGCGCGGCGAACACGAAGGCTACGATTGTTTCTTCAGTTGAGTCGGATTGGGGCACGAACTTCTACATTACCGCGGCTGGCGTCACCATCAGCGGTCTGACGCTGCAGGCCACGGACAATACTTATGTCGGGCCGGGGCCGCTTCAAAATCAGGGGATCGTCAACAAGGCGGTCGAGGACGTCGCGAATGATTTTACGTTGGAAAACAGTGTCGTTGACGCCGCGAACGGGGTGCCGTTGGGTTCTTCCGTCTACATCGATGATCCAAACGCAACGACCAGCCCGAGCTTCGTTTCATCGATCACGCAGTATAACGTCACTAACAACGTCCTTGATGGCGATTTTGTTGAATCGAGCGGCGTAGGCTTTGGCGACAATCCAGCGGGTCTGTCCCTCAATCTCACCAACAACGAATTCTCGCTCAATCCTGGAACTACGGCGGACACGTATGCGCAGGAGGATGGCGGCTTCGCCAATGACAGCGTCATCCTCAACGGAAACCTCTATCCAGAAGTTGGTTGGGACCTTGCATCGGTTGCGACTCCGACGATCACGGGAAATACCGTGGACGCGAGTTATACGGAATCGCCGACCGGCTCCCGGTTCTTTGCCGCCGATAACAGTGCTGCCAACTTGCCCGGGTTGAGTTTCGTCCAAAATTACATCGCAAACAACAACCTTGGAAATTACGCCTATGTCTTGACTTCGAGCGGCGCACTCGAAATCCCGACGTTCGGCGGTTACTCTTCCTACGAAATCTACCTCAACGTCGGAGACGCTACGGCTCCCGCTACGGCGGACGGTCCGGACGGTGCGAACGCCGGCGATAAGGTCATCGTGCAGAGCGGATCCGATAGCTCCGTTCAGACGGTCGGGACCAATAGTCTTACAATAGAGGCGCTGTTCGGGTCGACCTCACTTCATCTTTCGCTTGGCAGTGGCGTCAGCAGCGTCACGCTAGCCGATTATTCGACCGGGCATGGGGCCAATGTCGCCGTTACGGGCAATAATTCCGGCAACACTATTACCGGCAACGACGGCAACGACACACTCACCGGCGGAACCGGAAACGACACTTTCAATGTTGGCTCCGGCAACAATTCCATCACCGGCGGCGGCGGCACGGACACGGTGAAGTACGACGCAGCGTTGACTGCTGCGGATTTCTCGATTGTCGGCGGCCAGTGGCAGGTGAGCGACGGTTCGCACGGTACCGATACGCTGAGCGGCATTGCGCAGGTCACCGACGGAGCGCACACCTTCCTGCTGGTCGGCGACGGCGGCTACGCCAGCATCCAGGCTGCGGTCAACGCGGCTTCGGCCGGCAACACGATCCTGATCGCGCCCGGTACCTATGCAGGCGCCACCATCAGCGAAGCGCTGACCATCATCGGCTCTGGTTCGGGATCGACGCTCATCGATACCGGCGGCGCCACGGACGGTCTCGACCTGACCGGCAATTTCGGCAGCAACGCGACGGTGTCGATCTCCGATATCGGGTTCATCGATAACCAGGACGGTATCGAGGTTCGTTCCGACGCCACTCTTGCCAATCTCAACATCAGCGATGACGCCTTTTCCCATAACGTCATCAGTGGCGTCGGCATGGGCAGCGGCGCGCCCAATCTCTCCAACATCAGCATTACGAACTCGACGTTTACGCAGGATGGCAACGGCACGGAAAACGGCGACGGCGACATCAGCCTGTTCGGCTTTACCGGCAACGCAACGTTGGAGAATCTGATTATCGACGGCGGCATCAATGCCGTGCCAACGACGTCGAACGCCGACTATGGCATTCAGCTTACAGGCTTTAATGACAACACCCACGACGTCACGGATCCGATCGGCACCGTCATCTTCAACAATGTGCAGGTGGACGGCAGCTACGATAAGGCAGCGATAGGTATTCAAGGCTACACGAATCTCAATGGACTTGACTTTGAGAACACCGGCAGCGGCGGAACGATCATCAACGGTCACGACGGCTGGGGTGAAGGGCTTTACATAGACGTTACGGCGGACATGACGCCAGTTTCGTCGATCACCGGCAACGGCGAATTCCTGACCGCGGGCGCCCAGCCTGACAGCGTCAACCTCAGCAACGTCAGCGTCACCAATGATATCGTCAATGGGGCAGCGGGCGTGGCGCTTGGTACCTTCTTCAAGGGGACGCCGGAAAACGACACCATCAGCGGCCTGTCCGCCGGCGATAACCTCATTCTGGGCGATGGTGGCCTGGATACCGTCGATTTCACCGAGACACTGACCGCAGCCAATTTCCAGATGATCAGCGGCGATTGGGTGGTCACCACGGCCACGGAAGGAACCGACATTCTGCAGGCCGTTGCGGTGGTCAAGGATGGCGGCGGTCACACATTCCTGCTTGTGGGCGACGGCACCTATAGTTCGCCGAATGCTGCGTTCACATCCGCCCAGTATTCGTCCGGCGATATCATCATCGATGCGCCTGTTCAGGACGGCACCCCGAGCCTGACGGTCAATAACGGCGGTCAGTTCGTGGGCGCCGCGGGCGCGGCGGCGGTCGCATTCTCGGTATCGAACCTCGACGACGACGAGAGCGGGACTCTGACCTTCAGCGACGGCAGCGGCCATACGCTGACACTGCAGGTCGTTCAGGGTGCAACACTCGCCAGCCGCTTCCAACTCAACAATTCCCCGGTCTCGACGGTCAATCTGTCGAATTTCAACGACGGCAGCATCACGGCCAAGTTGTCTGTCACCGACACGGCGGGAAATGCCAACACCGTGACCAACTCGTCGGTAACGCTCGACCAGGATCTCAATGAACATCCGAGCGTGAGCGTCGACAACGGTTCGTCGACGCCGATCGGTGGTCCGTCATCCACGGGAGTTCGGTCAACGGCGGTTGCGTTCTCCGTGAGTGGCGTGGATAGCGACGACAGCGGCACGCTGACCTTCAAGGACAGCGGTAACAATACCGTTATGGTGACGATAACCAATGGAGCGGTGGTAGCAGGAGCGAACAACACCACGACCACCGTGAATCTGTCATCGCTCGCGGACGGTACGATCACATCGACTCTTTCACTCACCGATACGGCATTAAATTCCTTCGGCGCCACCGGCAACCAAGTGACGCTCGATCAGGATACGAACGAGAATGTGAGCGTGTCGGTCGACAGCGGCTCATCGACACCGATCGGCGGAGCCTCGTCCATTTTGGTGAAATCAACGGCCGTTGCGTTTGCAGTCAACGGCATGGAAAGTGACGACAGCGGCACGCTGACCTTCAAGGACAGCAGCAGCAACACTGTGGTGGTGACGATCACCAATGGAGCGGCGGTAGCAGGGGCGAACAACACCGCCACTACAGTGAATCTGTCCTCGCTCGTCGACGGAGCGATCACATCGACCCTTTCGCTAACCGATACTGCGGGAAATTCCTTCGGCGCCACCGGCAACCAAGTGACGCTTGACCAGGATGTCGGTGAGCAGGCCGCGCTCAAGCTGACGGTGGGCAACACCGACGTCGGCGCGGCCACCGAAGCGGCGGTGCCATTCACGGTACTGGGATTGGAATCCGATGACAGCGGCCAGATCGTGTTCACCGATCCGAACAACAATTCGAAGTCGGTGAATATCGTCAATGGCGCGCCAGTTTCCTCTAGAGTCGATCTTAGCGGTTTGGCCAATGGCACCATTACGTCCTCGCTGCAGCTCAGCTCCGATCCCGCCGGCAACATCTTCACCGCAGTCGCCGGCACTACGATTACGCTCGATACGGTGGCGCCGACCTTGACGACGCCGACGATCGTCGGCACCGCGCAGGAGGGGAAAACGCTCACGGCGGCGTCGAATGCCGGCCAGAGCGACGATACGCTGTCGTTCTCCTGGTACAGTTCGGCCGACAATTTCACCACCGCGGTCGGCACCGGCTCAACCTATCTGCTCAAGCAGACCGACGAGGGCCGCACCATCGAGGTCAAGGCCACGGCGAGCAATCCGAATGGGTCGACCACGCTTGCGAGTACCCCCACGGGCACGGTGATCGCGGCGTTTCCGACCGTGACGCCAACAAGTGCGAGCACGAATGCGCGCTCAAGTCAGACATTCGCGGCGTCGGCTTTGTTCAGCGCTAGTGATCCGGATGGTACTCCGGTCTCGTCGTATGAGGTGGAAGATACGAGCACCGGGCCATCGCAAGGATTCTGGACGCTCAATGGCGTAGTCCAGGCGAACGGTAGTCTCTTTACGGTGACAGCAGCGGAACTGTCGGGGCTGAGCTTTACGGCGGGATCGAACACGACGCTCGTCACGGATACACTTGAAGTGGCGGCTGCCGACGCGGCCGGTCTTGGCTCGTTTGCCACGTTTACCGTCAATGCATCGGGGCATGCCAACTCCACGCCACCAACGGTGAGCGCGTCGAACGAAACGGCGCTGCCGGAATCCAATCTCGCCGCGTCGAGCATGTTCAGCGGTACGGCTTTCAACAATCTTTCTATCCAAAGCTACGAAGTCGAGGACACAACGTCTAATAGTGGCAGCTGGATCTTAAACGGTGTCGCCGAACCTACAAATCAAGTCATCGACGTGACGGCGGCTCAGCTCTCCCAGTTGAGCTTCCAGACCGGATTTGGCACCGACACGCTGATGGTCCGCGCCAACGATAGCACCCAGTGGGGTAACTACACGACGTTTACGATCTCACCGAAGGCCAATGCGGCGCCCCCCGCTGGCACGACCACGGTTCTTGATCTGGAGAAGCCCGCGACCGGGGTCTACGAGTACTACGACATCGGCAAGAACGGCATCTTGCAGGCCGGTCCGCTGGATCAGATTAGCACGTCGCTCAGCGTCGTCGGCATCGGCGGGTTCAATGGCTCGGATACGGCCGATCTGCTGACCCGTAACACTGCGACCGGCGCGTTTACGATCTACGACGTCAGCAACAACAACGTGACCGGCAGCACACCCATGGGTCAGGTGGGGTTGGAATGGCAGGTCGCGGGCTTTGGCGATTTCTCCGGGAATTCCGGCGAAACCGACATGCTGATGCGCAACACGAACGGCCAGTTCGAGGTCTACGACATCCGCAACAACGGCATCACCGGGGCCGCCTCGATGGGGCAGGTCGGAACAGAATGGCAGGTCGCGGGCTTTGGCGATTTCTCCACCACGGCCGGCGAAACCGACATGCTGATGCGCAACACCAATACCGGCCAGTTCGAGCTCTACGATATCAGTCACAATCAGCTGGTTGGCGCTGCGTCCATGGGTCAGGTGGGGCTCGAATGGCAGGTTCTCGGCTTCGGGGATTTCTCCGGCAATGCCAACGAGACCGACATGCTCATGCAGAACAAGAATAGCGGAGCATTCGAAGTCTACGATATTCGAAATAATCAGATCGTTGGCGCTGCCCCGATGGGACAAGTCGGATTGCAGTGGACCGTGGCAGGTTTCGCCGACTTCAGCGGCAACGCCAACGAAACCGATTTGCTGATGCGCAACAGCGCGAGCGGAGCGTTCGAGCTGTACGACATTAAGGGAAACACCATCACCTCGGCGTCAGGGATAGGTTCGGTCGGAACGGAATGGCAGGTCGCAGGCGTGGCTGTCGATCCGCCGCCTGGGTCATCGAGCGCGGCTGCGAGCACGGTGCTGAGCGGGCCAACCGACGATCCGGCAGGCGGCAATTCGATCAGCCAGCTGACGCAGGCGATGGCTTCGATTGCGGCGCCGGGAGGCACGTCAAGCGCAACTGCGCCGCTTGGACAATCGCCGATGCCCGGCGCCGATATTCTTGCGACAACGATGCAGAATAATCCGCACGCATAAGGGCTGGCGAGTTTACAGTGCCCGGTCGGCGGCGGACATGCCGCCGGCCGCTGTATTGCAGCCTGCAGGATGACGTGGCGCAAAATGCACTTTTCGTATAGTGAACGAATACTATTTGCATCGTTCACGGACCGCTAAGGCCATAGGATCTGGGTGAACAGACCCTGGCGGCATTGCGCTTGCGGATGGTGGCAATCGTTACCGAGGCGTTGCACAGCTTATTAAACCTGCCGCGATTGTGCGCAGATCATTCGGATCTTAAGCCAATCGCGGCACGCAACAGCGCGAAATTCTGGAAGTCGGAAACCATAAGCGCTCGTAAGCGAACGCCGAAAATTACACGGAAAAGTATTCTCTAAACCAATTCAAATAAGCACGCGTTTACGCAGTCAAGCAGCTACGGTTTGTTACCTAAGCAACTTTCGGTGCGATTAACGTTCGCAGCCTAATGCTGGTCCCCGAGAACAGGGCGCAAGACCCTGTCCGCGGGGACGGCGATGAGCGTAGTAACGACGGTTGTTTATTCGGGAAATCCGAATTTCGATGGTTTGTTGTCTGGCACGCAGTGGGCCAGCACCAACCTGACTTTCAGCTTTCCGACCGACAGTGCGGACTATAATTTCGGCTATATCGCCGGCGCGGGTGCGCCGTCGGACGGATTCGCGCCGCTCAACGCTGCCGAGCAGCAGGCGGTGCTCACGGTCCTCAACGACTATGCGGCGATAAGCAATCTGCAATTCACGCAGATCACCGAGACCACGACCCAGCACGCGAACCTGCGGGAGGCTCAGTCGGCCCAAGCCGGCGCCGCGATGACATTCGGGCCTAACCCGCAGTTTAACCAATATCCCTTGAGCGCGGACTCCTGGTACGAGCCCATTGGTTACAGTGACTACGGGGCTTTGGTTTCTGATCCCGTCGTTGGCGGCTACGGCTTCATCGCCTTTCTGCACGAGATCGGCATCGCGCTCGGACTGAACGACGACGTCCAGGGCAACGACCTGCCTGCCGCTTACGATTCAATGGCATATTCAGTCGAATCGTACCGCTCCTATGTCGGCGGCCCGACGGATGAGGGCTGGACGAACGCAACATGGGGGTATGCGCAGTCGCCGATGATCGACGACATCGCGGCGATCCAGCAGATGTACGGCGCCAACTTCAGCGCCGAAGGTACGACGGTCGTCTATTCGTGGAATCCGACAACGGGCGAGGAATACATCAACGGCGTTGGTCAGGGCGTACCGGGCGGCAACACGGTCTTCATGACGATCTGGGACCAGGGCGCCACGGCAACCTACGACCTTTCCAATTATACGACCAATCTCGACATCAATCTGCAGCCGGGAGACTGGAGCACATTCTCGACCGCGCAGCTTGCCCTTCTTGGTTACGACTCGTCGGGCAATCCGATCTATGCGCCGGGCAATGTCGCGAACGCGCTCGAATACGACAACAATCCGGCCTCGCTGGTCACATCGGTGATCGGCGGTTCGGGCCATAACACGATCGTCGGCAACGACGACGGCGATTACATCTTCGGTGGGACTGGGGGCGGCAACGTTATCCAGGGTGGAGCCGGGCATAACACGATTGACGGTGGGCCGGGCGGCAACAACACGCTCGTCTTCACTGGGAATTATGCGGACTATCGGATCACCGCGCCGTCGAACCAGGCGTTGCAAATCGTCGATCTGCGTTCCGGATCGCCGGATGGCACCGACCAGGTAGCCGAGATCCAGAATTTCCAGTTTGCCGACGGCACCTACACGGTGCAACAGCTTGAACAGGCGGCCAATCCACCGGTCGTCATTTCCACGGGGTTGAACCCCAATAACAACCCCGTTGAAGGCACGGCGCTGACTGCGTCGATCAGCTTCTCGAGCCCGCAGGATGATGAGCCGGCCTCTGCCGTTACGTTCACCTGGTATGTGAACGGCAACCAGGCCCAGACCGGCACTTCGGCCACCTTCACACCGGTCAAGAACGACGAAGGCGAAACTGTTTCGGTGAGCGCCATTTATACCGACCAGTATGGCAACGTTCATGCGGTGGCGAGCGGTGCAACCGGCGCTGTGTTGCAGGCGCCGCCGACGGTGACGGCTCCCAACATCAATGCGAGCCCCAACGAGACATTTTCGGCGTCATCTTTGTTTAGCGCCAGCGACGCTGACGGGGCGCCGATTCTGGCCTATCAGGTAATCGATGCCTCCAGCGGGGCCACGAGCGGTTTTTGGCTGCTTGGCAATGAAGTGCTTCCGGCGAACCAGGCCGTTACCATTTCGGCCGCGCAGTTATCACAATTGACCTTCGTTGCGGGCTCGCCGCCCTCTGGGTCCGCTCCTGATGTTCTCGAAGTCAGCGCAGCCGATGCCGGCGGGTTCGGTGCCTTTAAGACCTTCACCGTCAATGCCGCGCAATTCGCGCCGGACAGCGGTCTTCCCGTTGTTGGCGCCGCCAATCGGGTGGCCACGGTCGGCACGACGTTCGCTGCTGCAACCCTGTTCAGCGCCGCGGCGCCTTCCGGTGGGACGATCGTCAGTTACGAACTGGTCGACACCGCACCCAACAGCGGCACCTGGAGCTTGGACGGCGTTGTTGAACCGGCCAATCAGGCTGTGTATGTCACGGCGTCGCAACTGGCGGAACTCAGCTTCCAGACCAATTTCGCCACCGCCACGATCATGGTGCGCGCCAACGATGGCAGCCAGTGGAGCAACTATACAACGTTCCAGATCCAGCCGCAGTTGAATGCAGCGCCTCCCATGAACGCGACGTCCGACATGGTCATGGAGCAGGTCGCAACCGGAAATTACGAGATCTACGATATCGGCGGCAACGCCATCCTGGCCGCCTATGCGCTCGGTCAAATTGCGCCGCAGTGGCAGGCCGTCGGCATGGGCGGGTTCGATGGCAGCGACACATCGGATATTCTCTTGCGTAACACGTCGAACGGTCAGTTCGAGGTGGCCGACCTCAGCGGCAACAGCATCAGCAATATTGTCGGTTTCGGTCAGGTTGGACTCGAATGGAGTGTCGTCGGCTTCGGCGATTTTTCCAGCAACGCCAACGAAACCGACATGCTGATGCGCAACAGCAACAACGGCAAATTCGAAATCTACGACATTGGCAACAATCAGATCACGGGCGCATCCGGCATGGGCCAGGTTGGCCTGGAGTGGCAAATCGCGGGCTTCGGCGATTTCTCCACCAACGCCAATGAAACCGATATGCTGTTGCGCAACAGTAATAATGGCGCATTCGAAATCTACGATATCGGCAACAATCAGATCACGCGCGCGGCCGGGATGGGTCAGGTTGGCCTGGAATGGCAGATCGCAGGCTTCGGCGATTTTTCCAGCAACGCCAACGAAACCGACATGCTGCTGCGAAACAGCAACACCGGTGCGTTCGAACTCTACGATATCAACAATAATCAGATTACGCGCGCGGCCGGCATGGGGCAGGTCGGACAGGAGTGGCAGATTGCCGGCTTCGGCGATTTTTCCGGCAACGCCAACGAAACCGACATGCTCCTGCGCAACAGCAATAACGGCGCATTCGAGATTTACGACATCAGTCACAATCAGATTACGCTCGCGTCCGGTATGGGGCAGGTCGGCATGGAATGGTCGATTGCCGGCAGCCAATTGACGCAGGCCATGGCCGGGTTCGCGCCGGCTTCGTCAATGTCGGCAACCGCGCCGGCTTTCGACGAAACTGCGGAGCAGGGCGCGAATTCCGCTCTGAGCGTACCGACGAATAGCCAGATGCACCCGATCGCGTAAGCTTTTCGTCCGTTGCGGCGCCTGTTAGCCTTGCACCGGAGGGCGCCAACTGCTGCGCGAAGCGCGGCGAGAGGATTTGTCGCCCAAAAGCGGTCAGCCGGTGCGCGCGTGTCGAACAGCATTCTGAAGCCATCCGAGACGGCCAATGCGGGCAGTAAAGATGGCGGCTCGCTCGCAGCGCTTCGCCAACAGGGTGCGGATCGGCTGAAAGTGGGACAATTTGCCGAGGCGGCTGATCTTCTCGATCGGGCCAGAGCGATCGATCCGGGCGATCCACAAACGCGGCTCAACCTCGGGCTGGCGTTGCACGGGGCAGGGCAGCATACCGAGGCGTTGCAGTACTTCACCGATTTGCAAAGGGAGCGACCGGACGTTCCGGCGCCATTCCTGCACGCCTCGGCGTCGCTGCTGGCTCTTGGCAAGCCGGAGGATGCGCTCGCGGCCGCAGACCAAGCCTGCCGGCGCGCTCCGCAATCGCCACAGGCACTTTTCGTCTACGGTCAGGCTCTGGCGGCGCTCGACAGGTGGCCGCAAGCCGAACGGGCTTTCGCCGGCGCGTTACAGCAGGCACCGGGTTGGGCGGAGGCTTGGGTGCAGTGCGGCGTCGCCCGCTTCCGGCTGGGCGCGATCGAAGGCGCCAAGGCCGCAATGCGGCAAGCCCTTCATGTTGCCCCCGGACACGCCGTCGCGACCGCCAACTTGCAGGTTCTGATGCGCACCGGCGCTGAGCCAAAGAGTGAGCCGGCCCCGCTTGCGGAAACGGCCGCCCAGCCGACGCCCGTTCGAGAGAGCGCCGCCGACGAAATTGAATTGAGCGCTTGGCGCCCGCGACATCCGGCGATGGCGCTTGGTCTCGCCGTCGAATATCTGCGAAAGAAGCCGGCCTTCGCCAGACTGGCATTCGGCGAGTGGTCACAGGTGCTCGTCGGTCAAATCAATCGCGGTCATTATTATTTCATCGTCGATCAGCATCAGCAGGTCCAAGGATTTTTTGGATGGGCGCTGACACAGGAGCGTCTGGCGGAGGAGTGGGTGCAAGGCCGCTCCGGGCTGCGTGACGAGCAATGCCGGGCGGGGGACTGTGTGATCTTCAACGTATGGGCGGCCGAGTCGTCGCGCGTCCATCGATTCATGGTCGACACCGGCCGCAAAATCATCGAAGGCAAGCGCACGCTCTATTTCAAGCGGCACTATCCCGATGGGCGGACGCGGCCGGTACGGCTTGCGGCAACGGAGTTCGTGACGAGCCATCTGACGCGTGCGGCTGGCCGACGGCGTCCCGGTGTCAGCGCGAGCTCCGAATAGGCGCCTCGATGTGCTTTGCAGTGGCACAACCTAGCAACGGATTGGTATTCCCGGCGATAAGCTTATCAGGGTAGGCTTGTCTCTTCGGGTATAAACACCTGTGGCCATGCCTTCCGCCGGCAGTGGCCATCCAATAAAATCGCTTCTCAGTTCACTCTAGACATAGTCAATTCACTCTGTACCTGGACAGAAACAGGTTCCCTCGATAACTCTGCCCTCGGTTGCAACGATATTTTGGCACCGCGAGGGAGCGACATGACCCTGAAAAATTTCAACCAAACTGGGATTCAGAGCTTTGCAGTTGCCGGCAATTGGACGCCAAACGGCATTCCCGGCAGCACCGACGACGCCGAGATAAATTCCAGCGCATTCGTGAACAGCACCGTGAGCGAAACGGTGAACAGCGTCGGACTGGGGGTTGGCAATGTTCTCAATATTCAAGGTTCGATTTTCGATACCGAGAATGGCACAGGATCGACCGCAAACAGCGGAGTAATCAGCGTAGGCGGCACTGCCGTTTTCGATATTGTGGCCGGGACCTTCGACAACCCCGGCACGATCAAGCTCATGGGCGGCGGCTCGGGCAATGTTGCCAACCTACAGGTCGGCTCGACCGTGACCCTCGACGGCGGCGGTGCAATCGCGATGACGATCGGCGGCGGCTTCGGCGCCAACACCGTCGAAAGCGATGATCCCTTAACGACCCCTCACCTGATCAATATGGACAATACCATTTCCGGTGACGGAACCGTCGGCGGGGGCCTCGATTTCACCAATGATGGCACCATCGAAACCAACAACAGCACCAGCAGTCACGGCGGGACGATTGACATTGGCCTCGTGGTAAATCCGCCCATGGCCCCTATTGGCAGTTTCGTCAATAACGGCACCGTGCGCGCCGATGACAGCGGCACCGTGGTTTTCGGTCAAGACGGCATGGGTGAAAGCTTCACCAATCAAGGCAGCATCGATGTCGCAAGTACCGGCGACCTCACCAAAATGGAAATTGCCGGTACTGTGACCATCAACGGCTTTCTCGGCGGCGGCAACATCAATCTGGGAGGATCCGGCGCGCAGTCCGGCGATGAGCTTGTCAGCGACGGCAAGACCGCCACCCTCACGCTGATCGAACAGACGCTCAAGGGCGCCGGTACAATCGGCGACACCAATCTCACCATCGACAATACGTCGGGAACGATCATTGCGGACCTCACCGGCGAGACGCTGTCGCTCGGCGGCAGCTCCACTACGCCGATACTCACCAATGGCAGCAGCGGCACGCTCGAAGCCACCGGCGGCGGAATTTTATCTGCGGTTAATGCTCCGATCGCCAATAGCGGCACGATTGCGGCCCTCAACGGCGGCATCGTGAAATTAGGCACGGTGCTGTCCACCGGCGCGATCGATATCGGCGCCAACAGCGTCATCAGCCTATTGTCCGAAGTGATCGGCAGCATCACCTTCACGGGCGACGGGGCAAAGCTGATCGTCAACAGCTCCGGAAATGGCGGTGTCGACGGAGAAATTCTGGGAGCAGTCGCCACCGACTCCATCGATGTCGCTTCCACTGTCACGCCTTATTCAACAAACAATCATTTAAGCTGGCAGCAGACGTCGGCCAGCGGCGGCGTGCTGTCGCTGATCAACAGTTCGGGTCAGTCAATCGACGCGCTTGCCTTGGCCGGCGCATTCACCCAGGCGAACTTCACCATGACGTCCGACGGAAGCCAGGGCACCCTCATCGAAGTCGGCAATCCGCCGCCGCCAGCCGCCACGACGGCCGACATGATCATGGACGACACCAGCGGCGACTATGAAATCTACGACCTCGGCGGCAACACCATCCAGGCGGCCTATGCGCTCGATCAGATCAGCACGTCGTGGCAGGCGGCAGGCCTCGGCAGCTTCGCGGGGACCGACACGACCGACATGCTGATGCGCGACCCCGGCAACGGGCAATTGGAAATCTACGACGTCAGTAACAATAACATCAGCGGCCCATACTCGATCGGCCAGGTCGGCACGTCCTGGGTGGTCTCAGGTTTCGGCGATTTTTCCGGCCACGCCAACGAAACCGACATGCTGATGCGCAACGGTACGACCGGCCAATTCGAAGTGTACGACATCAGCAACAACAAGATCGCCTTCGCGGCGCCGATGGGCCAGGTCGGCGCGCCATGGGTGGTCTCGGGCTTCGGCGATTTCTCCGGCCATGCCGGCGAGACCGGCGACATGCTGATGCGCAACGCCAGCACCGGACAGTTCGAGGTCTACGACATCAGCAACAACCAGATCAACTTTGCGGCCGGCATGGGTCAGGTCGGATTGGAATGGCAGGTGGCGGGCTTTGGCGACTTTTCCGGCCATGCCAATGAAACCGACATGCTGATGCGCAACTCAAATACCGGCGCGTTCGAGATCTACGACATTGGCAACAATACGATCACCAACGCCGCCTCCATGGGTCAAGTCGGCCTCGAGTGGCAGGTGGCCGGCTTCGGTCCGATTAACGGCGCCGGCACCAGCGACATGCTGATGCGCAACACCAACACAGGCGCCTTCGAAATCTACGACATCGCCAACAACCAGATCACCAGCGCGACCGCGATGGGACAGGTCGGCTTGGCATGGTCGGTCGCCGGAATTGCGGTCGATCCGCCGGGCGGCTCGGTCCCTGCGGACGCGCAGATCGTTCAAGCGATGGCATCGTATACACCATCTGTCGGAACGCTCAATGCAGGTGTCCCGACCGTCGACTTGGCGATGCAGGCGGGGTCATCTCCTCTATTTGCCGTGCCAGTGCCACACGCCAATTCGGCCTAAAAGGCTTTCTCATGGATCAAGAGTGTTGGGTCCTGTCATCGACGAAATGCCGCCCATGTTCGACATGCCGGAGACGCTGGAGATCACCAGCACGTCACCGTCCTCGGCGAGGTTATGTGCCTCGAACTCGGCCATGCGGTTCATGTGGGTTGTGGCATTGAGCGCATCGGAGCGCTGCCTGATGTTGCGCACGGTGAGTGCCGGGCCGACAATCAACTTGCCGGGCAACGTCGGTTTCAGCACGCTGGCACCGATGGCGCCGTTGGAAATGCCGAGGTCGTCCATCACATCGGAAATCAGACTGCTGGACTCGCCAAGCGCGACGAAACGTTCGACAGCGCCGGCTGGCGGCTTTGGCGTCGATTGCATGCGGATACGATCAGCGGCAATCCGGCCGGTCAGTTTTTTCTCACTCATCATGGGCGCTCCTATCCGTCATCGAGCACAGTACTCAAGCGGGAGGATTTCGCTACCAGGCGGGCGGCACTAATTCGGCTTGATGTGGGCGAAGGCGACCACCTTCGCCCATTTGTCGGTTTCGGCCGCGATGAATTTGCCGAAATCGGCAGCCGCCATAGGCGTC
>Ga0265338_10003533_pt1 | contig 21871 bp, 18 predicted proteins | sample 42126metaG_FD_193579 | JGI IMG/M metagenome (GOLD analysis project Ga0265338, IMG submission 193579) | Rhizosphere microbial communities from Carex aquatilis grown in University of Washington, Seatle, WA, United States - 4-21-26 metaG | ecosystem: Host-associated > Plants > Roots > Rhizosphere... | reverse complement strand
CACAGACATTGTCGCCGGCAGCGAGTCCCACACCATGCGGATCGCGAATGTAATGATTCCGCCCACGAGCACGCCCAGGATGCCCCCGATCGCGGTGAGCGTGATGGCCTCCAGTGTGAATTGCAGGAGGATGTCCCCCTTACGCGCTCCGATCGCCTTCCTGACGCCGATTTCCCGTGTTCGTTCCGTTACGGAAACGAGCATGATGTTCATCACTCCCACGCCGCCAACGATCAGGGCGACGCTGGACACGGCAAACATGAAGATGAAAACTGCCCCGGTGATCTGGTTCCACACATCCGAAATCGAGTCCTGTGTGAACACCGAAAAGTTGTCGGGTTTGTCGGGCGGCACGCGCCGCCGGCGGCGCAGCAGTTCGCGCATCTCGTCCACGGCTTTCGGCATGTCAGCGTGGGAGGTCGCCTTCACGCTGATGAAGTGTTGTTTGACTTCCGGGTGAAGCTTTCGCAGCGTAGCGAGTGGGAAATAGACTTTGTTGTCATCGGGATTCTTGCCGCCACCGAAAGCGCTCTTGACTCGCGCAGCCACCCCAATCACTTCGAACAGCTGTCCTTCGATATTGATCTCTTTACCGACGGGTTCGGAGTCGCCAAACAGTTCGTCCGCTGTATCCGCCCCAAGAACGATCACGGATGCCCGGCGTTCATCGTCAATGTCACTGAACCACCGGCCAGACTTCAAGTCCAAATCGAACACATCCTTGGCGGACGCTGTATCGCCTTCGAGAATGGTCTGTTTTGCCTTGCGATCGCCATACTTCACGACAAATGTTCCCGTACCGAACTGCGGTTCGACGTAGCGTACTCCCGCGGATACAGCTTTCACATGGGGCAAGTCTTTCATGGCTTCCGCGTCTTCGAAAGTCAGCTCCTTCCGGGTGCGCAACTCTTCGGTGGGCCGGCCGAAAGTGATAGGCAGGTGAAAAGCGAACACGATATTCGAGCCCATACTGCTGATCATGCTGCTGACGTTGTCATTCAGGCCGCGCACAATCGAAGAAATGCCAATGACCACCGCGACGCCGATCACGATGCCAAGAACCGTCAACCCCGACCGCATCTTGTTGGTGCGAATCGTGTCGAGCGCCATCGTGATGATTTCGCCGAATTTGCTTTTAACTTCCATTCGAAATTCGTCTCACCACTGGAAACTACATCTCAAAGCGCAGGGCAGCGATGGGATCGAGCGTCGCCGCCTTCTTCGCCGGATACACGCCGAAGAAGATACCCACGCTGCCGGCCACAAACAATCCTGCCAAAACCGCCCACAGCTTAATAACCGAAGGCATTCCGATCGCAAACGTCACACCCTTCGCCACGCCAATCCCCAGGAGCACGCCGATCACACCGCCCAGCAGCGATAGGATCACCGCTTCGATCAGGAACTGCAGCAGAACATCGGCGCGTTTTGCACCCATAGCTTTTCGAATCCCGACTTCCCGCGTGCGCTCCGTGACCGAGACCAGCATGATGTTCATGATCACGATTCCGCCCACAACCATCGAAATCGCCGCGATCCCGATCATCGCGACGAAGAAAGTCCCAGTCAGGTTCGACCAGATGCTGAGCAGGCTGCTGTTGTTCTCCATGTCGAACGAATCAGCGCCCCCGGCGGGATCGTGCCGGCGCGCACGCACAATGACTCGCGCTTCATCCATGGCGGCGTCCAGGGTGGGGCCGGTGCCGACCGCCTTGGCGGAGATTCGCATGTTGGAGTTGTAGCTCCCGTACTGCTTCATCCACGCCGTCATCGGCATAAACACGTAGTTGTCGAGACTTTGCCCCAGCGTGCTGCCCTTCTTCTTCCCCACGCCGATGATCCGGTAGATCCAGCCGTCAATCCGGAGCTCTTTGCCGATTGGATCGACTCCCGGCATCAGGTTATCGACTATATCTGTGCCCACCACGACCACCGGGGAATTGTTTTCCAAATCGGATTCGTTCACCATGCGGCCGGACTCGATGTCGGTATCCTGCGTGATCGCAACTGCCGGCGTCATCCCTTGCACGATCGTGTCGTTGAGCGTCTGCTCACCATACTTCAGATGGCCGTTGTTGTTGCGCGCATACGCCCCTACGTAGGCGCACAACTTACACCCCTCGCGGACGGCTCGATAGTCGTCCATTGTCAGGTCTTTGCGCTTCTGGCCTTCGATAAAGTGGTCTACGTTCGTGACGGCGGGCGATACCTTGAACATGATGAAAACGTCCGCGCCAAGATTGAAGATCTTTTCCGCAACATAGGAGTTGATGCCGTTTACGAAGGTGACCACAGCAATCACGGCCGCGACGCCAATCACCACGCCCAGCAGCGTCAGAACAGAGCGCAGCTTGTTCGCCCACAGCGAGAGAAAGGCGATCTTGATGGCTTCTGTGATGTGCATAACGGGGTCCGCAGCTTGGAGAGCGGGCGCAGGTCTGCCCCGGAAACTCCCCCGGCATGAGTTTAGCAGGACCGCGCGCCAAACCCGCCAAAGGGCTTATTTACAGAATTGGAGTGTTATGTGCAGAACGGGCCGTGGGACTTTCAGGCATGGCCAGTGGACAGCCGGAGCGAAAGCTTGACGATCGCCCAGGCGAGAACCAGCGACATCCCCGCCCACAGCGCAGCTGTGACGAGCTTTGCTCGTAACGCTTGGGCCAACGCTGACTGCGCGCCTGCGACAACCTGCGGCGCCGGCACTCCACCACCCTGTGTGAACGCGGCAAATCCGACGATAGCCACCAGTACCAGCGTCGCAACGACCAGAGCCAGTCCCGGCAACGCGCGTCTCCACGGGAACGGAATCGGCGGCGGCGCTGTGGCCTCGCGACGCACCGCATCCATAACCGAGGCGACAAAGCCCGACGACGGCAGGATCTCATACTTGCCGGAGAGAATGGGATCGATCTCGGCATCGTTCAGAGTTCTTTTCATTACTCCTCCTTTGGGCGTCACGCCTCTTTCAGATACGGCACCGACAGCGTTTGCGGAAGCTTGTTGCGCAGGATTTCCCGGCCGCGAAACAGTCGCGCCTTGACCGTCCCTTCGGGTAGTCCGAGGCTGCGGGCGGCCGCGGGAACGTCCATTTCGTGAAAATAGAAAAGGATCAATGCCTCACGGTACTTTGCCGGCAGGGCCAAGACCGCACGCCGCACCGCAGAGTCCCGGTCCCGGTCCTCGAAGTTGGTTGCCGAAATCCGCGTGTCCGCCGGCTCTGGAACATCTTCTATGGGCACGGTCCTGGCCGGAATCCGCCGCAGCTCGGAACGGTACAAATTAGTCGCGAGCGCAAATAGCCATGTCGAAAATGAAGCTTCTTGCCGCCATTGCTTGAGCCCGCGATAGGCGCGCAGGAATGCCTCTTGCGCTAATTCTTCCGCCCGCCCCCGATCCCGGCAAAAGCGGTAAGCCAGGTTGATCAGTGGCCCCTGCCAGCGTTGAACGATCTCCTCGAAGGCAGATACGTCGCCCCCAAGCACTCGCTCGACCGCGGCCTGATCGTCGTTCGCACTCACTTTGGATTCCGCCTCACAGACTTCGACAAAGGGTAGGACAGGGAATATCGCCTAATGGTTGCGTTATTTTTAAAGTGCTCCGCAGATGAAGAAAATGCAACCGAAACCGGGGACTCCGGGTCTTACCCGGTGAAAGCAAACACTCGAAGGAGCCGACAATGGCATTGGAATTCGATCGTATCCCCCCTGAGGTCGCCGTCATGATGGTGCCCATCGTGGGCAGTATTGCCTTGTTCTCGTTCCTGGCCGTGGCCAGCTGGTCCGATGCTCGCCGCCGGGAGAGAGAAGCCTACTACACTTCCGAAACCCTGAAGAAGATTGCGGACAGTTCAGGCGAGGGAGCGAAGGCCGCGATCGACCTCATACAGCAGCAGAGCCGTGATGTCACAATGCGCCGCCTCGAAGGCCTGAAGATTGGAGGCTTGGTGACGGCCGCTACGGGGATTGGTGTGATGGCACTTCTTCATGGGCTCGTCAGTGAAGAGCCAGTCTACCTCGCCGGATTAATCCCACTGCTGGTGGGTGCGGCCTTGCTCATCTACGTGTTTGCCCTCGCACCGAGGGAAACTGCCGCAAAGCCGTAGACACGTGGCGGCTGCGCAGCATTTCGAGTAGGCACTTTGCCGTGTGCACTATAATGAAAGTCGTTGGCAGCCGGACCGGACGATCGCTGTCGTAAGGCAGAGGAAAGTCCGAACTCCGCAGAGCAGTGTGCCGGATAACGTCCGGGACGGCCGGTTGAAGCCGGTTGGACGGAAAGTGCCACAGAAAATATACCGCCGGGGCCGCAAGGCTCCGGTAAGGGTGAAAAGGTGCGGTAAGAGCGCACCGCCGCGGCAGTAATGCAGCGGGCAGGGCAAACCCCACACGGAGCAAGACCAAATAGGGAGGAAGACCGGGTTCGCCCGGGAGCGTGCCGGCTCGGTGCGCCAAACCTCCGGGTAGGTCGCTTGAGCCTCGCAGTAATGCGTGGCCCAGAGGAATGATCGTCCTGCCGCAAGGCAGACAGAATTCGGCTTACAGGTCCGGCTGCCATCTACCTTTTCATCTTGAGTTCCCCCAACAGACCGCGGATTGTGACGCGCGCGCATTTGATGGCATCGGAGCATCCGATCGGGACTCTTCTTCTTAGGAACTGATCAAAAAAAGGCCGTGTTCGCCACAGTGCTAGCGGACTTTAGGTGGGCCAATGCGGGCTTCAGTATGCCTTAAGGTTCGCCATCTATCCTGCGAGGCATGTACCGGAAGCTTCGAAATTGTCTTAACCTGGCTGCGTGGGGATTCGCCGTCCTGACCGCAGTGGGTCTCCCGCGAAAATCCATGGGCCAGGAATCGAAGCCCGTTGACGCGGCAGTGATTTCTCTACCCGAAGCGATTCATCGAGCGCAGCAAAACGAGCCTGCGTTCGCCGTCGCAAAGGCAGCCCAAAAATCAGCCGCCATTGACCGTTACCTCGCGAGTGCGGCGCTGCTCCCCTCCGTCGTCTATCACAACCAGATGCTCTACACGCAGCCGAACGGAACAGTGCAAGGCGTCCAGTCGGGCACACAGGCGTCGCCGATATTCATTGCGAACAATGCAGTTCACGAATACATCAGTCAGGCCTCCATTAATGAGGTCGTCGGTCTCAAGGGTCTAGCTGAAGCGCAAGTTGCTTCAGCCAACGCGGCTCGTGCGGCCGCAGAACTGGAAGTAGCGCGACGGGGCCTCGTCTCCACGGTGGTCAGTCTCTATTACTCGGTTTCCTCTGCGCAAACAAAGCAACGCGTCCTCGATGAGGCGTTCCGTGAGGCCAAGTCCTTTACGGATCTGACCCAAAAGCGTGAAGAGGCGCGCGAGGTCGCGCACGCCGACGTGGTGAAGGCGCAACTGCAACTGCAGCAGCGGCAACGTGACCTGAGCGACGCGACCTTGGCTGCAAATAAAGCACGTCTCGAACTTGCGGTCCTTCTTTTTCCTGATCCCCGCACCCCGTACACAACCGAGAACGCAGGACCGCCGCCAGCGCTTCCCACGAGAGAAGAAGTGAGCAGCCTTGCTGCGACTAACAATCCCGAAATAAAGAGTGCGTTGGCCAATGTTCTTGCCAATAACGCACAGGTTACCGCGGCGAAGGCTGCTTATCTGCCAGATCTCGCCTTGAATTTCAGCTATGGCATTGACGCACCGCAGTTCGCAAAGAACGGGCCCGACAACATTCGAAATCTTGGCTACTCCATTAGCGGCACTCTTGATATTCCGGTGTGGGACTGGTTCTCAACCCAGAAGCGAGTCAAACAGAGTGCGCTCCGGCGCGACGCCGCGAAAGTTTCGCTGACAGCCGCGCAGAGGAGATTGATCGCAACGCTGGAGGAAGTCTACGCGGAGGCTTCCGCCACACGAGACCAGGTAGACCTTCTTGATTTGAGCGTCCGCACGGCAGCAGAGAGCCTGCGCCTCACGAAACTCCGCTATTCCGCGGGTGAGGCGACTGCGCTTGAAGTTGTAGATGCGCAAACTGCTTATTTATCCGCAGAAACAGCTCAGGCAGATGGAGCGGTCCGCTACCAGACTGCCTTGGCAGCCCTGCAGGAACTGATGGGAACTTTGTGAGCACAACCATGATTTCTCCTCGACAATTGCGGGCACGCGGCCGAGCGAGGCAGTTCGCGATCGTTCTCATCGGAGCCATACTTCTGCAAGGCTGCAAGAAGGGAAACGACGCCGATGCCGCTGCCGTGGTCACAGTGCAGGCTGAGCGACCCGAGGTCGGCGAGATTTCGGAGCGGATCATGGCGGATGCGACGCTAGCGCCGGTAGCGCAGGCCGCAATTTCTCCCAAGATCACCGCCCCGGTCCGCGAGTTCTACGTACAGCGCGGCTCCAAGGTTAAGGCCGGACAACTACTGGCCGTGCTTGAGAACCGCGATCTCGCAGCCCAGGCGCTCGATAACAAGGGACAATATGCAGCGGCGCAAGCATCATTCGAGGTCCAGACGAAGGCGCAAGTACCAGAGGACTACCAGAAGGCTGAACTCGAAGTCGCACAGGCGAAGGCGCAGTTTGAGTTGCAGGAGCAGATTGTCTCCGCCCGGGCGAAGCTCCTTGCGGAAGGTGCAATCCCTGGACGAGACTACGACACCGCGGCCGCTGCGCTCGTACAAGCGCGAGCGGCGTATGACGTTGCGCAAAACCACTTCGAATCCATGAAGGCCGTGGGCCGCAAGGCTTCTCTCCAGCAGGCGGAGGGGCAACTCTCGTCCGCCAAAGGGAAGTATCTGGCGGCCGAAGCTCAGGTCTCCTACTCCGAAGTTCGAAGTCCGATTACGGGAGTGGTGACGGACCGTCCCCTTTTTGCCGGCGAAACGGCTAGCTCGGGCAGCCCGCTCATTACGGTAATGGACACGTCGTCGCTCATCGCGAAAATTCATCTCGCGCAGACGGTAGCGCAAAGGCTGAAGGCCGGCGACTCTGCTTCGGTGGTGGTTCCCGGCATGGATGAGCCTGTCCCAGCGAAGGTCTCCCTCGTGAGTCCTGCTCTAGATCCGGGTAGCACAACTGTGGAAGTGTGGCTCCGCGTGGATAACCGGGCTGGAACGTATAAGGCGGGCACTCCTGTCGGAGCATCGATCAAGGGGCGGACGGTTGCGAAGGCTGTCAAAATCCCGTTGTCTGGAATCCTCACAGCCGCGGATGGCTCCAAATCGGTCATGGTGGTGGGCTCCGATGGCACTGCTCACAAGACGGCCGTCCAGCTGGGAATCAGCGATGGCGAAGACGTTCAGGTAACGCAGGGGCTGAACGGATCCGAGACCGTCATCATGACCGGATCGTATGGTCTGGAAGACGGTACGAAAGTCAAAGTCGGGGGAAGCTCTGAGGACAAAGCGAGCGGAGAAGCGAAGTGATGCAACAGTCTCGCGCGCCTCTCCCAGGCTCATTTCACGAAGACTCGTCTCAATCCGGAGGAAAGTTTTGGCTCGAACGCTACCGGGGTCCGATCTTCTTTTTCCTTATCGTCCTCTCGCTCGCGGGCATATATGCCGCCGAGCAAGTTCCGATTGCAGTCTTTCCTGAGACAAATTTTCCCCGTATCGTCATCGGCATCGATAACGGCGTCATGCCGGTAGAGCAGATGCAGGTGACAATCACGAAACCGATCGAAGATGCCGTCAACTCCGTTCCGGGTTTAGTGACGGTCCGCTCCACAACAAGCCGGGGCTCAGCGGAAGTCAGCTTGTTCTTTGACTGGAGCGTCGATATGTACCGGACGCTTCAACTCGTGGAGGCCGCGATCAGCAAGGCGCGCCAGTCGCTTCCGAACACAGCCACGATCACCACCAACCGGCTGACGTTCGCCACGTTTCCTATTCTCGGCTATAGCCTGACTTCCGACCGGCTGTCCCAGACGCAACTTTGGGAGCTGGCAACCTACCAGCTCAAGCCACCGCTGAACCGGGTTGCGGGTGTAAGCACGATCACCGTGCAGGGTGGCAAAGTGCCTGAGTTTCACATCGTGCCCAACATGGCGCGAATGCAAACTACAGGCGTGACGATACTTGATCTTGTCAACGCCGTGCAGACGTCGAACATCGTGGACTCCCCGGGACTTTACGAGGCGAATCATCAATTGATCCTCGGACTGGTCGGAGCACAAGCGCACGACGCTGAGCAGCTTGGCGGCTTAGTGGTGAAGGTGACCGCGGCGGGAGCAGCGGTTCGCGTTGCGGACGTAGCCACGGTGCAGAGCGGAGTGTTGCCTGTGTATACCGCTGTCACCGCAAATGATCACGCGGCGGTTCTACTGAACATCGCCCGTCAGCCTTCCAGCAACACGGTTGCGGTGGCCGATGCCGTTGCAGCCAAGGTTCACGAGCTCCAGAAGACTCTGCCCGTTGGCGTGCGATTCGAGCCCTTCTACGATCAGTCGGAGCTGGTGCGCGAGAGCATTCGGAGTGTCCGGGATGCGATCCTCATCGGTCTCTTCCTGGCATGCGTCATTCTCTTTCTTTTTCTCGGAGACTGGACATCATCGCTCGTGGCGGGCCTGGTCATTCCCGTCACCGTCGCCATCACGATTCTCTTTCTTTGGGCTATTGGAGAGAGCTTTAATCTGATGACGCTCGGCGGTCTCGCTGCGGCGATTGGATTGGTAATTGACGATGCGATCGTGGTGGTCGAGAACATCGTATCGCATCGCGATCGCGGCGAGACTCGAGCCGAGGCGGCCCGCCTGGCGTTGCGGGAGATTGCGGCCCCACTCATCGGATCAACCATCACTCCCGTTGTTGTCTTTCTGCCACTCGTCTCGGTCACCGGCGTGACCGGAAGTTTTTTTCGGGCGCTCGCGATCACCATGACGGTGGCGCTCCTAACGTCGCTGTTGCTCGCCGTCAGTTGGACTCCGGCCCTCAGCCTGGTTTTCCTGCGCGAACGTCGCAAGAAGGATGACGAGGGTGACGCGAGCGCCGACCCTCACGATGAGCACGGGCGCTTCATGCGCAAAATTCTGGAATGGCACGCGCGTAGCCTAGGATGGTCACTCAGCCGTCCTTTCATGCTTCTCGGACTGTGCGTAATCCTTGCGGCAGGAAGTCTGCTTTGCTATCGAGCACTCGGCTCCGACTTACTGCCAGAGATGGACGAAGGCGGGTTCATCCTCGATTACATCATGCCGGCGGGCAGCTCTCTGACAGAGACGAACCGGGTGCTGGAACACGTGGATCGGATTCTGCACGGCATGCCCGAGGTCGAAAGCACCTCACGGCGCACCGGCCTGCAGATGGGATTCGCAGCGGTGACCGAGGCGAACACCGGCGACATCACAGTAAAACTGAAAAGAAAGCGCGATCGAGGTATTGACGAGGTGATCGCAGATGCGCGCGCGCAAATCAAGAAGACTGAGCCCGCTCTCGATATTGAGTTCACTCAGGTTCTTCAGGACATGATCGGCGATTTGTCGAATGCCCCGGAACCAATCCAGATCAAGGTCTTTGCGACCGATCCCGTATTGTTGGCCGACCTTGGCCCTCGCATTGGAGATGCGATCAGCAAGATCGGTGGCGTCGTCGATGTCCAGAACGGGATCGACAACACGATCAGTGGGCCCGCCACTAATTTTCAGATCGATCCAGTAGTGGCCAGTCGAACGGGATTTACTCCCCTGGAGATTGCTGAAGATGCAACGTCCATACTCGATGGCGTGACCACGACCGATCCGCTGGTTGCGAATGGACGACCCTATACGGTACGCGTCCGGCTAGGAGACGAAACGCGTCAATCCCTGGACACGATTCAAAACACGGTCTTCAACAGTTCCACTGGCAAGTTGGCGACGCTAGGATCCTTGGCGCGAGTGACTCAACTGCCCCCGCAAAACGAGAGAAAACGCGAGAACCTGCAACAGTTGATCACTGTGACGGCCAGGCTTGAGGGCTCTGATCTCGGTACAGCCATCGCCAAAGTGCAGCGCGCGGTGAACGCAATGCATTTGCCCGCGTCGGTGAGAGTCGAGTACGGCGGAACTTACCAGGAACAGCAGCAATCTTTCCATGAACTGCTCCGTGTTCTCGTCCTGTCGCTCGTTCTCGTGTTTGGAGTGCTGCTGGCGGAGTTCCGTAACTTCTTTGCGCCGATTGCGATCCTCACCTCGTCCGTGCTTTCCATCGCTGGCGTAGTCTTCGCTCTGTTGATCACTGGCACGACCTTCAATGTCGCGTCGTTTATGGGACTGATCATGGTCATTGGCATTGTTGCCAAGAATGGAATCCTGCTGCTCGATGCCGATGAACGGTACCGGCATCAGGGCGCGTCGGGACGCGAAGCCATGATTCACGCCGCACAACGTCGTCTGCGGCCCATTCTTATGACCGCATCGGCTGCAATCTGCGGTATGTTGCCCCTCGCCTTTGCACTGGGGTCTGGATCGCAGATGCTGCAGCCGCTCGCCATCGCTGTCATCGGCGGGCTCGCGATATCGATGGTCTTAAGCTTGATTGTCACTCCGGTCGTTTACTATCTGCTGACGCGCTCGGAAGCGCAGGCGACATAGAAAAGGCCTGCGACTATCGTTCGCAGGCCTGGTCAATTGGATTATTCGACGGCTATCGTTCTACAACGATGACTTCGAAAGAGTCTGGCACCACGCTGCGACGCGGATGCGGCATGTCGGCCGTTGGCTGGGGCGCGGGTCCGAATTGCGCTGTTACCAGATAAACGCGCCCTGTCGAAACGTCGAGTGCCATCGTGCGCGCACCTTTTTCCGTCTTAACGGTTTGGAGTACGGGAAAGCCAGATTTGCCGGCATCCACAACGGTAAGCGTTCCATCGCCCCCATTTGAGGAGAATGCCACCCCGTGTTTGGAGTCAAAGCCAGCGGCGTCAGGCGAGTCGCCGATCGCAGCCAGGCCCAGGACCTTGCCCGTGTCGTAGTCGACGACGGCCATCTTTCCGCCGTCACAGACGGAGAAAAGTCGGTGCTTATCGCGGTCAATCGCCATTCCTGAAGGTGACTCGCAACCTGGCAGGGGCCATGTAGCGACTGGTTTGCGGCCCGCCGCATCCAGCTTCACGATTTCATTCTTGTCCTCGATGTTTACGAACACGGATCCGTGTTCATCAACCTGGGGAAACTCAGGCTTTCCGGGCAGCGGCACGGTGGCAACGACGGTATCGGAGGAAGCGTCCAGCACAGAGATGTTGCTGCTGCGTCCATTGAAAGCCCAAACGGTTTTAGTAGACGGCTCGAATGCGATGCCGTCGGGGTTTGTGCCCGCCGGAACCGTGGCCTTCACCGAGAAATCCGCACGGTTGAAGACGACAATTGTGTTTCCTGCGCCGTCGCTGATGTAGCCAATCTTTCCATCCGGATTGAGCGCAATGCCATGCGTGCTCTTGAGACCCGTAATCGCCCCAATGGGTTTGCCTGTGGTGGTGTCGATGACCTCAACGCGGGAGTTGTGCGCAACATAGAGACGATGAGCAGCATCATCACTCAGCAGGTAATCCCACCCACCTTGGCCGCCAATTTTCCATCGATCAGTAACGTGGTAGCTCTGCGCGAACGATGCCGCTGGAACAGCGAGAAGAGCAGCGACAATCGCTGCTCGATAGAGACGACAGAAACGAGGAAAGCTCATGGTGAACTCCTGAAGAGAGACTCGGCATCACTGCCGGCGTTGTGAATATGGCGACTGCACCTTAAGAGATGCTGGAAGGGGAGAGCCTTCCGGCGACGGTTCTGCCGGGAGCGCGACCGTAACCAAGGCGCCTCCCGATGCGTTATTCGCGATCTCGATCTCTCCCCCGACGCGTTCGCAGATTGCCTTGCAAATGGAGAGACCCAATCCAGTCCCTCCACTTTTTCGACTTCGAGACGGGTCCCCTCGATAGAAAGGTTCAAAAATGTGGGCGCGGTCCTGGTCCGAAATGCCTTCGCCCCGGTCCCGAACCGTCAGGCGAACCTTATCCTCATTCACAGTCAGAGCAATACAGATGGTAGATCCCTCAGGGCTGTGTTGCACCGCGTTCAACAGCACGTTCGAGCACAGAAGAAGCGCATCGCGACTATCGAGAGGTACTCGCGCGTCGGCAGCGAATTCTGTTTGAACATCGATCGCCTTCAACTCAGCCAATGCCTTGATCTGATTTACGGCGTCCTCGACTGCATCGCGCAGAGAACAGGACCAAACCGGCGCTCCAGAGGCGGCATTTTCCGTGTGCGATTCCAATCGCGCCAGGGTGAGCAGTTTCGTCACCGTATCTTCCAGACGGCTGAAGTCGTTCAGCCCGCAGAGCAGGCCCCGGCTGTATTCTTCGGGTGTGCGCGTTCGCATCGCCAGCAGTTGCAGCGAGGACTTGACGATTGCGACATCAGTCTTAAGTTCGTGAGCGGCATCATTCGTGAATCGTCGCTGTTGCTCAAAGGAGCCTTGTAGACGTGCGAGGGCAGCCTCAAGCGCCGAAACAAGCGGCTTTAGCTCCGCGGTTCTTTGCGCGCTCACGGGTGCGTCGAAATGCCAGTTGCTTGAACTGATGTGCTCCGCTTCACGAGCAAGCTCATAGACGGGCGACAGCCCCTTTCGCACGAGCCAAACCATGACAGCCGCCGTGAGGCCGAGAAGGATGGCGGTCGCGATCGCGAAGAAGCGAATCGCCTCAAACACCTCATGCCAAACGCGACCTACGGGAGTTCCATAAATGACAGTGATGCCGTGCCGCACCCCCCCGTCCGCCTTCCCTGCATCAACGACCCGGACCCCGTGAACCAGGAGAAATCGATAGGCACGACCCCTTATTTCCACGTCGCGATAAGCATTTGACGCAGAGGTTGGCGTTTTCCAAACTGGGGGTTCACCCTTGGAGCCGAGTACCCTGCCCTTCTCGTCTTCGACCCGAAAGGCGGCGTCTTCGGGAAGTTGTACCTCCCGGATGTCCAGCGCTACGTTGTCGCCTTCGTCTTCTGCATCCTGAACCGCACCCATCAGCGTCTGAGCGCTGGCTATTAAGGACGCATCGAAGGCCTCCAGTTGGACGTGACGCTCGTGAACGGTGATTGCGCCAATCAACGCAACTGCGGATAACAATTCAAGGACCAGGACGGTGACGATCAGCCGCCGCGTAATGGAGATGGACCCCGTCATAGCGCGTCGCCCTGTTCCCGGAGTCGGTATCCGCGATGCCGCAAGGTCTCGATCAGGGGCTCAGCGCCAGCCACGTTCAGCTTTCTTCGGAGATTCGAGATATGCGCCTCAATCACGTTGGAATGATGCTCCCAATCGAAGTCGTAGAGATGCTCCAGCAACTCTTGCTGTGAAACGACCGCACGCGGCCGGTGAATGAGGTATTCCAGAATTCGATATTCCGTTGGTGACAGATCGAGGAACTTCCCACGGCGGCGGACAGTTTGCTGAACCGTATTCAATTCCACATCTGAGACCTTCAGTACGGGCGTGGCGACGCCTTTCGCGCGCCGGATCAGAGCTTTGATCCGGGCGAGAAGTTCTCCAAGATCAAACGGCTTTCCTAGATAATCGTCCGCCCCTGCATTCAGCAAATTTACGATCGAATCTTTACCTTCTTGCGCTGTCAGAATGAGAACGGGAGTATGAAGTCTTTTCCGGCGTAGGTCTTGAAGAACACGCTGGCCGCTTTTGCCCGGGAGCATGAGGTCGAGCACGATCGTGTCATAAACGTCCTGTTCAGCGAGGTGGGAACCTTCTTCCCCGTCGGGCGCATGATCTACCGCGAATCCGGTTTCGCGCAAGGCAGCAGCAATGTTCTCCGCAAGCCTTTGCTCGTCTTCGATCAGCAATACGCGCATGAGAGAGCGACCTGAAGATATTGTCTCAGAGCTTGCTTAAGGGTAGCTGAACGCGATCCGTTCGAAGCATAGCTTTTCTGGCCGGCCTCTTCTTTACTGGTTTGGTCCAGACACCCGTTTCTATGGTTGACAGGCACTCGCGGCTGGATAGGCTTGGAGACGCGATAACCAATTCCTGAGGTCGCCTCCTATGTGGAAATCGGTGTCTGCAAGACTGCTGTGCGCCACCTTGCTGTGGGCATCTTGTTGCGTCGTCGCCCTCGCCCAAGATCCGTCCAAGGTTGAGCCAACTCACTACAAAGTGGCCTTTGAGAATGAGTATGTGCAGGTGGTCAACGTTCACTATGGACCGCATGAGAAGTCGAGCCTGCACGCACATATGGGAGGAGTCGTCGTCGTTCTAACCGCTGGACATCTCCGGTTCACCGATGAAAACGGAAAGACCCAGGAGGTATTCGCCAAGCCGGGTGATCCGCGCTGGTTCCCACCGTTCAAGCACAGAGTCGAAAATCTCGGGGACACCCCGTACAACGCCGTCTATATCGGCATTAAGAACAAGCGTCTAGCCAATCAGGCGAGTCAAAACGCGGGTTCGCCAGAAATGGACAAGCAGACGAAGAAGCTAGTGGCCGAAGCGCTCCTACAGATGAAATAGTTTTCTGGCGGGCTGCTTCTAGCAGGACCCACGTTCTTACCATTATCTCGTCTCTGCAGTTGCAACGTTGTACGGCTAATTGCCAGCTTCTTCAGTTCTTGAGGTACTGCTGCGGGTCGCGTATCGCCTCCGCAAGGTCTCGCATAAAATCAGCGGCTCGGGCTCCGTCCACGACGCGATGATCGCTTGAAAGCGTCAAAGTCATCATGGGACGTATGCCGGGATGACCACTCACCGGCACGACACGCTCGACGATCGCTCCCACCGCGAGAATTGCAGCCTGGGGCGGAATGATGATTGCAGTGAACGCATCTACACCGAACATACCCAGGTTGCTGATGGTAAAAGTGCCGCCCACAATATCGTCGGGACGCAACTTGCCCGCTCGCGCGCGTTCTGTCAGGTCGCGTCTCCGCAACGCGATCTCACCCAGGCTAGCTTGATCGGCCTTGTGAATTATGGGCGCTACTACTCCTTCATCCACTGCCATCGCGAGCCCGATGTTGATCTCTGTGTTTGTATGAACGCCTTCATTTCTCCAACTCGCATTGATGCGTGGGTGTTTTTTGAGAACACTCGCGGCGAGCACTACCAACAAATCGCTGTGTGTGAGTCTGACTCCATGCGATTTTTCAATATCCGGCCCGATCTTCAGGCGCGCCTCATTCAACGCGCCGGCATCCACTTCGCGAACCACAAAGAAATGCGGAACTGTTGTCCAGCTCTGCGTGGTCCGTTCCGCCATTAGCCGTGAGATGGGGCTGCTTGTTTCGGTCTTCGCGATGGGAGGGCTGGACTTGGATTCGGCAAAATCAATGATGTCGGAAGCGAGTATTTCCCCCTCCGCACCGGAGCCGCGGACATCGGAGAGATTGACCCCCCGCTCGCTCGCGAGGCGCCGCGCTTTCGGAGAAATCTTCAAGGATTGCGTTGCCGACGCTGCTGCCGGCATCTGAGTTGTCGCGCTAGCGGATGAAGTCGCTGGGGATACGACCGTAGTAGTTTTTCTCGCCGACGCAGCAGCAACTTCGTCAGCAGGAGGCGTTTCTCCCGGCTGTACGATCCAGGCGATAGTTTGTCCTACTGGAACCTCTGCTCCCGCTTGTGCCTTGATTGCGGCGAGGACACCGTCGGCCGGTGATTCGATCTCCATTACAGCTTTGTCAGTTTCGATCTCCAAAAGGAGCTCGCCCTTAGCTACGGCCTCACCTTCTTTTTTTCGCCATGAAATTAGCTTCCCAGTTTCCTGAGCCATTTCAAGGGCGGGCATAACGACGCTAATTGCCATAGTTGGATCACTCGGCTCGAGACGTTTCGGAAAACAAACCCTCTTGAACTACGACTCCATCGGATGACTAAATACAGCGGGTCGCGTCCGAATCACAATATTCCTAGTCGCCAACGCTTACCCGTTCGTGCTTGGCGCTCGCTTCGATCATCTCGCGAACGCGCTTGCTGGGCGTCGATTCGCTTTCCCGGACTGCCGGCAGCGGCCCATCCACGGTGAAGTAGTGCCGGCCAGCCACCAGAAGCTGCTCGGCGGGGAAACGCGTGATGACCTCATGGCCGGTTTCGGTGACGACAATTTCTTCTTCGATGCGGGCGGCGCTCCAGCCATCCGTCGACGGCCAGAAAGTTTCGAGTGCAAACACCATTCCTGGCTTGATTTCGCAGGAATGTTCCAGCGAAACGAGGCGGCTGATCACTGGCTTCTCCCAGATTGCGAGCCCAATTCCGTGTCCGTACTGCAGCGCGAAGGCCGCTTCCTCATTGGGAAAGCCAAACTCCTGTGCCTTCGGCCAGACCGACGCTATCTCGGCGGTAGTACGTCCCGGGCGCACCAGTTCAATGGCCGCGTCCAGGTATTCGCGGCAACGCTTGTAGGCGTCGTTCATCGCATGGGATGCATATCCGATTGTGAAACAGCGGTAATAACAGGTGCGGTAACCCATGTACGAATGGAGAATGTCGTAATACACCGGATCTCCCGGACGCAGCACGCGGTCGGAAAAAACATGTGGATGCGGATTGCAGCGCTCGCCCGAAATTGCGTTGACGGCCTCCACATACTCGGAACCCATATCGTAGAGAACTTTGCTCACCAACCCCACGGCCTGGTTTTCGCTCATTCCCGGCTTCATAGCGCGATAAAGCTCGTCATACGCTGCATCCACTATCATGGCGGAGTGATTGAGCAAACTGATCTCGTCGCGTGTCTTGATCAAACGTGCTTCGGACATCAAGGCTTGACCATCAACGACCTTGATTCCTTCTTTCTGCAAAGCGAAAAGAACCGGCAGTTCGATGATGTCGATGCCAACCGGCTCCTTGTGCAAGCCGCGCATCTCAAGTTCGATACGAATTTTTTTGGCGACATCTTCGGCGCGGCCCATCTCGGGCGTCATTGCGCCCCGCAGAACGGAAATGCCAGCGCGGGAGCGCTCTCCCAACCATGGACAGTGCAACTGGTGGTGTTTTGCTGCCGATCCAAAATCCCAAAGGATCGGTTCGTCATTCTGCGGGAGAAGAGTGAAGCGGTTCGCCTTGTCCTGCGCCCATGTGCCGATATGCGTGGCCGTCAGGTAGCGCACGTTGTTCATGTCGAAGCAGAGCAGCGAACCCATCTCGGACTTAGCGAGAAGATCTTTCGCGCGCGCCAGCCGTTCCCGCCGCAGCCGGTCAAAATCAATACGATTTTCCCAATCGACGGCCATCGATCCATAAGTCGGCAGAGCCATAATTTTTCTCCTTAATGCGGGCGGCCATCACGCGCCTTAACAGACACAAAAAGTCGGTTATCGGCCGCAGAGTGCGCGGGCAGCTTCGAATACAGTTTGTTCGGTAGGTACCGTTACGTCTTCCAGTGGCGGCGAGAACGGAATCGGAACATGCATTGCCCCCATCCGCTTCACAGGTGCATCCAGATCATAGAATGCGCCGGTGGCAATTACTGATGCAAGCTCGGCTGTTACTCCATACCGCTCGTAGCCCTCGTCGAGAACGATTACGCGCGACGTCTTCTTCGCGGATTCAATCAGGGTGTATTCGTCCAACGGCCACATCGTCCGCGGGTCGACGACTTCCGCGCTGACTCCAACTTCTTCCAGCATCGTCGCAGCACTCAGCGCCACCTGCACCATACTGCTGGTCGCAACAAAAGTAATGTCTTCGCCGACACGTTTGATGTCTGCAACTCCGAATGGAATTGTGTAGTCCTCTGCCGGGACGGGACCCTTCAGCTTGTACATCATTTTGTCTTCGAAGAAAGCGACTGGATTATTGTCGCGGATAGCCGACTTCAAAAGACCCTTGGCATCGTAGGGCGTCGACGGCATCACAACTTTCAGTCCGGGAACATGGCAGAACCACGCATGTAGTGACTGGGAGTGCTGTGCCGCCGAACGTCGGGTGGCCCCCAGTGTGGTTCGCATCACCATCGGAACTTTCCACTTACCACCCGACATGTAATGGACTTTGGCGGCCTGGTTCACCATCTGGTCCATGGTGAGAGTGATGAAGTCGCCGAACATGATGTCTACGATAGGCCGCATACCAGCCATCGCAGCCCCCACGGCGAGACCCGTGAAACCCGCTTCTGAAATTGGCGTATCCAGCACGCGATCCTTGCCAAATTCCTCAAGCAGGCCGGAAAGAACTTTAAAAGGAGTTCCTGCCTCGGCAACGTCCTCGCCCATGATGCAGACCGTGGCATCGCGGCGCATCTCCTCCGCGAGTGCTTCGCGAATCGCTTGTGCAAAGGTCAGTTCACGAGTGGTCGTGATCGCTTCAGGCATACACGTCCTCACCCACTTCGTCAGGGGACGGATACGGAGCGGCAATCGCGAAATCAACGGCTTTCTGCATCTCCGCTTCCAGTTCGGAACCAATGGCATCCAGCTGCGACTTGTTTGCGATGTTCTGTTCGATCAACCACTTCGCAAAATTTGCAATCGGATCTCGCTCCGTCTTCCAAACCTGTTCTTCCTGTTTCGATCGGTAGTATTCACGGTTGATGTCGCCGACGTGGTGACCGTGGTAGCGATAAGTGTTGCAGAGCAGAAATGCCGGACCAGCGCCGCGGCGTGCCCGATCGACCAGCATGCTCGCGAACTCGTGCACGGCGCGCACGTTCTGTCCATCCACCGAGATGGCCTGCAATCCAAATGCATTCGCACGTGCCAGGATGTCGCCGGCGGTCGTTTCGGAATAGTGCGTGTATTCCGTATAAAGATTGTTTTCACACACGTAAATCACGGGAAGTTTGAAGAGCTCGGCTAGGTTCATCACTTCATAGAGAACACCCTGACCCAGAGCGCCCTCACCGAAGAAACAGACGGCGACCTGCTTCTTTCCGAGTCGCTGGGCGGCGAAAGCAGCCCCGGTCGCAATTCCTGCGCTCCCGCAGACGATTGCATTCGCGCCCAGGTTGCCGGTGGCCGGGTCTGCAATGTGCATGGAACCGCCTTTGCCTTTGCAGTACCCGGCCTTTTTCCCCAGCAGTTCGGCGAACATTTGATCGGGGGAGGCGCCTTTCGCCAAACAATGTCCATGGCCGCGATGCGTGCTCGTGATGTAATCTTCGCGTCCGAGCGCTTCGCACACGCCGACGGCTACCGCTTCCTCGCCAATGTAGAGATGGGCAAGACCGGGCATGAGCGCGCGCGTATAAAGCTCGTTAACTTGCCCTTCAAAGAGGCGGATCGCGAGCATCTGGCGGTACATGCGGAGCCACAGATTGACTTTTTGCAGCAGCTCCGTGGGCTCGGCCGCGGTCGTCATTTCTCAACTCCTGACATTCGCGCGAGCACGTCAAACATCACCGCGAAATCCAGCTTTTCCCAGCCCATGCCACGCGCAGCGGTCAGGAACTCATTGCTGACGGCGGTGGTGGGAACTGGAACGTTCAACTTGCGTCCGAGGTCCATGGCCAGAAGCATGTCCTTCTGCATCATGTTCACGTCGAACCAGGCTTCCTCGGGCTGTTGAAGAACAAAGGGGCCGCGGTACTGGATCATTGGGGAAGCGACCGCGCTGTGGACGAGGACATCAACGGCTACTCCGCGACGGATGCCGCTCTTTTCGGCCAGAAGCACGCCCTCCGAAAAAGCGAGCATCTGCACGGCCAGGCTCAGGTTCACAGCGATTTTCATGGCGAGAGCGAGGCCATTGTCGCCTACATGTGTAACCTTCGGCCCTATATCAAGCAGTAAGGGCAGCAAGCGCTCAAATGCGTCCTTGCGCCCCCCGACCATCACCGAGAGTTTCCCCTGCTGAAGAGTGATGACGCTGCCCGAAACCGGGGCGTCAATCATGTCAGCGCCCTTCTCGCGAACCTTGGCCGCAAGTGCACGGCTGACTTCCGGGCTGACTGTACTCATGTCGATGTGAAACTTGCCAGCGGAAATACCAGCGAGCAATCCCTCCGGACCATCGGTGACGGCGGCAAGGGCCGCGGCGTTCGTGACCATCGTGAAAGTCACATCCGAAGCGAGGGCGACGGCCTTGGGCGAATCGGCAAACTTCATTCCTTTGTCGATCAGCCACTGCGCCTTCGCGCGAGTCCGGTTGTAGCCGGTGACAGTGTGGCCCTTGTCGAGCAGGCGGCTGACCATATTGCCGCCCATCACACCGAGACCGATGAATCCGAGTTTTGCCATCAGAAATTTTCCCTTCGCCGGATTGCTTGTCGTCAGGAAGCCGGCTTCGACCGCAGCGTGCTCTTGACCGAGGACGACGAGTCCGAAAGCACCTGGTTCAGGTGAGCACGCATTGCGTCGCGCGCTTTCTCCGGGTCGCGATTTTCGATCGCCGCCAGAATGCGTTTGTGATGGTACTGTCCTCGCTCCGGACCGCCGTCGACGTTGAAAATGCGGCTGCGTTGTTCGCGCAAAAGTCCTACGATCGAATCGAGCAGCGAGAGAATGAGCGGGTTGCCAGCCGCCTCCGCTAACGCCAGGTGAAAGTCGAGGTCGGCCTCGACATAGGCATCCGGGTCGTGCAGGTTGCGATCCATGATCGCTACCGCTTCCCGCATTGTGGAGAGCAACTGCTCCTCAATCCGCGTGGCCGCGAGCGCGGCGATCTCTGGTTCCAGAACTTGTCTCAACTCCGCCAGGTGCGCCGAACCCTCCGTCTGGTTGATGCGGATCATCAAATCAAGCGACTGTCGAATCGCTTCCGACGTTCCATTGGTGATGAAGGTGCCTTTCCCCGAGTACGCTTCGACCAGCCCTTTTTCGCGCAGCGTTTTGACAGCTTCCCGAACCGCCGTCCGGCTCACTCCAAAGCGTTGCGCGAGATCGCGCTCTGCTGGCAACTGGTCGCCTGGCTTCAGTTGACCGCTCAGAATCGAGTCTTCCACTTGTTTCACGATCTGCTCGAAGAGGCGGGACGTCCTTACAGTCCGGTAGACCGGCTTGTCGCCCAAAGGATCGATCTCCTCATTTGTCATACAGGCCCTCAAATCAGAGCATCTACCAGCGAGGTCTAGTGGTCATACCACTGTACCATAGCCACAGTCGGGGACGCTAGCCCCTTGCCGCTCAATGCCCAAGAATTTCCGAACTCTTTTCGTTTACTGGATCCAAACCGTCTTGATATTCACAAACTCTCGAATGCCACATGCGGAGAGTTCTCGGCCATGCCCAGAAGCCTTCACCCCGCCAAACGGCACCCTCGGATCCGATGCCACCATCTTGTTCACGAAGACCATGCCGGCGTCGAGCTCGTTGATGAAGCGCTCCGTCTCCGCCGGATCATTCGTCCAGGCGCTCGCTCCAAGCCCGAAGCGGCTGTCATTCGCGAGCTGAATCGCTTGGTCGATATCCTTGACGCGAAAGATCGACGCGACCGGCCCAAAGAATTCCTCGTTGTACGCAGGAGAGGCCTTCGGAATATCAGTCAGCACGGTCGGGGCATAGAAATTACCGGGCCGGTCAAGCGGCTTTCCTCCCGTGAGTACCCGCGCTCCCGCCGCGACGCTTTTCTGCACATCCGCATCAAGAGAGGCAACAGCATCTGCGTTCGCCAGCGGACCGAGTTGGGTGCTGTCTTCGAACGGATCGCCGATGCGCAGGGCTTGCATGCGGCTGACAAACTTGCGCTCGAATTCATCGGCGATTTTTTCGGACACGATAAAACGCTTTGCCGCGATACAAGATTGTCCGTTGTTTTGAATGCGCGCGTCGACAGCTGTGGCGACAGCGGCATCCAGGTCGGCGCTCGGCATCACGACAAACGGATCGCTCCCACCCAGTTCCAGCACGACTTTCTTGATACGTTTCGCCGCGGAGACTCCCACCTGAATACCTGCCTGCTCGCTGCCCGTCAGAGTCGCGGCCACGATGCGAGGATCGTTGAGGATCCCGTCCACCGGGCCCGACCCGATCAGGAGAGTCT